>Ga0207646_10000119_pt1 | contig 107784 bp, 97 predicted proteins | sample KBSK5502metaG_FD_184343 | JGI IMG/M metagenome (GOLD analysis project Ga0207646, IMG submission 184343) | Corn, switchgrass and miscanthus rhizosphere microbial communities from Kellogg Biological Station, Michigan, USA - KBS K5-50-2 metaG... | ecosystem: Host-associated > Plants > Roots >... | reverse complement strand
ACCGGGATCCGCCTGCTCGTGGAGAGCCGCTGACGGGACGGTCGTTCCACATCTGGACGATCGGCTGTCAGATGAACGCAGCCGACTCCGAGAGCCTGGCGCGGAGGCTGCTCGCAGCCGGCTACACAGAGGACTCACTCGACCGCGCCGACGTCGCCATCCTCAACACGTGCGTCGTCCGCCAGGCATCAGAGGATCGCGTCTACTCCAAGCTCCACGAGCTCAAGGCCTGGAAGACGCCTGACCGGACGATTGCAGTCACCGGCTGCATCGTGGCCAAAGAGGGCGCTGACCTCCGGAGCCGGTTCCCGCACCTCGACGCGGTCGTGCCGATCGGCCAATATGACGACTTCCTGGCCGGCCTCGCGGCCCGATACGACTACTCGGAGGGCGAGGCGCTGCCGCCCACCGGGCGCACGGGAGTCAGCCACTACGTGCGCGTGATCCAGGGCTGCGACCACAACTGCACGTTCTGCATCGTGCCCCGCGTGCGCGGCCGGGAGCGTCATGTCCCGATGCCCGACGTCCTGGAGGAATGCCGCGCCGCGGTGCGGGCCGGCGCCAGGGAGATCGTTCTGCTCGGCCAGAACGTCGACGACTACCGCGACCCGGACGGTCGTGGCGGCCTCGCGGCTCTGGTTCGGGAGGTGGAGAGGATCCCCGAGCTGAAGCGGCTGCGCTTCATGACCTCGCATCCTCAGGACCTCGAGTCTGAGCTCCTGGAGGTGATGGCGGCGAGCGACGTGGTCTGCCGAGAGCTTCAGCTGCCCGTGCAGTCCGGAGACGACGGAATCTTGAAACGGATGGCGCGCGGCTACCAGACCAGGCATTACCGCGCCATCGTCGAACGCGCCCGCGCGCTGATGCCCGACCTCGGCCTGGTGACGGACGTAATCGTCGGTTTCCCGGGTGAGTCGGAGACCGCGTTTCTCAACACGCGCAGCCTGCTCGAGGAGATGGAGTTCGACGTCGTGCACCTGGCCATGTACTCGCCGCGGCCCGGCACATATGCCGCCACCAAGATGGCCGATGACGTGCCGGCCGTCGAGAAGCTCAGGCGCCTCAACGATCTCCTCGCCCTGCAGCGCGAGATCGCCGCGCGCAAGACGTCGCGATGGGTGGGTCGCGACGTCGAGGTGCTTGTCGAAGGCACCGACGAGCTCGGCCGGCCCTACGGCCGGATCCGCCAGGGCAAGCGAGCCATCGTGCTCCGCGGGTCGGGTGTCGCGCCGGGCGACGTGATCAGCCTGCGCGTCCTGCAGGCCACCGCCGGCCAATTGATGGGGCTGCCGGCGGCGTGAAGGACGGCACTGCTCTGACCCCGGTCATGCGGCAGTACCGAGAGGCGAAGGAGCAGCACCCCGAGGGCATCCTCCTCTTCCGGCTCGGCGACTTCTATGAGGTCTTCTTCGACGACGCTCTGATCGCCGCGCCTGTGATGGGGGTCACTCTGACCTCGCGCCCACTGGGCAAAGCGGGAAGGGCGCCGATGTGCGGCGTCCCGTATCACGCCTGGCAGCTGTACGTGGGCAAGCTCTTGCGCGCGGGCCACAAGGTCGTCATCTGCGACCAGCTGGAAGCCCCCGGCAAAGGTCCGGTCGTGAAGCGTGACGTCACGCGCGTCCTCACCCCGGGGACGGTCGTCGAGGACTCTTACCTGGACCCTGCGCGTCCGAACTACCTGGTCGCGGCCTGGACCCGAGGCGCCGAAGCCGGCCTGGCCGCGTGCGACATCTCCACCGGCGAGCTGCTCCTCAGCCAGCTCCCCGCCGACCGGTTGAAAGCCGAGCTCGAGCGCCTGGCGCCGGCCGAGCTGCTGACTCCCCCCGAGGTGGAGGAATACAAATTCGATCCCGTCCGAGGGCAGCAGCGACTTCGGGACCTACTGGGAATCGCGTATCCGGCGGCGGTCGGCGCCGGCGACGCTCCGCTCGCGGTCGGCGCCGCGGGCGTCGTGCTCGACTATCTGAAGCAGATCCAGACGCGCGTCGGCCCTGGGCTCCTGAGCGTTCGCACCTATTCGCCGGACGCGACCATGCCGCTCGACGCCGCCACCGTGCGCAACCTGGAGCTGCCGGAGCTCGTCCAGCTGGTCGATCACACGCGAACGCCCATCGGGGCCCGCCGGCTGCGCATGTGGCTCGGGGCCCCGCTGCGAGACGCCGAGTCGATCGAGCTGCGGCTCAGCGCGGTCGACGAGCTGGTCGCCGCCCCGACCCTTCAGGACCGGCTCGCGAGCGCCCTCAAAGACGTGGGCGACCTCGAGCGCCTCGTCTCACGCGCCGCCCAGGGCCGGGCGGGCGCTCGCGACCTGGTTGCCCTGCGCCGCTCTCTAGAGGCGATCCCAGCCGTCCGCGATGGTGCGGGCGCCTGTGAAGCGCTCGCGATCCGCGAGCTGACCGCGCAGATCATTGCTGCGCCCGAGCTCAGCTCAGAGCTGCAGCGCGCGCTCATCGAGGACCCGCCGGTGCACGCGCGCGACGGCGGCGCCATCCGCCGCGGTTACGACGACGAGCTGGATGCGATCATCGACGGGTCGCAGAGCGCGCGCGAATGGATCGCCGCCCTCGAAGCCTCCGAACGCCGGCGGACGGGCATCCGCTCGCTCAAGGTCGGATTCAACAAGGTGTTCGGCTACTACATCGAGATCAGCAATGCCAACACCGTCTCGGTCCCGGCCGACTACGTCCGCAAGCAGACGCTGACTGGTGCCGAGCGTTACCTGACACCGGAGCTCAAAGAGAAGGAAGCGGTCGTCCTCACGGCCCAGGAGCGGATTGCTGGGAGGGAGGTCGAGATCCTCCGCGACCTGGGCGGCATGGTGGCCGAATCCGCGCCCGCGCTTCGCGTCACCGCGCATGCAATCGGAAACATCGACGCGCTCGGGAGCCTTGCCATCGCAGCCGCCCGTGAGCGATGGCAGCGGCCCAAGGTCAATGCGGGCCTCATCCTCAGCATCAAGGGCGGGCGCCATCCGCTGGTCGAGCGCCACCTCGCGGATGGGGCCTTTGTCGCCAACGACCTGGAGCTGGATCCCGACGAGCAACAGATAACCATCCTCACGGGGCCGAACATGGCAGGCAAATCGACGTTCCTGCGGCAGGCGGCCGTGATCGTGTTGCTGGCCCAATGCGGAAGCTTCGTGCCCGCGGACGCCGCGGTCGTCGGTCTCGTGGATCGCATCTTCACGCGAGTCGGAGCGCATGACGACATCACCGCCGGCATGTCCACGTTCATGGTGGAGATGACCGAAACCGCGAACATCCTCAATCACGCGACGCGTTCGTCGCTCCTGATCCTCGACGAGGTGGGGAGGGGGACCTCGACATATGACGGTGTTTCGATTGCGCAGGCGGTCGTCGAGCACCTGCATGACTCGCCACGCCTCGGCTGCCGCACGTTGTTCGCGACGCACTATCACGAGCTGACCGCGCTAGCCGAGCGGCTGCCGCGCGTTCGCAACGAGCGCGTCGAGGTGCTGGAGGAGGGCGAGACGGTGCGCTTCTTGCACCGCGTCGTGCCCGGTGGGGCGGACCGGTCTTACGGCATCCATGTAGCGGCGCTGGCCGGGCTGCCTTCGGGAGTGATCGCGCGCGCGCGACAGGTACTGGCCGAGCTCGAGCGCCAGCGCCCGTTGGAGCCGCCGGAGCAGCAGCTCGGGCTGCCGATGGAGATGGCGCCGGACCCGCTGCGCAAGGAGCTCGAGGAGATCCAGCCCGACACGCTCAGCCCCCTCGAAGCCCTGCAGAAGCTCTACGAGCTCCGGTCCAGGCTGGACAGATGACAGAGATCCACGTCCTCGCACCCGAAGTTGCCGATGCGATCGCCGCCGGAGAGGTGGTCGAACGTCCTGCTTCGGTTGTGAAGGAGCTCGTGGAGAACGCCCTGGACGCCGACGCGCGTCGCATCAGCATCGACGTGCGCGGAGCGGGCCGGACGTCGATTCGCGTCAGCGACGACGGAAGTGGAATCCCCGCGGACGAGCTGCCGCTTGCATTCGTGCGCCACGCGACGAGCAAGGTCACAGCCCTGGCGGACCTCGACGCCATCAGCAGCCTCGGCTTTCGAGGTGAGGCGCTCGCGAGCATCGCCGCGGTCGCGGACGTCGAATGCTCGAGCGCCGGCGCGCGCCTTCACATCACAGCGGGTCAGGTGGTCGAGCAGGGCGCCGGGCCGCTGCTGACCGGGGTCACGATCGAGGTGCGGGATCTGTTCGCAAATGTGCCGGCACGGCTCAAGTTCTTGAAGTCGGACGCCACCGAGGTCGCGGCGATCAAGGATGTTGTGACCGCGTTCGCGTTGCTCCACCCTCACGTGCGATTCCAGCTCACGATCGATGGCCGTGCCGCCGTCAGCAGCTCTGGTGATGGTGACCGCCGCCGCGCATTCGCATCGGTGCATGGCGCGGCGGTCGCGGTGGAGATGCTCGACATCGTGGGCCTGCCGCTGGTCACCGGAATGGTGTCTCAACCCCGGCTCAGCCGGGGCAGCCGGGACGGGCTCGTCCTGGCGGTGAATGGCCGGCCGATCACGTCGCGTCCTCTCCTGTACGCGTTGGAGGAGTGCTACCAGGGCCGCCTCGAGCGCGGCCGGCATCCGATCGCGGCCATCGACATCGGCATTGACGCGGCGCTAGTGGACGTCAATGTGCATCCGGCCAAGCGTGAGGTCCGATTCCGCGATGAAGGCGCAATCTTCACCGCGCTGCAGCGGGCGGTTCGGTCGGCACTTGGAGCAAGCGAGCCGGTTCGCTACCAAATGTCGCCACCGGAGTCGGCCGTCGCCGCGGCGCGGGCCCATGCGCCCCAGCTCGTGGTTCATGGCTCGACCCTGGTGGCGTTAGAGCAAGACATGCCTGGACCAGCCTCGGCCGGCGTGCTCCGCCCGATCGGTCAGGTCGGCCCCGGCTACCTTGTCGCTGAGGGGCCGCAGGGCCTGGTCCTTGTCGACCAGCATGCCGCCCATGAGCGAGTGCTGTACAACCGGCTGCTGGAACGGCTGCGCACCGGGCTGGGCGCAAGCCAGCCGCTCCTGATGCCGCAGGCGGTCGACGTGGAGCCATCGTTGATTGCGGCTGCGGCCGATCATCGCGCCGACCTGGCGACGCTCGGCCTCGAGTACGAGGAGTTTGGCCCGCGCAGCCTCCGCATTACTGCGGTGCCCGTCGAGATGCCGGCGGGCCGCGCCACGGCGGCCGTGCAGGAAACCCTCGCCGCTTTGAGCGAAACGCGCGGCGATCAAGCGCTGCACAAGGCGGCGGCCGCTCTGGCGTGCCATTCGGCCGTGCGGTTTGGTGATGTTCTCGACCCGGCCGAGCAGCGAAGGCTGCTGGCCGACCTGGAGACGGCCGAGGAGTCGATCACGTGCCCGCACGGCCGGCCGACGCGCCTGGTGGTGGAGTGGCAAGAGCTCACGCGCCACTTCCGAAGAAACTACTGATTCGGGCCCGTCACGTTCCGGTCATCGTCGGGCCGACGGGCATCGGCAAGTCAGCGGTCGCGTTCGAGCTGGCACTGAAGACCGGTGGCGAGATCGTGGTCGCGGACTCGCGCCAGGTCTACCAACGCCTGGACATCGCCACCAACAAGCCAAGCCTCGACCACCAGATGCGAGTGCGGTACCACATGATCGATTTCGTAGATCCCACGGGGAGCTTCAATGCCGCTGAATACGTGGAAGGCGCTCGCGCCGCCATCGACGATATCGCCGCTCGCGGACGCGTGCCCATCGTCGAGGGCGGGACCATGCTCTACGTCGACGCCCTCTGCGACGGGTTCAGCCTCACCGGCGTGCCCCCGAATCAAGAGCTGCGCAGCGAGCTTGCTCACCTCGACGTCGCCGCATTGAGCCGGCGACTCCTGGCGCTGGACCCTGACCCTGGCGTCGACCTGCGCAATCCCGTCCGCGTGGTGCGCGCGATCGAAATCCTCGAGGCAGCCGGACCGCCACTGCGTCGCTTGCGCCGGCGAACACCCCCGGCGTGGGAACCGGTGCGCATCGGTTTGGTGGCCGAGCTCGAGGTCATCGACCGCCGTCTGTACGAGCGCAGCTTGGCTCAGGTCGAGCGCGGGCTCGTCGCGGAGACGCAGGCGGCCCTCGACGCCGGGGTTCCTCCAGCGGCATACGTCATGACCGGGATCGGCTACGCGGAGGCGCTGGCGCATATCCGGGGTGAGCTGACGCTGGCGGAGCTTCCCCTCGCGATGGCCCGATCGAACCGACGCTACGCGCGCCGCCAGCTGCGGTGGTGGCGGCGAGATTCACGCGTCCGGTGGTTTGACATCGAGCCCTCCAGGGGTCCCCGCGAACTCAAGGCGCAGCCTCCGAGTTCGTGGGGCATAGATCCGCTGCCCGCTATCCTCAACTACGTGGAGGAGCAGTCGTGAAAGGAACGACCAGCGCCGGCGCTCAGCGCCTGGGGCTCATCCCGCCCTACCTGTTCGCGGAGATCGACCGCAAGGTACAGGAGAAGAAGAGAGCGGGTGTGGATGTGATCTCGCTTGGCATCGGCGATCCTGACCTGCCCACGCCTAATCGCATCGTCAACGTCCTGCAGGAGTCCGCCGCCGACCCGGCGAACCACCGCTACCCGTCCTATTTCGGACTCGCCGAGCTGCGCGAGGCGATCGCGCATTGGTACCGCGAGCGGTTCCGCGTGACGCTCGACCCCGCGACCGAGATCCTGCCCACCCTTGGTTCGAAAGATGGGATCAGCCACGTGCCGCTTGCGCTCGTCGATCCCGGGGACGTCGTCCTTGCGCCCGACCCGGGCTACACCGTGTACGTCACGGGAGCGCTCATGGCGGGCGGCGAGCCGCACCTCATGCCGCTCAAGCCACAGAACCACTGGCTGCCCGACCTCGACGCCATCCCCGCTGCGACAGCAGAGCGGGCTCGCCTGATATGGCTCAACTACCCCAACAATCCCACCGCGGCCGTGGCTGAACGCGCCTTCCTCGAGCAGGCTGTCGACTTCTGCCGACGTCACGGCATCGTCTTGTGCCACGACGCTCCGTATTCGGAGATCGCGTTCGACGGCTACAGGCCACTCAGCCTGTTCGAGATCGACGGCGCCAAGGAGGTCGGCCTCGAGTTCCACTCGCTGTCGAAGACCTACAACATGACCGGCTGGCGAATCGGCTGGGTGTGCGGCCGTGCGGACCTTGTGACCTTGATCGGGCAGCTCAAAACCAACATCGACTCCGGCATCTTCCAGGCCGTCCAGTGGGCTGCGATCGAGGCCCTGAATGGGGGAGAGGACGAAACGCGGGCCGCCTGCGAGGTCTACGCACGGCGACACCGCCTGGTCGCGGATACGCTGAACAGCCTCGGGTGGTCGATCAAGCCTCCCCGCGCGACCTTTTACGTATGGGCTCCGGTGCCGTCAGGTTATGACTCGATCCGATTCGCGGGCCATGTCTTGGACGAGGTGGGCGTGAATATCACACCGGGCGTCGGCTTCGGCGCCCACGGCGAGGGCTACTTCCGGCTTTCGGTTACCGCTCCCGACGCTCGTCTGGAGGAAGCGATGGCTCGCCTGAGGCGGCTCAAGCTCTGATCACGAGGCCGCCGCGCGAGCGGGCATACCTGGTCGGGCTGATGCTGCCCGGAACGACCCCCGAGCTGGTTCGTGAGCAGATGGCCGAGCTCGCCGATCTGACGCGGACCGCCGGCGCCGAAGTCGTCGGTACGGACATCCAGCGGCGCTCGGGAGTCGATCCCGCCCATTTCATCGGCATGGGCAAGCTGAATGAGCTGCGCGAGCTCAAGCTCGAGGGCGCCTTCGATCTGGTCGTCTGCAACGACGACTTGAGCCCGCGACAGCAGCGCAACCTGGAGCTCGAGCTCAAGATTCGCGTGCTCGATCGCACAGAAGTGATCCTCGAGATCTTCGCCCAGCACGCGCGGACCCACGAGGGCAGGCTGCAGGTCGAAGCGGCACGGCTGCACCATCTCTTACCGAGACTCATCGGCGCCTATGCATACGACCGCCAGGTTGGCGGCCGGCGAGGTGGGGTGGGGGCGCGCGGCGGTTTCGGAGAGCAGCAGATCGAGGTCGAGCGCCGGCGCATCCGGAAGCGCATGCGGGACCTCGAGCGTGAGATCGAGCAGGTGCGTTCGCAACGCCACCAACAGCGAACGGGTCGGCGGCGTGCCGAGCTGGAGACGGCGGCGATCGTCGGTTACACGAACGCCGGCAAGTCCACGCTCCTCAACGCGCTGACCGGCGCGCGTGTGCATGCGGAACAGCGGTTGTTCGCGACCCTGGATCCGACGACTCGGCGCGTCGACCTGCCGACCGGCAGGGGCCTGCTGCTGACCGACACCGTGGGTTTCATCCAGAAGCTGCCGACCGATCTGGTCGCCGCGTTCCGGGCCACGCTGGAGGAAGTCACGGAGGCGGACGTCATCCTCCAGGTCCTGGACCTGAGCTCGCCCGCAGCCGCCGAACAGGCGGAGACGGTGGAGAAGGTCCTCGCCGACCTCGGAGCCGCCGACAAGCCGCGCGTCGTGGCGCTCAACAAGGTCGACCTGCTCGGTCCCGCGGCGCGCCGCCGGGCGGTGGCGGCGCTCAGCGCCCGCTATCCCGGCGCGGTCGCCATCTCCGCCACGAACAAGGCCGGCTTCGCCGATCTGCTCGAAGCCGTCGACCAGGCCAGCCGCGGCGACGTCGTCAAGCTCGAGATCCTGGTGCCGTATGGGCGCGAGGGCGTGCTCGCGGAGCTACGGCGGATCGGTGGCGTCGAGAAGACCGAATACGTCGAAGGCGGCACGCGCGCATGGGGCTGGGTGGCCCGCCATGCGGCGCGTCGATTCGAGTCCTACCGGGCCGTCACCGGAAGAGCCTGATCACGCCGCGGACGACACCGACCAGGCTTACATTGCTGCTCACGATCGGTTCGTAGGCGGGGTTCTCGGCGATCAGCTTGACGTGGCCGTTGCCGCGCTCGAAGCGCTTGACGGTGGCGTCCCCGTCGACCATGGCGACCACGATCGAGCCGTTGGGCGCCTCCTGCTGAGGCCGCACGAGGACGAGATCGCCGTCGTAGATGCCGACGTTGATCATGCTCTCGCCGCGCACGCGCAGCAGGAAGAATCCCTCCTGGGCGAGGTCTTTGGAGAGCAGCACGTGGTCTTCGATGTTCTGCTCGGCGAGGATGGGCGCCCCGGCGGCGACGTTGCCGACGACGGGTACGGAGATGGCGTTGCGCCGCTGGTTGTCGAACTCGGCGTCCTGGACGAGCTGGACGGTGCGGGACTTGCTCGGGTCCCGCCGGATCAAGCCGCGCCGCTCGAGCTGATTCAGGTGGTTGTGGACGGTCGAGCTCGAGCTCAGGCCGACCGCCTCGCCGATCTCGCGAACGCTGGGGGGATAGTTGCGAGTCTTGGTGACGTAGCGGATGTAGTCGAGGATCTTGGTCTGCCGTTCGGTCAGCTGTTCGGTCAATTTCATTCTCCAGGAAGTCGTTTTTCAGGCCGTGGGCGGGACGTTGATGCCCATGCTATCACCTGGGGCCCCTCGATGCAAACCTTTGTTCGGTGCCTTGACAGGCGAACGCCCGTTCGTTACAGTGCCCTCGAACAGATGTACGCTAACAGGCCCGCTGCCCGGACGTTCAGGTCAGTCCCCTCGGATCGGGCGCTTCGGCGGCTGTACCGCTGGGCGCTCGTGCTGGTGGCGGCTCTGGCCGTGATGGTCGCCCTCAGCCGGGTGGCCGAAGGCGGCGAGGCCGCGGCGACCGTGGTGGTGCAGCCTGGCGACACGCTCTGGACGATCGCGGCGGAACGCTACCCGGGCGACGACCCTCGCGCCCGCATCGACGAGATCGAGCGCCTGAACAACCTTTCCAGCCCGGTGATCGTGGTAGGGGAGACCCTGCGCCTGCCGGCCTAGATGCTCTCGGTGGCGACCGTGATCAGGCATTCCGGGTCGCCGCGCAGCATGCAGTGCTCTTCCGAGATCGTGATGTCGACCTTGTAGTGGGTGGCGGCGCCGCGGATGATGCCCTTGGCCAGCGGGCAGAGATGTCGCTTCGAGCGGTACGTGATGGTCACCGACTCCGGACCCGCCCTCGCGGCCTGCAGCTCAGGGGGTCGAGCGTTGGGCGTGTTGAGCTTGACGCCGCGATGGATGACGTCCTCCGTGTTGAGCAGGAAGTCGATGAAGCTCCACCGGGGATTGACCAGGAATCCGTACATCTCGAGCAGTCCGGGCACGAGGGCGAAGCCGAACTCCTCCACTATCTCCTCGGGCGGGCGGCCGGTCGCCTCGACCAGGCCCCGCATGATCACCAGGAGCTCCTCGTCGGGATATTTGCCGCTGAAGTCGTAGCCACCGTCGCCTCGCCCGGTCAGGTTGCGGATCCGCTCGAGGCCAGGCTGGCCGAGCTTGCTCGCGACGTACTTTTCGAGCTCGTCGAGGATGACGCCCTGCATTCGTGGACGATCCTACTTAGCGGAGAGCGGGATCGCCCCCTGAGATCGGTTAGGGTCGCCGTGTGGGCGTTGTCCTAGTCACCAGGCAGGGATGCCACCTCTGCGAGGAGGCGTTGCGACTGCTCCAGGGGCTGGGCGCCCAACCTGAGCTCGCCGATGTCGACACTGACGACGAGCTGCACCGCCTCTACGACTTCCGCGTTCCGGTGGTGCTGATCGATGGCGCCGTCGTCGCGGAGGGTCGGATCAGGCGCGATCAGCTGATCGCTGCGCTGGCCTCGAAACGTTCGACCGACTAGGAGGGAGGACCAGGCCGGAGAGTGGTGCCGTCCGGACTGAATGGTGACGATATCGAGTGTTAAAGAAAGCTAAGTCAGGGGAGTGCTGACGATAATGATCGGGCGCCCATCCCGTGGTGAGGCGCCGCTGGCGCCAAACGTGCGGAATCCGAGGCTTGGAAGGACGCCGCTGGCGCCAAACGTGCGGAAAACGTTAGGCGGAGCGCTGGAGGGCCGGCTCGGCGTCCAGGCCGCGCAGGAATACTTCCAGAGGCACCGCGGCCCGCTCGAAGTCCTGACGCAGGAGCTCGAGGTCCGAGCCGTCCTGGGCGATGCCGGCGATCGCCAGCTCGACCGTCCGCATCGATTCGGCCACAAAGACGCTCAGCGGCTCGTCAGGGCGTCCGGACACGGCATCCTGGGCCCAGGAGTCTCGAACTTCCGCGGCGAGGGCCAGCAGGCGGTCGACGATTGAACCGACCATGCGTCGTTCGGCCGGCTCCCAGCGCAGGCGCGAGAACGCCTCCGAGGTCGATCGGATCAGGCGGCGCAGCTTGACCTGGGTGCTGAGCGTACGCATGTTTGGGATAATTGTAGCCGAACAGGCGTTCGATATGCAAGCCGACGTGTTAACGTGCGGGCCGCTCCCCCACCTCCTGAAGCGGAAGCCAGGCTAGGGGGCGAAGATCCGGCAGAGGCTGTCGGCCAGCGACTCCGCGTCAGCGCCAGGGTGGGTCAGGAAGTAGCTCACGGCGTCGTTGACTGCCCCCACGACAGATCGGCCGAAGACCACCGGATCCTGGTTGGCGTAGAACTCGTCGTCGAGCAGCGCGCTGCGCACCTCCTCCGCGACCATGTGGGCGAACCGCCCCTCCAGCTGGTGGCGGACCTCCTCCACGCTCGCGCTGAGTCCCACGGACTCGACCAACATCATCCGCGCGACCGCCGAGCGCTTGTAGCACGCGACCACGAAGGCGCGGATCCCCCGGCGCATGCGATCGCGATGGTCGTGGCCGCCGGCCGCGGCGCCTATGACCGCATGGATGAGCTCGCCGCCCTCTTGAGCCAGGACCTCGCGAAAGCACTGCTCCTTGGAATCGAACTGTTCGTAAAAGGCGGACTTGGACATGCGCGCGCGGGCGACGACGTCGTCGACCGAGGTCTCGTGATAACCGCGCGCAGCGAACATCGCCAGCGCGGCCTGGGTCAGGCGCTCACGCCGCTGCAGGCGTCGGACTTCGCGTGGGTCGTCTGCTAGTCGCGTGCCAGCGCCTTCGAGATGACAAGCCGCTGGATCTCGCTCGTGCCCTCGAACAGCGTGTAGATCTTGGCGTCGCGATGCCACTTCTCGACCGGGAAGTCCCGGATGTATCCGTAGCCCCCACAGATCTGGATCGCCTGCTCGGTGACTTTGACCGCCACCTCGCCGGCCTTCAGCTTCGCCATCGAGCCCTCGGCCTTCTTGAACTCACCGCCGTTGCGGCCTTCCCACAGCGCTCGCCAGATGAGCGCGCGGGTTGCCTCGATCTCCGTGGCCATGTCGGCGAGCATGAACGCGATCGCCTCGTTCTCGATCAGCGTGCGGCCGAACTGCTTGCGTTCCTTCGCGTAGTGCAGGGCGAACTCGAAAGCAGCCCGAGCGATCCCCAGCGCCTGCGCGCCGACGATCGGCCGCGACAGCTCGAAGGTTTTCAGAGCGACGGACGAGCGCTGGTGCGTGCCCTCGCGCGCGCGCGCCAGCCTGGCTTCGAGTTTTTCCATTCCGCCCAGCACGTTTTCGAGCGGGATCGTGCAATCTTCGAGCAGCACCTCGGCGGTGTGCGAAGCGCGGATGCCCATCTTCTTTTCCTTCTTGCCCTGGCGGAGACCCTTGGTGCCGGGCGGGACGACGAAGCTGGCCTGCCCCCGCGTCCCGAGCTCGGGCTCGACCGCCGCGACCACGACGTGGACATCAGCGATGCCGCCGTTGGTGATGAAGATCTTCTGGCCGTTGATCACCCAGTTGCCGTTGGACCGCACGGCGCGGGTCTTCATCGACGAGACGTCAGACCCGGCCTCCGGCTCGGTCACGGCGAAAGCGCCCAGGGCGGGCTTCTCAACGGTGCCGAAACAGGCTGGGATCCAGGTCGCGATCTGCTCCGGGGTCCCCTGCGAGAAGATGGCGGCGATCGGAAGCCCGGTGCCCTGGATCGCGAGGGCGATGCCGGCGCAGCCCCAGGTCAGCTCCTCGGCCACGAGGGCGGGCATGATCCCGGTGGTGTCGGCGTACGTCTGCTGCAGGAACTCGACGCCGTAAAGCCCCACCTCGGCCGCTTTCTTGACCACCGGCCATGGGAACTCCTCGGACTCGTCGTACTGGTGCGCGACCGGGCGGATCTCCTTTTCCGCGAAGCTGTGCACCCAATCCCTGATCTCACGCTGCTCGTCGGTCAGCTCGAAGGAAACCATCTCTCTCCCTTGACAACGCGTCGGTACTGGTACGTACCGTTCTGCCACACGGACGCTACGCCGCGCCGCGTCATCGTGTCAAGACCTATTCCCCAGTCCAGACTGGCTTGCGCTTGGCCAGGAAGGCTTCCACGCCTTCCTTGAAGTCCTGCGACGTGTAGCAGGCCAGGATCAGGTCGGAGTCGGCGCCTTCGGGCATCAGCGTGTCGCGCACCCGCCGCAGCGCTTCTTTGGTGGCCCACAGCGTGAGCGGAGCCAGCGACGCGACCTCGTCCGCGAGCGCCTGCGCCCGCGCCGGCAGCGACTCCTCGTCAGGCGTGACCTCGGACACCAGGCCACACGCGAGCATCTCCTGGGCGTCCATGAGCCGCGCGCGCATGATCAGGTCCTTCAGCCGGCCAAATCCGATAAGGGCCGCGGCGCGCGTGTAGTTGGCCATTGACAGGCAGTTGCCGAGCGTGCGCGCGATTGGGAATCCATATCGCGCCGACGGCGTGGCTATGCGGAGGTCGCAAGCGGCGGCGAGCGCCGCACCCGCACCGGTGCACGCTCCCGCGATCGCGGCAATCGTGGGCACGCGCACAGATTCGAGCGTGCTCATGACCAGGTTGCCCCGCGCCTCGTAGTCGAGCGCGTCCTGCCCTGTCTTGAAGGCCCGGAACTGCCCGATGTCGGTGCCGGCTACAAAAGCCTGCCCCCCTGCGCCCGTCAAGACGACTGCGCGCACAGTGCGATCGGCATTGATCTCGTGGCAGGCGGCTTCCAGCCGGGTGTACATGTTCCAGGTGAGCGCGTTGCGGGACTGCGGCCGGTTGAAGGTGATCCACACGACCCCGCCCTTCCGCTCCACCATCAGCTCGTCCGCCGGCGCGTTCATGAAGCCTTGACCACGCGTTTCTCGATGAGATCACTGACGTCGATCGGTCCATAGCCAAGCTCGGCCAGCAATTCGGCTGAGTCCTCGCCGAGCAGCGGCCCTGCAGTGTCGCGTCGCACCGGAGTCCGCGAGAAGCGCATCGGCGAGCCGAGCTGGCGCACCGGCCCCGCCGTGCGATGCGGACCATCCCAGAAGTAGTTCCTGGCCACGAGGTGAGGGTCGGCGAAGACCTGGCCGAAGTCCTGGATCGGAGCGCATGGGACCCCCGCGTCGCCGAGGACCGCGAGCCAGTGCGCCGTCGGCCTGGTCACCGTGACGGACTCGATCGTCTTGGCGAGAGCGACCCGATTGTGATGGCGCGTGCTGGCATCGACGTAACGGTCGTCATCCAGCAGACCCTCCAGCCCGAGCGCCCGGCACAGCGCCATCCAGTTGAACTTTGTGGTGGCGCCGATCGTCAGCCAGCCGTCTGCCGAACGAAATGCCTGATAAGGGGCCGCGCTCTGATGAGCGGAGCCGGACGGTTTTGGGATCTCGCCGGTGGCGAAGAAGCGGCCCGCCTCCCAGATCGCCAGAGAAACCCCGGCCTCGAGCAGCGAGACATCGATGTATTGGCCCTGGCCGTCACTGCGGCGCGCGTACAGGGCCGCGACAGCCGCCAGCGCACCGTAGAGGGCGCACACGAGGTCGCAGACGGGGACTCCGACTTTGACCGGGTCACCGCCTGCGGTCCCTGTGATGCTCATGAGGCCGGAGCGCGCCTGGGCCATGATGTCCATCCCCGGCTGGTCGCGCAGCGGCCCGTCCTGGCCCCAGCCAGACGCGGCCACGTAGACAAGCCCGGGGTTGATGCTGCGGAGAGTTTCATGGTCCAGCCCCAGGTCTTTCATCGTCCCCGGGCGCAGGTTCTCGACGACCGCGTCAGCTGTCGCCACCAGCTTGCGGAAAATTTCCGCCCCCTGCGAGGTCTTGAGGTCGAGCGCGAGCGACCTCTTGTTGCGATTGAGACGCATGAATGCAGAACCTTCGCCGTCCACGAGCGGCGCCGACTGGCGGACCTGGTCGCCGCCGTCCGGGTGCTCCACCTTGATGACCTCCGCACCGAGGTCGGCAAGCTGCATGCCGCAGAACGGGGCCGCCATGTAGTTGCCGACCTCGATCACCCGGATGCCGCTCAGCGGTGCAGCCATTCGCGGAGTACCTCCTCGGTGTGCTGCCCGAGCAGCGGTGGCGGCATCCGCATCGGGCTGGATGCTCCGTCGATCTTCCACGGCGCGCCGACCTGGTCGATGCGGCCAGACGTCGGGTGCTCGATCTCCACGCGCATATCGCGCGCGATGGCAAGAGGACTCGCGAACGCTTCCTCGATGTCGAGGATCGGTCCGGCGGGAATCGAAAATTGCTCGAATCGCGCCAGCCAGTGCTCCCGCGTGTCCTCGTTGAGGTGGACCTGGATCGCTCGGACCAACTCGGGCCGCTCCGCCTGTCGCTGGGCGTTCGTCGCGAATCTCGGATCGTCCGCCAGCTCCGGCGCGCGGATGGCCTCACAGAATCGCGCGTACTGGGCATCGGTCGCGACCGCCACGTTGATGAAGCCGTCGCTGACCGCGAACGTGCCGTATGGGGCGATGGTGGCGTGGTAGTTGCCTTCCTGCCTGGGGACCTCACGCGTCGCGAAGTAGCGACCGGCCTGGTACGTGAAGAGCGCGAGCAAAGAGTCGTTGAGGGCCACGTCGATATGACGGCCTTTGCCGGTCGTGCCCCTCTCGATGAGCGCGGCGAGGACGGCCTGCGTCGCGAACATCCCGGCCGTGATGTCCCCGATCGGCACACCAACTTTCGTCGGAGGGCCGTCGGGGGTCGCGTTCACGCTCATCATGCCCGACGTGCCCTGGGCGATCTGGTCGTAGCCGGCCAGCGTCGGCTGGTTCTGGCCGAAGCCGCTGATCGACGCGTAAACCAACGCCGGCTTCATGGCCTGCAGCTTTTTCGCGTCCAGGCCCAAGCGAGACATCGCGCCAGGTTTGAAATTCTCCACCACGACATCGGACGCCATCGCCAGGTCCTGCGCCGCCGCCTGCCCAGCCGGAGTCTTCAGGTCGAGGACCACGCTGCGCTTGTTGCGGTTGATGGACAGAAAGTAGGAGGACTCGCCCTTGATGAACGGAGGGCCCCACTGGCGCGAGTGGTCGCCGACCGGAGGTTCGATCTTGACCACGTCGGCGCCCAGGTCGCCGAGCAGCATCGTGCAGTAGGGACCGGCCAGCGCGTGGGTGAAGTCCAGGACGCGGATGCGGTCCAGAGGCAATGGAGCCAATGTCGTGCATTATGGCCGCCATGGTGTCGGGCGCCTTGTGACCGGCGCGGACAAATCGTCCGACCGCCGGATCGATGCCGCGATCGGAGGCATCGCAGGCCTGGCCAGCGGTTTACTAGGGGTGGGCGGCGGTTTTCTCATGGTGCCGCTCCAGGTCATCTGGGCGCGACGCGACCAGCACCGCGCGGTCGGCACCTCGCTGGCGGCCATCCTGCCCATCGGCCTCGTGGGGGCGGCGACCTATTACGTCGGCCGAGGCACTCCCCAAACGGACCTGACTGTCGCCTTCTACCTGGCTGCCGGCAGCGTGCTCGGGGCGTTCCTGGGCGCCCTCGCCGCGCGGCGGCTCTCCGACAACACGCTCAAGGTGATCATCGCCATCCTGCTGGTGGCGGTGGGCCTGAAGGAGGTCTACGACGCTGTGGGTGGGGCGGCGCCGCACCTCGTCACAACGACCATCCGGGCGCTCGCGCCGCGGGACTATGCGCTGATCGCTGCCGGCGGCTTGGTCGTCGGGGTCGCAAGTGGCGTCACCGGGGTCGGCGGCGGGATCCTGATCGTTCCGCTCCTCGGCCTCGGATTTGGGATTGGGCAGCGTGTCGCCCAGGGCACATCGCTGGTCGCGGTCCTCCCCACCGCAGCGATCGGCGCGCTCACCCATCATCGGAGCGGCTATGTCGACCTCCGCGCAGCTATGTGGATGGGTGGCGTCGGCGCGCCGGCGGCGATCATCGGCGCCGCGCTCGCGCTGTGGCTGCCGCAGAGGGCGTTGGGCGGCCTCTTCGGCATCTTCCTGCTGGTCGCGGCGACGCGCACATGGCCCCGTCGCGGGCGCGGGGAAGTGACACGAGCCTAGCCGGGGGCTGGGTCGTCGAGTTTACTCGGGCGGCTTGGGGGCGGGTTCCGGAGCGCTCGTCACCACAGCGTGGTGCCGAAACTGGACATCGGCAGGCGCCTGACCAGCGGCCCCCTTGGCCTTCTTCTTCTTTTTGACCTCGCGTCCCTGTTTGTTGCGTCCTTTAGCCATGGGCTCCAGTTTCTATGACCAGGGCCAGTTCGCGCAAGAAGGATTCGACATCCGTCACCAGGCCGATCGACTGCCAGCTGCCGCGGTCGGCGAGCTTGGTCACGACTGCCGGGTTGATGTCCACGCAAACGGTGCGCACACCTGCCGGCAGCATGTTGCCGGTCGCGATCGAGTGCAGCATGGTCGACAGCATCAGCGCCATCCGCACGCCGTGCAGGGCTGAACGCATGGCCCGCTGCGCCTCGACCATGTCGGTGATCACGTCGGGCAGCGGCCCATCGTCGCGTACGGAACCGGCCAGCACGAACTCGACCCCATGGTCGATCGCCGACTTCATCACACCCGATGTGAGCTGCCCGCTCTCGACCATCTGACGCAGGCCCCCCGCCGCGCGGACGCGATTGATCGCGCGCATGTGGTGCTCGTGCCCATGCTCGATGGCGAGCCCGCTCTCGACATTGACGCCGAGCGCCGTCCCGAACAGGGCCGACTCGACGTCGTGCACGGCCAGTGCATTGCCCGCGAACAGGACCTGCACGTACCCGAGCTCGATGAGCCGGGACAGGTAACGCCCAGCCCCGGTGTGGACGACGGCGGGCCCTGCGACGACGACGATGCGCCCGCCCGCCTTCCGGATCTGTTTCATCTCGTCGGCGATCGCGCCGATCAGAACCTTCTTGGGCTTTTCGGCCGAGACCTCGCTCGCCATGAATGTAAAGATCTCGGTCTGCCGCGATCGCTCCAGCGGCGTGACCCTCACGCCCTGGTGGCCGACAACGATCTCGATGCCTGGAGTTGCGCTCTGAAACACGATGCATCGAGCGCGCCCCGCCTCGACGTCGACTGCGATGGCGCAATCCATCTCGATGTCTTCGACCGCTGCCCAGCGGTCGCCGATCAGCACCTCGGTCGGGAGGTTGCTGGTCGAGTAGAAACCCTCCGGGAACACGCCTTGCTTGGTGACCTTCTCCAGCTGCGCCGGCTTTTCCGATTCCGCGGTCGCGCCCAGCGCCCGAGCCTGGCGGACGATGCGGTCGAGCTGCTCGGCCGAAGACGCCACCACCTCCATGCGACAGATCGAGGTATCGGTCTTGTGCTGTCCGACCGTCAGCTCCTCGATCGTGAAATTGCCGCCCTGGTCCATGACCAGGTCCATGACCTGGGGCAGGATCATCGAGTCGATGATGTGACCCTTGAGGACCAGGCGGGCCGTGTGCCTCTGGTCGCTCATCGGAGGGCGCCGACCACGGCGTTGATGGCGTCCCTGGCCTTCGCCGCCTCCCGGGACGGTTTCTCCGCGTACAGAACGCTCCGGCTTGCCGACACCAGGCATGAGGCGGGATCGCCATTCCAGGCCGCCCGCACGGAGCCCTCGAGGTCCCCACCCTGCGCGCCGATGCCCGGGATGAGGAACGGGAGCTGTGACGACCGGCGCACGTCCCCGACCTCCGCCGGGGCGGTGGCGCCGACCACGAGGCCGACGTTGCGATGAACGTTGAGGCGATCGGCGAGCTCGGCCACGCGCTTATACAGCGGCAGGCCGCCGGCGTCCAGGTGCTGCAGGTCCGCCGCGCCGGGATTCGAGGAGCGGCAGACGATGTACACCCCTTTTTCCTCGTACCGGGTGAACTCTTCGATCGAGTCGGCGCCTAGATATGGATTGACGGTGGCGGCGTCCATGGCCAGCGTCCCGAAAACCGTGATCGCATAGGCCCGCATGGTGTTGCCCATGTCTCCGCGCTTGCCGTCGAAAAGGAACGGCGTGTTCGATGCTTCATCGCGGAGCTCCAGGAGTGCCTGCCAGCCGTCCGGGCCGTACTGCTCCCAGAAGGCGCTGTTGGGCTTGTAGCAGCAGACGTGCTCTTCCGTTTGACGCACGACCTCTCGGCAGTGCCGAAGGGCGCCGGCCGCGCCGCCGGCGATGCGCTCGGGATCGGGGTCGAGTCCGACGCAAAGGAGCGTGTGCCGCTCTTTCGAGAGCGCGCGCAGGCGTTCGAAGTAGCTCATGGACGAGACAAATCGTAGCTAGCCCTACCATGAAGTCGTGGAGCGGTTGATCCGAATCGGCCTGGCCCAGGTCAACACCATCGTCGGCGACCTGCAAGGCAACACGCGCTTGATCACCGACTGGATCGGACGCGCGCGCGACCAGGGTGTCGACATCGTGGCTTTTCCCGAGCTGGCCATCACCGGCTACCCACCCGAAGACCTCGTGCTCAAGCCTGGCTTCGTGCGCGACAACCTGAAGCAGCTCCACGTCGTCGCCGCCGCGACCAAGGGCATCTCGGCCGTCGTCGGTTTCGTCGACGAGGATGGCGACCTCTACAACGCCGCCGCCCTCATGCATGACGGCGAGATCAAGGCCGTCTATCACAAGGTCTTCCTGCCCAACTACGGCGTGTTCGACGAGCAGCGCTATTTCGCGGTGGGCCACCGCTGTCCGATCTTCGAGCTCTCAGGCATCAAAGTCGGCGTCTCGATCTGCGAAGACTGCTGGTATCCATCGGGCCCCATGGCCTGGGAGGCTCACCACGGCGCCGAGCTGCTGATCAACATCAACGGGTCCCCATACCACGCCGGCAAGCGCGGACCGCGTGAAGAGATGGTCGCGGGCAGGGCCGCCGACTACGGAGCCTTCGTCGCCTACGTGAACCTCATCGGAGGGCAGGACGAGCTGGTTTTCGACGGAGACAGCGTGATCTTCGGTCCGCACGGCGAGGTGCTGGCGCGTGCGGCGTCGTTCCGCGAGGACCTGTTGATGTACGACGTGGACCTGACCACCACCGCATACCACCGTCCGCACGAGAAGATCCATTACGAGGCCGAGGGCGCGGCCCGGCTCGAGCTCGAAACGACGGACGTGCCGCTGCCCGCGCCTGCGGAACGGCCCAAGCCGGAGCTCACGCCCCGGATCGAGACCCCGCTCGAGGGTGCCGCCGAAATCTATGCGGCGGTGGTGCTCGGCACCGGCGATTACATCCACAAGCAGCGGTTCCAGAAGGTCGTGGTCGGGATGTCCGGCGGCGTCGACTCGGCCCTGACCGCAGCGATCGCCGCCGACGCCCTCGGCCCCGAGAACGTGATCGGCGTGCGCATGTCCTCGCGACATACGTCTGCGGAAAGCCTCGAGGACGCGGGCCTGGTAGCCGAGGCGCTCGGTCTGCAGCTCATGGATTTCTCAATCGAGCCGCCGCATCGCGGTTTCGAAGAGATCCTCGCCCCGGTCTTCCGGGGGACCACGCCCGGCGTGGCCGAAGAAAACCTTCAGCCGCGCATTCGGTCCACCATCCTGCACGCACTTTCCAACAAGTTCGGCTACATCGTGCTGAGCACCGGCAACAAGTCCGAGCTGGCGACCGGGTACGGGACGCTGTATGGCGACATCGCGGGTGGGTACGCGGTGCTGAAAGACATCACGAAGACGACGGTCTACGCGCTGTGCCGCTACCGCAACTCGCTCAGTCCGGCGATCCCGGAGCGGGTCCTCACCAAGCCGCCCTCGGCCGAGCTGAAGCCAGGCCAGAAGGACTCCGACAGCCTCCCGCCTTACGAAGAGCTCGACCCCATCCTGCGCGGATACGTGGAGGAGGACTTGACGCCCGAGGAGCTGATCGCCGCCGGCCACCGGCCGGAGACGGTTGCGCGCGTGATCCAGCTCGTCGACCGGAGCGAGTACAAGCGACGGCAGGCGCCTCCAGGCGTGAAGATCACGCCGCGCGCGTTCGGCCGCGACCGGCGCATGCCGATCACGAACCGGTACGTCCCCAACGGCGCGCGCCCGGCGACCTAGCGCGCCGAGTGGGCATAATCAACTCTGATAGCGGGTATAGATAGGAGCTATATGGCGGGTACTTTTGACGTCGTGGTGGTGGGCGGGGGGCCCGGTGGCTACGTCGCCGCCCTCCGCGCAGCGCAGCTGGGGGCGGTCACGGCGATCATCGAAAAGGACCGATTCGGCGGCACGTGCCTGGTCCGTGGCTGCATCCCCACCAAGGCGTTGCTGCAATCATCCGAGCTCTACACGCTGGCGAAGGGCGGCGCCCCATTCGGGGTCGTGGCCGACAACGTGGGGTTCGACTGGCCGGCGGCCCAGAAGCGAAAGACCGCGGTCGTGGACCAGCTCGTCAAGGGCGTCGAGGGACTTCTGAAGGCCGGCGGCGTGACGATGGTGAGCGGGGCCGCCAAGCTCGCCGGCGGCGGCGCGATCGAGGTCGCGGGCGGGCGCATGCAGGCCAAGAACATCATCATCGCGACCGGCTCGGCGGTGTCCCGCATCCCGTTGAAGGGCGCCGAGCTCACGATCGACTCTGACGCCATCCTCGAGCTGAAGGAGATCCCGAAGCGCCTGGCGGTGATCGGCGGAGGGGTGGTCGGCATGGAGTTCGCCGCCATGTTCGCCGCGCTGGGCACGAAGGTCACGGTGCTCGAGATGCTGCCCCAGATCCTTCCGATGGTTGAAGCCGACCTCGTCAATGTCTATGCGAAGCATGTGGCCGGTCTGGGCGGCGAGATCCACACCAACAGCAAGGTCGCTGAGGTCGCCAAGGTTGGCGGAGCGCTGCAGGTCCGCTTTTCGACCGGAGCCGAGGGGGGAGCTGTCGACGCGGATCAGGTGCTGCTCGCCGTCGGGCGCTCGCCGTACACCGAAGGACTCGGGGCCGAAGCCGCCGGCGTGAAGCTCGACCGCGGCCGCGTGGTCGTCGACGATCACCTGCGCACGAGCGCTCAGGGGGTATGGGCCATCGGGGACGTGATCGGCGGCATCATGCTCGCGCACGTCGCCTCATATGAAGGTGTGTGCGCGGTCGAGAACATGGCCGGTCACGAGCGCGTGCCCGACTACCACGCCGCCCCCAACTGCGTATACACGGATCCCGAGATCGCGCATGTCGGCCTGGGCGAGAAGGACGCGAAGGATCGTGGCCTCGAGGTCAAGGTCGGGCGCTTTCCGTTCGCCGCCGCGGGCCGGGCTCTCACCCTTGGTCAGACCGAAGGCTTTGTCAAGGTGGTGGCCGACGCCGCCTCCGGACGGTTGCTGGGCGTCCACATCATCGGACCGCGCGCCACCGACCTCATCGCCGAGGCGACCCTCGCCGTCCAGAACGGGCTCACCCTCGACCAGCTCGACCTCACCACGCACGCCCATCCGACCCTGCCCGAAGCCATCATGGAGGCCGCGCTCGCGGCCCAGGGCCGGGCCATCCACATTCCCAACCGGCGTGCTGCGACCCCGACGACCGTGGCGCTGCACAATCGTCAGCAGCAGATGGTCACGCCGGTCAAGCCGCCCGCCCCGCCCGTCCCCGCTTCGATCACGGCCAAGAAGCTCGAGCTCACGAAAGCCAACCGTGACTTCCTGCTCGGGATCCACCGGTTGATGCAGCTCATCCGACGCTTTGAAGAACGGACTCAGGAGCAGTACACGAAGGCGAAGATCGGAGGCTACTGCCACCTCAACATCGGAGAAGAAGCGGCGGTCGTGGGCGGCATCCTGCCCCTGAAGCTCAACGACTACATCTACACGAGCTATCGCGAGCACGGCCACGCGATCGCCCGCGGCATCGACCCGAGGGCGGTGATGGCCGAGCTGTTCGGCAAGGAGACCGGCACGTCGCACGGGCGGGGCGGGTCGATGCACATGTACGGCGCCAAGCTCCGCTTCATGGGCGGCTATGGAATCGTGGGCGGCCACCTGCCCCTGGCGGCGGGCGCGGCATTCGCCGTCAAGTACGCCAAGCAGAAGGACATCGTCTCGTGCCTGTTCGGCGATGGCGCGACCAACATCGGCGCGTTCCACGAGTCGCTCAACTACGCGAAGGTGTTCGAGCTGCCGGTGCTCTGGTACTGCGTCAACAACCGCTACGGGATGGGAACGCCGGTGGAAGCCGCTTCCGCCGTCGCGGACATCTACAAGAAGGCGTGTGCGTACGACATGGAATCCATCCAGGTCGACGGCATGAACGTGCGCGAGGTGTTGCTGCGCACGTCGGAGGTCATCGAGAAGGTGCGCGCGGACTCCCAGCCCCGTTTCATCGAGGCGCTCTGCTACCGGTTCAAGGGCCACTCCGTGGTCGACCCGGACAAGTACCGCTCTCCCGAGGACAAGGAAAAGTTCCGCAAAGCGGACCCGGTCGTTGCCTTCGAGCACGAGCTGGAGCAGAGCGGCCTGGCCGACGAGGAGTACTTCAAGGCCGTGCGGCAGGAGATCGACGCCGAGGTCCAGGACATCATCAAGTTCGCCGACGAGAGCCCGGACCCGAAGGTCGAGGATCTCTACAAGTACGTGTACGCCGGCGAGTGGGAAGAGCGGCCTGAGCTCAAGGGGAACCCTCTGTAATGGCGGAGGAAAAGCTTTATCGCGTCGCTCTGCGCGAGGCCCTGGCGGAAGAGATGGAGCGCGACGACTCCGTCTATCTGGTGGGCGAGGACATCGGGAAGTTCGGCGGCGCCTACCGGGTGACCGAAGGACTGCTCGACAAATTCGGTCCGACACGAGTTGTGGACGCACCGATCGCGGAAGAGGCGATCGTCGGCACCGCCATCGGCTCGGCGATGCTGGGCCTGCGCCCCGTCGTGGAGCTGATGACCATCAACTTCTCGCTGGTCGCGTACGACCAGATCGTCAACAACGCGGCCAAGATCCGCTACATGTTCGGCGGCGAGGCCAAGGTGCCGTTGGTGATCCGGATGCCGGGCGGCGCCGGCCACCAGCTGTCGGCGCAACACTCGCATAGCTTCGAGGTCCTGTACGGGCTCATCCCGGGCTTGCTGGTAGTCGCGCCCACCACGCCTGAAGATGCCAAAGGCATGCTGAAGTCGGCCATCCGCACCGACAACCCTGTGATGTTCCTCGAGTCCATGAGCCTGTACAACGTCCGCGGCATGGTCCCGGACGGCGACTACACGACACCCATCGGCAAGGCGGCGGTTCGGCGGACAGGCACCGACATCACGATCATCGGCGTCTCGAGGATGGCCGTGCTTGCCCACGAGGCCGCCAAGCAGCTGGAGGAAGAGGACATCGACGCGGAGGTCATCGACCTCCGTTCGATCCGCCCCATCGATTGGCCGCCGATCGTCGAGTCGGTTCGCCGCACCTCGCGCTGCCTGGTGGTCGAAGAGGGCTGGGCGACGTACGGCGTCACCGCTGAGATCGCCGCGGGCGTGCAGGAGCGGTGCTTCGACTACCTGGACGCCCCGATCCGGCGGCTGGGCGGCGCGCAGGTGCCGATGCCGTACAGCCTGCCCCTCGAGAAGGCCTCGATTCCGACCAGCGAGGACGTCAAGAAACTGGCGCGAGAGGTGGTCGGCAGGAAGCCGCGCGATGGCTGATGTAAACATGCCCAAGCTCTCCGACACGATGGAGGAGGGCACGGTCGTCGAGTGGAAGAAGAAGAGCGGCGATCCCGTCAAGAAGGGCGAGGTGATCGCCGAGGTGGAATCGGACAAGGCGACGTTCGACCTCGAGTCCGAAGCCGACGGAGTGCTCGACATCATCGTCCAGCAGGGCGTGCCGGCCAAGATCGGCGCCCCGATCGCCCGCATCGGAGCCGCAGGCGAGGCTCCGGCCGCCAAGCCCGCGCCCAAGGAGGCTTCGCCGAAAGTAGAGGCGGCCAAGCCAGAAGAGCCCAAGGCGGAGCCGGCAGCGCCCGCCGCTCCCCCTCCCCCATCCCCCAAACCGGCCGCACAGCCCGCGCCTGCGACGCAGGACGGCAATGGTGCGGCCGCACCGAGCACCGAGGTCAAGGCCTCGCCTCTGGCGAAACGCCTGGCCGCCGAGCTCGGCGTCGACCTCGGGATTGTCCAGGGCACCGGTCCAGAGGGCCGCATCGTCAAAGAAGATGTGCAGGCGGCCGCGGCCGGCAAGACCGCGCCCCAGCGCGCGCCCGCCCCGGCTCCAACTCGACCGGCGGGTCCCGAAGTCGAGGTCGTCGAGCCGACCCGGATGCAGGCGACGATCGCCCGCCGGATGGCCGAGGCGAAGGCGACGGTACCCGAGTTCACCGTTACCGTCGAGGCGCGCGTCGACCTCGCCGTGAGCATGCGCCAGCAGCTGAAGGACTCGGTGCCTGGCGCCGACAAGGTCACCATGACCGACTTCCTCGTCCGCGCCTGTGCGCTCGCGCTGAGGAAGTTCCCCGAGGTCAACAGCTCTTGGGTCGACGGCAAGTTCCAGCGCAAGCGGCGGATCACCATCGGCCTCGCGGTGGCGCCTTCGCAGGGCATGGGCCTGCTGGTCCCGGTCGTGCATGACGCGGACCTCAAAGACCTGATCCAGATCTCCATCGAATCTCGACAGGTGATCGAGCGCGCGCGCTCCGGCCGCCCCGCGGAGGGCGACCTGTCCGGCGCCACGTTCTCGATCTCGAACCTCGGCATGTATGGCGTCGATGAGTTCGTCGCCATCATCAATCCACCCGAGGCTGCGATCCTCGCGGTGGGGACGATCAAGGAAGTCCCCGTCGTCGACGCCGGCCGGATAGTGCCGAGCAAGGTGATGCGGATGACCCTGTCCGTCGACCACCGCGTGTTCTACGGCGCCACGGCCGCGCAGTTCATGGCCGAGGTCAAGCGGCTGATCGAGAACCCGGTGACCCTCGTCGTCCCCGCCACGCAGTGAGCCCGGGCGAGGTCGCGGACCTACTGGAGTCATCGGGAAACGGATTCGCCTCCACCCTCGATGCGCTGCCGCCGAACGTCGCGTCTTGGCATCCGGCACCGGGCGAGTGGTGTGCGAATGAGGTCGTCGGGCATGTGATCGTGACCGAGAAGAATGGGTTCGCGGGCAGGATCCGCGTCATCCTCGGCACCGACGAGCCAGACCTGCCTGCCTACGACCGCGATGGGATCCAGAAGAATCGCAACGACTGTGCGCGCGATCCGAAAGAGCTGGCGCTTGAGCTGCTCGACCTACGACGCGACAGCCTGGAGCTGGTCCGGTCGCTGCGCCCTGAGCAGCTCCAGCGCGGCGGCACGCATTCCCACGTCGGCCCGCTCACGGTCGAGGACCTACTGCACGAATGGGTTCACCACGACGCCAATCACATGCGCCAGGCGTTGGCGAATGTGCAGGCCTACGTGTGGCCGAACATGGGCAACGCTCGCCGCTTTACGCGGCCCGACCAGTAACTAAGCGGCTGACGCCTCGGCCGGCGGCGGCAGCGGTTCCGCCTGGCGACCCTTCGCGGCGGGCAGGGTGAGGTGCATGTGGAGATTGCCCGAGCCGTCGATGTCAGCCCAGAGCCGGCCGCCCATCGCAGTCGCCAGCTCACGCGAGATCGCCAGCCCGAGCCCCACGCCGCCGGCCGCCGCCGAGCGTGAAGGATCCGCGCGGTAGAACCGCTCGAACATGCGGTCCGGGTCGGGGGCGTACGGGCCGGCGGGGTTGGAGACGATCGCCTCCACCGCGGTGCCCACCAGCCCCGCGCTCACGGTGACCGTGGACTCCGACGGCGCGTATTTGACTGCGTTGTCCAGCAAGTTGTCGAGGATCTGGTGCAGGCGTTCGGGGTCGGCGGCCACCGGCGGAATGCCGGCGGGCACGTCGAGCTCGAGCTGCAGCCGGCGGGCGTCGGCGCGCGGCCGCACGATCTCCAGCCCCTGCTCGAGGTGGCCGCCCAGGTCGACCGCGGTGATGTGAAAGGAAATCGACCCGGCTTCCACCCGGGCGAGATCGAGAAGCTCCTGGGCCATGCGCAGCACGCGTTCCGACTCCTCGTGAACGACAGTCGCCGCCCGTGCGCGCTCCTTCTCGGTCTTGATGCTCCCGTCGACCAGGGCCTGGCTGAACCCGATGAGGCTCGTCAACGGAGTCTTGAGCTCGTGCGAGACGTTGGCCAGGAAGTCCCGCTGGACCCTGCGCGCACGCTCCACCGCCTCCGCCATGCGGTCGAAAGCGGACCCCAGCTTCCCGATCTCGTCGGTCCCGTGTATGCCCACGCGTCGTGAGTAGTGGCCGGCGGCGATGTCCTCGGCGGCCGCGGCCAGCTTGCCGAGCGGCTTCGTAAGCGAGCGGCTCACGAGCAGCACCAGGAGAATCGCCAGCAGCAAGGCCGCGCCGCCGGCCAGGAGCAGGCGGGGCACCAGGTCGGTTGCCGCCGCCGCCGCAAAGGCTCCCTGGGGCAAGCCCAGCACGACATATGCAGCCCCCAGGGGATCGCGCGAGGCCGTGATCGTCGTCGCCGCGACGAGGTAGGTCTGACCCTCCAGGATGGTCCGCGCCTCCGCGACCCCGGTGACCCGTCTTGAAGGCGTCACCGAGATGGCCTGGCCGATCGTGTCCACGCCGCCGCTGTCGAAAACGACGCGGGCCTGCTTGTTGAGAAGCAAAAGCCGGCTGTTGCCGAGCTGCGAGGCCAGCAGGCTCAGACGCGCCTGGTAGTCGATCGGATCATCCAGCCGGCACGTGTTCAAACCTGGATTCGTCACCGCTCCGGCGCGGAGCAGGCATTCCTGGTGCAGGATCAACGGGCGGGCGGTGACGATCGCCCGGTCGAGCTGGTCCTGCGCCGACTGCAGCTCGAGGTCGCGCACCAGCACCCACGTCAACGCCCCGCTCAAGAGCAGGCTCACGGCCACGATGCCGGCGGCGGCGGCGAGGAGACGGAGACGGAGGCTCAGCTCGCCGCCAGCTCCAGCCGGTAGCCGACGCCCCATACCGTCTGGATGCTCGGGTCGGAGATGCTCGCGGCGGCCAGCTTCTCGCGCACCTGCTGGACGTGGACGTCCACGGTCCGGGTGTACCCGGGAAAGTCGTAGCCCCACACCAGGTCGAGCAGCTCGCTGCGCTGGAAAACTCGGCCGGGATGCCGCGCCAGCAGCGCGAGCAGGTCGAACTCCTTCGGCCTGAGCTGGACCCGCGAGGCGCCCTGGCGGACCTCGTGGCGCTCGAGGTCGACCTCGAGCTTGCCTGCCCTGATCAGCCTGGGCTGGTCCGGCTCGAGCCGCGCCCGACGCAGCAGCGCTTTGGCGCGGGCCACGAGCTCCTGCGGATGAAACGGCTTGGTCAGGTAATCGTCCGCGCCGACCTCGAGGCCGACGACCTTGTCGGTGACCTCGTCCCGGGCGGTGAGCATGATGATCGGCACCTGGCTCTGCTTGCGGATCTCTTTGCAGATGCTAAGGCCGTCCGTGCCCGGCAGCATGATGTCGAGGATCACGAGATCCGGCTTGGTCTGCGCAAAGCGCGTGAGGGCCTGCGTCCCATCCCCCACTCCCTCCACGTCGTATCCCTCGCGCGACAGGTAGAGGCGCGCGAGCTCGACGATGTGCGCCTCGTCGTCTACGACCAGCACCTTGAAGCTCAAACCGGCCATACCATCAATACATCACCATCCCGTCATCCGGGTGTCGGCCGGACATGATGGAAATGTAAACGACCACAATGGCGGTGTGAGGAGCGGCTTAACGATCTGGCAGAAGACAACTATTGTCCTCCTCGTCATTTGGGCGGTCTCGTTGTTGATCGAAGTTCCGTACGGACTTTTTAAGCTCATCCCGAGGCGAGGTGTCGCAGCCTCGATCGGTCCGGTAGTCCTCGAGGCAGTATTTGTAAGCCTGATGGTCTTGTTCATCATCTACGGCTTGCGCTCGAGGTCGTGGGCATACCTCGGCGCAACGATCATCGGCCTAGCTCACGCACTCGTATCAGCGTTCGTGTATTTCATGCCAGTCGGCCCGCCATTGGCGATTGCGGTGTACCTCACTGCCTTACCGGCGCTCGTTGGTTTGGCAGGCGCGGTAGCTGTGATCGACGCCAGGCGCACCCATAGCAGTCCTCGCAGGACGTAGTCACGTAGGCCAGCTTCACCGAATGTTAGACAGCCTCCGGTTCTGGACTCGGATGGGAGGCGTGGGCGGCATTTTGTTTTTCGTTTCGTTGGTAATTCTGATTGCGTTGATGCCGCTGTCCCATTCCATCCCAGAACCCGCTTTCGACGCTCCTTCAAGCGCTTTCCTCGCCTACACCAAGTCGGAGGCAGATCTGCCTTTTGCGCTGTCGTTGGTCGGAGTTGTTGGCCTGTTCGGATTTGCCCTGTTTGCGGCATGTCTCACGGTCAGGTTCAGAGTTGCCGATGATCGCTCGAATGTCGCGTCGACCCTGGTCCTACTGGCAGCGGGCATCTTCATTGTTCTCTGGCTGGCTGAGCTGGGATTCGCTCTTGCCCAGACGTTCAGACGCGCTGACCTCGATGCAACTGGTGCGAGCATCCTTTTCGGCCTCTCGAACGGGATCTTTGTGGTCAGCTGGTCTGCGATTGCTGGTTTTCTCGCCGCCTCCGGCTTTGCAACTCTCTCGACTCGGACGCTTCCACGATGGCTTGGATGGACGGCGGTGGTGATCGGAATCGCGATGTTCCTAGCAGGCGCCGCTCCGCTGAGCGCGATCTGGTTCTTTCCGTATTTCCTGTTCCTCGTCTGGGTTCTGGCCACCAGTGTCGTGCTCCTCGTGAGGAAGCCAACAACATGAGTCTGGCGGCTGCGCGCTTTCGCCCTGTACCGAAATAGCTGTAGGACTCGGCCGAAGGTTTGTCGCACAGCGCTATGCCCGAGAGGCTAGGTCCTGGCTTTGGTTCCAGCCTTGGCCCTTCTGTCAGTGCCCGCGCGCAGTACGAGCTTCAGCGGGTTGCCCATGAGGCCGAACCGCTCCCGGATCGCCTTCTCCAGGTAGCGCCGGTAGGAAAAGTGGAGCAGGCCGACATCGTTCACAAACATCACGACCGTCGGCGCCTCGGACGCCGCCTGGGTGGCATAACCGAGCCGGAGGCGGCGGCCTTTGTAACTCGGGGGTGGATGCTCCACGAAGGCCTGACGGAGGACGCGGTTGAGCTCGTTGGGTGGGATCTTGATCCGGCGTTGCCCGACGACCTCCAGGGCCGACGGAATCACCGACCGGATGCCCTCTTTGGTTTTCGCGGATACGGTCACGATGGGCGCGAAGGGCGCGAACTTGAAGCTCCTCAGGAGCGCGGTTCGCCAGTAAGCGGCCTTGCGGTGGGCCGGCTCGACCAGGTCGATCTTGTTGATCACGATCACAAGGCCCTTCCCCGCTTCCAGCGCGTAGCCGGCGACATGCTGGTCCTGGGCCAGCACGCCGGCCGACGCATCGAGCACGAGGAGGACGGCGTCCGCCCGTTCCATCGCGTGGATGCCGCGCAGCAGGCTGTATTGCTCGAGCCGGTCGCGGGCCGTCGACTTCCGGCGAATGCCCGCGGTGTCGACCAGGACCACCGGCACGCCGTCGTACAGGAGCTCCGTGTCGACCGGGTCGCGTGTGGTCCCGGGCAGCGGGCTCACGAGGGCGCGCTCATCACCGAGGAGTGCGTTCAACAGCGATGACTTGCCAACATTGGGCCGGCCCATGATCGCGAGCCGGTCTGCCTTGGTGTCGACCGCCGGCTCTTCGGCCTGTGCCGGCAGCTCTGCGACAACCCGATCCAGGAACTCGCCGATGCCGAGGCCGTGCTGGGCGGAGACGAGGCTCGGCTCGTCGAATCCGAGCTCGGAGATCTCGTGCGCGAAATGCCGATTGTTGGGCGAGTCGGCCTTGTTCGCGGCGACCAGGACACGACGACCTGACCGGCGGAGCAGGCCCGCGATCTCGCGATCGAGGGGAGTCAGCCCTTCGCGGACGTCGAGCAGCAGCACGATGACGTCTGCTTGTTCGATCGCCACCTTGGTCTGGGCCTCGATCGCGGCACGCGATTCGTTCTTGCCCCCGTCGAGGTCCAGGCCCGCGGTGTCGACGATCGAGAACTCGCGGCCGCGCCACTCCGCGATCCCGTAGAGCCGGTCGCGGGTCAGGCCCGACTGCGGGTCGACGATCGCCTTGCGCCAGCCGAGGACGCGGTTGAAAAGCGTCGACTTGCCGACGTTCGGGCGGCCCACGATGGCGACGATCGGCCTGGACATGGGTTCAATTAGGCCAGCTTTGGCCCGGTGGCGTTGCCGCCGGTGGTGGAGTACCGTTCATTCCGTGGTCTTGAACCGGCTCTGGCATCGCTTGATCGACCCGGTGATCGGGCCGCGCCCATGCGCCATTTGCGGCTACGGGCACGCGCAGACAGGCTGGGTGGTCGATCCTATGGGTGGAGCGCACGGCCGCTGCCCCCACTGCCTCGAGGCCACGATTTCGGCGCCGAGAGCGAAACCAGAAACCCCGCGACCGTCCTAGCCGGGTCAGCTGACTTCGAGAGGCTCGGAGCGAAAGGGACCGCCGTCCTCTTCGGCGACGAACGCGTTGGCGTCGACCGGCTTGCCTTGCGCGATCGAAACGATGACGTACACGTACCCGGTCCACGCCCGCTCGGTGTCGAACCGAGAAGCTTGCGCGGGGTGGTCGGGATGGCTGTGGTAGTAGCCGAGAATGTCGAGGCCCTTGGCGTCCGCCTCGCGCTGGATGCGGATGTGGTCGCGCGGATCGATCTCGTACCGGTCGCGCGAGCGCTCGACGATGATGTTCCGCGCCCGGCGCACCTCCGTAACGACCTGTTCGGCCTGCGTTCCCAGCATGATCCCGCAGATCTCGTCGGGATACCCCTCGGCGCCGTGCGCCTCGATCGCCTCCATAGCGCTCTGGCGGATCTTCACCTGATGCCGTAAAGACCGGTCGAGAGATAGCGGTCGCCCGAGTCCGGGAAGATGGTCACCACCACGCCCTCGCGGACGCTTTCGGCCAGCCGGCGGACGGCCCAGAGCGCGGCGCCGCTCGAATGTCCGACCAGGAGACCCTCGGTGCGGGCCACGGTGCGCGCGAGGTCATAGGCGGGCTCGGTCGGGCTGCCCCAGATCTCGTCCGCCACGCTCGGGTCCCAGATCTTCGGCACGATGGCGGTGGGCAGGTGCTTCAGCCCCTCGAGACCGTGGAACGCGTCCTCTGGCTGGACCGCGATCGTGCGAATGGACGCGTCGTGCTCCTTCAAACGTCGCGATGTGCCTACGAAGGTGCCTGTGGTGCCGAGTCCGGCGATGAAGTGCGTAAGGCGTCCGGACGTCTGCGCGAGGATCTCCACGGCCGTGCCCTCGTAGTGCGCGCGCACGTTGGCCGGATTGGAGTACTGATCCGGATAGAAGTAGAGGTGTGGCTCGCTCGCCACCAGGTCGCGGACCATCCTGATGGCGCCGTCCGACCCTTCCAGCGCGTCGCTGTACACGATCTCGGCGCCGTAAGCGGTAACCAGCGCTTTGCGCTCCGCGCTCACGTTGCCAGGCATCACCAGCTTGACGCGATAGCCCTTGGCCGCACCGACCATCGCGTACGAGATTCCGGTGTTGCCCGAGGTCGAGTCGATGATCGTCTTGCGATGCGTGAGCTCCCCACGCTGCTCGCCGTCCAGGATCATCGAGAGCGCCGCGCGATCTTTCACCGAGCCGCCGGGGTTGAACCACTCCGCCTTGGCGTAGACCTCGAGTCCGGGAAAGTCACGCTCGAACAGCCTGACCCGCAGCAGCGGCGTGTTGCCGATCAGCCCGACGATGCCCGCGCTCACGGTTCGTTGCGCCATCCCGTCACAGCATAGGAACCAGCGCCTTCAGGCCGCCGATTCCTTCGCTACGTCAGGAAGTGGGCGGCGGCCACGCCGATGACAACGAAGATCCCACCCAGCGTGTAGCCGATCACCGAGCGCCTGTACACCGTCCCGCCCTCCGGCGCGAGGATGTTGAGCACGGCCTTGCCGATCAAGAAGCCCCCGCCCAGGATCGCGATGCTCGGCGATCGAACCAGGACGCCGAACATGAGCACGGCGCTGAAGGCCAGGACCTCGACGAGCTGCAGGAGCGTATAGGCCGACACCTACTAGTGTCCTGACCCCGAGGTCCGCCGCAAGATTTGCGGCATCGGCGGCCGGAGCCAAGGAGACGACGAGCACGCGAGGGAGCGCATCGCGTAGATGCGTGACCGAGCGCGCGCAGGAGACGACGCCGGCTTCAGCGCCTTACTCGGGGTCCCCGCGGAATCGACAGATTCCGTGGGGTGAGTCGGCGCCCGGCCGACTAGGCCGCAAAGATGCAAGGAACTTCGGGGGCGGGACACTTAGGACAGAGCTTGAATGAAGTCCGCGAGTATGTCGTCGGCCGCCTCGATGCCAACCGACACCCGTACCGTTCCCGACCCCACGCCGAGCTCGGCGCGCTCGGCAGGGCTGAGGCCGCGATGGGAGGTTATCTCCGGATAGGAAACGGTCGTCTCGACGCCGCCGAGGCTGGCGGCGAACCTGACCATCCGGAAGCGCGACAGCATTCGCTGCACCGCGGCGCGGCCGCCTTCGAGGTCGAAGGCGAGCATCCCGCCCGCTCCGTCCGGCATGAGCCGCCGCGCCACCGCATGAGACGGCGAGCCCTCCAGCGAAGGGTGATACACGCGCGCGACGCCGGGCGTCGTCAGGAGCGCGCGAGCGAGTGCGATGCCGTTGTCGCTGTGACGGCGCATGCGCACGTCGAGGGTCCGCAAGCCGCGCAGCGCAAGCCACGCATCGAATGGCGACAAGGTGCTTCCGGTGCGTATCGATCTTGCGCGCGCGCCTGACATCAGGTCTGCGCTTCCGACGACTACGCCCGCGACGAGGTCGGAGTGGCCGCCGATGTACTTCGTCGCGCTGTGCATCACCGCGGTCGCACCCACCTCGAGCGGGCGGAAAAGGATCGGGGTCGCGAACGTGTTGTCGACCAGCAGGGGCACGCCTCGATCGCGCGCCAGCGACGCGATCGCTTCGACGTCAGGCAGCCGGCACAGCGGGTTGGTGATCGTCTCCACCAGCGCGAGGCCGGCGCCGTCGAGCGCGCTCCGCACCGACTCGAGATCGGTCATGTCGATGAAGTTGGTCTCGTAGCCCGCGGGCTCCAGGTCCTGGCGCAGGAGCGCCAGAGTGCCGCCATACAGCTCGCGTGTGGCGACAACCGTCACCGGTTTCGGCGCCAGCGCGAGGATCGCCACGTGCAGCGCCGCCATCCCGCTCGCCGTGGCCACGCCGGCCTCTGCGCCTTCGAGCTCGGCGACCGCCTGTTCCAGCATCGACCGGTTGCTGTTGGAGTTGCGGCCGTAGTAATGACCCGGCCGGTCACCTCGAGCAACCGCATCGTAGTCGTCGAGGTCTGTGTACACGTGGACGGCCGCGGGACTGAGGTCGGGCGCGAGCGGGCTCCGGGCAACGAGTTCGCGGCCGGCGTGAACCGTCCGCGATGCCGCTTTCACGGAAAGCTCGAGCCCTGTGCGTAATACGCGCCCGAGCCGAGCTCATGCTCGATGGCAAGCAGTCGGTTGTATTTGGCGACGCGCTCCGATCGGGCGCACGCCCCGGTCTTGATCATGCCCACACCGGTCGCGACGGCCAGGTCGGCGATCGTCGTGTCCTCGGTCTCTCCGGAGCGGTGCGAGATCACAGCCGAGTAACCCGCGGTCCGCGCGGTGTCGATGGCGTGCAGGGCCTCGGTGAGGGTGCCGATCTGGTTGACCTTGATCAGGATGGAGTTCGCGATCCCCTTCTCGATCCCCTGCCGGAGCCTGTCGACGTTGGTGACGAAGAGGTCGTCGCCCACGAGCTGGATCTTGCCTCCAAGCCGATCCGTGAGCAGCTTCCAGCCGTCCCAGTCGTCCTCCGCCATGCCGTCTTCGATGCTGACGATCGGGTACAGGTCAACCCACTTCTCGTACAGGTTGACGAGCTGCAGCGCGGTCAGCGCCAGGCCTTCGCCGGCGAGCTTGTAGCTTCCGTCCGCATACAGCTCGCTGGCAGCCGGGTCCAGTGCGAGGGCGACCTCATCGCCGGGCTTGTAGCGGGCCACACCGATCGCCTCGACGATGAGCTTGAGGGCGTCTTCGTTCGACGCCAGGTCGGGGGCAAAGCCGCCTTCGTCCCCCACCCCGGTCGCCAGGCCCTGGTTCTTGAGCAGAAGCTTGAGCTCGTGATAGATCTCCGAGACCGCGCGCAACCCCTCTGCGAACGATGGCGCGCCGACTGGACAAACCATGAACTCCTGCAGGTCGATAGACGTATCTGTGTGCGCGCCGCCGTTGAGGATGTTCGCCATGGGCAGCGGGAGCAGGTGCGACTGCGCGCCGCCAAGGTAGCGGTAAAGGGGTGTCTTCGATGCCTGCGCGGCCGCGCGTGCGGCCGCGAGCGACACGCCGAGAATCGCGTTTGCGCCGAGGCGTGATTTGTCGATTGTCCCGTCCAGCCCGATCAATGCCGCGTCGAAGGCGGCCTGGTCGGAGATGTCCATTCCGACCACGTGGGCGGCGATGGTCCGCTCAACGTTGCTGACCGCCTTCAGGACCCCCTTGCCCCCGTAGCGGTTGGGGTCGCCGTCGCGCAGCTCCAGAGCCTCATGCTTGCCGGTCGACGCCCCTGAGGGGACGATCGCGGTGGCGCTGCCCTGCTCGGTGGTCGCCGTGACCGAGACAGTGGGATTGCCGCGCGAGTCGAGCACCTCCTGCGCGCTGAGTCCCACAAGCCGGATCACGTCCGGGAAGTCTAAGCGCTCTCGCCTCCCCGCCCCGCGGGGAGGCCGGCTCCGCTTGCGGAGCCGGGTGGGGAGTCGCCCCTTACCAGGGCAGGCGCGGCTGCGTGCTGAAGCCGTAGTTGAGGAGCACCGCGGCATCGTCGGCCGAGTGGTGCGTGGCGTTGAGCACGATCGCGATCAGGTGCCGGCCGTTCCGCGTCGCCGTCGCCACAATGCAACCGCCCGCGTCGTCCGTCAGGCCAGTCTTGAGGCCCGTCGCTCCCGGATACGTGTAGATCAGCTGGTTCAGGTTGTGCGGATGGAAGGCCTTGTGCTTCGGCGTGGCGGTGATCGCGACATCCTTGGTGGCGGCGATGTCGGCCAGAGCCGGGTAGTACCGGTCCAGGTACGCCGCCGCGTGGGCGAGATCGTGCGCTGACATGCCATGCCCGGGCGCGTCGAGTCCGCTCGGGTTGACGAAATGGCTGGCCGTAAGGCCGATGCTCTTCGCCTTCTGGTTCATCTGGCGGATGAAGCGATCGCGCGGCACGATTCCGCGCGCCAGGGCCTCGGCGGCGTCGTTCCCCGAGTCGAGGAAGAGCCCGTCCAGGAGCTCGCGCACGGTCAGGCTTTCGCCAAAAGACAGTCCCATGACGCTCGGTTCGACCTGCACCGCCTCCTTGGCGACGACGACCGTCCGGTCCAGCGAGCCCGCATCGTCGACCGCCACCATCGCGGTGATCAGCTTGGTCAGGCTCGCGGGTGCGCGCGAGGTTTCGGGGTCGCGCGCCCACATCACCTGGCGCGTGTCGAGGTCCACGAGGTATGCCGCCTGGCCGTGGATCGGCAGCGACGGCTGGCGGTTGACCGCGAGCCACAGGCTCGAGAAATCGAAGTGGTCGAAGTTCGCGGGTGGAGCCGGCACTGCATGTTTGCTGGTGTCGATACCCGTGTGTTGAGCCGTGAGGATGACGGCGGCCGTTCTATTGGCGAGGACAAATCCGCTGGTGACGCCGCCGGCTACGAGCAGCGTGATCGTCGCTCCGACGACAAATCTGTCGCGACCGCGCCTTCGGCGCCCGCGCATCCTTTGGAGCTCGCTGGCTTTGACGTTGGCTGAGACGGTGGAACCCCCTGGGATTGAGTTGTTCGAGATTCTAGGCTAGGGCGCCTTCAGTGGTGCAAATGCCGGCGGCGGCGGCAGCGCGGGCACGGGCTTCGTCGTGGGTTCGCCCAGGCGCGTGGCGAGCTCATCGCTGGCGGCTTCCATCGTCGTCAGCGCGGTGCTGTTGTCGTTCGCATTCATGAACACCGGCTGCCCGTAGTCGTAGATGCGGACCGCCTTCCACGAGGCCGCGACCAGCTTGGTCCCATAAAAGGTGTATGTGCCGATGACTCCCTCGCGCGTTTCCTCCGACCACATCTGGTCGAAGATGAAGTTTCCATGCGCATAGGTGATGAGCTTGCCGTGATACACCTCCACCCCCTGGTACCAATGCGGATGGTTGCCGATCACGATGTCCGCGCCCCAGTCGATCGTCTCATGGCCGATGGCGACGGGATCGTCGGGCGTTGGCACGCCGCGGTCGGCCATCGGCTGGCGCTCGTATTCCTTGCCCCAGTGGAACTGCACGACCACGATGTCCGCCAGCTGGCGTGCGCGCGCGATGCCGTCCTTGAGCGCGGCCTGGTCGATCGCGCGCCCCACGCCGTTGAAACCGATGAACCCGAACTTGATGCCGCGAACGTCGACCACGGCGACCGGACCGAGGCCGCTGTTGAGGATCCCGTTTTGATCGAGCAGCTGGACCGTCGAGCTGACCCCGGCCACGCCGTAGTTGGTGAGGTGGTTGTTGGCGAGGTTGACGACCTTCGCCCCCATCAGAGTGAGGCCGCCGACAAAGCGCGCGTCACCACAAAAGGTGAAGCTTGAGTTGGGGTTCACCGGGCAGCCCGCAAACAGCGGCGCCTCCAGGTTGACGTAGGTCACGTCGGCGTTCCGCGTGTAGTCGGCGGTGGGCCGAAATGGCCACAGGTAGTCGTGATGCACGTCGATAGCCGACCATGCGACTCCCCGAGCCGGAATGATGTCGCCCGTGACCAGCAGCGTGCGCACCATCGACGGGTCGGCCGGCACGTTGTAGCGCGGATGGAAGAGCTCCTGCAGGCTCAATGCGGGCGGCCGGCCGGTTCGAAAGGCGAACGAAGGCTGGTCCAGGCCGTCCATCGCCGGGCCGATCACGCGCGCGGCGGACACGTGGGTGGCGCTCACCACCGGGGGTGAGCCATTCGAGCAGGCCGCCGCGAGCAGGCCGGCCGCGAGGATCGAGGCGGCAAATCTCATTTATCGACTGGAAGGCTGATCAGGATGTCTTCGATGGCGATCAACCGCGCAACGTACGAGCGTACTGGATCGCCGAGCTCACCGCCTGCCCGAAACAGCTCCTGGTTGCCCTCCGCGCGGCGGACCTTGAGCATGTCGGCGTGCAGCGGATCGAGGGCGCCGCGACCCAGGACGGCCTCGACCATGCTGCCCAGCCAGGCGGCGTAGAGGGCGACCTCCTGTGACCGCGCGTCGTCGCCGAGGGCTGGGAAGGGGAGGTGGATGTGCTGATCCCACAGGCGGCGCAAGCGCCTGACGTCTTCCGACTCGCGTGAGTGTCCAGTTCCGGAAGTTCCTTGCATCTTCGCGTCCTAGGCGGCCGGGCGCCGTTGGCGCTGAAGCCTACGTCGAGGGGCCCGGCGCTGCGCATCCTCCCGCGCTTCGCGCGGGGACCCCAGAGGTGTGCGCTCCTCCTCGCGCCACCCTCTCCTTGGCTCCGGCCGCCGATGCCGCGAATGTGCGGCGGACCTCCGGACCGGACACTCTATCCACTCGCTTTGAGCTGCGCCACGACCGCGTCCGCGACCTGGCTCGTCCCCACCGAGGTGGGGTCGTCGCGCTTCTCCTTCAGGTCGTAGGTCACGCTCTTCCCCACCGCGATCACGCTCGCGATGGCGCCCTCGAGCGCGTCGGCAGCGGTGACCTCGCCAAGGTGCCGCAGCATCAGCACGCCTGACAGCATCACCGCCATCGGGTTCACCTTGTTGAGCCCGGCGTACTTGGGGGCGCTTCCGTGGGTGGCTTCGAACACGGCGCCATTGGTGCCGATGTTCGCGCCTGGCGCCAACCCCAGGCCGCCGATCATGCCGGCCCCAAGGTCGGAGATGATGTCGCCGTAGAGGTTGGGACAGCAGAGGATGTCGTACTCGCTGGGCCGCAACACCAGCTGCATGCACATGTTGTCGACGATGCGATCCTCGAACTCGATGTCCGGGTTGCGTTGGGCGACCTTTCGCGCCACCGCCAGGAACAGCCCGTCCGTGTGCTTCATGATGTTGGCCTTGTGCACCGCGGTGACCTTGCTGCGCTTGTTCTGGCGCGCGTAGTCGAACGCGAACTGCACGATCCGCTCCGATCCACTGATCGAGATCGGCTTGATCGAAAGACCGCTGTCCGGGCGGATCTTCTTCTTCGCGAGGGTGGAGATCTCGTCGATGAGGTGATTGGCGTCGGCTGAGCCCTGCTCGAACTCGATCCCGGCATAGATGTCCTCAGTGTTCTCGCGCACGATCACGAAGTCGAGGTCGTCGCGCAGGTTGCGGGCGCCTTTATACGCCTTGACCGGGCGCACGAGCGCATACAGGTCGAGCTCCTGGCGCAGGGCGACGTTGACGCTTCTGAACCCGGAGCCGACGGGGGTCGTGATCGGACCCTTCAGCGCAACCTTGTTCTTGCGGATCGAGGCGAGTAAGGGCTCGGGGAGCGGAGTCCCGAATTCCTTGATGGCCGCCTCACCGGCCTGGTGCACATCCCAATCGAACTGGACCCCGGTCGCCTCGAGCACGCGCACGGCCGCGTCGCAGATCTCGGGCCCGACCCCGTCCCCGGGGACGAGCGTGACTGGGTGCCTCGCCACTCTTAAGACAGGTCTTGGTGGTTATTGACGATTCTTGAAATAGTCGGCGTTGATCTTGATGTATTCGCGCTCCTTCTCGGGCACTTCGTCCTCGGGGAAGATCGCGTCTACAGGGCACGGATCGACGCAAGCGCCGCAGTCGATGCACTCATCCGGATCGATGAAATACATGTTCGCCGCGTCGTCGCTGTGGATGCAATCCACGGGACAGACCTCGACGCATGAAGCGTCCTTGACTGTCACGCACGGCGAAACAATGACATACGCCATGGGCAGCAAGGGTACCATGCACCCGATATGCCCGAGAGCGAGCCGAAACCGAAACTGATCGAACTCGTGGCCCCCGGCGCGGGCCAGGGCTGGAAGGCCACGCTCAAGAACGGGAAGGCGGTGGTGATCCACGAGATCGCCGCGCCTGCCGCCGAGGCGGCCGCGGCCGTGCCGCGCATTCAACGGCTGGCAGAGCACCCGCATCCGGCGCTGGCTCCGGTGCTGGCCTGGGGTACCGACCCCAACGGGGTCTGGGTCGCCGCGGAGCCGAACGAAGGCGTGCCGCTGGGCACGATCCTGTCCCGGGGCCCGCTGACGCCCCCGGCGGCGGCCGCCCTGGGCGCGGCGGTCCTGTCGGGCGTGGCCGCGCTGCACGAAGCCGGCATAGCGATGGGCGGCTTCGGGGCCGCCGCGATCCGCGTCACCAGCAATGGAGAGGTTCGACTCAGCGGGCATCCAGCCGCCGCCGTGCGCGGAGCGCCATCGCAGAGCGACCTGCGCGCCGACGTGCGGTCGTGCGGGATGGCCATCTGCGCGGCATTCGGCGTCGACCCGGCCGGTGCGCCCGCGCCCCCGAGCATCCCGCCTGGACTTGTCGTGACGATGCGCTCGATGGCCAGCGGGGCGATGGGCCCCGCCGCTGACCGCGCCCAGGGAGCGCTGCGCGAAATGGCCTCCGCCCTGCTCGCACCCGATCGCGCGACCGCATCGCAAGCCGAGCTCGCGCTGAGGGCGGGCGGACGCGAGATGCCGGCGATCACGCCTTTCCTGCCCAAGGAGACGTTCCCACCCGGGGCGGCCCCGGCGCAGCCACAGCCGCCTGGCCTGGCGCCCTGGGGCGCACCGGCCTCAGCTGCACCCAGCCCTCCCCAGCGCGATCAAACTCCGATCCGGGCGCCGGCGTCGTACGACGCGCCTCCTCGTCCGATGGAAACCTACCCGCCGGGTGCGCCCGGAGCGCCGGCGCCGGTACCGCCCCCATACGTGCCACCCCAGCGGCGTGATGAGCCCGCGCCGGCGGGGGCGTCCTACGAGCCGCCTCCACGCTCGCCGAGCACGTTTCCGATCATCACGCCCCCCGTCGAGGCGCCCTCGCCCCCTTCGTCGGTCCCGACCTGGCAGGAGGAGAAGCCGGCTGGACAGTCCTCGCCTCAAGCCACCTGGGGAGGCGTCCCGATCGCTCCGCCGCCAGAGGCTCCCGCGCCGCCACCAGCCCCTGAGCCGCCCCCCACCTCGACCTGGGATCCAGGGCCGCCCCCCACCTCAGCGCCGGCCCCTACGCCGGAGCCGCCGGCAGCCGAGGCCAGGCCCACGTGGACGTCGATTCCGACGCCGTCCTCGACCCCGGCTGCAGACGTCGCCTCGACCCCCGCGGATACGACCGCGCCCACCCCGACCCCGGCGCCGGCCGTCCCCGCGTACGTGGCGCCGTCTCCGGCCACGTACACAAGCACTCCCGCCCCTGCCCCGGCTCCTGACCTGGCCCCGGCCCGCAAGCCCCCTGCTCCCCGCCGCCCGGTCCGGGACCAGCCCACCGAGCGCCCGCCCTGGCTGGTGCCCGCGGCCGCGGCCATCGTGATCCTCCTGCTGCTGGGCGTCGGCTACGGCATCTTCTCCGCGATTCGAGGCGGATCGAACAACAATGTTGGGGTCACCTCGCCCGGGACTTCGCCTCGGACGTCGCCGAAGACATCGCCAAAGACATCACCCAAGACGACGCCGTCGCCTGTCGGCGGCGCCCTGCAGACGGTGCCGACCTACGCGCCGGCTTCCAGCGATCCCTTCACCAAGGTCCAGTTCTGCCTGACGGCGGCGCCCTGCCAGGGTGCGACGTCGGCGGACACCAACTGCACGTTGAACTCGAGCTGCCACGTCGACATAGGGATCTACTACAGCGCCGCTGTGGGTCAGCTGACCTACTACGTGAACTTCTTCGATCGCTGCACAGGCACGACCACGGAGATCTTCAAGCGCACGGACACCCCCAATCCGACGTTCCGGATCTTCCTCCCCGCGCCCAATGGCGGCTTTCCAGTGACGATTCCGACTGCCAAGGCAGCTGCCATCGTGGTGGTGGCCGAAGCCGGCTCAGCCAAGGCCGCTTCCACTCCCTACGACCTGCCGGGCAGCGCCGCCTCGTGCGCCTGACCGCTTAGAGTCAAGTTCATCACCACCCGTAACAACCTCACCCGTGATGAGGCGCGCTCGCGCGCGGCGCTCGTGTCGGAACCACGCTACGACGTGCAACTCGACCTGACCGGGGACGATGAGACGTTCACGTCCGACACAAGCGTCGCGTTCCGGTGCCTGCGGCCCGACGCCGGCACGTTCATCGAGTTCATCGGGCCGGCCGTCGAGCGCGTCGAGCTGAACGGCAAAACGCTACCCGCCGAAGCCTTCGATGGCGGAAGAATCGAGCTCACCGGTCTCGAAGAACAAAACGTGCTCAAGGTGTCGGCGGTCGCGAAGTACATGCACGACGGCACCGGCCTGTCTCGCTTCGAGGACCCGCTCGACGGACGCGACTATCTGCACACCAGCTTCGAAAGCAACGACGCGCATCGCGTATTCGCGTGCTTCGACCAGCCCGACATCAAGGGCACTTTCACATTCGAGGTCAAGGCCCCCGAGGACTGGACGGTGGTCTCCAACCTGCACGGCGCGAAGAACGACGGAGGCCTCTGGCGCTTCCCCACCACCAAGGTCATCTCCACGTACCTCGCCGCTGTGGTCGCCGGCCACTACCACTCGGTGCACACGCAGCACCGGAACATTCCGCTGGGTGTGTACTGCCGGCAGTCTCTCGCGCCCTACCTCGACCCCGACGAGATCGCCGAGCTCACCGGCCAGGGCCTCGACTATTTCGAGTCGCGCTACGGCATTCCCTACATGTTCGGCAAGTACGACCAGCTGTTCGTGCCCGAGTTCTCCGCCGGCGCCATGGAGAACCCCGGATGCGTGACCTTCAGCGAGAGGTACATCTTCCGATCGCGAGTCACCCAAGCGGCGCGCCAGAAGCGAGCCGAGACGATCCTCCACGAGATGGCGCACATGTGGTTCGGCGACCTGGTCACGATGAAATGGTTCGACGACCTCTGGCTCAACGAGAGCTTCGCGACCTACATGGGCAGCCTCGCGAGCGCCGAGGCGACGCGGTTCAAGAACGCCTGGACGTGGTTCGCGGCCGAGACCAAAGTCGCGGCCAGGATTCAGGATGAGATGCCCACGACCCACCCCATCGTGGCCGACATCCCCGATGTCGACTCGGTCCATCTCAACTTCGACAAGATCACGTACAACAAAGGCGGCGCGGTTCTCAAGCAGCTGGCCGCCTGGTTGGGCGAGGAGACCTTCTTCGACGGCGTTCACATCTATCTCGAACGCCATTCCTACGCCAACGCCACGCTCGCCGACTTTCTCGCGGCGCTGGAAGAGGCATCCGGGCGCGACTTGAAGGCATGGGCTCACGTCTGGCTAGAGAAGGCCGGACTCAACAGGCTGGCCCTGGAATTCGAGGTCGAAGACCGCAAGATCAAGTCGGCCGCCGTTGTGCAGACGGCGCCCGAGGCGCACCCTGTCCTGCGCCCTCACCACCTGCGGATTGGTCTCTTCGACGTCAGCGGCGATCGCGATTGGGCGTTCGAAAGGCGAAAGACGGTCGAGCTCGACGTGGACGGCGGCCGCACTGTGGTGCCTCAGCTCGTGGGCGAACGGGCAAGTGACTTCGTGCTTGTCAATGACGGTGACCTGACGTACGCGCGAGTCACGCTCGACGCCGGCTCGCAAGCAGTGCTCCTCGAGGGGCGATTCCGGCTGGACGACGACCTGGCGCGCGCGGTTGTGTGGGGCAGCCTGTGGGACATGGTGCGCTACGCCGAGCTCCGCGCCGCTGAGTACGTCGACATCTCAATCCGGTGCATCGACGTCGAGACCGACCCGGCCGTGTTTCAGTCGCTGATCTTCCGCACGTTTGCCGCTTTCGAGGAATACGCCAAACCCGCGCGGCGTGGGGCGCTGCGGGAGGCCGTGGCGCGGGCGGCCTTGGACCGCCTCGAGAGGATCCCGCCTGGCAGCGACCTGCAGCTGCACTGGGCCCTTACCGCCATCGATGCCGCTCGCCGGCCCGAAGACCTCGAGTGGGTAGCTGGGCTGCTCGACGGCAGGACGCGACTCGATGGCCTGACCGTGGACTTCGCCGTCCGCTGGGCGGCTGTGACCGCGCTGGCCACAGCGGGTGCCGCGGGGCCAGAAGTCATTGCCGACGAGCTCGAGCGAGACCCCACCGACATCGGGCGCCGCGCGGCCGCCGCCGCCCGGGCGGCGCGTCCCGTGCCAGAGGCCAAGGCGGAGGCGTGGGAGGCGGTCGCCCGCGGGCGCGAGTCCCTGGCCACCAAAAGGGCCATCGCTGACGGGTTCCATCGCCACGACCAGGAGTCCCTGCTGGCGGAATACGTGCAGCCGTACTTCGACACATTGCTGCCGTTCTGGGAATCGCACGACATCGATGAGGCCCTGATGTTCGTGCGGTGGATGTACCCGATAACGATCGTCACGGCCGAGGTCGTCGCTCTCACCGACCGGTGGCTCGAGCGCGACCTGCCTGGTCCGATGCGGCGTTCCCTGCTCGAATCACAGTACGAGACCAAACGTGCGCTGCGCGCGCGCGAGTTCGACTCTTAAGAGCCGGGCAGGCGGTACCGCAGGAACAGGAAGTCGCCGTGGCGCCTGGCGCTGAGCAAGCGGCTCCAAACCGGGATCTTCGGTAGGAGCTCAACCCCCTCGACCATTCCCATGCGGGATTCCTTGCTCCGTCCGGCGAGCACTGGCGACAGCGTCACGAACATCTCATCGACGAGCCCGGCCTTCACCAGCTCGCCCATGAGGGTCGGCCCACCCTCGGTGAGCACGACGTCAAAGCCCATCTTCGGGAGCTCGCCGAAAGCATGCTTGATCTCGAGCGTCTTGCCCGCGCCCAGGGCGATCACCTCGCACGCAGGGGGGAGCCGGCGGCCGATCTGCATCGCGATCGCCCTGGTCGTCAGCACGATGGCGCCTCTCACCAGTGCGGGATGCTTGAAGTCGAGGTCGCCGGTGGCGGTCAGCAGCACCAGCCGCGGTTCAGGGCTGAGACCCAGTGTTTGTCTCAATGCCGCGAACTCAGCCGCGAGATCGGGAAACACATGAGACGGCGTCCATAGGTGCCCGGGCGTGGCCCTCATCGTGCCCGCTCCAAGGACCACGGCATCTGCGCATGCCCGCAAGAGCCCCATCAAAAAACGGTCGGCTGGGTTCTTGCCGCTGATGACAGAGCCGGCCGAGACGCCGGAACCGAGCGTCACCACGCCGTCCAGCGATGAGACGAAATTCGAGAAAACGACCCGGTCGGCGAATCCGAGCCGGCCATACAGCCTGCTCAGCTCATCTGGCAGAGAGTACGAAGGCAGGTCCGCCTCGAACAGGACCTCGAACGGCGACACCGCTCCGGTCAGTGGTTCGCCGGCATCATGGCCGCCTGAAGGAATTCGGTCCGGAGCTGAGGGTCGGTTTCGTAGTTGCCACGCCAGTACGACGTCAGGGTCCGCGAGTGAGCTTCACGAACGCCGCGCATCTGGGTGCACAGATGCATCGCGTTCAGGTGCACCGCCACCCCATGTGGCTGGAGGAGCCGAACCAGCTCATCGGCGATCTCGACCCCGACCCGCTCCTGGACGGTGAAGCGCCGGGAGAAGACCCGCACCAGCCTGGTCAGCTTGGAGATGCCGATGATCTCCTCGTGCGCGATGTAGCCGATGTATGCGTGGCCGTGGAATGGCAGCGCATGATGCTCGCACAGTGAGAAGAACTCGATCGGGCCCTCGATCGTCTGCGCGATGCTGCAGTCGGGACCCCCGCGGCATTCGGTCGGGAAGGCGGTGAGCAGCTTGGGATCGCCCTCGTATCCGTTGGTGGCGTCGAAGAGCGCGCGCACGAAGCGGGTCGGGGTGGTTTTCGTGCCCGGCGTGTCGAGGTCCATGCCGAAGGCCGAGAACATCTCGGCGGCGTAGCCCTCGAACTGCTTCCATTTCTCAGGCGCGATGTTGCGCGGATGACTCTGCTCCCAGTGCGTGGTTTCTTCGGGGTCGAAGGCGAGGGTGGACATTGCGGACTCCTTGAGCTGGTCGTTGGGTCCGCACCAATGTACTAGCTGTTCTGGATGTCGATCACCAGCCGCGCCGGGTTCGTGAGATAGAACGCGCGGTAGCACACACTCTTCGACAGGCCGAGGCCCCACTGCACGGTGCCCTCGAAGTCCTCCACCTGGCGCAGCTCGAGAAGCACGGAGTACCCGGTCTTGATGTCGGTCGAGCCGGTGTAGGCAGTGTGCTCGTCGGAGCCGTGAATGATGACGAGCAGGCCCGTGCTGCCCTGCAGCGTGACCTGCTGGCCGCTTGCTCCTTGCGTGAAGGTGGTCCCGTCATGCGGGCTCATGTCCACGTTGGCGGGCTCTCCGTTGTTGAACTCGATGGTCACACGGTCGTATCCAGGGTGGGTGCCGGTGCGCGCCGCGTCGACGAATGCCACCGTCGGCGAGCTGGTGCCCGCAAGCGAGACCGGGCCTGCGCAAACGAAGGCCGGCAGGTTGTCGGCCGGCGTCTGCGTCGGGCTGGGGCTGGGCGTGACGCTGGGGCTCGCACTCGGAGTCGCGGTCGGCGTCGGCGCGCCTGCGGGCAGGACGCCCGTCTGGTGCCGGTTGAAGCTCGCCACCACCAGCACGCCGACCACGATCGCCGCGATCAGCCCCGCCGCCAGGCCGGCCATCCAGAACGGTCCGGTTCGCGCCGGCCTGTTCTCGGCCAGCGCCGCACGCACGCGTGCAGACAGAGCCGGGCTGGGTGAGCCGCTGATCGCATCGAACTCTCGGTTGAGATCGCGGCGGAAATTCTGGCTCATGTCAGGACACCTCCTCGAGCGTCAGGTCAGATCGAAGCCGGCGTGCGGCCCGATAGATGCGGGATTTGGCGGCAGACCGCGAGACGTGCAGAGTGCGCGCCACCTCGTCAAGGGGGAGGTCGAGGTAGAAGTACAGGACCAGTGGCAGGCGCTCATCAGGACTGAGCCGAGCGACCGCACGCCTGAGGTCGGTCACGGCCTCCTGGCTGGGCGCATCCGTCCGCCGGTTTGACTCGACATCCGCCGATTTCACCACCGACCACCAGCGCCGGCGCCGCGTCATGCGGCACTCGTTGGCGACGATGGACAGGAACCACGCGCGCAGCGAGCTCTCATCGCCGCGAAGCTGGCGCAAGTTGCGCCACGCTTTCACCGAAGCCTCCTGGACGGCGTCCTCGGCCGCCATGCGGTCGGAGAGCATCACCGCCGCGAGCCGGTAGGCGGGGTTGAGCAGCGGGTCGATGAGCATCGCGAAGGAGTCGGCGTCACCTTCGGTGGCACGCTGCAGGGCAGACGGCCGTTGCTCCATCACGGCGCTCATCATGTTGCTTCCCAAAGCCTCCAGGGTGGCCTAACCGCCGGAAGCGATGAAGCGAAAGGTGAGCGTGGATGAGCTCGCGGTCACGTTTGCGCAAGCCGGCCGGCTCACGCCGGCGCCGAAGCTGACGACGCCCTCGAAGTCTCCGATCGCGCCCACCTCCAGCAGGATCGGGCCTGATGAGGTGAGGCGCGCGGGTCCGTTGTAGTTGCTGACACCACCGTTGAAGCCGCGCAGCACGATCTTGACTCCCGAGGCGCCGGCGAGATCGAGGGGCCGGCCGCTGGGATCGACCATGAAGTGAGCGCTGCCAACCGGGACGACCGCGAACTGGGGCGTCCCTGACACAAAAGTGAGTTTCAGCGTGTCGCCATCGGCTGCCGCCGACACGATGGCGGGGGTCGTGGCCGAAGCCGATGGGGCTGCCGGCCAGTTCGCCGATGCGTCGCCGGAGGCAGTGCAGCTGAGCGCGACCGGGCTCGCGGTCGGCGGAGTGGGCTGTCCACTCCCGCTGTTGGCGGCGCCGCAAGCGGATATGAACATGAGAGCAAGGGTCAACGTGATGCGTCGCATATTTCTTTCCTCTGAAACGTGGGGTCACGCTCCTACCTATTCGATGCGCCAACCAGGTGTTTGGTTGCATTTACATCCCCACTCCCCGCAGGGGAGAGGGCCAGGAGAGGGACGTGAGTGCCCTATGCCTTGTTCGCCCAGCAGTTGGAGGCCAGGTCCGCCGTGAACCCGCCGCTGTCCAGCGCGAGGGTCGCCGTCCATGGTCCCGCCAGGTTGTACTTCGACGTGCCGTCGAACGTCACCGTGACCGTGCAGGTGCCGGAGGCGTTCATCTTGCCGGACTCCGGAGGAACGACGAGCTTCATATCCGAGGTCGGGTCCCCCACCAGGGTCACGTTGTATGTGGTCCAAAAGACCTGGCCATATCCCGGTAGGCTGAAGTAGTACCTTCGGCCGTCGTTGGGCGCGCTGTAGGTGTGGTTCAAGCAGCCGGAGTACACGGTGGCGTCACAGTTTGGAAAGGCCAGCTTGACGGCCGCCGCGGCCATGGCCACCGCCCCCTGGCTGACGGCCGGAGCAAATTCGGCGTTTGGTGGGCTGTCGACCCCGTCGACGACCTGCGAAGTGGTGTCGTAGAAGGCGTTGGCGTTCATGGTGACCTTGTGGTATCCCTCCACCGCCTCGACGGTGCTGACGTCGGAGGTCGCCGGCGTGATGCCGTCGACCTGGATCGGCCCAGGCTGGTTGGGAAGCGTGATATGGATCGTGACGAATGGGATCACGACCCGCCAGTAACGAAAGACGAGGTGGCGGAATCGAGAGTTGTCCTTCCGCACTGTGTACGTCCGGCTGCGATGTTGGCCGCCCCAGATCATCGAGACCGAGACCGACTGCGTCGTGGGATCGATCACCCGCGACGACACCACTTTGACGTCGTGAATGTCCCTGTTCTCAGGCAACTTCATCATCGAGGCGATTGCGGATTGACTGAAGAACTCGCGATTCGAGCCCTGCTGAAACGTAGCGTTCGCCGTCATGCCGCTCACGTCACCCTGGCTCTGGGCGGCGAAGTAATCCGTAACCGCGCGCTCGGGGCTGTACGAACTCGACTGCAGCTCATATGTGGCCACGCCGCCGCCGCCCAGCACCAGGATCTCCAGTAGGGCTGTGGCCGCGACCACCAGCCAGAGGTTGCGAAGCCGGCGTTTGGGCATCCGGTGGGACGATACTCCGCGAGTCTAGTTCGGCGCGCTCACTCTCCCGCCTGGTCGAACCAGCATCACAAGCGAGCAGGTGACGAGCCAGGCCAGCAGTGCTACGAAGGACACGATGTCGGGCAGCGCGCCCGCTGCCAGGATCCCAGACGGCGCAAAGAACGAGATCCACGCGACCACCTGCAGGCCGGCCACTACTGAGGCGGCCAGTCCAAGCCACCGAGGAAGGACGCTCGAGGTCAAGATCGCCGCGCCGGCTGCGCCCAGGAACAGCAGCGTGGGAAAGGTCGTGACCTGGAACCCAAAGCTCTGGAGGTCGTTGAGGAGCGCAGCCCGCGCGAGATCGGGGCTGGGGCGGAAAGCCAGAGCCTGGAAGGCCGCCACCTGCGCAAGAGTGGATGCGGCGATGATCGCCGCTGCGACCAATGCCGTCAGGGATGGCATGGTCCGAATCCGGGCGTGGAAGACTGCGGCAAACATGACCAGGAACATCACCCCGATGCCATCGGCGACGCTCTCGATCTCCAGGCCGACCTGGTGACGGGCGTAGAAAGCGGCGATGTCGGCGGCCGGCGCCCCTGCTACCGGCGGTGGGGGTGAGATGAGGCCGGTCAGGGCCAGTGCCGTCACCGCCAGCAGACCCGACGCGGGAAGCCACCGCGCGAACGCGGTCATGGGCCGGAGCTTACGCGCCGATTTGCGGGTGCGCCAAGCGCGCGACGATTCGGGATATGTCCGGCAGCAAATCGGAGACCGCCAGCGCATAAGCAGCCGCCCATAGCGGCAGGGCCATCTCGATGTAGCGGTCGCCCTGGTCGACAATCAAGCTGGGGACCAGGATCACCACTAGCGCAAATGCATAGAGCAGCACCAGGCGGACATCACGACGACGCCAGATCGCCAAGGCGACGATCGGCAGAAAGAGCAGATGGAGCCTCAGAAATGCCCTGTTCGTATCCCGCACCGCGGCGGCCAACAACGGCGTCTTTCCAGGGTCTATGAAGTTGGAGCTCGACGCCAGGTTGCTGTGGAGATTCGACAGGAGTGTGCGTACGGCTGGTCCGCGATGGTCGACAAGGAACGAGACCACTTGACCATTGCTCCAGCCATACACCACCTTTCGCGCTGCGACCAGATCGTCGGGTAATCCGTTGATCGACGCGTACACCTGGCTGACGTAGTAGCCCCTCACCTCGGCGTCGCCAGTCGATGACAGGCTGAGGACATGATTCGCCGTTGCATTCAGACCGAGTTGGAACACGATCGGGATGCAGCAGGCTCCGACCACGCTGGCGGCTGCAGCACGCCCGCGAGGCAGGCGCCAGATGACGATCGCCATCATGACAAGGGCGACCAGAAGCTCGATCTGGTACGCAGGCTTGACCACCGTGAGAAGCGCGATGGGCAGCACCAGCATCGCGATCTCCCGAGGCCTGCTGGGTGGGAGGGAGCTCAACGCGAGGCCAAGGATCCAGATCGACTCAAGGAAGGCAACCGTCAGCTCGGTGAGCGCCTGGAAGCTGAGCACGATCAGAGAGACGTTGGTGGCCAACACGAGAAAGACGATTGCGCCCAACAGAGGCCGACCGGTCATGCGCCAGGTCGCCGCAGCCGTCACATTCACCGTCCCCAACCAGAACAGGAGGTTGAGTGCCCAGGTCATGGGATCGCCTCCGATTCGCAAGGCCGCTCCCAGCAAAAGGGGGTAGAGAAACGGCCGGTGAACCGATTCCACCGAGTTGGGTATGGTCCGGAAGAGCCAATCTCCCACGTCGCGATAGCCAAGGGAATCGGGGCTCGAGAAAAGAGTCTCGCCCATGTGGCTGAAGAAGCCCATCTGGGCTGCAACGAGGCCATACACAACGGCGGCGACCAGGTTGAGCGCCACCACAACTGCTACCCGCCGCATCTGGGCGCCTGATCTTACCTGCTTGGTTTGTGGGAGCGCATTCAGGGCTGACCTGGCGGACGGGTTGGGATTTGAACCCAAGACAGCCTTGCGGCTGTACAGCATTTCCAGTGCTGCGCCTTCGACCGGACTCGGCCACCCGTCCCGCCAGAGAAGTCTAGTGGCGGCCCTTTCGACCCTGCCCGCCGTCGGGTCCAGGCTTACCGCCTGCGACTGCCGACCGACCCAGCGTCCGCGGGCCGGTCGGGCCGGCCACGATGCACGTGTCTGTCATCCCGACGAACAACCCGTGCTCGACCACCCCGGTCGTGACCTTGATCGCCGCCGCCAGGTCGACCGGATTTTCGATGCCGCCGCCGAACGTTAGGTCGAGGATGAGGTTGCCGTTGTCCGTGATGAAGGGAGCCACCTCCCCACCTCGAACCGTCAGCGACGATCCCAGCGCGATCAGCCGCTCGGCCGTCGTTCGCCACAAGAACGGCGACACCTCGACCGGCACCACGTCCACGCCCAGCTGCTTGACCAGCTTGGATTCATCGACCACGACCACAAACCGCTTCGACGCCGCCGCGACGATCTTCTCCCGAAAGAGCGCCCCGCCGCGTCCCTTGATCAGGTTCAGGTTGGGGTCCACCTCATCCGCGCCATCCACCGCCAGGTCGATCGCCCCGAGCAGCTCCTGGACGATGGGGATTCCAAGCTGGGCAGCCAGCTCGGCGGTCGCGCGCGAGCTCGGCACACATCGGAGCGTCATTCCACCTGCCACCAGCCGGCCGACTCCCTCGGTGAAGTACTTCGCAGTCGACCCGCTGCCAAGGCCGAGCAGCATCCCGTCTTGAACGAGATCGAGGGCCTTTTCGGCGGCCGCGCGCTTGAGCGCGTCCTGTTTGCTACTCAACCGCTTTGCGAATGGCCGCGATGCCGGCGGCGATGCCGGCCTTGTGCCCGAAGACCGAGCTGCCGGCCACCAGCACGGTGGCGCCCGCCTTCACCGCCAAGGGCGCGGTCTGGGCGTCGATGCCGCCATCGACCTCGATCTCGACGTCGGGCGCCATCGCCCGCAGCCGGCGGATCTTGTCTGGGCTGTGGGCGATGAACTTCTGGCCGCCGAAGCCCGGTTCGACCGTCATCACATTGACTAGAACGATGTACGGAAGGATTTCACGCAATGTTTCCACAGAAGTCGCGGGGTTGATGGCCACGCCCGCGTCGGCGCCCAGCTCCTTGATGGCCTGCACCGTGCGGTAGAGCGATGTGGTCGCCTCGACCTGGACCTCAATGAGGCTCGCTCCGGCTTTCGCGAAAGCCTCAATGAACTGTTCGGGATGCTCGATCATCAGGTGGGCCTCAATCGGCAGGTCGGTGGCCTTGCGCACTGCCTCGACCACCAGCGGACCAAACGTCAGGTTGGGGACGAAGTGGCCGTCCATGATGTCGACCTGGATGCGGTCCGCGCCGGCGGCCACTGCCTCGCGCACCTGATCGCCGAGGCGAGATACGTCGGCGGAAAGGATCGAGGGAACGACCTCGATCTTCGTCACCGAGCCCCGGCGGCCTCGCGGTCGATTAGCCATCGCGCGCCCGCAATCATCCCTGATGGAACCTCGCCGCGTTTCGCCTTCGCCACTGCCTCCGCCTTTCCTGCGCCAGTCGCAAGGATAATCACGCGCCGGGCACCGCTCAGCGTCGACAGCGTGAGGGTCACACGCTGCGGTGGCGGCTTGGGCGAGTCACGGATGCCGATCGCCCACCCCTTCGCCTGGACGGCCGGATGGCCTGGGAACAGCGATGCGGTGTGTCCGTCCTCCCCCACTCCCAGCAGCACGATGTCGAGAGGTGCTACCGCCGAGACCACATGCGAGTACAGGCCCGCCGCTTCATCCGGCCCCAGCTCGGCGGGGATCCGATGCACCGTGGCCGGCGCCACGCGATCCAGCATCGCCTCCCGCGCCATCCGGTAGTTGCTGTCCGGATGGTCAGGGCGCACGCAGCGCTCGTCACCGAATAGGATCGTGACGCGGCCCCATTCGACCTCGAAGCGGGTCAGCAGCTCGTAACAGCGCCGGGGCGTCGTGCCCCCGGCCAGGACGAGCGTCCTCGCTCCATCAGCGATGGTCGATGCGATCTCCGAAGCCGCCGCGGCGGCCACGTCCTCGGCAGACTCGAGGACGGTGAACTCCACCCTTTACAGCGCCCGCATGAGCTCGGCTCCCGCAGCCAGCGAGCGCGCGAACACCGGATCGTGCGCGCCCAATGCGAGCAGCTCGACCAGGAGCGACGCGTCATCGTCGGATTCGATCCGCTGCACGTGCCGCAACGTGTCCGCGCCTCCGATGTCGATCAGCGTGAGGAGCACCATCGAGTTGTCCGCCCTTCTCCGCTCGCGCACGAACACGGTGGGGCGTGGAGGCAGGCTCTCGCCGGGGGGATCGCCCGTGGCCGTGTGATGTAGCGAATCGCGGTTCTGGAACGCCATCTCGCGATGCTGGGCGGCCTTGCGCTGCGCGATCTCCATGCCCGCGTCATCCTCGCCTCCGGTGGCATGTTGGTGTTGGAAGGGCGCCGGGCCCAGGTCAGGGGCCTGGCGCCGCGTCCGCTCCGGGGCGCGCGCGATCGACAGCCTGAACGTGGTTCCGCCCGCTGTGCCTACGATCCGGACGGTGCCGACCTCGCCCTCGACCAGGCCCGGCTTGGCGACCGACCGGAAGGCCACGTCGACGATCCTCCAGCGGTCGGCCTCGAACTGAGCCGATACCACTCCTCCCGCCCCGCCAACCGCACGCTGCAGCTTCCAGCCCAGGGCGCTCGAGATCCAACCGATGAGCGTGGCCGACGGGATCCGGTTGCCACGGCCCGCCCCTGCGTAGTCGATGCCGATCTCGCTGATGCCCGACAGGTACGGCCGCCGAGCCACCGGGGCGAAGAACTGAGCGATTGATTCGCGCCACGGGTCAAGGCGGGCCCACTGCAGGTCGGCCATGCCGAGGCGCTTGTGCGCATGGGCGATGGTGTCCGCGAGGCCGAGGAACGAGTGGTATGGACGCGCGAATCGCGCGGAGTCGACAACCAGCGCGTCGGCGACCTGCAGCGCATCGCGCAGCTCGTGCGTTCCGAACGGCGGAGTCCCGAGCCACCAGATGTTCGTGGGCACGCCGCTGACCAGCAGCGGATCGACGAGCGCACCTAAATGCGACGCCGCAGCGCCACGAACATGCAGCGTCACCAGCTCGTAGTGCGACGGAAGGTCGGTGCCGCCCTCTGCCGGTAGCACAGGCGCGGCAATGGAGGCGTCGATGCGGCCTTCCTTGACCTCGGCCTGGTCCCTGACCACGATCACCAACGATGGATGGTGCATGGCAATCGCCGTTGATTCGCTGATGGCGCGCTTCTCTTCTGCTTCCGTCGCGGCTACCGCGATCAGCGTCATCACTGTGTTCCGCGGATGGGGATGGTCGTCGTCCGGCACTTGCGCCTGCGCGAACTTGTTCCGGAAGTCGGTGAGCGCGTCGAGGACCTGGGCGATCGTCACCCCCTCGCCTTTCCATTCGAGCGGGCCGGGCGACGGCGCTGAACTCAAGGTCTGTGCCATTCCCTGCCGTCCGCCTCGAGCAGCTTGGCCGCCACTAGCGGTCCCCACGTGCCCGCCGCATACATCTGCAGAGACGGCCGCCCATCGCGCCACGCGGCTTCGACAGGATCGACCAGCGTCCATGCCGCCTCCACCTCGTCAGCGCGCGTGAACAGGGTCGGGTCGCCAATCATGCAGTCGAGCAGAAGCCGCTCGTAGGCCTCAGGCGCCTCGACGAGGAACGACGACGCGTAGAGGAAATCCATCGCAACGCTCCGCAGGCGGATCCCGGCGGCCGGCACCTTGGCCCCGAACTTGAGGGAAATTCCCTCCTCCGGCTGTATGCGCAGCGTGATCGCGTTAGGGTCGAGCTCCTGAGCGGCACTGCGCCCGAAGGTCAGGTGTGGCGGGCGGTTGAACTGGATGCGAATCTCCGTGGCGCGCTTCGGCATGCGCTTACCGGCGCGGATGTAGAAAGGGACGCCGGCCCACCGCCAGTTGTCGACGAAGACGCGCAGGGCCACGAATGTCTCGGTCAACGAGCCCTTGGCGACATCCGGCTCCTCTCGATATCCGTGGACGTGCTCACCGAGCACGTATCCGCTCGTGTACTGGCCGCGCACGGTGGCCTTCGCGATCTCGTCGTCTGCGAGCGGCCGCACCGCCTTCAGGACCTTCACCTTCTCATCGCGGACAGCGCCGGCCTCGAACTCGACCGGCGGCTCCATGGCCGTCAGCGCCAGCAGTTGCAGCGCGTGATTCTGGACGATGTCCCGCAGCGTGCCTGCTTTGTCGTAGTAGGCGCCGCGATTTTCGATCCCGATCTCTTCGGCCGCCGTGATCTGAACCGAGTCGATGAAGTGGCAGTTCCACACCGGCTCAAAGATCGTGTTGGCGAAGCGGAACGCCATGATGTTCTGGACGGTCTCTTTGCCCAGGTAGTGGTCGATCCGGAAGACGGAGTCCTCGTGGAAGACCCGCTGCACGATCTTGTTCAGCTCGCGAGCGGACTTGAGGTCGGTGCCGAACGGCTTCTCGACCACGATCCGGTGGTAGCCGTCGCCGGAGTTGAGTCCCGAGGCTCGCAGCTGCTCGGTGATGGTCTCGTACGTCGTCGGCGGCGTTGCGCAGTAAAACACCCGGTTGCCGCCGACATGCCGGGCGTGATCCAGATCGTCGAGCTTGCGTCCGAGGGACTTGAAGTCGTCGAGCTTGCTGAAGTCGACCTTGACGTAGAACACCGCGTCGAGAAACGACTGCAGCACCGCCTCATCGACGGGCTGCGTCCGTGAGAACTCCGAGATCTTTGCCGAGGCCCGCTTGCGAAACGCGTCGTCGGTGAGATCGTCGATCGCGGCTCCGACCACCGCGAAGCCCGCGGGCAGCAGCCGCTGCTTGGCCAGGTTATAGAGTGCGGGCAGCAGCTTCCGACCGCTCAGGTCGCCCGTGGCGCCGAAGATCACCATCAGCGCCGGTTCGGCTACCCGATAGTCATGGAGTCCTTCCGCTAGCGGGTTCGGCGCGACGACGCTCAACTCTTGACCGCAGCCTCTCCCGCGGCGTCCTTGACGACGGCGTGGCCGCCGAACTGGTTGCGCATCATCGCCAGCATGCGGTCGCCGAACGTGTTCTCCATCCGGCTGCGGAATCGTGCAAACAGCGACTCGGCGATGATCGGCACAGGCACGGATTCGTCGATCGCCGCCTCCACCGTCCAGCGTCCCTCGCCGGTGTCTTCCACGTAGCCCTTGATGGCGGAGAGCTCGGGATCAGCCTCCAGGCCCCTCGCGATCAGGTCGAGCAGCCACGAGCGCACGACGCTGCCGGTGCGCCAGGCTTCAGCGATCGCGTGCATGTCCATGCCCGGGAAGGCTTTGGAAAGCTTCATGACCTGGAAGCCTTCGGCGTACGCCTGCATCAGGCCGTACTCGACGCCGTTGTGCACCATCTTCACGAAATGCCCCGAGCCCTCTGGACCGGTGTAGACGAGGCCTCCGTCGTCTGGCGCCAGGTCCTTGAGCAGCGGCAGGCAATGGTCGTACGTTTGTTTCTCACCGCCGACCATCAGGCTGTACCCGTTGGCGAGGCCCCAGATCCCGCCCGAAGTTCCGGCGTCCATGTAGTGCATGCCCTTCGCCTTGACCCGGGCGGCATCCCCCATTGCGACCTTCCAGTTGGTGTTGCCGCCGTCGATGATGATGTCGCCCGGGTCGCCGAGTGCTGCGAGCTGATCGATGGCTTCGGTCGTGGGATCGCCCGCGGGGACCATAACCCACATCACGCGCGGCTTCGATTGAAAGGCCTTGACAAAGTCCTCGACTGAGTAGGCGCCGACTGCTCCCTGTGAGGCTTTCTCTTTGACGGCGTCGGCGGAGCGGTCGTATGCGATCATGCGGTGGCCGCGCTTCATCAGGCGCAGGACCATGTTGCCGCCCATGCGGCCCAGGCCGACCATCCCCATCTCCATGGCCGTTCTCCTTTAGGTGTCCCCTCTCCCCCTCGGGGAGAGGGTTAGCAGAGGGGTGAGCCGGGAGCTGGCTTCGCCAGGCCCGGCGCCTAAAGGGGGGAGTTCCCCCCTTTTGAGACAGTGGGGCGTGAACACCCCTATCTGACCGCCGATTTCACCGCCGCCGCCAGGGCCTTCCAGCCGGCCGCGGCTTCCCGGCCGAGCGTCACCCGCAGCGCAGGAAGCCGGCGCGACGTGAGCGACTCCAGGTCGCCCAGCGACTGCGCCTGCTTGAGGATCGAGAAGCTGTAGGGCTGGCCTGGGATGGGCACGTCGTGGGTATCGTCCTGGACGATCTGCAGGAAAAGGCCGACCTTGGGGCCGCCCTTGTGCAGCTGGCCGGTGGAGTGGAGGAAGCGAGGCCCATAGCCTGCGGTGGTGGCGTAACGGGTCGCGTCGCGCACCGAAGCTCGGATCGAGGCGATGGCGGCTTGCGAGGCGGTCGTGCGCGTGGTGTAGGCCATGATCGCGAAGTACGCGCCAGGCTTGGCCCGCTCGAGCAGCGCCTTCAGCCCGCTCTTCGACTTCGAAGCGGGCACCGACTCCGCCGCCGGCAGCTTGCCGCTCGACTTGAACTTCGCCAGCACCTTCTTGGTGTTGTCCTTCGACTCCTGCACGTTCGGCTGGTCGAAAGCGTCGATACGGAGGATCGAGCCCGCGATCGCGGTCGCGATCTCCCAGCGCAAGAACTCGCCGCCGAGGTCGAGCTTATCTCGCATGGTGAGCGTCACAACCGGCTGGCCGGCCTTCTCCAGGGCCTGCACCGCGCGGTGAGGCGCATCGCCGTCCATGCGGATGTACACGAAGAGCCGGTCGTCCCCATAGACCGCCGGCTTACCCACCGGCTCGCCCTCGACTGGAATGATGCCCTTGCCCTCTTTGCCCGTGCTCTCCGCGATGAGCTGCTCGACCCAGTAGCCGAAGGTCGCGATCCGGGGCGACGCAATCAGAGTCAGCTTGTTGCGGCCCTGCAGCGCGAGCTCGCCCATCACCCCGCCCAGCCACACGCCCGGGTTCTTGTCCACGGGCACCGAGTCGGCGCAAGAATGCGACATCTCCACCGCCCGCTCCAGCATCTCGTCCACATCGACGCCTATGAGCGCGCCCGGCACCAGGCCGAAGTAACTGAGCGCGGAGTAGCGCCCGCCGATGTCCGGCGGATTACGGAAGATCCAGCGGAAGCCGTGCTCGTTGGCCAGCTTCTCGAGCGACGTTCCCGGGTCGGTGATGGCCGCGAAGTGCCGCCCCGCGGCACCCGCCCGCCCGTTGGAGTTGACCTCGCCCCAGAAGTAGGCGAAATGCGAGAGCGTCTCAGTCGTCTCGCCCGACTTCGACGCGACGATGAAAAGAGTGTCCTGGATCCGGATCTTCGAGCGGACGCCGAGGATCGTCGCCGGGTCGGTCGTGTCGAGCACGTGCAGGCGCGGGTGGCCCTTGGTTGACCCGAAGGTGTTGCGCAGGACGTCGGGGCACAGGCTGGAGCCGCCCATCCCAAGCAGGACCACATCCGAGTAGGTGCGGGCGTCGCGCGCCAGCTGCTTGAGCTCGGCGACGTGCTCGAGCATCTTCTCCGCCACCGAGAGCCAACCGAGCCGGTCGCGAATCTCTTCGCGCTTGGCCGGGTCAGACGTCCAGAGGGTCGAGTCCTTGGCCCACAGCCGCCTGGGAGCGTCCTCCTTCTGTAGCTGCGCCACGCGAGCGTCGAGCTTTGGCTGGAGCGGGCCGAGGCTGTACCACTGTCGCGGCCCCTTGCCCGCCTTGATCTTCTGGCTCTCCTTGCGAAGTGTGTCGACAAGCGTCTCGAATGACTTGGTGAACGCTTCGACGCCCTCGACCTCGAGCTCGCGGGTGACCTGGTCGAGGTCCACGCCGACGTCGGCAAGCTGCTTCAGCTGCCGCTTCGAGAGCTCCACGTTCTCGTCCAGGCTTCGCCGCACTTCGCCGTGCTCCCGGAACGCGGCCAGCGTCGCCGGCGGAATGGTGTCGACGGTGTCCGGACCGATGAGCTCCTCGACGTAGTAGGTGTCGGGATAGCGCGGGTCCTTGGTCGAGGTGCTCGCCCACAGGCAGCGCTGCGTGCGCGCGCCTGCCTTGCGCAGCTTCTCCCAGCGAGGTCCGCTGAACAACCGTTGGAACCGCTCGTAGGCCATCTTTGAGTTGGCGATCGCGGCCTTGCCGTACAGCCGCTCGAGCGCGCGCTTCTGCGCGGGATCGGTGCTGAGCCCGATCTTCTCGGTTAGGGCCTTGTCGACCTTGGTGTCCACGCGGCTCACGAAGAAGCTGGCCACGCTCGCGACGCGGCCGAGGTCGCCACCCTGCTTGTGAAGCTTCTCGAGGCCAGACATGTAGGCCTCGACCACCTCCATATAGCGGTCGACCGAGAAGATCAGCGTGATGTTGATGTTGTTGCCCTTGGAGATCTGGTCGAAGATCGCGGGCAGGCCCTCCCTGGTCGCGGGGATCTTCACCATGACGTTGGGTCGCCGGCACTCGTCGTGGAGGTACTCGGCGAACTTGATCGTCTGCCTGGTGTTGGTCGCGATGGTCGGTCCGACTTCGATGCTGACGAAGCCGTCCTTGCCCTTGGTCTTGTCGTAAACGGGCCGGAACACGTCCGCCGCCGCCTGCACGTCCTCGACCATCAGCTGCCAGAGCATCTGCTCCGGCTTCTTACCCGCGCGGACGAGGTTGACCATCGCCTCGTCGTAGTCCGTCGAACCGCTGACTGCCTTCTCGAAGATCGTTGGGTTGGAGGTGACCCCGGTCAGGCCCTCGTCGCGCAGGCGCGCCAGCTCGCCGGACGTGATCAGTTGGCGGCGGATGTTGTCCAGCCACAGCGACTGGCCGAGGCGCTTGAGCTCCTTGATCGGCGCCGGCATGCGCACGGCAGTGGACATCGAAGCTACTTCCCGGCGAGCAGCTTGGTCGCGGCCGCCACGATGTGCCGCGCGGAGATCCCGGCGGCGTTCATGAGCTCCTCCGGTTTGCCGGACGTCGGCAGGCCCTTCACCGCGAGGTGGGCCACGTGCAACGTGTTTTCGGCCGCGAACGCCTCCAGCACCGCCGCGCCGAGCCCGCCCTCCGGGTAGTGGTCCTCGACGATGACGAACCTGCCTTTCGTCGCGCGCGCGGCCTCGCGCAGAGTCTTCACGTCCACCGGCTTCACCGAGTAGAGGTCGATCACGCGCGCGGAGATCTTCTTCTGGGCCAACGTGTCCGCGGCAGTGAGGCAGTTGTGCAGCGTCACGCCCGCGCCGATGAGGGTGACCTTGTCTTTCGGGCTCGACCGCACCACCTTCGAGCCACCGATCTTGAAGGCCTCGTTGGGCCCGTAGATGGTGGGATAGGCGCCGCGCGTGGTGCGCATGTAGACGATGCCGCTCTCGTCAGCCATCAGGCGAACGAGCTTGGCGGTCTGGTTGGGATCGCTCGGATAAAGCACCGTCGAGGTGTGGATCGCGCGCATCGACGCGAGGTCCTCGAGCGCCATCTGCGACGGGCCGTCCTGCCCGATCTCGACGCCCGCGTGCGAGCCGACGAGCCTGATGTTCGCCTCCGAGATGCCGGCCATCCGGATGAAGTCGTAGGCGCGCGCGAAGAAGGCGGCAAACGTCGAAGCAAAAGGCCGGTAGCCGCGGACGCTCATGCCGACCGCCGTCGCCACGAGCTGCTGCTCGGCGATGTAGATCTCGAAGAACCGATCCGGGTAGGCCTTCGCGAACTCATCCGCGTGCGTGGAGTTGGAAACCTCGCCATCCATGGCGACCACGTCCGGGATCGCCCCCAGCGCGACGAGAGTGTCGCCGTATGCCTTGCGCGTGGCGACCTTTTCCTCTTTCGTATAAGTCGGCAGCGTGACCGGCGCCTCGGTGTGCTTGATGGCCGGTTGGCCGGACTCAGGCTTGGCGGTCTTGACCTTGAGGTGGCGGATCCCGCCGAGCTCCTTGATTGCCCGCTCGGCCATGTCCGGCGGGAGTGCCTTGCCGTGCCAGCCGTCTTTGTTCTCGATCTCCGAGAACCCCTTGCCCTTGATCGTCTTGGCGATGATCACAGTCGGCTTGCCCGTCGCCGACAGCGCGGTGCCGTAGGCGCGGTCGACGGCGGTGACATCGTGGCCGTCGATGACGATCGGGAAGCAGCCGAACGCCTCCACCCGACGGCGGTAGGTGTCGAGCGTCCAGCCGTACTCGGTCTCGCCGCGCTGGCCGAGCCGGTTGATATCGAGGATGGCCGTGAGGTTGGCGAGCTGGTAAAAGCCCGCCTTGTCCAGGCCCTCCCAGATCGAGCCCTCGGCGAGCTCCGAGTCCCCGCACAGCACCCAGACGTGGTACGGGAGCTGGTCGAGCTTCTGGCCCGCCAGGGCGACGCCGACGGCTATCGGCAGACCCTGGCCCAGGGAACCGGTCGCGACGTCCACCCAGGGGATCGCGGGCGTCGGGTGGCCCTGCAGGCGCGACCCGAACTTGCGGAAGGTCATCATCTCGGCGTCGGTAATGGCGCCAACCGCCTTGAACATCGCGTACACAAGCGGTGAGGCGTGGCCCTTCGAGAAGATCAGGTGGTCGTTGTTGGGATCCTTCGGCTTGTTCCAGTCGTACTGCAGATATCGGGTGACAAGGACCGCGATGAGGTCGGCGGCGGACATCGAGGACGTCGGATGCCCGGAGCCGGCGGCAGTGCTGGAACGGATGGAATCGACCCGCAGCTGCTGACCCAGCTGGCGCGCGAACTCGAGATCGGTGGTGGCAAGCGCCTCGGTGGTGACGGTCATCTCACTCCCTACCACTTGCGAGTGGCACGTCCCGCGACGCAAATTCGCGGGTCCCCGGCGTGTATTCGACGTTAAGTCTATCGGTCTGTGGAAATCGGGTCGAAAAACGCCCCAGGTGTGACCACCCTTTCCGCACGTTTGGCGCCAACGGTGCGCCTGCAGGGCTCGGATTTGGCACGTTTGGCGCCAGCGGCGCGTATTGGTGACCTTTACTGCGCGGGTGCCAGTCGCTCCACCTCGGTCACCATGCCTTCGAGGATCTTCAGGCCGGCATCCCAGAACCCCGGGTCCGTGATGTCCATCCCCAGCCGGCGCACCAGCTCATCCGGTCTTGTGGAACCGCCCGCCGCAAGGAACTCCATGTAGTCGTCGACGAAGCTGGGCCCCACCTCCAGGTAGCGGTGGTAGACGGACAGGGCGAGCAGGTTGCCGAACGCGTATGCGTACACGTAGCCCGGCGTATGCAAGAAGTGCCCGACGTAGCTCCACCACACCTTGTGCTCATCGGTGAGGATCAGCGCGTCGCCGAACATGGGCTGAAGCTTTTCCTGAAAGATCTCGCCGAGCTGCTCGACCGCCAGCTCGCCCTCCTGGCGCCGCGCCGTGTGGCAGGCGTCCTCGTAGCGGTTGAACGCCACCTGCCGGAACACCGTCGAGAAGGCGTCCTCGACCTGCGTGCACAGCATCGCGAGGCGAATCTTGGGGTCCTTCTCCTCGGCCATGATGCGGTCGAACGTCAACGCCTCGCCGAACACCGACGCGGTCTCGGCGAGGGTCAGCGGCGGATGGAAATCGAAGATGTGCTGCTTGGACGCCAGGCGGTCGTGGAGCCCGTGGCCGAGCTCGTGGGCCATCACGAGCGCGTCGCGCAGCTTGCCGGTGTAGTTGAGCATCACGTATGGGTGGTGCCGCGGAGTGACGGGCATGCAGTAGGCGCCGCCCGCCTTGCCCGGGGCCACCGGGGCATCGATCCAACCATCCTTGAAGAAGTCTTCGACCAGATCGGCCGCACGCTTCGAGAACCGGCGGTATGAACCGAGCACGAGCTCCTTGGCCTCTTCCCAGCTCAGGTCGCGGGCAACCTCGCCGACGGGCGCGTAGCGGTCCCACTCGTGCAGGTCGCCGACGCCAAGGAGCTTCTTCTTGACGCGGTAGTAGCGGACGCACACGTCGTAGCGCCCGGTGACCGCCTCGATCAGAGCTTGGACCGCCTCGTCCGAGGTTTCGTTGGCGAGGTTGCGCGACGAGATCCACGTCGGGAAATGACGCAGGCGGTCGTCGATCGCCTTCTCACCAAGGATGACGTTGAAGATGTAGCCGCGGGTGCGCACGTCCTGATCCAGCGCGGCCGTGATCGCGGCGCTCGCCTCGCGGCGCACCTTCCGATTCGCTTCGCGCAGGCGGACCAGGGCCTCGTCCAGAGGCACTCTCCGCCCATCGAGGTCGACCCGAATGCGGGCGCAAAGCTCTTCGAACAGGCGGTTCCAGGCCGAGTTGCCAACCGGGCTGAAATCGGTGAGCACCCGCTCTTCCGGTTCCGACAGCTGGTGCGGCCGGAACTTACGCGCCTCCTCAACCGTGTGGCGATAGCGAGCCGATTCCGGGTCGGCATACAGGCGCGCGGCCTGGTCGTCGCTGATGTGCGCGAGCTCCAGGGTGAAGAAGACGCCATGGCTTGCCCGCTCGGCCCCCGCCTCGCGCACGCGTGCCAGGAGCCGGCCGGCGGCAGCATCTTCCGTGTTCTGGCTGTGGAGGAGATACGCGTAGACGTCAGGCTTGGCGGCGAGCTCCTCGTCTGCCTCGAGCTCGCGCATCATGGCCGCGAACTCTTTGGGCGGGAGCGAGACGACCTTGCCCTTGTAGCGCGCTTCGAAAGCCTCCGCTCGCTTGAGCGTCTCGGTCAGCGTCTCCTCGATCGCAGGGTCGGTCGGCGACTCGAAGAGGTCGGTCAGATCCCAGCGGATTTGCTCGGCGCCGGTGGTCTTGGTCGCCTGGGCCATGGGCGGTCAGGATAAACGCTTCGACAGCTCGCGCACCCGTGCGGGGTCGGGCCAGCGGCAGGCGTATGCGCCCTCGTTGACGAGGACCGTGAGCTCCTCGAGCAATCCCCTCTCCCCCAAGGGGAGAGGGTGAGGGTGAGGGGCGTGAATGTACTCAATTGGTGTCTCGGGCGGCGCGCGCCGGCGCCCAACGCGGCGCTGCACGCGATCGTAAAGCCGCAAAAGCTCAGATTCGCCCGGAGGCGCTCGCCTCGCGACGGCAGCCCTCCGGCGCCAGGTGCGGACCCATGCCCACAGCAGAGTCACCAGCAACGCGATCACGACCGCTGGCGGCACCACCGCCAGGGCTCCGAGCGATCCCAGGACCGCCATCGGCGCGCCGATGCTGAGGTGTGGGATGAGGCGTGCGATTCCGGAGGCCGCCCAGTGGTTCGGAAACTGTGTGGCCGCCAGCCCCGACACACCTGGCGTGGGGTCGAAGGGAACCCAACCGTGGTTCTCGAACCACACCTCGACCCACGCGTGCGCGTCGTGCTCGCGCACGACCGATTGGTCGAGCACCGGGTTGTAGTCTCCGGTCGCGTAGCCCGTCGCCAGGCGCGCGGGGATGCCGAGGCCGCGCAGCATCATCGTCTCGGCGGTGGCGAACTGCTCGCAGTAGCCCTTCTTGGCATCGAACAGGAACCAGTCCACGGGGTCTCGGCCGGCCGGCACGTGGCCGAGCTGCTGCGTGTACTGGAAGTTCTGCTGCAAGTAGCTCGTGAGCGCCATCACCAGGTCGAACTGGTTGGAGCCGTAGTTGTGGGTCACGCTGTAGGCAAGGTCAAACGCCTTCAGCGAGAGCGATCCCGCGTCCATGTAGGCTGGGTTGCCGTCCGGTGGATTGAAGACGTACGGATCCTGTCTCAACTCGTCTGGCGAGAGGTTGGGCAAGTAGGAGACAACGGAATACGTCTGGCCCGGCCGCAACAGGTCGGGCGTGCGGAACGTTCCGTAGGCGTCCTCGCGCAGAGACGACACCGGCGCGTAAAGGCTCTGGATCGGATACGCGGCGCTGATTACGCCGGGCAGTGGCCGCAGGACGCGAAAGACCTGCACGAAGGTGCCCAGGTTGTGCGGAGGCGCAACCGGGAGCAGCCTGGCCGGGACGTACGGCTGCATGGTGACGAAGCCGCGGTTGGAAGCCGTCCAGACCCCGTTTCGATAGGTGTCGAACACCAGCCCCCGCCAGTACGCCGGAGCGCCCGTGCGCACATACATCACCGGCGCGTCTCCCAGCCGGCCCCGGAAATGAAGGTCGACGCTGCCGTTAGCCCCGGAAGGGTCCCCGCTCAGCTGGACCAGCGGCAGGGCCGGGTTCTCGAGCTCGCCTTTGAAACCGACGTAGTTCGGCAGCGACACCACCACCGGACCGTTGGGGTCGATGCTCGGCTGCGGGATGAAGATGAAGGCGGCGAGGCCGACCGCAAGCGCCCCGACGAGAGCGGTCGCGACCGCCGGCGCCGGCAGCGCGAGGCGGGCGTCCATGCGGCGCAGGTGCGACGCCACCCAGAAGCCGGCCAGGCACGCGGTCCACAAACCCAGCAGGACGCCGAACGGGTAGTCCCAGGCGTAGACCGCGGCCAGGTAGAGGATCGCCAGACTGATCCACAGGCTCGAGTAGCAGTTCCGGCGGGTTTTCAGGTCGAAGCTCGTGACCGCGACCAGGAGGATCGCGAAGTTCGCCTGCGGCAGGACCCCGCCGAAGAAAGCGCCGACCGAGTCGGCCAGGAAGTAGCCGAGCGAGGCAAAAACGAGGCCGGCGAGGAGGATCTGGCGGCGCATCCCGCGCTTTTGGGCGCGCTCTCGGTAGCTGACCAGGTGGCCGATGGCGGCGACGCCAACGCCGACCGCGGGCACGACGTAGTCCTCGCCGTACAGGATTACCGCCAGCACGGCGACCGCAAAGCCCGAGAAGACGAAGCCCCGACCCTCTGGCGAATTCTCGATGGGTGATGCCGGGAGCCGGAGCCTGGGCAGTCTCACGGCAGCGGCCACTCCAAGCCCGCTCGTTGCACGCTGATGTCTGAACCGACGTCGGCGTCGCCGACCACCCATGCGCGGACCGTGCCGCCTCGATGCCGGATGCTTGCGAGCGCGTCGTCGATTTCCGCGTTGGCGCCGGCTACAACCGCGATCGCATCACCGGCAAGTGGCGCTGGGGCTGCGACCCCATCGACCTTGTTCGGATATCGGGCCAGCCATTCCAGCAGCGCCCACAGAGACCGCGATTCGTTCGGTAGGGAAGGCTCGACGCCAGGCGTCCACAGGACGACGCGACCGCCGGCACGCAGGCAATCCCAGGCCTCGGATGCGGCCAGACGGGCAATCTGGTCGGCGACCTCGAGCGTGGGCGGCGACGGGTCGCAGAAGATGCCGAGCGTCTGCACGCCGGGCGGCTCGAACTCGCGCACGATCAATTCCCCGTGACGCGCGCTGGAGCGCCAATGGATCCGGCGCAGGGGGTCGCCGGGGCGATACTCGCGCACTCCGAACATCTCCGTGCCCGACCCGGCGCGCGGCGCCGCGAGGCTCGCCTCCAGCTCCCGGACGTTCGGCCGTTTGGCCAGCGCTTTGAATTGCGGCAAGACCGGCGGCCATTCCGAATCGGCGCGCCGGAAGCGGTGCGTGAAGAATCCCAGCGGGTCCCCGCGTTCGATCACGAACCCTTGCACCCCAACCGAGCCGCGCCGCAGCGGACCGAGCACCCGGACCTCAGCCCAACCCGTTTTCGGCACGCGCCCTGCCGCCGCAGCGAGCTGGATCCCACCCACCGACGCTGAAATGCGCGCGGGCCCTCGGGTTCCACGCTTCGATTCGATTGTGAGCCTCACCTTCATTCGATCGCGTTCGAATACGGGTACTGCCGGACCGATGTTCAGAATTTGCTCCGATAGCTCTTCCGCAGGCGAGCCCTCACCGCTGTCGGTGCCCACGAGGGTCAATTTGCCCTTGAATCCTCGATTCCAGAAGGCATAGCAGACCGACGCGACTACCAAAGCCAAGATCCAGTACGCAAGCAGGAACAGCCAGGCGACCTCGGAGGTGCCGGCGTAGTACAAAACCGCGCCGGCCAGAATCAGCGCTCCAAAGAGTCTCGGGGTGGGTCTCAGTGTGGCCTCAGCGGCGGGAGTGGAAGGGAGGCGACGACATCCGCGAGCACCTCGGCCGCTTTGGCTCGCCCGCGCATGCCGAGACGATGGGCGAGCACCGGGGCTACGAGCAGCTTGACGTCGTCCGGAAGCACGAAGTCCCGCCCCTCGAACAGAGCCCACGCTTGCGCGGCCCGCTGCAGGTAGACGCCCGAACGCATGCTGGCGGGAAGCGACACCTCGGAACGCACACGGATCGCATCGAGCAAGGACACGATGTAGGCGCGGATCGCCGGCCCCGACACGACCCGCAGGCATCCTTCCTGCAGCTCGAGCACGTCCGCGAGGCTCACCACCGAGCCCAGCTCGCCGATGGGATCGCCGTGCTCGCGCCGCGCGAGGATCTCGATCGCCTCCGCATCGGTCGGCGGCCCCATCTCGGCGGCCAGGAGGAAACGGTCGAGCTGCGATTCCGGCAGCGGATACGTGCCATGGAACTCGGTCGGGTTCTGAGTGGCGATCACGAAGAACGGGCGCTCCAACGTGCGGGTGACGCCCTCGATGGTCACCTGACCCTCCCCCATCGCCTCGAGCAGAGCGGACTGCGTGCGGGGGGTGGCGCGGTTGACCTCGTCCGCCAGCACGATGTTCGCGAAGATCGGCCCGGCTACGAACTCGAAGCTCGCGTCCCTTTGGTTGAAGATGCTCGAGCCGGTGATGTCGGAGGGGAGCAGGTCGGGGGTGCACTGGATGCGCCTGAACGCACCGCCCACCGAAGTGGCGAGCGCACGCGCGAGCATGGTCTTGCCCGTGCCCGGCAGGTCCTGGAGCAAGACGTGGCCGCCGGCGACGAGGCCCGTCGCGGCCAGCCGCACCACGCGATCCTTGCCCACGATGACGCGGTGTACGTTCTTTTCGATGCGACCGAGGAGCTCCGCCGCGCGCCTGGGCTCCAGCTCTGGCGAGGCCGCGCTCATGCCTGGATTCTAGATGCGGGCACCCGCAGGACCGGCGGCTTAAAGGGGGTTCTTAACCCTGGCCGATCATCCGGGCGATGACCTCAGCGAGGTTCGGCCCGCCCTTGCCGAACGGGACCGAGTGCACCCGGTGCGCGAACACCATCTCGGCCACTGCGCCGACGTGGGTGGTCTTGACCTGCTCGGCGCTGTCGTACGCGGCCTTCGCCTGCGCGGCCCGCGCGCACACCAGGTCCGAGCGGTGGCCGTCGACCTCGAGCGCGATCGAGATCTGGGCGATGAGGCGCAGGATCTCGCGCGGAAGCTCCACCTCGGGGAACGTCGCGATGCCCTCGGCGATGTGAGAGCGGACGTCCTGCTCGGACTCCGCGTGCTGCGCAACGAACTTGTGGGGGTCGTCCTCCCATACGGATCGCTTCTCGACGATCGCAACCCGTTGGTCGAGGTCGCGAATGCCCTCGACGTCCACGCAGAGCCCGAACCGGTCGAGGAGCTGCGGTCGCAGCTCGCCTTCTTCCGGGTTCATCGTTCCCACCAGGATGAATCGCGACGGGTGCGACACCGACACGCCCTCGCGCTCGACCGTGTTCACGCCCATCGCGGCCGCGTCGAGAAGCACATCGACGATGTGGTCGTCGAGCAGGTTCACCTCGTCCACGTAGAGGATGTTGCGGTTGGCCTCGGCGAGCACGCCCGGCTCGAAGCGCCGCGAGCCTTCCTTCAACGCCGCCTCGAGGTCGATGGTCCCCACCACGCGGTCCTCGGACGCGTTGATCGGTAGCTCGACCACGCGCATCCGGCGTGTCGCTACGGGCAATTTGCCCGCCCTCGACCGCTCGCGGCAGTCGGCGCACCAGTCCTCGGGGTCGTCCGGGTGGCACCCGAAATGGCAGCCTTCCACCACCTGCTGGTCCGGCAGCAATCGGGCCAGCGCCCTAACCGCCGTCGACTTGCCCGTGCCTTTCTCGCCGCGGATGAGCACGCCGCCGATCGAGGGGTTGATCGCGTTGAGCACCAACGCGAGCTTCATCTCGTCCTGGCCGACGATGGCCGTAAATGGATAGGAGTAGCGGTCTATGGCCATGGATTCGTCATGTTACCGACCGCCTCTGCCAAGTTCCCTCTCCACCGCCGAGGCGATCTCGTCCCGCGACAGGTCATAGAGGCCGTAATAGCGCGCCCCCATACGCTCCGCGAGGTCCGCGCACGCGTTGATGGCGTACGTCTGGTACATGGGCGCGACTCGCGCGAGGTGCTGGACCGACGGCAGGTGGCTGTAGTCGCGCGCAGAGTCGATGACGAGCGCATCGATGTGCTCGGCGTCGATCATGCCCGCGACCTTCTGCGCCTCGACCAGCGGCTCTTCCTTGAACATCGAGATGTTGCCGCGGCCGTCGCTGATGAGAACCAGCAGCGGCCGGATGGTGGGGTCCCGCAGCAGCTCGGTCTTGACGACCTTGTAGCCCGCCATGAGCCCGTGCGTCAACGGCGTCGTGCCCCCGACCGACAGCTTTTCCAGCCGCCGCCGGGCGAGGGACACGCTGGAGGTCGGCCGGAGCACGACCTCGGCCGTACGGTTCTTGAAGATCACGACCGCCACGCGGTCACGGCGCACATAAGCGTCCTGGAGCAGCGACAGGATCGCGCCCTTGGTCGCCGCCATCCGCTGCTCGGCATCCATCGAGGCCGAAGCGTCGACCACGAAAACGATCAGGTTTCCGATCTTGCGTTCGCGCACCTTCTGGCGCAGGTCGTCGCGTTCGAGCTTGAGCCGTTCGCCAGGCTGCCGGCCGCGGTCTTTCTGCATCGGGGCCGCCGCGCGCACGGTGGCATCGATCGCCAGGTCGTTGACCTTTGCCTTCGGCTCAGCCCGGACGTAACGCCCGCGCCGGTCGGGTGTCTGGCTGGCGGATCTCTTGCCTCCCTGTTTGCGCACCCGCCGCTGGCGCGGCAGGTCGATTCGGCGGAGGTTGAAGGTCTCGGTCGCGTCCGGCGCGGACTCGTGCGCGCTCGAGCCGCCGGTCGTCATGCCCTGGTCGCTGCCGGCGGACTGCTGGCCGCCGTCCGACGCGCTCGCGCTTTCCTCGGCGGTCGCTTCAGCTGGGGACTCGCTGTCGGACGCTTGCTGGTCGCCCGCCTCACTGTCGGCCGGCTGAGATCCCTCCTGGTCCTCACCAGTCTCCGGCGACTGGTTCTCGTCTTGATCGCGCCTGATCGGCTGCCGGGCCCGGTGTGCAAGCGCCAGCGTGGCGGCGTCGTAGATGTCCTCGCGCGTCGGTGAGGCATGGCGCCGATAGGCGGCAAGGGCCCGTGCGGCGTGGTCGATGACGACGTCCGCGCGGTGGCCGAGGACGTCGGCTTCCACGCAGATGGACGAGATCAGCCGGGCGTGGCCCGGCCGGATCCGGACGTCCTTCACCGCCGCGATCGCCTCTGCCAGCGCGCGCGAGAGGTTGTGGTCCGCCGCCGCGAACTCATTGGCGAACTCGTGGTCGCCGAGCCTGAAGGCGCCGTCTCGCTCGGCGATCAGCACACGCTCGTCCGGGTCCAGGATGCCCTCGACGTCGACGCACAGCCCAAAACGGTCGAGCAGCTGGGGCCGGAGCTCACCCTCCTCCGGATTCATGGTGCCGACGAGGATGAACCGCGAGGGATGCGAGAACGACACCCCCTCCCGCTCGACGACGTTGACCCCCATGGCGGCGGCATCCAGGAGCACGTCCACGATGTGGTCGTCCAGGAGGTTGACCTCGTCTACATACAGGATGTTGCGGTTCGCCTCGGCCAGCACGCCCGGCTCGAAGCGCCTCGCCCCGGCGCGCAGCGCGGCCTCGATGTCGATCGTCCCCACGACGCGGTCCTCGGAGGCGTTGATGGGAAGCTCGACGACGCGCATCCGGCGCTTGTGCGAGGGCAGGACGCCTGCCGCCTGGAAGCGGCTCCGGCAGTCGGCGCACAACGCCTCGCGGTCGTCGGGATCGCATCCGAAATGACAGCCCTCGACCACGTTGTGCTCCGGCAGCAGCCGCGCCAACGCCCTCACCGCCGTTGACTTGCCCGTGCCCTTCTCCCCGCGGATGAGCACACCCCCGATGGTGGGCACGACGGCGTTGAGGATGAGGGCCAGCTTCATCGAGTCCTGGCCCACGATCGCCGTGAAGGGGAAGACGTGACGGTCGAGCGCGATGCTCACCCATCAAGGATAGGTGGGGTTAGCTGCTGCTCCTCAGGTCGGGAGCAAGGCCTTCACGAGCTCTCGCTCCTGCACCAGCTCGTCGGTGGACTTCTTGATGCGGTCCTTGGCGTCGTTGTCGAGCTCCAGCTCGGTGACCACCTCCCAGTTCCTGCCGTCCGACCTGACCGGGAACCCGAACTGGAGCCCCTCCGGGATTCCGTACTCGCCCCGGCTGACCACGGCCAGCGAGTGCCAGTCGCCCCAGGGAGTGGGATTCCAGATGCTGTTGACAGAGTCGAGCACGGCGTTGGCGGCGGAGGCCGCCGACGATGAGCCGCGAGCCTCGATGACCGCGGCGCCGCGCTTCTGCACGGTCTCGATGAACTTGCCCTTGAGCCACCCGTGGTCGCTGATGACGTCGAACGCCGGCAGGCCGGCGATCTTGGCGTTGCGGGCGTCCGGGTACTGCGTAGTGGAGTGATTGCCCCAGACCGCCACGTTGGAGATGACCTGGACCGGGAGTCCCGCTTTCCTGGCCAGAAGCGTCCGGGCGCGGTTCTCGTCGAGTCGCATCATCGCGAACCAGCGTTCTGGCACGATCTCGGGAGCGTTCGAGCGAGCGATCAGGCAGTTGGTGTTGCACGGGTTGCCGACGACCAGGATCCGAACATCGCTGGCTGCCGACTTCGAGATCGCCTTGCCCTGCGGGCCGAAGATCCCGGCATTGACGTTCAACAGATCGCTGCGCTCCATCCCGGCCTTGCGGGGCACGGCGCCCACGAGCAAGACCCAGGACGCGCCGTCGAACGCCTTCTCGGGCTTGGACGTCAGTAGGGTGTCGCGGAGCAGCGGAAAAGCGCCGTCGTCCAGCTCCATCGCAACACCTTCCAGCGCCTTCATGGCGGGCTCGATCTCGAGCAGCTGCAGGATGATCGGCTGGTCCGGCCCGAGCAGGTCGCCCGCAGCGATGCGGAAGAGCAGCGAGTAACCGATCTGCCCGGCCGCCCCTGTGACCGCGACGCGGACGGGGGGTCGCGCTCCGTCGGTGCTCGGCATCATGGCCGGATCATGCTACCCGCTGAGCTGTCAAGAGGGCGCGATTCCGCACGTCTGGCGCAAGGGAGGCGTGTGCAGTGGTTTCATAACGCACCGTTGGCGCAAAACAGGCGGAATCGCCCCGTGGCGTCCAGTTAGCGGAAACCTTCGCCTTCCGGCTCGAAGAGGTCGTCCTCCGCGAGCCGGCGGGCGAAACACAGGAACCCCGTGTGGGCGACCATTCGGTGGGAAGGGCGCATGCTCCGCCCGCGCACGGTCCAGCCGCGTTGCAGCACCTCGAACGCCTCGAGCATCCCGAACCCCCTCACCTCGCGCAGGCAATCGAAGAACCGCTGCACCTGGCTCACGTTCGGGCAGTGGGCGAAGATGATCCCGCCGGGCCGCAACGCCGCTTTGGCCCCACCGACAGCCTGCCAGGGCTCCGGTAGGTCGAGCATGACCCGGTCCAGGTCGCGCTCCTCGACGCCGGCGTACACGTCGCCAAGCTTGAGGTCGAGGTTGGGCGGCAGGCCGCCAAGCGTCTCGCTGATGCCTCTTTTTGCGGCCTCGAGGAAATCCTCTCGCTGCTCGTATGAGACGACCAGGCCGTCGGACCCCACCGCCCGCAGCAATGCGAGCGTCAGGGCCCCTGTCCCCGTCCCCGCTTCCAGCACGCGGGCGCCGGGATGGATGTCCGCGCCGACCAGGATCGCGCCGAGGTCCTTCGGGTAGATCGGCTGGGCTTGCCGCCGGCGGCCGGTGACCTGCTCGGCGAAGGTCGGCCGAACGGCCAGCAGGCGCGCGCCCAGCTGGGTCGTGACCACGATGCCCTCCGGCCGGCCGATGAGCTCGTCGTGGGCGATGACGCCCGAGTGAAGCGAGTGTCGCTCGCCCGCTTTGAGTCGAACGCGGTGGCGCCGGCCGACCTTGTCGATGAGGACGATCAGCTCACCTTCCGCCAGCGGCCCAATCGTGGTCACGCCCCTCTCTCCTACCCCTCTCCCCGAAGGGGAGAGGGATCTGCTGCTGTCAATCGGGCTTGTGGGCGCGGATCAAGCAGTGCCAGTAGGCATGAAAGAGCTTGCCCTCCCTGCGCTCCGGGTGCAGCTGGTCACGCGCCTGGCCCTCGGCCGACTCGATGACCGCCGCCAGCTCGGCCGCAAGCTCGGGCCGCACTGCCATGGTCCGCATCCACTCCTCGTAATCCCAGTCCAGCTCTCGCGCGCGCGCCATCTCGACCTCGAACCCCGCCGCCTCGAGATGCTCGCCCCATTCCTCCAACGTCAAGGAGCGCACGTGCGAGGGATCGCGGCGAAGCTCGACCTCGTGCAGCACGTCGCGCGCCGGCGCCGGGGGCGCGCAATCGACGAACGCGGCGTCACGGCCAGGCCTCAAGACGCGGAATGCCTCGCGCACAAAGGCATCGAAGTGTGGGAAATGGTGCGGCGCGGCCCGCACCACGTAAAGATCGAATGTTTCATCGGGAAAGGGCAGCATGGAGGCATCGCCGAGCACCCAGTCGGCGTTTTCAATTCCACGTTCCTTGGTGATCCGCCGCGCCACGTCGAGCATCTCGCGTGTGAGGTCGAGGCCGACCACGCGCCGCACGTGTGGGGCGAGTGCGAGCGCGGTGTTGCCGGTGCCGGTGGCGACATCGAGGACGAGGTCACCCCTCAGTGGTTTCGCGAGGTCGATGACCTCCTGCAGGCGATCCGCCGAGGTGTGGAAGGTCGAACGCGAGTAGTTCGCGGCGACGGGCCCAAAGCTCGCCCTGGGATCGTCTGGCACAGCGTGAGTCTAGTGGTGTGTCTGGGAATGAGCTCGTCAAGGCGCGGCATCGGCGGCCGATGCCAAGGAAGCGACGAGCAGCGGAGCGAGCGCACCCTGTGGTGTGTGAGCGAGCAGCGCAGGAGCTAACGCAGGCATCACGGCCGAAGGCCGCCGGCCGCCTAGGCCGATGAATTGACGAGTGTATTTCCCGGACGCACCACTATTTAGGCGGCGGTTGCTGCGCGTGGCGACGCGAGCGAATGAATGCCACCAACGCGACGACGGCGATGACCACAACCGTCGCCTCGCCAAACAGGAGCAGGTTTGAACGTATCGACCTTTCAATGCCCCTGCCAAACACGAAGCCCAACACGAGAAACACACCAGCCCAGGCAGCGCTCGAGACCGCCACGCTGATCGCGAAAATTCGGTACGGAAGCTCGAGGATGCCTGCCACAACGGTCAACGGCACGCGAAACCCTGGAATGTGGCGGCCGAAGATCAGGGCCCATGGGCCATAGCGACGGAACCAGTGCTCCGCACTGTCGACTCGCTCAGGTGTGATGTGAAGGAATCTGGCCAGGCGGTGTTCGATCAAACGCCGGCCGAAGCGGCGCGACAGCAGGTAAAGGTTCGTCGCGCCCAGGGTGACCGCGAGGACGAAACCCAGCCACGCTGCGCACAGGATCGGAACGTCGTGCGGCAGGCGGCTGCCGACATATAGAAGGAAGACATCCCCAGGGATGAACAGGGGAATGCCGGTTTCCTCGATGTAGATCAGCGCAAACCCGCCGAGATAGCCGTACGCCTTCAGCAACGCGCTTATCGAGGCATCCGCGTCGACGACCTCTCCCGACACGTCGTGCTCGATGAGAAGACCGATCCCCACGATCACGGCGACGAGAAGCACCACGCCTCCGGCTATGTGCCAGTTCGTGGGGAGGCCACTGCCCGCTGTCGGCTCTTTCAAGTCGCTCAAGAACGAAAGTAGTCAACCACGAGCTTCGCCCCGATAACGATCAGGGCGAGCCCGGCCACGGGCTTCAGCCACTCGATGCGCTCGATGAGGCTCGATCCGATCACGGTGAAGAGCAGCAGGCAGCAAGCCGCTAGCAGCACGCCACCCGCAAGGACAGGCAGGCGATACGACGTGGGCACGCCACTCGCCACGGACGAGATCGCAAGCGCGTTGTCGAGCTGCAGCGCCACATCCGTGAGGGCGACCAGAAGGATCGAAACCAGGATGCTTTTCGTCACGATTACCTCCACTCGAAAACATTCCGAGTAGAGGTCTTGCCGCGGACGACGGTCCGCTGCGGTCCCGGGCGTTGCCGCCGTCTTGACGGGGCCGGCGAGAGTGGCTACTCCCCCCTACGTATCGGCACGAGTATACGGTCCGCGTCCCGCCTCCGTTCCGCGGCTTGCGGCTATCGTTCGCATGTGGCACGAGCGACGGCGAGATGGTCCGGGCACAAGGTCAAGTTCGACATCGCATCGGAGTCCGCCCACTCGGTCAGCGTTGACGACGCGCCGGTCTTCGGCGACGACGAGGCGATGCGCCCCACCGAGATGCTCATGGCGGCGCTGGGCAGCTGCACCGGCATCAACGCTGTCCTGCTGCTCAAGAAGTTCAAGCAGCCGCTCAAGTCGCTTGCGGTCGAGGTCGAGGGCGAGCAAGAGAAGGAGTGGCCGCGAGCATTCAAGAAGATCGAGATCACGTTCGTGCTGGGCTGGGACGGCAAGTACGACAAGGACAAGGTCGACCAGGCGATCGACCTGGCCTGCAACCGCTACTGCCCGATCCACGCCACGCTGACGCACGGCACCAAGGTCGAGCACCGTCGTAAAGACGCTCACTGACGCCGGGCCGAGCGGCATTTCTCAAGGCCCCTATAGAATTAAGGCCGTTCCCAAAAGCCCCAACACCTGAGGCCGCTTCGGAAACTTGCTCGAGAGCTACGTCCCGCTTCTCATCTTCGTACTGATCGTCCTCGGACTTCTTGGAGCGCTGGTCACCCTGAGCTTCGTGCTCGGCCCCTCGCGGCCCTCGCGGCGCAAGATGGCTCCTTACGAGTCCGGGATCATTCCTGACACCCCCGCGCACCGTCGGGTTTCGGTGCGCTTCTACCTGACGGCGATGCTGTTCATCATCTTCGACGTCGAGGCGATCTTCTTCTATCCGTGGGCCGTGCTCCTACGCCAGCTCAAGTGGTTCGGGCTCATCGAGATGGCGGTGTTCATGGCCATCCTGGGCATCGCCCTCGCCCACATCTGGCGAAAAGGAGGGCTGGATTGGGAGTAGAGGAGCTCGTCGCGTCGCTCGGCGACAACATCCTCACGACGTCCTTGGGGAAGGTCATCGGGTGGGGTCGTGGCAACTCGGTGTGGCCGGCTCAGTTCGGACTCGCCTGCTGCGCCATCGAGATGATCGCGACCGCAACCGCTGGCGTGGACATCGCTCGCTTCGGCTCCGAGGCGTTCCGCGCCTCTCCGCGACAGTCGGACCTGATGATCGTGTCAGGCCGCGTGTCGCAGAAGATGGCGCCCATCCTGCGCACGGTCTACGACCAGATGCCGGAGCCGAAATGGGTGATCTCGATGGGGGCGTGCGCTTCCACAGGGGGCGTGTTCAACAACTACGCCTTGCTCCAGGGTGTCGACAAGATCGTGCCCGTTGACGTCTACATCCCCGGCTGCCCTCCACGGCCCGAGGACCTTCTGAACGCGCTGATGATCCTGCAGGAGCGGATCAAGGCCCAGGGGATCGTCGTCCAGCCGTGATCGCGGACGATCTTGTGATCGAAAAAGGGGTCACGGCTCGCGACCAGTGGGTGACCGTGCCCGCCGAACGCATCCGCGAGGTGCTGACCGCGCTCAAGTCGGATGGATACCGGTTGCTCGTCTTTCTGACCTGCGTCGACCATCTGATCGACGCGTCTCGCGAGTTCCCCGCGCGCTTCGAGATCGTTTACCAGCTCCGCGACCTCGACCAGCCGGCCGAGATCCGGGTGCGCACGTTCTTGAGCGGGGATTCGCCGCGGATCGACAGCGTGCACGACATCTTTCCGCCCGCCAACTGGGAGGAACGCGAGACGTACGACATGTTCGGCGTCGTCTTCACGAACCACCCCGACCTGACCCGAATCCTGATGCCAGATGACTGGGTGGGCCACCCGCTGCGCCGCGACTATCCGGTCGGGGGCGAGGTCGTGGAGTTCTCGGAAGAGCACCAGACCTGGCAGACGGCTCCGGACGAAGCCTGATGATCGAGTCGCCCGGAGTAACAGTCACGAGGACCGGCGAGCACGGCGCGTTCGGCGGCGAGCTGCTCACTGTCAACTTCGGACCGCATCACCCTTCGACGCACGGCGTGCTCCGCCTGATCGTCGACCTCGATGGCGAGCAGATCAAGCGCATCCAGCCGGTCATCGGCTATCTGCACACCGGAATCGAAAAGCAGATGGAGGCGCTGCGCTGGCAGCAGGGCGTGGTCGTCACCGACCGTCACGACTATCTCTCTCCACCGATCAACAACCTTGCCTATGCGCTGGCGGTCGAGAAGCTGATGGGCGTCGCGGTCCCACCTCGCGCGCAAGCGCTGCGGGTGATCATGTCAGAGCTCACGCGCCTGTCGTCACACCTGGTGTGGATGGGCACGAGCGGTCTCGAGCTGGGCGCGATGTCCATGCTCATGTACTGCTTTCGAGAGCGCGAGCAGATCATGGACCTCAACGAGGAGATCTCCGGGTTCCGGATGCACACCTCGTATATCCGGCCCGGCGGCGTGTTCGCCGACACGACGCCCAGATTTCTCGAGATGCTCGACAAGTTCGTCCGTCAGATGCCCGGGCACATCGACGAGTACGAGGACCTGCTCACGATGAACCCGATCTGGCGCGCGCGCACCATCGGCATCGGCCGGCTTCCTGCCGAGGACGCGAAGGTGCTCGGCGCGACCGGCCCCATGCTTCGTGGCTCCGGCGTGGCCTGGGATCTACGCAAGTCGATGCCGTACTCAGGCTACGAGAGCTACGACTTCGAGGTCGCGGTGTCGAACGACTGCGACTGCTACGGTCGCTACCTGGTGCGCATCAAAGAGATGCGCGAGGCGGTGAAGATTCTGCGCCAGGCGTTGGACCGCCTTCCCGACGGCCCGGTCAATGTCGACGACCGCAAGATGCTGCCACCGCCGCGAGAAGAGCTCGAGACTTCGATGGAGGCGGTCATCCATCACTTCAAGCTCTTTACGGAGGGCTATACGGTGCCGGCCGGCGACGCATATGTCGCCGTGGAGTCAGGCCGCGGCGAGAACGGCTGCTACATCGTGAGCGACGGCACGCACAAGCCGCGGCGCGTGAAGTTCCGCTCGGCGTCGTTCGTCAACCTGCAGGCGCTGGAGCGGATGGCGCTCAACCACATGGTCGCCGACATGATCGCGATCATCGGCACCGCCGACACCGTGCTCGGGGACTGCGACCGATGAGCACACTGTCGGAGCACGTTCTCGAGGAGATTCGCGAGCTGCCGGCGAAATACCCGCAGCCTCGCTCGGCGGTGATGCCCGCGCTGGACCTCGCCCAGGAGGAGGCCGGCTACCTCACGGCCGAGGCGATGAGCGAGGTCGCGGCCGCGCTCAAGCTCGACCCCGGCTACGTCGAAGGAGTGGCGACGTTCTACACGCTGTTCCACCTGCAGCCGACCGGCAAGCACCGCTTCTACGTCTGCACCAACCTCAGCTGCACGCTTCGCGGGGCGAACGACATCGTCGAGCACGTGAAGGGCGCCATCGGGGTCCATGAGGCGGGCGAGCTTTCGAAGGACGGGCTCTTCTCGTACGAGGAGGTCGAGTGCCTGGGCGCGTGCGAGTACGCGCCGGTGATGCGGCTCGACCACCGCTACGAGAAGGACCTGACCAATCAAAAGATCGATTCGCTGATCGCTCAACGACGCAATCCGGTTGCTGAGCCTCCCCACCCCCTGCCCTCCCCGCGAGCGGGGAGGGCGAACACGCCGAAGTCCTCACCACCGAAGCCCCGTGTACCGAGGAGACCAAAGAGTGCCTGAGCAGAGAGGGACCGTCGGCGGTCCGGTGCTGACCGAGTGGTTCGCGACCAAAGACCTGCACAAGCTCGACGTCTACGAATCCCTTGGCGGCTACTCGGCCGCGCGCCAGGTGTTCAAGGAGATGACCGCCGCGCAGGTCATCGACGAGGTCAAGGGCTCGGGCCTGCGGGGCCGAGGAGGGGCGGACTTCCCCACCGCGACCAAGTGGTCCTTCGTGCCCAAGGACCACCCCGGTCCCAAGTACATCGTCGTCAACGCCGACGAGTCGGAGCCGGGCAGCGCGAAGGACCGCTACCTGATGGAGAACTCGCCTCACATGCTCGTTGAAGGCGCGATGATCGCCTCGTTCGCCATCGGCGGCCACCAGGCATGGATCTACATCCGCGGCGAGTACGACCTTCCATACGAGATGCTCCGCGACGCGATCGCCGAGGCGCATGCGAAGGGCTACCTGGGCGAGCATCCATTCGGCACCGATTACCCGATGGACGTGCGCCTGTATCGCGGCCATGGCGCATACATCTGCGGCGAGGAGACGGCACTGCTGGAGTCGCTCGAAGGCAAGCGGGCGCAGCCACGCTCGCGGCCGCCGTTCCCGGCCGTGAAGGGCGCGTGGGGCATGCCGACCGCGGTCAACAACGTCGAGACGCTGTCGACCGTGCCCTGGATCATCCGGCACGGCGGCGCGGAGTACGCCAAGCGAGGCACGGAGAAGGCCAAAGGCACCCGCATGGTCACGGTCAGCGGCGACGTCCAGAAGCCTGGGAACTACGAGATCGAGATCGGAGTCACCTACCGGCACGTCATCGAAGAGCTGGCGGGCGGCCCTTACCCCGGTCGCACCATCAAGGTGTTCTGGCCTGGCGGCTCGTCGGCCAAGGTGCTTCCCGCCTCGATGCTCGACACCTCCACCGACCTTGACGGCCTCAAGGCCCTCGGCACCATGGGCGGTTCGGGCGGGATCATCGTCATGGACGACTCACATTGCGTCGTCAAGGCGGCGGCGCGGCTGCTGCGGTTCTACGCCTTCGAGTCATGTGGCAAGTGCACGCCCTGCCGCGTCGGCGGCAACTGGGCGGTCCGCACCTATGAGCGCATCCTCGCCGGCGAGGGCTCCCAGATCGAGCTGGGCATCCTCGAACGCGTGTCCGACGGCCTGCAGAACGGCCGCTGTCTGTGCGGGTTGGGCGACGCGGCGGGCTGGGTGATCGAATCGACCATGCGCCACTTCCACGACGAATACGAGGAGCACAGCCTGCACAACGTCTGCTCCGTGGAGGCCGCGCTCGTCAATGCCTGACGTAAACGTCACGATCGACGGCCACAAGCTCGCGGTGCCGGCGGGCACGCTGGTCGTCGAGGCCGCCAAGCTCGTTGGGATCGAGATCCCCGTCTTCTGCTACCACCACAAGCTCGATCCGGTGGGCGCGTGCCGGCTGTGCCTGGTCGATTTCTCGCCCGGCCCGCCCCGCCCGCAAACCGCCTGCACGACGCCCGTGATGGAAGGGATGGTCGTGCGCACGCAGAGCGCCATGGCGGTGCAGGCGCGCGCCGACATCCTGGAGTTCGAGCTGGTCAACCACCCGCTCGACTGCCCGGTTTGCGACAAGGGCGGCGAATGTCCGCTCCAGGACTTCACGTTCCGCCATGGATATCCGACCAGCCGCATCGACGGCCCGCGGCTGCATTTCAAGAAGCCGATCCCGCTGTCGGAGAACATTGCCCTCGACCGCGAGCGCTGCGTCCTTTGCTACCGCTGCACCCGCTACTACGACGAGATCGCCTGGGAGCAGGAGCTGACGGTCGGCCAGCGCGGCGTGCAGTCTTACATCACCAGCCAGTTCGACCAGCCGCTGCAATCGATTTTCAGCGGCAACATCATCGACCTGTGCCCGGTCGGCGCACTCACTTCACGGGTGTGGCGCTTCGAGTCGCGCCCGTGGGACATGGCCCACACCGAGAGCATCTGCTCCAAATGCGCGGTCGGCTGCAACGTCACGCTGTGGCAACGACGCGGACAGCTGGTGCGCGTGACCTCGCGCGAGAACGACGATATCGACGAGGGGTGGATCTGCGACCGGGGCCGGTTCGACTACACCGACGTCAACGACCCGGCTCGGCTGCGCACGCCCCGCATCGGCGGCGTGAAGGCCACATGGACGGATGCGCTCACAGCGGTCGCGAAGGGGATCAAGGGCAAAGGGCCGAAGCTGGGCATCTCCCTGCCGAAGGACATCACCAACGAGGAGGCGTTCCTCTTCCGGCGGCTTCTCGACGGACCGCTGCGCGGCGCCAAGGTGAAGATGCATGGGCGCACCGCTCTGCCGGCGCCGTTGGGTACCGGCCTCCACATCAAGGACATCGACGACGCGCGCGTGATCGTGGTCGTCGCGTCGGACACCGAGGACGACGTGCCGATCGTCAACCTGCGCATCAAGAAGGCGATATCGAAGCGCGGGGCGAAGCTGATCGTCATCCACCCTGACGGCGTGGACCTTGATCGCGACCCGCGCACGGTGCACATCCGCAACGCGGCCGGCGCCGCCGCGGCCGCAGTCCGCAAGCTCGCGTCGCACGACCTTCTGAAGTCGCCAGGCGGACCCGTGGCCATCCTCTATGGGGACGGCCATGGGAGCGAGGAGATGGCCGACCTGGCCAGGTCGTGCACCGAGCTGGCCGAAAAGGTCGGCGGCAAGCTCATGCCGCTCTATCGCGCCACCAACGAGCGCGGCGCGCTGGCCGCCGGCGTTGCGGGCTGGGACTCGCTCGACGGCGTCACGGCCTTGCTCAGCTGGGGCCCGCCGCCCACGGCGGGGATTCCGTCGAGCGTCAAGTTCCTGGCCTCCTGGGACCACCTACCCCGGCCCGCGAACGAAAAAGCCAACGTCACACTGCCGGCAACCACGTTTGCCCAGCGGCAGGGCAGCTACACGAACCTGGAAGGCACCGTGCAGTTCCTGCGGCCCCCGATCGATGTGGACCCCCCGCTCAAGGAGTCGTGGGAGGTGCTCACCGAGCTAGGTGTCGCCCTCGGCATGAGCCTCGACTACGCCGGCATCTTCGCGATCCAGCGCGAGGCGGCCGCGGCAATCCCTACGCTGGCGGCGCTGGCCCAGCCGCCGACGCCTGAGCCTGCGCCCGAGCCGGTCCTGATCGGACCCGCACACCCGTGAACGACCTCTACGCCAATCCCATCGGCCACTGGGTGGTGGTGGTCGTGGCGATCACCGCTTTGCTCTTCGTCGTGCTCACCGCGACCGCGTACACGGTGTGGTTCGAGCGTGTCGCCCTCGGGCGCATCCAGCGCCGTCCCGGCCCGAACCGCGTCGGCCCGTTCGGGCTGATGCAGCTCGCGGCGGACGGGATCAAGCTCGCATTCAAAGAAAGCTTCGTCCCCGCCAAGACCGAGCACGTCCTGTTCGTCGTGGCGCCCTGCATAGCGGTGGCCGCCGCGTTCCTGTCCTGGGCCGTGATCCCGATCGGCCTCTGGTACAACGTGACCTACTGGATCGCCGACATCAACATCGGCATCCTTCTCGTATTCGCGTTCAGCTCGCTCAACGTGTACGCGATCGTCCTGGGCGGCTACGCGTCCAACAACAAGTACTCGCTGCTCGGCGGCCTGCGGTCGGCCGCACAGCTGATCAGCTACGAGATGGCGCTCGGGCTCTCGCTCGTGCCCACGTTCATGATCGTCGGCTCGCTGCGGCTGAGGGACATCGTCGACTACACGGTTACCTGGGGTCCGTATCACGGGCCGATCCCCCTCATCCTCCTGACGCCGATCGGCTTCGTCATCTACATCATCGCCGCGGTCGCTGAGACGAACCGCGCTCCTTTCGACCTGCCCGAAGCCGAGCAGGAGCTCATCGGCGGATTTCTCACCGAGTACTCTGGCCTGAAGTTCGTCATGTATTACCTGGCCGAATACGTGAACTTGATCACGGTCTCGGCGCTGGCGGCCTTGCTGTTCTTCGGCGGCTGGTACCTGTGGTTCGTGCCGCCGGTGCTCGCCTTCCTGCTCAAGGTCGTGCTCCTGCTCTTCCTATACATTTGGCTGCGCGGCACGTTCCCCAGGCTTCGCTACGACATGTTGATGCGTTTGGGTTGGAAGGTTTTGCTGCCGCTGGCGATCGTCAACGTGATCGTCACCGGGGTGATCTTGGTGGCGACGCAGGGGTAGTTGATGTCAGACGAGGAACAGCAGACTGATGAAACGGCGGGCAGGCCCGACCACCCGACGCCCCTGAGGGGACCGGACGAAGGCGTCCCACCGCACCCACAGGGCAAGCGGTCGAGCGTCGCCGCTGACATTGGCGCGCTGGCCACCGGGTTGAAGACCACCTTGGGCGAGTTCTTCTCACCGGTGGTCACGACGATGTACCCCGAGGACAAGACGCCGCGCTCAGAGCGCTACCGCGGCCGCCACTATCTCCGGCGCTACGAGAACGGGCTCGAGCGATGCATCGGCTGCGAGCTGTGTGCCGCTGCCTGTCCGGTGGGCTGCATCCTGGTCATCGCCGCGGAGAACACCGACGACAACCGCGTCTCGCCCGGCGAGCGCTATGCGAAGACCTACGAGATCAACATGCTGCGGTGCATCTTCTGTGGCTACTGCGAGGATGCGTGCCCGGTGCAGGCGATCGTGCTGGGTCCCGAGTACGAGCTGTCCGACACCAGCCGCGAGAAGTTCATCTACACCAAGGAGAAGCTGCTCGAGCCGCTGCCGCCTGATGTGCAGGCGCGGCTTCAGGCCAAGTCCAAGGAAGCGATTTAGCCTTGGCGATCGCGATCTTCTTCGTCGCCGCCGCCCTGGCCGTGGCGGGAGGCATCGGCGTGATCACCTTCCGCCAGCCGATCCGCAGCGTGCTCAGCCTCGTGGTCGTGATGATCGCCCTGTCGATCCTGTTTCTGCTCCTGAGCGCGCAGTTCATCTTCGTGGCGCAGGTAATCGTCTACGCGGGAGCGGTCATGGTCCTGTTCCTCTTCGTGATTGCGCTCCTGGGTCCGGCCAAAGAGATCGCGAAAGGCCGCCTCCGGTTTCAGACCTGGCTGTCGGCGCTGTTCGTGCTCGCCCTGTTCGGCCTCATCTGGGCGATGCTGCAAGGAGTCCAGTACCGGCAGCCCGAGCAGACCGACCTCAGCATCTTCGGCACCGTGCAGTCGATCGGAATCGGCCTGTTCACCAAATACCTCTATCCATTCGAGCTGACCTCAATCCTGTTGCTGGTCGCGGCGATCGGCGCGATCTACCTGAGCCGGAAAGAGGGTGATGATCGGTGAGCACATTCGACGCCGGCGGCTCGCAGCTCGACACGTCCTGGTTTCTCCTCCTGGCGGCGGTCCTGTTCATCCTCGGCACCGTTGGCGTGCTCATCCGGCGCAACCCGCTGGTGATCCTCATCTGCATCGAGCTGATGCTCAACGCGGCCAACCTGACGCTGGTCGCATTCTCGCGCCAGCTTCAGAACCTCGAGGGCCAGCTCTTCGCGCTCATGTCCATGACCGTCGCCGCGGCTGAGGCGGTGGTCGGTCTGGCGATCCTCGTCGACATCTTTCGGCACCGCGACGCCGAGGACATCGACGACCTCAGCGAGCTCAAGGGATGACCTACCCCAGCATCAGCCAGCTGGCAATGCTGATCCTGCTCTTCCCGGCCGCCGGGGCGATCGTCCTCGCGGGCCGCGGCTGGAGGCTGCCGCGAATCGTGACCAAACTCGTGGGCCCCGGGGTGGTCTGGGCCTCTTTCATCGTCACGCTCAACCTCTTCCTGAACAAGGCATCGGGCGACTTCACGTACTGGACCTGGATCCAGAGCGGCTCGTTCAACGTGCCTTTCAACATCCTGATCGACAACCTGTCGATCTTCATGTGCCTGGTCATCACCGGGGTCGGCGGGTTGATCGTCACGTATGCGGTCGGCTACATGGACAAGGAGGATGGCCCGAGCTACGCGCGCTTCTTCACGTACATGGACATCTTCGTGTTCTCGATGCTGCTGCTGGTCCTGGCGGGGAACTTCGTCTTTCTGATCGTTGGCTGGGCGCTGGTCGGCCTCAGCAGCTACTTCCTGATCGGCTTCTGGTACCACAAGCGCTCGGCCGTGCTCGCTGCGCGCAAGGCGTTCGTGATGAACGTGATCGGCGACGTCGGCATGATCCTCGCCACCTTCGTCGTCTTCGTGAGCTACCACGCGACCACTTATCGAGCCGTGTTCAAAGCGCTCCCGGCCAACGACACCTCGAGTCTCGAACTTGCAGCCTTTCTACTTCTCGTCGGGGCGGTCGCCAAGTCCGCGCAGATCCCGCTCCACACCTGGTTGCCCGACGCGATGGAAGGCCCCACGCCGGTCAGCGCGCTCATCCACGCCGCCACGATGGTCACCGCCGGCGTCTACCTGGTCGGGCGTATGCATCCCATCTACGACGTCGCGGCCTACGCGCACGGCGCCGTCGCGATCGTGGGCGCCGTCACGGCACTCTTCGCGGCCACGATCGCCATCGTCCAGACCGACATCAAGCGGGTCCTGGCCTACTCGACCATGAGCCAGATCGGCTACATGTTCCTGGCCGTCGGCGTCGGCGCCTACAGCGCCGGATTCTTTCACCTGCTCTCGCACGCCTTCTTCAAGGCCCTCCTCTTCATGGCCGCGGGCAACGTGATCCACGCGATGAACGACGAGCAGGACATGCGCAAGTACGGAGGCCTGCTGAAACAGCTCCCGCGAACCTCGTGGTCGTTCCTCATCGGCTCGCTATCGCTTGTCGGCGTGATTCCCTTTGTCGGCTTCTTCTCGAAGGAGCAGATCCTCGGCGCCGCATTCTCGAAACCCGACGACTCGCTGGCGCTGGCGGTGTGGGTTTTCGGCTTCATCACGGCCCTGATCACCGGCTTCTACACCGGTCGCATGTGGTGGATGTCGTTCGCAGGCAAGCCATCGCCGGAGCGCCCGGTCGAGCACCCACACGAAGCACCGCCGGTGATGCTGATCCCGGTCCTCATCCTGGCCGCCCTGGCCACCATCGGCGGCTTCATCCAGACCCGGGCGCTCGGAATCGGGCCGCACCTGGTGGACGACTTCCTGACAGTGAAGGCGGCCGTCGGCACGCAGTCATGGGAGGGCGGGGCATCCGAGGTGATCGCGACATTCGCGACCATGATCCTGGCGGCGCTACTCTTCCTGGGCGCGTACCGCATCTACATCCAGCACTCCTGGAAGCCGTGGAGCGCCATCGTCCCGTGGGCTCAGCGCCTGCTCGAGCGCAAGTACTACTTCGACGAGCTTTACGACGCCATCTTCGTCCGGACGATGGACGGGCTCGCCCTGGGCGGGCTGCGGTACATCGAGGAGCCGCTCATCGACGGGGCTGTGGTCGGCACCGGCGAGCTGGCCGAGGCCGGCGCCCACAGCCTCAGCCTCACGCAGACCGGCTACTTCCGCAACTACGTGCTGGTATTCGTGGCGGGGGCGGTCGTGGTCGCGATCCTGGTGCTGGTGAGGGTGGGCTCATGACACTCACCGCCATCTGGCTTCTGCCGCTGGTCGGGGGCATCCTGATCGCGTTCATCCCGCCGCGGTTCGCGAAGTGGCTGGGGGTCGTGGTGGCGCTGGTCACCCTCGGGATTGCCGGTGGGGTCGCGCTGGCATTCGCGCCCGGCTATCACGGCTACCAGTTCACCGAGCAAGTGCCGTGGATCCCACAGCTGCACGTCTTCTACCACCTCGGCGTGGACGGAATCAGCATCTGGCTCGTCGTCCTCAACGCGCTGCTCACCGTGATCGCGGTGCTGGCGACGCCGCTGACCATGCGCAACGTGAACCGCTTCATCGGCTTGATGCTCGCCATGTCCGCGGGGATGGCGGGCGTGTTCCTCGCCGTCGACCTCGTCCTCTTCTATGTGTTCTGGGAGGGGATGCTCATCCCCGCCTACTTCCTGCTCTGGCTTTTCGGCGAGGGCGAGAGGCCGGCGCGAGCCGCGATCAAGTTCGTCCTCTTCACCCTCGCGGGTTCGCTGTTGATGCTGGTCGGCGTCATCGGCGAGTACGTGTTCACCGGCCAGCAGACGTTCGACCTGGCGAAGCTGGCCACCATCGCGCCCTCGGCGAACATCCAGTTCGGGCTCTTCTTCGTCTTCGCGCTGGCGTTCGCGATCAAGACTCCCCTCTTCCCCCTCCACTCCTGGCTCCCGACCGCCTACCTCGCCGCGCCGACGCCGATGCTGGTGACCTTCGCCGGCGTGATGGGCAAGGCCGGCGCTTATGGTTTTCTCCGGATCGCCGTCCCGCTGTTTCCCAACCCGGTGGGCTGGTGGGACTGGCGATGGGTGATTCCGGTCCTCGCCGTGGCGGCGATCATCTGGGGGGCGCTGATGGCGATCGCCCAGCGCGACATGAAGCTCCTGGTCGCGTACTCGAGCGTGAGCCACATGGGCTTCATCGTCCTGGGCATCTTTGCCTACAACGTGCAGGGCCAGCAGGGCGCGATCCTGCAGATGGTCAACCACGGAATCATCATCCCGGCGCTCTTCCTCTTCGTCGCCTGGATCGCCGACCGCACCGGCACTCGGGACCGCTCCGCATTGGCCGGTCTCGCGCCACGCATGCCGGTGATGGCCGGCGTCTTCACCATCGTCGTCCTGGCCGCGCTCGGGCTTCCAGGCCTCAACAGCTTTGTCGGCGAGTTCATGACCTTGCTAGGCGCCTGGGAGCGAGCCCCTGTGCTGGCCGCGATCGGTGCGGTCGGACTCGTGCTCGCGCCCGTCTACATGCTCCGCATGTTCCAGGGCGCCATGTACGGCGAGCCCGTCGGCCAGCGTCCGTCAGGGGATATCCAGGCCGGCCAGCTGGCGCTGGTGACGCCGTTGATCGTCCTCATGTTCGCCATCGGCCTGTACCCATATGCGCTCACGCAGCTGATGACCTCGGTCGCGCAGGCAGGTCTGTACAGGTGACGGTCGCTGCTGCGCTGCCCACCTACGGCTGGTCGCAGGCGCTTGCCGACCTGGGGCAGATCTCCCCCATCGCGACCCTCGTCGGCTTCATGCTGTTCGCGATCGTCGCCGACCTCGTCCTCCCGCGCCAGCGGCGGAGCGGGGTCGTGGCCATGATCGCGGTCACCGGGCTGGCCTACTCGCTGGGCACAGCCGTGTATCGGTGGCTGTACACGCAGGGCGGCCCCGCGTACTCGGGCATGGCCACAGGGGACAGCTTCGCGCTGTTCTTCGACGTCCTCTTCGCCAGCCTCGGCATCCTGACCGTCGCCATCTCGCATTCCTACCTGCAGAAGCGGGGGATGCGCGAAGGCGAGTTCCACATCCTGATGCTCGGCTCGATCATCGGCATGATGGTGCTCGCGTCGGCCACGTCGCTGGTCACCGTCTTCCTCGGGCTCGAGCTGCTGTCGATCGCCCTCTACATCGCCAGCGGCTTCGCGCGGGACGACGACCGTTCGCAGGAGGCGGCCGCGAAATACCTCCTCGTGGGCGGGTTCGCGAGCGCGTTCGTGCTGTATGGGATGGCGCTGGTTTACGGCGCCGCGGGCACGACGCTGATCCCCGACATCGCCAAGCAGGTGGCGGGCACGGCGGCGAGCAATCCACTTCTGACCCTCGGCATCGTGCTCATGGGCGTCGGGTTCGCCTTCAAGGTCTCCGCGGCGCCCTTCCACATGTGGACGCCAGACGTTTACCAGGGAGCGCCGATCCCGGTCACGGCGTTCATGTCGGTCGGGACCAAGGCCGCCGCGTTTGCCATGATCGTGCGCGTCTTCGCGGGCGGGCTCCCCCACCTCGCGCCCGAGTGGCAGGCGCTGCTGGCCTTCGTCGCCGCAACCAGCATGGTGGTCGGCAACCTCATGGCCATCACGCAGTCGAGCCTCAAGCGGCTGCTTGCGTACTCCGGAATCGCCCAGGCCGGCTACGTCCTCATCGGCGTCATCGCCGGCGGCAAGATCGGGCTGGCGGCGGTCCTCTACTACCTGTTCGTGTACATGTTCATGAACTTCGGCGCCTTCGCGGTCGTCACGCTGCTTGCCGGTCCGGACGGGGACCGTGATCGCCTCTCCGACCTCAACGGCCTGTACCGCCGCAACTGGCCGATGGCAGTGCTCATGACGATCTTCATGCTGTCGCTGGCGGGATTCCCGCCCACAGTCGGCTTTTTCGGCAAGCTTTTTCTCTTCACCGCCGGCGTGAGCGCCGGGTACACGTGGCTGGTGGTGCTGGCGCTGATCATGAGCGTGGTCTCCGTCTATTACTACGTCCGAGTCCTCGTCCCGGTGTGGTCGACGACCGCGCGCGCCGAACCGCTGCGAGCCTCGCCCAGCAGCACGCTGGCGATCGCACTGAGCGGCGTGTTGTCGGTGGCGCTCGGTCTGTACCCGACCACCCTCCTGGTCGCCGCCCAGTTCGGGGCTCTTCCTTACGGTGGGCCCTAGTCGTGGCGTTCAAGGACACACTTCGACACTTGATGCGGGCCGGCCGCGAGAAGGAGGCTTCGGACCTGCTCCCGCACGTGGACGACTCTCCGCCTTCGCAGCCTGGGCGCTGGACCGCCAAAGACAACCTCGCCCACCTCTCGGCCTGGCGTCACACCGCCGCGGCCGAGCTCGAGGCGGTACGAACCGAAAACCCGGCACCAGCCTCCGTGTCAGAAGACATCGATGTGAACAACGCGAAGGTTTACGAGGCGACGCGCAACCAGCGCGCCGCAGCAATCCTGGATGAGGCGAGTCGTTCGTGGGCAACGCTCGCGGCGGCGGTCGAAGCCTGCTCGGAGGGGGACTTGCTCAAGCCGCGGATTCGCAGGCCGGAGCAGGCCGCGTGGCAGGTCATCCCCGGCAACACCTTCTTCCACATCGCAGAGCATCTGGCCTACTGGCATTCAGAGCGCGGCGAAGATTCGGCGGCCGAAGCAGCAGCCGTGTGGGCGCACGACCTTGCCGTCGCGAGCTTCCATGACGATCGGCAGCGCGGGACAGCCGACTACAACCTCGGCTGCTTCTACGCCGTGCGAGGCCGCGCGGAGCAAGCGATCCCTTTGCTCCGGAGCGGGATCGAGATGAACCCAAACCTCCGAAAGTGGGCCAAGACCGACACGGACCTCGATTCGATCCGCTCCACGCCGGAGCTCGTCCGGCTGTTGGCCTGAGCGCCCTCAGGTCGGGATCGGCGAGCCCTTTGCAAATGGACGAGGGTAAGGACCGGGCGTGAAGCTCTCGAACGCGGGCGGCGATTTGAGGAAGCCCCCGACCGTCTGGTAGGAGTCGCCCAGGGCCAGGGCTCCGTCGTTGAGAGTTCCCGGCGCGAGGGCGGGGCCGCCCCAGTTGCCGGTATCGAGCCTTGCCAGCATCGCCTCGATCGCCATGATCGTTTCCGCCGCCGAGAAGGCGCAGTGCCCGGCGCGACGCACGAACAGCTGTCGCAGCAGGTCCTGCTGGCCGGCCGATCGCACTACATCGCGGTAGGCCGTTTCGTCCTGCGGCACCACGAGGCCGTCGCCGATCGTGTGCATCGTGAGCACCGGCACGCTCAGGTTGCCGTCGAAGCTGACGAACCGATCGAGATAGGCCGCCGCGTTGGGGTCAGCCTTGATCCGCGGGCCGGAGTTGAGCGCGCGAAGATCCGCCGCGAGGTCGAGCCCCGCTGCACTGTAGAGCGCCGTCACCTCCGCGTTGCTGGGCGAGATCGCCAGCTGGTGCGCGTAGTCCACGCCCGCGTTCCACGACGGGTTGCCGCCGGCCCTTTGCTCCAGCTCGGCGCGGTACTGGAACTCGAATGCGAAGTCGACCTGCGACTCCCAGCGTGCTTGCGCCGCCTCTTGCCCGGCATAGTCGGTGTTCGCGGGCTGCGGCGCCGTCGGGTCGAACCATCCGGGCAGGTCGCCTAGCGCTGCGATCAGCGCGATGCGAGCCTGGCCCGCCGGCGTGGCCGCTGCCTGGTTGAAAATCTGTACGGCAAGATCGGCGTTCGCCTGCGGATTGGCGATGCCCACAAGCTGCAGCTGCGAGGTCGGCGCCAGGAGCGTCTTGAATGCATACGCGCCATCGAGCCCGGCGTTCCATGTCGCCACGCCGCCGGCGAGCACGCCGCAAAGCGGAATGGCCCCGGAGAAGCGGTCGGGGTAGGTCTGGACCAGGCCGGCGGTGATGATCCCACCCAGCGACCCGCCCCACGCGATCACCCGCTTTGGTTTGGAAAAGCGCTGGTTGAACAGATCGAGGACCGCGATCTGGTCCTTGAACGCGTCCTCGATCGCCCACCCTGTCGAGCTGTACGACGAGCCCGCGATCGCGTAGCCGTGGTCGAGCAGCCAGGACGAGATGAGAGGCGCGGGCGAATCGGTCGCCAGGTTGAGCCGCCCGGGGGCGACGTACCCGTGGCTGTAGAGGAAGAGCGTCCCGTTCCAAGTCTCGGGGACCTCGATGATGTACTTGGCGGCGCCTATGCTGCCTGACAGCGGCGTAGTGCTCGGCGATGGGCTCGGCGTCGGGCTCGGCGTGGCGCCATGGGCCGGCGACGCGCCGCCCGATGGCGTGCACGCCACCAGCAGAAGCACCGCGACTGCCAGGACAGCGCGTCTCACGAATGTGAAACCCCGGCCGAGTGATCGTGATTCAGATGTTCGACCGGGACTGCCCGCCGTCGACGGCGATGCACGCACCGTTGAGGAGGCTCGCCTGCTGCGAGCAGACGAACGCGACCACGTTGGCCACCTCCTCCACCACGCCAAATCGCCCCAGCGGCATTTCGGCGCGTACGAACGCGTCGATCCCTTCCGGGTCCGCTTGCTGCCGCCGATACCAGCCGCCGCCCTCCCACAGGATCGAACCCGGAGCGACGCAGTTGACGGTCACGCCCTGCGCGGCCACCTCCCGAGCGAGTGAGGTGGTGAAGCTGATCTCGGCGGCCTTGGCGGCGTTGTAGGCGGGAGCCCCTCCTGACTCGCGCCCATAGACGGACGCGATGACGACCACGCGGCCCCAGCCGCGCTCGACCATGCCCGGCAGCACGAGCTGCGTCATGCGCGCGCTGACTCCGAGGTTGCCGGCGAATGCGGATTCGAACTCGGCCGGCCCGGTGTCCGCCCACGAGCTGCCGGCACGCACGCCGAGGTTGTTGATGAGGATGTCCACCGGCCCGAGCACGTGCTCGGTTTCGCTGACCGCGCGCCGGCAGCCGGCCTTAGTGAGCAGGTCCGCGACCACGCCGAGGCCGCCCAACAACTGCGCGGTGCGCTTGACGTCGACTTCTGTGCGCGCGGCAACCGCCACCTTCGCGCCTTCCGCGGCAAGCGCGAGCGCGATGCCGAGGCCGATGCCCTTCGTACCGGCCGTGACCAGCGCGACCTTGCCGCCGATGCCGAAATCCATCCGAGCATCCTAGTCAACCCCCTCCCCCCATCTGGGGGGAGGGTCGGGGAGAGGGGTTTGGGCTTCTATAGACTTGGCGCATCGCCATTCCGTTCCTGCCCTCGGGCGCGCTCAACCTCGAAGGCCCGCCGGTCACGCCGCGACCCTCCGCGACCGTGCTGCTCGTGCGGGGCAAGAAACCGTGGGAGCTGCTGCTCATGCGGCGTCCAGGCGGCGCAGATTTCGCGCCGGGCGCCTACGTGTTTCCGGGCGGCGTCGTGCACAGCGAAGATTCACAGTGGGAAGACTCGATTGCCGCGGCGGCCGTGCGCGAGCTCTTCGAGGAGGTCGGCATTTTGCTCGCGCGCGACGGCCGTCGCTTCGCGCGAGACAGAGACTGCGATCGCGTCCGCGCCCTGGTCGCCGGCGGCAGCTCGTTCGCGCAGGCGCTGCGGTCGAGTGCATTGCAGCCGGCCCTCGACCGGCTCATCCTGCTGACTCGATGGGTGACGCCGGCGCTGTTGAGCCGCCGCTACGATGCGCGGTTCTATGTCGCCCGATTGCCCGCCGCCCAGAAGGTGCATTCGCAGGCGGAAGAGGTGACGGACTGGCTCTGGATCACGCCCGAGCGCGCTCTTCGCGAGCCAGAGATCACGCTCGTCTACGCGACTCGGAAGGTGCTCGAGTCGGTGGCCGCCGATGAGGATTCGAAAAGCCTGTTCACTCGTGTTCGCCGGTTGAAGAACGTGCCGATCGTCGAGCCGCGCATGGTGCAGAACGAGTCAGGTTGGGAGATCGTGCGCTAGCCGCGTTCGGTCACTTCAGCACGAGGCCCGCGGTCACGTTCGTCATCGAGCCTGTGATGCCGGCGGCTCGGTCAGACGCGAGGAACGCTGCCGCCTCTGCGACGTTGGCCACCGTCACGTTGCGGCGCAACGCGGTCATACCCGCGAGCATCTCCTTCACGCGCTCCACGTCCGGCACGTTCTCGTTGACGGCTCCAAGCTTTTCCTGGGTCAGAGTGTCGGCGACGCCGACCGTCCAGATGCCGCAGACGCGGACGCCGTGGGGTCCCAGCTCAGCCGCCAGGTAGCGCATCAACGACTCCGTCGCCGCATCGGCGGGCCCCGTGCTTCCCATCCCCGGCATAGCCCCGTCGCCCGAGGCGCTGTTCAGGTGGAGGATCACTCCCGACCGCTGCCCGATCATTCGCCGCGCTGCGGCTCGGGCGGTGATGAAGTTGCTGCGCAGCCCGTTGACGACGGCGCGCAGCAGGTCGTCCGTCTCCATGTCGACCAGCGGAGTGCCCTGCGCGTCCCCGCGCGTGATGAGGTTGAACGAAATATCGACGGAGCCGGTTTTCGAGACTACGTTCTCGACGTGGCCGTCCACCGCGCGCTCGTCCAGTGCGTCGAGCTCGGCCACCTCCGCCGAGCCGCCAGCGGATTTGATGTCCTTCGCCACCGCGTCGAGCTTCGCGCGAGTGCGTCCAACCAGAAAGACGCTCGCGCCCTCGCGAGCGAAGGTCCGAGCGACTCCGGCGCCTATGCCCCCGCCGCCCCCGTAGATGATCGCGGTCTTGCCTTCGAGTAGCTGCTCCATTTCCGCCTCCTTGGTTTCCGACACCCTCGACTGAGGGCTCTCACAACCTGGGTCGAAGCAGAAGCTCGGTTCTCGACATCTGGTGGAGAAACCGTTGGCGCCTCAGCGCCAGAGGTCGCGCCAGCGGTCGTAGTGGATGACCTCAACGCCACCCTGCCGGAGGACATCGAGCCCGGCCGGGTCCCGATACGCCTCGCGATAGTAGACGCGCGCGACGTTGGTGTTGATGATCATCTTGGCGCACATCACGCAGGGCGAGGCGCTGACGAACATCAGCTTGCCGGGCAGCTGGGCGCCGGCTTTGATCAGACAGTTCTGCTCCGAGTGGAGACAGCCACAGTTTCCCGGCTGGTCGGAGTCGCAGCGGTTGGGCAGGCCGCGCGCGTTGCCGTTGTAGCCGATGCCCAGGACCTGGGTCAGGTCGCCGGTGGTGATGACGCTCCCGACCTGCAGGCGGGCGCACGTCGACCGCTTCGCGAGCTCTTCGGCCATGCGCATGTACACCTCTTCGAGGGGGATGCGGTCGGGCACCTGCTCGGGCTGCTGGATCGGTTCTTCGACTGCCATTTTCATGAGGTTAACACCCTTGTCTATACCCACTTGGCGGACTACAATGCCCCACATGTCGGTGTTCGAACTGTTGTTCGCGCTCCTCCTGGTATGTGTGCTCACCGGCGTGGCCGCCGTGGCGGTCCTCGCCTGGAGCCTGGTCCGGCGGGCCGACGGCCAGGCCGTCGCGGTCGCCGAGCTGCGCCGGCGCCTGGAGACGGGGGGCCTCACGCAGGAGTCGCAGGCCTCGGAGATGCGAGACCGGCTGGCCCAAACGCAATCGGTCGTTGAGCGGCTTGGTTCGGCGCTGGTCGCGCGCCAGTCGATCGAGGACGAAGCCCGCTCCAGCCTCAAGCGGCTGGAGAGCGTGATCGCCGGGAGCTCCACCCGCGGAGCGGCGGGCGAGAACATCCTGGAGGAGGTCTTGAGGCACCTTCCGCCCGAGATGCTGCAGCGCAACGTCTGGGTCGGGGGCAAGGTCGTGGAGCTCGCCCTGCAGCTGCCGGGAGGCAAGCTCCTCCCGATCGACTCGAAATGGGTGTCGAGCGGCGCTCTCGAGCAGCTCGCCGAGCCGGGGCTGGACGCACAGCGTCGCGCCCAGCTGACGACCCAGGTCGAACGGGAGGTCGAGCGGCGCGTGCGCGAGGTGAGCCAGTACATCGACCCGGCCTCGACCTCGACCTTCGCCCTGGCGGTCATCCCCGACGCCGCGTACGACGTTTGCCGGGGCGCCATCGTGGGCGCCCACCGCCGGCACGTGATGGTCGTCGGGTACGCCATGGCGCTGCCTTACCTGCTCACGCTGTACCAGCTCCACCTGCAGTTCGCCCGCACCGTAGACATGGAGAAGCTGCAGTCCGCCCTCATCGACGTGGAACGGCACCTCGACACGCTGGAAGCGATCCTCGACAACAAGCTGCAAAGGGCGCTGACGATGCTCCAGAACACGTACTCGGAGGGCAAGCAGGTGTCGGCCCGGATCCGGGCCTCCGCCCAGAGCGTCCAGACGGCCGAAACCAGCCCTCCCGAGGTTTCCACAGAGCCCCTCAGCCTCTCTCTCATCGGGGTGCGTTCGGCGGCGACGACCGGCGAGTAGGTTTGGAATCGTGAAATCGGGACTCGGGCGACGGCGTGCGGCAAAGATTCCGAAGCTCCACGTCATTCTTGATCGCGATGCCGCGGGTACTGCAGGAACACTTGCAGCCATTGGCTGGCGCGTCTATGAAGTCAGTCCACTAGCGACCGACGCCGAGAACATCGCTCGTGCTGCGCAGCTTGGATATTCGTACGTGACCATGGACACGGGGACCGCACACTTTCGTCTCGCAGCCTTGCCTTTCACTGTTGTGCTGGGCGGAAATGCCCAGCAGAGCTCGAGTACTGCAACCGCTCAGATCTATGAGCTTCGGCGGCTGATCCGTGAGGGTGAGATCACTCCGGGTCCCCAGCAGCGCGTAAAAATTACTTCGGAAGCAACGAAAGTCGAGACCCTCGATGGGGCGGGGAGGCGTGTTACCCGCCGCATTCCAAATCGAACCTCACGCAAGCGGAGGCTGTGAGTGGATAGGAAAGGTCGGGCGCTAATTGGCTATATGCCTCGAGAGCCGGCTATTCAGCTGCTCAACGGTTCTACCCAACCGACGCCCGAGCAATCCGCTGGACTGGCCGCGGAGTGGTCTAAATACGTTGTCCGGGTCCGAGAGCGTGACGAGTTTCGGTCCAGGACCCCAATAGTTAGCGACCTGCCCTTAACAGTCAAACGGGCGTTGAAGGCTGTTGCGGCTCGCCCAGATCTTCAGGCAACTTTTGCTCCCAACACTTGGGAAGTCGGCGTAGTTGACCTATCCATACCGGTGCTGACCTATCAAACCCTCATCCAGACTGATGATGCGGTTCAGCGCATTGGGAAAGTTCTAGATCACGACTGGGACTCGCTGATTGACTTGTGCCTGCCGGCGCAGGCGCAGGTTGAGATAGAGGGCGGCTTCGATCAAAGCCAGAACGCATTCACCTTGTCGTCGCCAAATCCCAACCTGCGAATTGCTGGCTTCCAGGCCGTCGACGTCGCCGGTTCGCGTTCCGACGTACCGCCGCAGAAGGTATTCGGGTTCACGGTCGGCCTGGGCAGCTCGAGTGTTCAATTCGCCGAATACCAAGGTCGATGGATGGTAAGGGATGGTCATCACCGGCTATATGGACTTCTGGCGGCTGGCGTTTCAAAAGTTCCAGCTGTCCTAATACGAGCTAAAACGTTCGAAGAAACAGGTGGTGGTCGCCCCGGTTTCTTTGGGTACGAACTGCTGTTCGGTCAAAGGCCGCCTCAATTTCGAGACTTTGTGAGTGATGAATTCTCAGCTGAGGTTCGCGTTCGGGCCATCCGGAAAGTAGTACGAATCCGCGCCGAAGAATTCGCCATTCTCTCATGAGGCTCGCTTGGGCCAATTTCCCCTATTCATCCCCAGTTTTTCCCAGCCAGGACAAAGGCTCTGCACAGTCTTCTCCACAGGTAATCCACCCATATGTGGTGCCTGAGTCCCTATCGACACCAAATATCTTGTGTTTGGGGCTTGACAAGCCTAAAACCGCCTCGTATATTCAGCGGCGTTACATCGAGGCCCTGGGGCATAAGTGGCGGGCATGCTCCGGGGCCTCTTGCATCCCCAGAAGTACAAGTTCAACGAACCACTCCACGTCGCACCAAATCAGCGCTTTGAAGCTCCGGCAACGGGGATGATTTAAGGAGGCGTTTTCTAGAAATGGCCAAGAACGCAGCTGACCTCGCCCACGCCACCCGCAAGAACGGGAATCACAAGAACGGCACCGCCAAGCCAGGGCTTCGGTTCGGACGCTATTTCACGCCCGCGGGCAGCCATGCGTACGACCTGATCGAGTGGGAACGCCGCACCGCGGCCATCATCGGCGAGAAGGGCCAGGTCATCTTCGAGCAGAAGGATGTCGAGGTCCCGCGGTCGTGGTCGCAGCTGGCCATCAACGTCGTGGCCCAGAAGTACTTCCGCGGCGGCCAGGGCACCCCCGAGCGCGAGACCAGTGTCCGCCAGCTGATCGACCGCGTGGTCGAAACCCTGGCCAGGTGGGGTCGCGAAGGCAACTACTTCGCCGGCGACGAGGACGCCGAGAACTGGGCCGAGGAGCTGCGCTACCTCCTGGTCACCCAACACGCCTCTTTCAACAGCCCGGTCTGGTTCAACCTCGGGGTGCCCGGCCGCTCCCAGCAGGGCTCCGCGTGCTTCATCAACTCGGTGCAGGACTCGATGGAGTCGATCCTCGAGCTGGTCAAGACCGAAGGCATGCTGTTCAAGTTCGGCAGCGGCACCGGCACCAACCTGTCCGTGCTGCGATCCTCGAAAGAGCAGCTCTCCGGCGGCGGCACCGCCTCCGGGCCGGTTTCGTTCATGAAGGGATACGACTCGTTCGCGGGCTCGATCAAGTCCGGCGGCACGACCCGGCGGGCGGCGAAGATGGTCATCCTCAACGCCGACCACCCCGACATTCTCGATTTCATCCGCTCCAAGGCTGATGAAGAGAAGAAGGCCTGGGCGCTCATCGAGGCCGGCTACAACGTTGGCTTCAACGTCCCCGGCGGCGCCTACGACTCGGTCCAGTTTCAGAACGCCAACCACTCCGTCCGCGTCACCGACGAGTTCATGCAGGACGTCGCGGACGACAAGCCTTGGACGACGAAGGCGGTAGTCGGCGGCCGGGTCATCGACACATATAAGGCACGGGACCTCTGGAAGGAGATCGCCGAGGCGGCCTGGGTGTGCGGAGACCCCGGTCTGCAGTTCGACACCACCATCCAGGACTGGAACGTCGTCCCGAACACCGGCCGCATCAACGCCACCAACCCGTGCTCGGAGTTCGTGTTCCTCGACGACACCGCCTGCAACCTCCTGTCGCTGAACCTGATGAAGTTCCAGACTGAGGGCGGAACCTTCGACGTCGACCGGTTCCGCCGCGCTGTGGACATCTGCTTCACCGGCCAGGAGATCATCGTTTCCAACGCCTCCTACCCCACTCCCGCGATCGGCGCGAACTCGGAGGCGCTGCGCCCGCTCGGCCTCGGCTACGCCAACCTCGGCGCCCTGCTCATGTCGATGGGCCTGGCGTACGACTCCGATGAAGGTCGGCGCTTCGCCGGCGCCATCACTGCGATCATGACCGGCCGCGGGTTCGCGCAGTCGGCGCGCATGGCCCAGGTCAAGGGGCCGTTCACCGAGTTCGCCAAGAACCGGGAGCCGATGCTCCGCGTCATGGAGAAGCACCGCCAGGCGGCGCACCAGCTCAGCACCTCGCCGGAATCGGCCGACGTGGTCGATGCGGCTCGAGCCACGTGGGACGAAGCAGTCAAGCTCGGCCGGCTGCACGGTTACCGCAACGCGCAGGCGACTGTGCTAGCCCCCACCGGAACCATCGGCTTGATGATGGATTGCGACACCACGGGCATCGAGCCCGACCTGGCGTTGGTGAAGTACAAGAAGCTGGTCGGGGGCGGCCTGCTCAAGATCGTCAACGGCACGGTGCCGGCCGCACTACGCAAGTTGGGGTATGACAGCAAAGAGGTCAAGGACATCGTCGAGTACATCGACGAGAACGACACCATCGAAGGCGCCCCGCAGCTGTTGGAGGAGCACCTGAAGGTCTTCGACTGCGCGTTCAAGCCGGTCAAGGGCATGCGTTCGATCGCGCCGATGGGCCACGTGCGGATGATGGCCGCGGTCCAGCCCTTCATCTCGGGCTCGATGTCCAAGACCGTGAACCTCCCTACCGAGGCCACCGTCGAAGACATCCAGCAGACCTACATGGAGTCCTGGAAGCTCGGCCTCAAATGCATCGCCATCTACCGCGACGGCTGCAAGCGCTCACAGCCGCTCTCGACCTCGCTCGACAAGGAGAAGAAGAAGGCGGCACCGGACCAGGTCGAGTACCGCGCGATGCGGCGCAAGCTGCCCGACGAGCGCAAGGCCGTCACGCACAAGTTCGATATCCAGGGCCATGAGGGCTACCTGACGGTCGGCATGTTCGAGGACGGACAGCCCGGCGAGCTGTTCGTGACCATGGCCAAGGAAGGCTCCACCATCTCCGGCCTCATGGACGCGTTCGCCACCCAGACGTCCTACGCGCTCCAGTTCGGCGTGCCGCTGAAGTTCATGGTCGACAAGTTCAGCCACATGCGGTTCGAGCCCTCGGGGTTCACCAAGAACAAGGAGATCCCGATCGCCAAGTCGATCGTGGACTACATCTTCCGGTGGATGGCCAGCCACTTCATGTCGGTCGAAGACCAGGACGCGGCCGGCGTGGTTCGCCGCGACGCGCCGGTGGCGGCGCAAGCACCTGCCCCGGGATCCACCGCCGAGACCATGCCGTCAAACGAGCTCAAGGTGATCGCCACGCCCGCGAACGGGATCCAGAAGATCGCTTTCATCAACACGGACGCGCCGGCGTGCCCGGATTGTGGCGCGATCACCGTCCGGTCAGGCTCTTGCTACAAGTGCCTGAACTGCGGAGCGACGACCGGCTGCAGCTGACGCTTCACGCAACTAATCCCTCGAGATAGAGTCCCGGACGGCTGACAGCGATCGGCGCTGCCGGCCGTCGGCGGAGAAGTTCTCGGGCGCCAGCCACACTTCGAATCCAGCGCGGATCCGGGGCCACTCCCCGCCGAGGATCGAGAACCAGGCGCTGTCACGGTTGCGCCCTTTGACGACCATATGCTGCCGGAAGATCCCCTCAAAGGTGAATCCGAAACGCTGCGCTGCACGTCGAGAGGGCTCGTTCAGCGCGTCGCACTTCCACTCGAGCCTTCGATACCCGAGGTCGTCGAATACGTGCCTTGACATCAGGTAGATCGCCTCGGTCGCCTGGCGCGTGCGCTGGAGCGCGGGAGCAAACCAGATGTGGCCGATCTCGATCACGCCATGTTCAGGAGCCATACGTAAGAAGCTGGCCATGCCTTGCGATGAGCCCGACTCGTGGTCAACGATCGCGAAGAAGAGCGGATCGCTAGAGGCGGCGCGCTCGTCAAGCCAGGCATTGAAGTCGTCGAGGTCGACGAAGGGACCATACGGGAGGTGCCGGAACAGCAGCTCTCCCGCGCCATCGTCGTGCGATGCCGCAAAGAGCGCCTGCGCGTGTCGGCCGAGGTCAAGCGGCTCCAGCCGTACCGTCTTGCCGACATGGGTCTTTCGCGGCGGCACGCGCGCCGGCGTCCAGTCAAGGCTCATCTGCTGGATGATGTCGAATAAGTAGCCATCGGCGGCTGTTTGTCTTCTGTATTGATTGGAGAAGATTAGGAGCATGAAGGCAGAAGTCGAGACTCAGACGGCTACCAGCGTCACGCCTCGGGAAAGCGCCCCGCGCCCAGTCGCTGCGGGAACGAGGATCGGACACGTCCATCTCAAGACCGCGGATATCGATCGCGTCCACCACTTCTATGTCGAGATCCTCGGGTTTGACGTGATCTTTCGCATGAAGGACGCCCTGTTCCTGTCCGCCGGCGGCTATCACCATCACCTGGGCTTCAACACCTGGGAGTCGAAGGGCGGGTCTCCCCCACCCCCCGGCACCACGGGGCTGTACCACGTCGCGATTCTCTACCCGACCCGAGCCGCTCTTGGTGACGCCCTGCGGCGTCTCGCGGAGGCGGGCTGGCCGCTGGACGGCGTCAACGACCACGGCACCCACGAGGCCCTCTACCTCCGAGATCCCGACGGCAACGGCCTCGAGCTGGCATGGGACCGCCCCGAGGACCAGTGGCCCAAGGACAAAGATGGCCACCTCTCCTTCAGCGGCCACCGACTCGACCTGGAGGGCCTGCTGAAAGAAGGGCTGGCGGCAGAGACCAAGGCCGAATAACGCTCCTCCGGAGCGGCTACTTGGTTCCGGTCACGCCGCCGTCGATGATCAGGCCTGACGCCATGACGAACTTCGATTCGTCGGACGCCAGGTACAGGGCAGCCGACGCCACATCCTCGGGCCGGCCCAGGTCGCTCGTCAGCTGGCGCTTGCGGATCGACGCGTAGCCCTCCTCGGGATCCTTGTAGGACTCCTTGATGTAGCGCTCGACAAAGGGCGTGAGGATGGTGCCCGGTAGGAGGGCGTTGACGCGAATGCCATGCTGCGCCAGGTCGACCTGCATCGACTTGGTCATCGATAACACCGCGCCCTTGGAGGCTGCGTAGGACACGCGCCGAGCGAGGCCGATCTCGGCGATGCAGGACGACATGTTGATGATCGAGCCGGATTTCTGCTTGATCATGTAGGGCACGACCGCCCGGCTGGTCAGGTAGACGCCGCGAACGTTCACCCTCATCACGCGATCGAACAGGTCGGGCTCCGTCTCCATCACGTCCCCCACTCCGCTGATCCCGGCGTTGTTGAAGAGCACGTCGATGCGCTTGAAACGCTTGGCGACCCTGGCCGCGAGGGCGACCGTGTCCTGCTCGTCGGTGACGTCCACGTGCTCGGCGACCGCCGCGCCGCCGTTCTTCCGAATGCCCGCCACTGTGGCCTTGGCGCCTCGATCGTCAACGTCTGCGACTACGACGCGAGCTCCTTCGGCGGCGAACAGGCGCGCGGTCGCCTGGCCGATGCCCGAGCCCGCGCCCGTGATGATGCAGACCTTGTCCTGCAGCCGCTCACGGCTCACGACACGTGCCGTCGAACTGGATTGTTGAGCGTCCCGATGCCGTCGATCCGGATGGTGACCTCGTCGTGCTCCTGAAGGCTGAAGCCGGACGGCGGGACTATGCCCGTGCCGGTGAGGAGAATACATCCTGCGTCGAAATGCTGGTCGCGGCCCAGGTAGGAGACAAGTTCAGCAATCGGTCGCCGCATAGCGGATGTTGTCGTTTCGGACCGGTAGACGACACCGGCGTTTCGGCGTATCTCGAGCTCGATCTTCCGATCCAGCGGAGAGAAGTCCCAGGCCAGCGCAACCGCGGGTCCGAGCGCGCAGCACCCATCGAACACCTTTGCCTGCGGCAAATACAGCGGATTCTCGCCCTCGATGCTTCGTGAGCTCACATCGTTGCCGATCGTGTAGCCGACCACCTCGAGACGGCGGTTGCAGAGGACGGCCAGCTCTGGCTCGGGGACATCCCAGGTGGAATCAGAGCGTGTGAACACCGCCTGGCCCGGGCCGCTCGTCCGGCCGGCGGTGGCCTTGAAGAAGATCTCGGGTCGCCGCGCGGTATAGACCCGGTCATAAGGATCCGCGCTCACAGCCTCATCCGTTCGCGCTTCCAAACTGCGCTGATATGTCACGCCGGCAGCCCACACCTCCTGGCTTTGAATCGGCGCTTCGATGACAGCGTCCGCAGGCAACGACGCCGGCGGCCGATCCTCATCCAGAAGCCGGCGAAGCTCATCGAGCGACAGCCTGAGCAGAGCGTCGAGCGAGGTGCCGTCAGGCAGGCTGCTCAAGACACCGTCGCGCTTAAGAAATATCCCGCCGCCCAGCCGGATCAGGTGCTGTCCTGCTGATGGCACCACCGACAGGATGCCCGACGCATAGGAATCCTCACCGGTCACGCGTTCCTCCACGCCGGGCCGGCCGGGTACTCGAACTCATGCAAGGACTCGGGACGCATCGTGATGCTGTAACCCGGAGCCTGCGGCGCCACGTATCGTCCGTCGCGGATTATCACCGGGTCGAGGAAGTGCTCGTGCAGATGCTCGACATACTCCAGCACCCGATTCTCCAGCGATCCGCTGACAGCGATGTAGTCGAACAGCGACACATGCTGAACGTATTCGCAGAGCCCGACGCCACCTGCGTGCGGGCAAACCGGCACCCCGAACTTCGCCGCCATCAGGAGAACCGCGAGCACTTCGTTGAGCCCTCCGAGCCGGCAGGCGTCGATCTGGCAGAAACCGATTGCATTCGCCTGGAAGAGCTGCTTGAAGAGGACGCGATTCTGGCAGTGCTCGCCGGTGGCGACCTTGATTGGAGAGATGGCCCGCGCGATGGTTGCGTGACCCAGCACGTCGTCGGGACTCGTTGGCTCCTCGATCCAGTAAGGATCGAAATCGACGAGGTGCTCGAGATTGGCGATGGCCTCGCCCACGTCCCAGACCTGATTAGCGTCCATCATCAGCCGGCGGTCGGGCCCGATCTCTTCGCGGACTATGCGCGCGCGCCGGACGTCGTCGTCGATGTTCTGGCCGACTTTCATCTTCACGTGCGACCAGCCGTCGGCGACTGCTTGCCGGCACAGCATCCTCAGTTTTTCATCCGAGTACCCAATCCAACCCACGGACGTCGTATAAGCGGGAAAGCCTGACTGCAGCATCTCCGCCTCGCGATCGCCACGGGTTGGCGCCATGCGCTTGAGAATGGTGAGCGCCTCAGCGGGTGTGATTGCGTCGCTGATGTACCGGAAGTCGATACAGGAGACGAGCTGTTCGGGGCTCATGTCCACGAGCAGCTTCCACAAAGGCTTGCGCTCCACCTTCGCGTGGAGGTCCCAGACCGCGTTCACGAGGGCAGCCGACGCAAGATGGATTGCGCCTTTCTCCGGGCCGATCCAGCGCAGCTGGTGCTCGCCGGTGATCGCGCGCCAGAAGCCTCGCATGTCGGAGACGATGGATTCGAGCGTGCGCCCAATCACAATCGGGGCGAGAGCGTTGATCGCGGCGACGCAGATCTCCGTGCCGCGGCCGAGGGTGAAGGTGAGCCCATGGCCTTCGAGGTGATCGCCGGCGTCGGTCCTCAGCACCACATATGCGGCTGAATAGTCGGGGGCGGTGTGCATGGCGTCGGAACCGTCCAGCGTGCGTGAGGTAGGGAACCGAATATCGCGGGCATCGACGCTGATAATGCGAGTCATCAGCCTTTGACCGCGCCGACCAGGAGGCCTCTGGCGATGAACCGTTCGAGCGCAATTGCCATCGCAATGACGGGCGTGATCATGATCAGGATGAGCACCGACATGTACCACCACTGCGGCCCGCGAGTGGCGTTCTGGGCGGCGACGGTCAACGGAAGGGTTTGAGCATTCGCGCTCGTGAGGAACAGCGCGATCAGGTACTCGTTCCACGCGAATACGAGGACGAATAGGAAGGTGGCGACGAGGCCGGGCACGGCCAGCGGAAGGACGATTGACCGAAAGATGCGGTACCTCGACGCGCCATCGATGGCCGCGCTCTCCTCGAGCTCGAGGGGGACGCTCTGGAAGTAGTCGCGCATGAGCCAGACGACGATCGGCAAATGCGCGGCGACGTAGCTGATGATGAGCGCAGCCCAGGTGTCGAGCAGGGACAACTGCTGAAAAAAGATGTAGATCGGGATCACAACCGCCACCGGCGGCAGCATTCGCTGAGAGATCATCCAGAAGGCGATGTCGTCGTTGCCAAGCGCTCTCTTGAAGCGCCGCGCGACGGTCTGCAAGAGCAGTAAGAACAGCGCGAACCCGCCCGGCAAGGCGAGCTGCCACGGCCCACCCGCGGCAATGACCGCAACCGCTGCCAGGAGGCCTGCGACGAAGGAGGCAATCGCCGCGAAACGGACTCGGTAGTGCATGCGGACCAAGCCGTATGCGGCCATTGAGCCCAAGAGCAGGGTGATCGCGGTGCTGGTGAGCCCCACCACCACGGTATTGAGGTACGGCCGGAAGGTGTCCTCGCCCAGGTCGACAAAGATGTAGCGCCAGGACTCCAGAGTCGGCTTGAAATCTCGAAATGGAAAGTAGAACGGGCCGCCGTTGACGTCGAGCGGGGTCTTGAGCGAGGTGACCGCCAGCCAGTACAGCGGGAAAAGGACAACAACTGCCCAGGTGACCAAAAGCGCATACGAGAGGACTGTCACCGCAGGCGAGGGCCGGTTGATCGCGTAGGATCGGTGGCGCCGCGCTCGTGTGGCGGCCATGCCCTACGCCATTGCCGCCACGCGACGGCGGAACAGATTGACGTAGGCGATGCCTACGAACGTCACGACGATCAGCAGCATGTAGGCGACGGCGGCGGATCCTCCGATGTCGAGCGCCCGCCAGATCGTATAGGCATGGAGGGTGAGCGACTCCGTTGCCGTTCCCGGCCCCCCGTTCGTGAGCACGTTAGGCAGGTCGACGATCTTGAAAGCCTCGATGAGCCGGATAAGCACGACCGTCGCGGTGGCGGGCAGTATCTGCGGAAATGTGATGGCCCAGAACATCTGCCAGCGGTTGGCTCCATCGACGACGGCGGCTTCGTTCAGCTCGACGGGCAAGCTCTCGATCGACGCGAGGAGGACGATGAATATGAACGGCGTCCACTGCCAGACATCGCCGATCATCACGGCCAACCGTGCCCCCCAAGGGTTGGTCACCCACGACACGTCGGTCAGCCCAAAATGGGCCCAGAGCGGATAGAGCGGCCCCTTGCTCGTGTCGGTGAGCATGCGGAACAGGTAGGCGACGCCGACAGGCGTGATCATCATCGGAAGGAGGAAGACCACCCGGAAGAGTCGGCGCCCTGGTAGGCGCTGCACGACCAGGAGCGCGAGACCAAGCGCAAGCAAGTACTGAACCGATACGTCGACGCTGACGTAGATGAGAGTGACCACGAGAGTTCCCGGCCGCCCGCTCGTCATGACCGTATCGACGACCAGCCACACGAGCGCGCCGGCGATGACGGCAGTGACCAGGCGCCCCACAAACCCGAGCACGCTGCGGCCAGGGCCGCGCAGGTAGCGGACGAGTAAGAAGGCGAAACCGCCATAGACGACGAACAGGACCGCCGCGGTGAGAGGAGTCAGCGGCACCGTTACGCCGATGAAATGCGTGCGGTCGATCCCAACCACCAGCTTCGCGTAGTTGCCGAGCCCGACAAAGGTGAGGTGGATGCCGCCCTCTGAGAAGCTGAGGCGGGTGAGGGAGACGTACAGCGACGCCAGCAAGGGGAAGATCGAAAACGTCAGGATGACGAGCACCGCCGGCAGGATGAACACCGCCCCGGCGGAGCGGTCGAGACGCACGACAAGCAGACTCCACCTGGAGGAAGTCGCCATCGGGACCGCGCGCGTGGAGGCTTGGCCGCTCATGAGGAAAGAGACGTTTTCATAGGCTCCTGGCGGTGACCAGTGGGTTGGGCGGCGAGGCGGAAGTCACCTCGCCGCCGGGATTGACTACTTTGTGACGCTGAGACTCGATCTATAAGCCTCGAGCTGCGACGGCCTGCCGATCTCGTCGGTCTTGCTGTTCCACTGGTTGGTGATCTGAGCCATGGTTTGGGTGGCCGAAAGCTCGCCCGCCAGGAACTGAGCCAGCGCCGTATCGAGCGCAGTCTGCTGGTAGAAAGCCGTCTGCGGAATGCGAAGGTCCAGAACCATGTTCGGGCTCTGCAGGCTGGCCTGGATGGCGCCCAAGTAATTCTTCGCCGCCGTCTCGCTCATGCCGGAGCTCAACCACGGCCCCAGGTTGGTGAAGTGGGTCGTGCGGTACGGGTTGAATCCCGTCTTCCCGATGGTCACGTCGACGCTGGACTGCGCCGGCTGCGACATGTAGGACAGGAACGCAAACGCGGCGTCCTTGACCTTTGACGGCGCTGCCTTGTTGATCGCGCCCGACCAGCCGCCGAAGGCGGCGAACGGGGAGTGGTTCACGCCATTGGTCGCGTACGGGCAGATCGTCGCGTTGCAGTCCACCAGCTGGCCGGTGGTGCGATCTAGCACGCGCTTCGAGCCAGGCAGGATCACGGCTCCGACCTTGTCCTGGACCTTCGATTGCGTGGGGTCGACCGCCAGGGGCCCGATGTCACCCCAGTCGAGGGACAGCGCACAGCGACCGGTCACGAACAGGCCGCGGGAATCGCCGACGTCGTTGTTGAGCTGGTCCGGCGGTCCCAGCTTGGAGAGCTGCTTGTAGATGTCGAGTCCGGCCGCCGCGCCGGCGTTGTTCATGAGCGGCTGCATGTTGTCGGTGTTGAAGAAGGTGCCCTGCTTGGTGCCCTGGCTCTGCAGGAACGCGGCGGCTATGGAGATGTACATCCAGTACGACTGAGCGCTGCGCTTCATCGCCAGACAGGACCCGTAGTCGGGCTTGCCGTCCCCGTTGAGATCCTTGCCCTGGAAGTGCTTGGCGATGCTGATGTAGTCGTCCCAGGTTGCGGGCGGCTGGAGGCCGTCTTTCTGCAGAAG
>Ga0207646_10000118_pt1 | contig 109016 bp, 104 predicted proteins | sample KBSK5502metaG_FD_184343 | JGI IMG/M metagenome (GOLD analysis project Ga0207646, IMG submission 184343) | Corn, switchgrass and miscanthus rhizosphere microbial communities from Kellogg Biological Station, Michigan, USA - KBS K5-50-2 metaG... | ecosystem: Host-associated > Plants > Roots >... | reverse complement strand
GCAAACTGGACGGGGAACGAGGTTTCCAATGTTTACGAAAATCATGCAGTGGGTTCCCATTCTGGTGTTGCTTCTGGTGGTGTCATGGCGCCCGTCCTCGAATTACCAAATAGCGCTGGACTTTGTGGTTTGTGCGGGCGCGGTCATGGTGGTCCTCGCTTTATTCTTCATCCAGACACGAAATCGAGGCTCAGTAATTGCGTCGATAACAGATCCAGCCCCGCGAGGCGAGTCACTCTAAAGTTGTGAGCGTGGCGGTCCGGAGCGCCACTGCAAAAACAGCGGAGACGCTAATGGCAGACACAATTAACACGGGAACCATGCTGGTCGAGGAAGACGCCCTTATGCCGAAATCCCTGCGATTTGAAAGCGAGCCCTGGACGTTTTTCTATGTGGCTGGTGGAATCATTCGACAATTGCGGACGGCGATGGAAAACAAAAGGGTCAACGCCCTTCCACCAAAGAACGATATGAGGAAGGCGGCGTGAAGGACGACAGGGATCAAAGGTCGAATCTCACGCAAACATCTGACTGCCGGCCCGAGTAGACGGTACCGGGCGAAGCGGCGCTCCCCTACGCACCCTTGGTTTTTTCGAGTTCTTCGGTGAGGGCGGGAATAAGCTCGAAGATGTCGCCGAAGATGCCCGTAGTACTATGGCCCCGACGAAGCGTCGCACAGGGTCTCTCGTGGCCCAAGATCGGCGACGAGATGAGGCTGGCCAACGCAACGCCGCACCCCGTCTCTTGTAGCTTACCCAGAAATCCTGCTGCGGTCCTCAAAGGTCGCGATTGAATCCCTGCCCAGAATCTGATTTTTTTGACTCGGCATTCGAGCAGATTAGTTGATGCCCATCAATTCGCTTCCGATAAACGGCCTCTTGACATCTGTGATCCTTGAGGTGGGGTAACCAGACTGGTCTCACGAGCGGCTGACCGATCTTCTGCACGCAAACCTTTTCATCGTGGGCGCTGTCAATGCTCTCAACCTCCTCCTCGAACCAAGGGTGTGCAAAGCGACGCTGCGGTTCTAAAGGGAATGTTTTCGCATGCTGTGGTGCCTTGCTGCCAAATCCGGTTAGAATGAGCGATGGAGATCGGGTGTGCAGTCGCTGCGTGATCCTTGGCAGCGAAAATCCCTGGATCGGGAGACTGATGATGGCTATGCTTGACAAACGCAAGAGACCGGGTTTTGCAGCTCTTTGTTGCCTTGTCTTTCTCGCAATGGGGTTGTATGCGCAGAATGAAGTATTGGGGGAGGTCGAGTTTGTCGGCGCTACCAAAGTGGAGAAAGCCTCCGGCGTCTGGATTGACGGACAATATGTCGGCTACTTGGACGAGCTCAAGGGAGACAAGAAGGTTTTGCTTCTACCCGGCGAGCATGAAATTGTCGTGCGCCAGTCTGGCTACAAAGAATTCATTCAGAAAGTGATTGTGGAGCCCAAGAAGAAGCTCATTCTCCATGTCACGATGGAGAAAGACCCTCGAGTCCAATTCCCCACCGTGACGGCTGAAATCAAGCTCCAAGTCACACCGGAGCGGGCAGCCGTTTTTCTCGACGACGCCTACGTAGGCCACGTCCATGAGTTTGGCGGAGTGGGACGAGCAATGCTGGTCAGCCCAGGCAAGCACCGCATCAAGATTGCCCTGGCTGGATATCAAACCTTCGAGACGGAGATGATCCTGCTGCCTCATCAAAAGGCCAAGGTCAAAACGGACCTGGTAAAAGGCAGCATCACTCAGGCACCCCCTCTGATCAAAAAACCATGACCCTTCTCCCGGTGCCTACGAGTAAGGACACGACCGCCGAGGTTTTTCTTCCCGGGCTGATTCTCAGCCAGCTTTGGATTTTTCGAGTTCTTCGGTGAGGGTCGGGATGAGCTCGAAGATGTCGCCGACGATGCCGTAGTCGGCCACTTCGAAGATGGGAGCGTTCGAGTCTTTGTTGATGGCGACAATCGTGCGCGCGCCTTTCATTCCCACCACGTGCTGGATCGCGCCGCTGATCCCCAGGGCCAGATAGAGCTTTGGAGCGACGGTTTGGCCCGAGCTGCCGATCTGCCGCTCCATCGGCAGCCAGCCTTCATCGCAGATGGGGCGCGACGCCGCCAGTTCGCCACCCAGCAGCCTGGCCAGCTTTTCGACCGGCGGGATATTCTCCGGCGCCTTGATACCGCGGCCCACGGCCACGATGATCGGCGCCTGGGTCAAGTCCACTGCCTGCCTGGCTTCGCGGAATAGCTCGAGCGGCCTGGTGCGAATCTGCTCGGGCTTGAGCTCGACGCTCAGGGGTCGCACCGGCGCTTTATCACCGCTGCGCTTCTCGACCAAGTCGGCACGGAAGGCGCCCGCCTGAAACGAGGCGAACCACGGCGGCGCGCCCTGGAACGTGACGTCGGCGGCGGTCTTGCCCTGAAACATCTGCCGGACGAAGACCAGCCGGCCGCCTTCATTGCGATAGCCGACGCAGTCGGCGATCATCCCCTTCTCAAGCGAAGCGGCAAGCTTGGGGGCGTAATCACGCACCTGATAGGTATGTGGCAGCAGCACCAGGTCGGGCTTGGCCTGAGCGATCGCCTGCCCGAGTGCAATGGTGAAGCCGTCGGGGGTGTAGTTTTCGAGCAGGTCGTGCTCGACCAACAGCACCTCGTCGAGCCGCATCCCTGCGAGCTCGTCGGCCAGCCCGCGGACCCCCTTGCCGATGATCAGCCCTGCCAGTCTGTCCTTCGTCTCCGCAGCGATTTGCTGCGCTGCGGCGAGGGTCTCAAAGCTCGTCCTGTTCCATTTGCCTTCCCGCTGCTCGGTGATCAGGAGAATATTCATCGCTTTTTCCGTTTTTTCAGCCTGCTGCGGGCGCAGCCCACTAAACGCCGCCTCTCGGGAGGCGGGCTACAGCACCCGGGCCTCGAACTTGAGCTTCTCGATCAGCTTGGCGGCAGCTTCCTTAGGCGTCCCGGTCAGGAATTCAGTCTTCTTGGTCTTCTGCGGCATGTAGATCCGCTCGAGGCGCTGGGTCGGCTCGGTCGCAACGCCGAGCGACTCTCGGAGGATCGTGGCGATCTCTTTCTTTTTCGACGCCATGATGCCTTTCAACGTCGCATAGCGCACTTTGTTGATGCCGGATTGAATCGTCAGCACGGCCGGCAGCGGCAGCTCCACCCACTGGAACCATCCGGCCTCGAGCTCCCGCTTCAGTTTCATCCGGCCGCCGGCGACGTCAATCTGCATGATGATGGTCGCGTGCGGCAGCCCCAGCACGCCCGCCAGCAACACCCCGGTTTGCCCGAAGCCGTGGTCATCGCTTTGCAGGCCCGTCAGGATGAGGTCGAATTTTTCCTTCTGGAGGGCGGCGGCGAGCGAGCGCGCTGCGCCCAGCGGGTCAAGCGCGAAGAAGCGGTCGTCGGCGACGTGGATACCGCGGTCGGCGCCCTTGGCCAGCGCTTCCTTGATGGTCTGCTTGACGCGCTCCGGCCCCATTGAAAGCGCCACGACCTCGCCGCCGTGCTTTTCTTTCAGCCGCAGGGCTTCTTCGAGCGCGTAGGTGTCCGGCTCGTTCATCTCGAAGCCGATATCAGTTTCGCGGATCCAAGCTCCACCCTCGGCGATTTGCAGGGGCGCGTCTTTGGCCGGCACCTGTTTGACGCAGACGATGATGTTCAAGGATTCCTCCCGCGGGCGCGGCAAAAGAACCTGGATTGGATATGAAACTTCTACCCGGCCCGCCCGCGTACGGCTTCAGCCGGATGTCCAGCGGCGGAAGAGCAGGGCCGCGTTGGTGCCGCCGAAGCCAAACGAGTTCGAGAGCGTGTACTCGACCTCCGCTTTGCGCGCCTGGTTGGGCACGTAGTCCAGATCGCAGGAGGGGTCGGGGTTTTCGTAATTGATCGTCGGTGGCAATACCCGATCGCGCAGCACCAGCACACAGATGCCCGCCTCAAGCCCCCCCGCGCCGCCGAGCAGGTGCCCGGTCATGGACTTGGTGGAGCTGACCGGGACCTTTTTGGCGCGCTCGCCGAAGACGCGCTTGAGCGCAACGGTTTCAATGGCGTCGCCGATCGGCGTCGAAGTGCCGTGGGCGTTGACGTAGCCCACCGCGTCCGGCGACAACCCGGCGTCTTTGAGCGCGGCCATCATCACGCGATAGGCGCCATCGCCCTGCTCCGCGGGCTGCGTGATGTGGAACGCATCGCCCGACATGCCGTAACCGACGACCTCGGCGAGGATCGGGGCGCCGCGGCGCCGAGCGTGTTCGAGCGACTCCAGGATCAGGATGCCCGCGCCCTCGCCCACCACGAAGCCGTCGCGGGCGGCATCAAACGGACGGCTGGCGCGGCCCGGCTCGTCGTTGCGCGTTGAAAGCGCCTTCATCGCCGCAAAGCCGCCGACGCCCATCGGCGTGATGGAGGCTTCCGAACCGCCGCAGATCATCACCTCAGCGTCGCCCCGCTGGATGATCTTGAACGAATCGCCGACGGCATGGGCCGACGCCGAGCACGCCGTGGCCGTCGCCGAGTTCGGACCGCGGGCGCCGTAACGGATGGAAATGTAGCCCGAGGCGAGGTTGATGATAGAAGACGGAATGAAAAACGGGGAGATCTTTCCCGGGCCGCCCTGCAACAGCTTGGTGTGCTCGCGCTCGATGACGTCGAACCCACCGATGCCCGAGGCCACATAAACGCCTGTGGCGTCGGCGGTCTCCGGGGTGACCTTCAGGCCGGCCATCTGCACCGCAAAGTCGGCCGCGGCCAGACCGACCTGAATGAACCGGCCCATCTTCTTGAGCTCTTTTTTTTCCGCCCAGCGGAGCGGATCGAAGTTGCGTATCTCGCCGGCGATGCGGCAGTCGAATCCGCTGGCGTCGAACTGGGTGATGGGGCCGATGGCACTCCGGCCGGCCTGCAGGTTGTTCCAGACTTCCTGGGTGCCGATCCCGGAGGCGCAAACCAGACCGACACCCGTTACCACGACGCGGCGACTCAACGTTGTATTTCTCCTGTGTGGGACCCGACGGCCGGGCGGCCTACTTTTTTGCTTGCGCGTGTTTCTCGATGTACGCGATGGCGTCTTTGACCGTGGCGATTTTCTCGGCATCCTCGTCGGGAATTTCGATGCCGAAGGCCTCTTCGAAGGCCATCACCAGCTCGACCGTATCGAGCGAGTCGGCGCCCAAATCATCTACAAACGAAGCGGTGGGCGTCACCTCGCCCTCATCCACCCCCAGTTGCTCGACGATGATCTGCTTGACGCGTTCTTCCACGCTGGCCATTCTGTCTATCCCTCCGCACTGTGGGATTTCAGGTTCCGCTTCTGGCTGCTCGACTGCCGTTCAGGGCTTCCGATAGCCCGCCCATTCTATGCACCACCCCGGGCAAGGTCAACCGCGGCGGATGAATACGTTCCTTCACAGCGCGCGGCCCGGTGTTCACACTGAACCGCGGCGGGCGCCCCCTACATCCGCGCTACTTCCCGCCCCTTGGGCAGGGGCACACGCGGGGGCCCGCGCCTACGCCATATACATCCCGCCGTTGATGTCAAGCACGTGGCCGGTGATGTAGCCGGCCTCATCGCTGGCCAAAAATACAATGGCCGCGGCGACCTCTTCGTCAGTGCCCATCCGCCCGAGCGGGATCCGGGCAATCATCGCGTCCTTAACCTCTTGCGGCAGCGGATCGGTCATCGGCGTGGCGATGAAGCCCGGCGCAACGGCATTGACGGTGATGTTGCGCGAGGCCACTTCCACGGCGATAGCCTTGGTCAGCCCAATCAGTCCGGCCTTGGCCGCCACATAGTTCGCCTGGCCGGCGTTGCCGGTCTGCGCAACCACCGAGGTGACGTTAATGATCCGGCCCGAGCGCCGCCGCAGCATCGCTGCGAGCGCCTGCTGCAGGCAGAGGTGCGCGCCGGTCAGGTTGATACGCAGCACGGTCTCCCAGTCCTCGAGCTTCATCCGCAACGCCAGGGCGTCGCGAGTCACAGCGGCATTGTTCACCAGGATATCGAGTTTGCCGAACCGCTCGAGCACCTCCCGGAAGCCTGCTTTGATCTGTTCCGCGTTGGCCACATCGATCGGCACGGCCGCGGCTTCCCCGCCCGCCGCAGCAATCTCGCGCACCACAGCGGACAGCTTCTCAGCGTTGCGCGCCGCCGCAGCCACTTTCGCCCCGGCGCGGGCCAGCGCCATCGCCGTGGCCCGGCCAATACCCTGCGAGGCGCCGGTCACCAGGGCCACGCGGTCTTTTAAGCTGAACATTCCGCCCCTCCGGCGCGCGCTACCCCTCAGCGGTTTCCCCTTCTGCCTGGGCGAGCTTCTCCAAGGTCGTCTGCAGGCTCTTCTCATCTTCGACGTTGAGGCAATGCACCGACCGATCAATTTGACGCAGCAGGCCGCTCAGCACGCGCCCGGGGCCCACTTCGACAAAAGTGCTGACGCCCAGGTCAAGCAGCTCGCGCATGCACTCTTCCCAGCGGACCGGCAGGGACACCTGGCGGATCAATCCCTGGCGGGCTTCCTCTCCGCTCGAGACGACCTCGGCGTCCACGTTGTTCACCAGCGGCACTCGGAGCGGGCCGAACGCCGCCCGGCGCAAGTCCTCTGCGAGCCTTGTCTGGGCCGGCATCATCAGCTCGCAGTGGAACGGTGCAGAGACCGGCAGAACGACGGCGCGCTTAGCGCCGCTGGCTGAGGCAATCTCCACGGCCCGCTTCACCGCGGCCGCATGGCCCGAGATCACGGTTTGCTCGGGTGAATTCAGGTTCGCCGGCGAAACCACCTGGCCGTTCGCGGCTTTCCGGCAGATCTCCGCGACCTGCACCGGCGCCAGCCCCATGATGGCGGCCATGGCGCCTTCGCCCGGCGGCACAGCTTCCTGCATGTAACCGCCGCGCAGGCGCACCAGATTCACGGCGTCAGCCAGCCCAAGCCCGCCCGCCGCCACCACGGCCGAGTACTCGCCCAGGCTGTGCCCGGCAACGTACTGCGGCGCAATCCCCTTCTCTGAAAGAATGCGATAGGTCGCCACGGAAATCGTCAGCATCGCGGGCTGCGTGTTCGCGGTAAGCTTCAACGCCTCCTCCGAGCCCTCAAAGCACAACTGCGACACCGAAAAGCCCAGCGCCCGGTCGGCCTCGTCACATGCCGCCCGGGCGGCCGGGTGTTTCTCCGCGAGTTCTTTGCCCATCCCCGGGTATTGCGACGCCTGCCCGGGAAATAAGAACGCCAGTTTGCCCATACGAGGACTCAATTCTCCCGATCGGATTCCCTGCCGGCTGGCCTCAGACCCGGGCGCCGGCCGCCACGGAGGAAAGTTCCTGTTCGATCTTTTCATTCACCTTCGAGCGAGCCAACTCGGCGGCGACGCGGATGGCGTTTTTGATGGCGTTCGAGTTCGAGCCGCCGTGGCCGATGACGGTGATACCGCGCACGCCCAGCAGCGGCGCGCCGCCATACTCGGAGTAATCAATCTTCTTTTTGAACTCCTGGTAAGCGCGGCGGGAGAGCAGCGAGCCCACCTGGGAGCTCAGGCTGCTCTGGAGGGCGTTCTTAAGCAGCGCGATGATGTGCTGCACTACGCCCTCGCTGATCTTCAGGGCAATATTGCCGATGAAGCCGTCGCAAACGATCACGTTTACGTTGCCGGAGAAGACGTCGCGCCCTTCGACGTTGCCTACGAAGTTGAGTGGCAACTGCTTGAGCCGGACGTAGGCTTCGCGGGTCAGCACGTTGCCTTTCATCTCCTCTTCGCCGATGGAGAGCAGCGCCACCTTGGGCCGGCGCGTGCCGAAGATCACCCGGTAGTACATCTCCCCCATGACCGCAAACTGCGCCAGGTGCGCCACCTTGGAGTCCACGTTGGCGCCCACATCGAGCAGGACGGCCACGCCGCCCCGCGTCGTCGGAAACGGGGCCGCGAGCGCCGGCCGGTCCACCGACTCGAGCGTGCCGAGCACAAACCGCGACACCGCCATCACTGCGCCCGTATTCCCCGCGCTCACCAGGCCGTCGGCCTGGCCCGCCCGCACCAGCTTCGCAGCGACGTGCACCGAGCTGTCTTTCTTCCGGCGGAAGGCCTGCATCGGCGCGTCCTTCATGGTAATCACTTCGCTCGCCGGGGCGAGCTCGATGGGCAGGCCGCGGTGGGGGTGCCGGGCCAGCTCGCGCTTCACCACCTCTGTCTGGCCCGCCAGCAGGACCCGCACACCCAGCTCCCGCGCCGCGAGCACTGCCCCCTCCACCTCAGGGCGCGGGGCATGGTCGCCTCCCATGGCGTCAACGGCTATGGTGATCATCTGCGCTCCGGCTGCGGAAAGGGTCAGAGCCGGGCACGCTCGGCCGCTCAGGCCGAAGTGTCCATCACTTCCCGCCCCTTGTAGTAGCCGCAATGGGGACAAGCCTGGTGGGGCTGTTTAGTTTCGTGACAGTTCGGACATTCGGCGAGCGACGGCGCGCTCAGGTGGTCGTGCGCGCGCCGCTTGTTCTTGCGCGCTTTGGAATGACGACGCTTCGGGTTCGGCATGCAAACTCCTCGTACGCGCCCCGCATTTGTGTAGGGGCATTCTATGGGTTTTAGTACTGGATTTCTATTGCTTTTTGAACCAGTCCTGCTTGAGACGCGCCAGCGGCGCAAGTCGCGGGTCGGCCGCATGGGTTTCGCAGCGGCAGTCATCGGTGTTGAGGTTGGCGCCGCAGTGCGGGCACAGGCCGCGGCAGTCGCTGCGGCAGATGACCTTCATCGGCAGAGCCAGGAGCACCTGCTCGGCCAGCACGTCGGCGAGGAACAGGCCGTCGCCCTGGAAGAAGGCGATCTCCGTGTCGTCGACCCTCAGCCGGACCTCTTCCTCCCGAGCGATCGTGGCCATGGGCCGGTAGTAGAGGTCGAAATCGCGATTGAGTTCCTCGTGCACTGTGTCCAGGCACCGGGCGCAGACCAGCTCCAGGCGCGTGTGAAGCGCGCCGGAAATGCGGATCTCGCCGCCCACCAGCTCAGCCGTGGCGCGCACATCGAGCGGCTGAAGCTGCCGGAACTCGCCCGAGTGGAAGTCGAGCGTGCCCGGGGCGTAGGTCTTCCGGATGCGGATTTTGTGGAGCGCGAGCTCCTTGACGTCTAGAAACATGCGCTTTCTCCGCGTTTTCCCGCGGAAAGGCCATTATAAGGGCGCCGCATCGGTTGTCAAGAATCGCGGCGGATTGCGTCCCGCATGCGTCAGCGGCAGACTCCGGGCCGCCGGCCGCGAATCCCCATTTAACGCGGGCGCCTTATGTTACCCTGCCCGCGGGGGATGGGGGCCGGATCGAATGAGCTTCCCCAACCCTGTTGCAACCCGGCGTGCGTGCCCCGCATGGCAGGTTCCGTGGATGCGCGATGCGTCGGTCTTTCAGGTGAGGTGTGTATGACTTCTTCCCGACGAGAATTTCTGAAAGCAACAGGCGTGGCGCTGGGCGCGGCCGCTCTGCCGCCGTGGGTTGTGGAGCTCGAAGCTGCCGAAGCCGCAGCGGTGGACAAAGGCAAGCTGGCCGACACCGCACTCTCTGCGGCGAAAGCGCTCGGCGCGAGCTACGCCGACATCCGCATCAACCGCTATCGCACCGAGTCGGTTTTTACCCGCGAAAAGCAAGTGCAGCAGGTGACCCGCGGCCAGAATTTCGGCTGCGGCGTGCGCGCGCTCGTGAAAGGCACCTGGGGCTTTTCCGCGAGCCGCAAGGTCACGCCTGAGGAGGTCGGCCGGGTCACCCGGCAGGCGATCGAAATCGCGCAGGCCAATGCCACCTGCCAGCGTAAACGAGTGGAGCTGGCGCCGGCGGCCAGGGCGGTGGCCAACTGGCGTAGCAGCTTCGAGAAAGACCCGTTCGACGTCCCGCTGGAAGAAAAGATCGCTGTTTTGCTGAAGCTCAACGAGGCGGCGCTGAAGGTCAAGGGCGTCAGCTTTGTCAACTCCTCGCTGTCGTTCGTCAACGAGCAGAAGTTCTACGCCTCCAGCGAAGGCTCGCGCATCGAGCAGTACATCATCCGCAGCTACCCGCAGTTCAGCATGACCGCAGTGGACTCCGCCAAGGGCGACTTCCAGACGCGTCGCTCGCTGGCCGGGCCGCAGGGGATGGGCTACGAATACGTGGAGAAACTTCCCTGGCTGGCCGAGGCCGAGCAAGCGGCCAGCGAGGCCGTTGAGAAGCTCAAGGCCAAGCCCGTCGAGCCCGGCAAGTACGACCTGGTGCTCCACCCGACGCACCTCTGGCTGACCATCCACGAGAGCACGGGGCATTCCACCGAGCTCGACCGGGCGCTAGGCTGGGAAGCCGACTACGCCGGCACCAGCTTTCTCACGCCGGATAAACTGGGCAAATTCCAGTTCGGCTCAAAGCGGGTCAACATCGTCGCCGACCGCACCCAGCCCACGGGCCTGGCCACGGTGGGCTACGACGATGACGGCGTGCCGGCGCAGCGCTGGCCCCTGGTCAAGGACGGTGTATTCGTGGACTGGCAAACCACGCGTGAACTGGCCGCACTCATCGGCCGGAAGAGCTCGAACGGCTGCTGCCACGCCGATAGCTGGGGCAGCGTGCCGTTTGCGCGCATGCCCAACGTGTCGCTCGAACCGGCGAAGGAGAAAGCCTCGCTCGACGACCTGCTCGCCGGCGTCAGCAGCGGCATCCTGATCTACGGCGACGGCAGCTATTCGATTGATCAGCAGCGGTACAACTTCCAGTTCGGCGGGCAGACCTGCTGGGAGATCAAGGACGGCAAGAAAGGAGTGATGCTGCGCGACGTCGCCTACCAGTCGCGCACGCCCGATTTCTGGGGCGCGTGCGATGCCGTGGGCGGCGACGCCAGCTACGAGCTGAACGGCAGCTTTTTCGACGGCAAGGGCGAGCCAACGCAATCCAACGCCGTCAGCCACGGCTGCCCGGTCGCGCGCTTCCGACAGATCAATGTGCTCAATACCGCGCCCGCGGTCGGCCGGGGCCGACCCTAGGAGACGCTGATGCTGCCGAGCGAACAGGAAGCCCGGGCGCTCTGCCAGAAGCTGCTCGGCTACGTGAAGGCCGATGACGCCGCTGTGAGCGTCACCAGCGAGGATTACTCGCAGTTGCGCTTTGCCGACAACACCTTTGCCACCAGCGGCCGCCGGGAAGACGTCCAGGCGAGCGTGACGTGCTGGATCGACGGCAAGAAAGGCGCGGCTTCGACCAACGAAATCGAAGACGTCTCGCTCGAAGCCGCTGCGCGGCAGGCCGAGCAACTGGCGCGGCTTTCGCCGGTGGACCGCGAGTACCTGCCCACTCTCGGCCAGCAGCCTTACAAGCCCACGCAAGGCTACGTCGAAGCCACGGCGGGTATCGCCGCGGGCGCACGCGCCAAGACGCTGGACGGCGCCATCGCAGCGTGCGAGAAGGAAAACGTCATCGGCGCCGGCTTTCACCAGGCACGCGGGTCAGCCAGCGCGCACGCCACCAAGAATGGCAACTCCTCCTACGAGCGCGCGAGCCTCGCCAGCCTTTCGGTGACGGCGCGCACGCGCGAAGGCGGCGGCTCGGGCTATTTCCTGCGCAACCACTTCGACGCCGGCAAACTCGACACGGGGCGCATCGCCCGCGAAGCCATCCGCAAGGCGCTGGGCTCACGAGAGGCGCGCACGCTCGATGCCGGCGCCTACACCGTCATCCTCGAGCCGCAGGGAGTGGCCGACTTGCTCGCTTCGCTTGTGTTTGCCTTCGACGCCCGCTTTGCGGACGAGGGCCGCAGCCCGCTGTCTGCGCCCGGCGGCAAGACCAAACTTGGCGAGAGGATCTGCGACGAGCGCATCAACTTCTACAGCGACCCTTGGCACCCGGAGCTGCCGGGCTCGCAGGCGGCGTCGAATGGCTTGCCGGCGCAGAAGCTCTACCTGGTGCGGAACGGCGTGCTCGAAAACCTGGTTTACTCGCGATTCTGGGCCAAACAGAAAGCCAAGGAGCCCACGCCGGGCCCCGTCAACGCCATACTGCAAAGCGCGCAGCCGCCTGCAAGTATGGACGAAATGATCCGCTCAACCGAGCGCGGCCTGCTGGTCAGCCGGTTCTGGTACCTGAGGTTTGTGGACGTGCGGACGTTGCTACAGACGGGGCTGACACGCGACGGCGTCTGGCTCATCGAGAAGGGAAAAATCCAGTACCCGGTGCGCAACTTCCGCTTCAACCAGAGCCTGCTTGAGATGCTTGCGCCGGGCAACGTCGAGCTGATCGGCGCGCCCGAGCGCGTCAGCGGCTCCGAATCGCAAGGCACAAGCTCCGCGCTGCTTCCGGCGCTGAAGATCAAGCAATTCCACTTCACCTCGCAGTCCGAAGCGGTCTGACAGACATACATGCCGGGCTGAAGCCCCGCGCCACATGAGGCTGAAGTGCCTAGTCGGCGCTTTCGGCTCTGGTGGGTAGTGGCCGCCGAGGAGCGCCGACGAGCTTGCGGTGCTGGCGCAGGAGGAAGTGGTCGGTCATGCCCGCAATGTAATCGCAAACAATGCGGTGCGGGGGTCCCGCCGAGCGGGACTTCGCCTGGGTCGCATAGAAAGGCGGCATAGCGTCGGGGTGGTCGAGGTAGTAGCGGAAGAGTTGTTCGAGCGCGCCCACGGAGCGTTCGCGGTCCTCGACAATCGCTGGGTTGTCGTAGAGCCCGGTGTAGAGGAACTTCTTTAGCTCCCCATTGTGCCGGGCGGCTTCCGGGCTGAAGCCCGCCAGGCGCGCCGGCTGCCGCCGCACATCGTCCACCGAAGCCGCGCCGCTTGCGCGGATCTGCTGGCGGGTGTTTTCGATCAGGTCGGTGGCCAGGCGGTCGAGCACGCGCTTGAGCGCCTCGTTGAACTTGAGCTTGGCGATGTCCCGCCCGCGGGCGGGATAGCGGCGCTCGACCTCGGCATAGGTTTCCGCGAACAGGGGCACGCCGGCCAGTGTCGCCTTGAGGTCCAGCAGGCGCGCTTCGAAGCCGTCGTCGAGGTCGGCCGTATTGTAGGCGATTTCGTCCACCGGATCGATCAACTGCGCTTCGAGCGGCGGCCGCAGATCGAGCAGGTAGTCGGCGAGTTCGGGGAACTCCGCAGGGGAATATTCGCGGGAGTGCTTGATGATGCCCTCGCGCACCTCAAAAGTCAGGTTCAGCCCGGGAAAGTCCAAGTAGCGCTGTTCGAACTGCTCGACGATGCGCAGCGCGTGGAGGTTGTGGTCGAAGCGGTCGCCGTGCGGGCGCAGCAGCTCGTCCAGGCATCGCTCGCCGGCGTGACCGAACGGCGGGTGGCCGATGTCGTGCACCAGCGCCAGGGCCTCGGCCAGGTCGGTGTTCAGCCCGAGCGCGCCGGCAACGGTGCGGGCGATCTGGGCGACCTCGAGCGTATGCGTCAGGCGGTTGCGGAAGTGGTCGGAGTAGCGTGTGGTGAAGACCTGCGTCTTCGCCTCCAAGCGGCGAAAGGCGCGCGAGTGGATGACGCGGTCGCGGTCGCGGGCGTAGTCACTGCGGTAGGGGTGCGGCGGCTCGGGGTAACGGCGCCCGCGGGAGCGGCTCGCGTCCATCGCATAGGGGGCCAGCGCCATGCCGCCATTCTATTGCAATTTGAGGCGGCGCTCGACTCGCGGAGCGGCCGGCGCCGCGTCAGGTCTTTCCGCCGAGGGTATCCAGCCGCTTATCGGCCTCCTCGGCGACGGTTGAGTCCGGGAACTCCTTCTTGATCTGGTTGTAAAGCTTGGCGGCCTCCTGCGGATTGCTCTTGCGCAGGTCATCGGCGAGCGCCAGCAGCGCCAGCGCCTTGGGCACAAATGTCGACGGCTTATCCGCCAGTGCCCGGTAGAGCTTTACGGCTTCATCGGTCTTGCCCGTACGGTCGTAAATCTCGGCCAGTTGGAATCGCGCCAGCGCCGAAAACTCCTCGCTGCCGGTGCTCGCAAGCACCTGCAAGGTCTTCTGCGCCTCGTCGAAGCGGCCCAGGCGCTCCAGGCAGAGTGCGGTGTAGAACCGGGCCACCTGCCCGGGGCGCGTGCGCGGGTAGGTGCGCGCCACGACGGCGAATTTCTTTGCCGCGTCCTCGTACTTGTTTTTCTCCTCTACGTAGGTGACCTCGGCCGGCTCGGCGGGCTCCCCCGGCGCACGCACGCGCGCCTCGAAGATCTTCATGCCGTCTTCGAGCGCCGCCGAGGCTTTGATCGTCTGCCGCTCGCTGTAGAACCGCCAGCCCACCACCGCCACGACCGCCACCAGCGCGGCCCCCAGGAGAATCCCCGTCAGCCGCTGATGCGAGAAGACCGCTTCGGCGCCGTGTTGCAGGGTTTCCCGGAATTCGTCTTTCTTCAGTTCCTTGCGCGTGATGTGCTGCGCCACAAAATCGCTCCCTCGCCATCCGCTAAACGGGGCATCGTATCACGAATGGTTGGCTTCCAGCCGGTCACCTCGTACGATTCGCGGCGGTCGGGTCATGCAATGACAATCGTGGGAGCCACCGGCGCACGGACTTGCAGTAGTCCTCATAGGTGACCCCGAACTTATCCCTCAAGTTAGGCTCCTCGAAAAAGACGACAAACAGGTGAAAAAAGAGGATCCAGGCCAGCGAGAACAGGAGAATCGAAATCGAGTGCAGGTACAGGCCGAAGCCGACCAGCAGAGTCCAGCCTCCGATATACATGGGGTTGCGAACGTGCTTATAGGGACCGGCGGCGACGAATTTTCGGGGAGCGTCAAACGGGGCAGGAGTTCCCCGGCCGCGCACAATAAATGTCCCCACACAGGCGAGAGCCAGAATACCTCCGAGCCCCATAAAGATGGCTCCGGGAACCGGGGTCCATGAAGGCAAGATGTTTCCGAAACCTTGGTCATAGGCGCGGAGTCGCAACGCAATCCAGCCCCACAAGAACACGAAGCCGGTCGCGTAGAGGAGAGCCCTGAGGGCGATGAACACGCCTTTCATCTCAGCTCCGTGAGGGGCGGGCCCGGCCGCCGGGGGCCGGCCGCGGTAGCCTACGGCAGTTTCTGGCCTACCTCTACTACTTACTGGCGCAGAGGAAGATGGGTTTCATTATTTCTTGCGCGTAGGGGCAAAGGTGGCGAGGCCGATCCGCTCGAACTGGCGTACATCCGTCGTTGGGGGCATACGGCCTTGTCCCCGTGGACGGAGGGAAAAAGGCCCTGCCCGCCGGCCGACACTCCGCCTGTGGGCAGGGCCTCGATTGTTGCTGCTCTAGGCCTTGGTGACGTTCTCGGCCTGGTAGCCCTTGGGACCCTGCCGGACTTCAAACTCGACTGTCTGGCCTTCAGTCAGAGTCTTGTAGCCGTCCATCTGGATGGCCGAGAAGTGAACGAAGACATCCTCGCCCGACTGGCGCTGGATGAACCCATACCCCTTGGAAGCGTTAAACCACTTCACCACACCTTGTTCTCTGCTCAACTTCTTTGCTCCTGTTTCTGGGATGTTGCCATTTGCCGGGTGTAACGCCAGTCGGTGACACAAAAAAGCCCGCCGCAGCGGGCTCTCGTACACCTACGGAATTACAAGACCCACAAACGCGCGGATATGCTGGCATAAAAGGGCAGCAGTGTCCAGAGGGCGCGTGGCAGCGCGCAAGGCGGCTCCCGAGCAACTGGAGGAGAAGAAGCCCGCCGCAGACCGGCGGAGAAGACGCCCAGGTCAAACAAAGCTGCTGATTGCGGCTTGCTCGTCGGAGTGGACGTCGAAGACGGTGTAGAGTTTGGTGATCTGGAGCAAGTCGTGTACTTTCCGGGTGAGGTGGAGCAGCTTCAGCTCGCCGCCCTGGTTCCTGACCGCGGTGAAGCCGCTCACGAGCTCGCCGATGCCCGAGCTGTCGATATAGTTGACCTCGGCTAGATTCAGCACGATCTTCTTCTGCCCCTTGTTGAGCAGGTCGCGGATCATCTCGCGGAGCATGGCGCTGCCTTCGCCGAGCGTGATCCGCCCGGAGATGTCAATCACGGCCGCGCCACCCGCTTCGCGGGCGGTGGATTTGAAGCTCACCGATCACTCCTCCTTGTTCTGCGCCGACCGCGTCCCGGGATCGGCGGCTCGGCGCGACGCAGGATAGCGCTTGGCCATGATCAGCTCAGCCCCGCCCTGCTGGCCGTGGCGCACCGCAAACTCGTCCATGAACGAGCGCATCAGGAAAATCCCGCGCCCCGAGGTCTTCAGCAGGTTCTCCTCGGCCAGCGGGTCGGGCACGTCGGCCAGCTCGAAACCGCAGCCCTGGTCGAGGACGTGGATCACCATTTTCTCCGGCTCAAGCATAAAGGTGAGATAAATCTTTTTTTCGCGCTGCTCGGTGTTGCCGTAACGCACGGCGTTGATCACGCCCTCGCGCACCGACATCCCAATCTTGTGGCAGTCGTCCTCGTCGAACCCGGCGGCGTCGGCAATGCGCAGGCAAATTTCTTCGGCTAGGCCGACGCTGTCCAACTGCGTCTCGAGTGTAACTTCAATCCGCTGGGTCTCGCCGCCCATCTGGCCGTTGGGAGAAGGGGTCAAGGCGGAGTATGGGTAGCATAGCGGCTCAGGGGAAGTCAATGGAACGCAGAGGCCGCCAAAGGTAGAGCGGAGCACAGGCCAACAAGTCCACCGGCGAGACGCCAGACTTATGCCCAGTAGGTCCGGTCGAGCGTGCGGTACTGGATGGCTTCGCTCAGGTGGCGGGTTTCGATGCTCGCGGCGGCATCCAGATCGGCAATCGTCCGCGCCACTTTCAGGATGCGGTCGTGGGCGCGAGCCGAAAGCCCCAGTCGGGTGATGGCATTTTCCAGCAGCTTTTCGCCCTCCGCCGAGATGGCGCAGTACTTGCGGATGAGCTTGGGCGGCATCTGCGCGTTGGCGTAGATCTTTTTCTCGCCGGTGAAGCGCTCGAGTTGCCGCTCCCGAGCGCGCACGACGCGCTCGCGCACCGCTGCGGAATCTTCACTAGTGTGCTCGCCGCGGAGCTCCTTGAACTTCACCGCCGGGACTTCGATATGGATGTCAATGCGGTCAAGCAGGGGCCCGGAAATCTTCGAGACGTAGCGCTGGATTTGCGGCGGCGAGCAGTGGCACTCTCGCATCGGGTCACCGAAGAAACCGCAGGGACACGGGTTCATGGCTGCGGCGAGCATGAAGCGCGCCGGGAAAGTGACCGAGATGGCTGCGCGGGCGATGGTGACCCAGCCTTCCTCGAGCGGCTGCCGCATCACCTCGAGCACATTGCGCTCGAATTCGGGCAGTTCGTCGAGGAACAGCACGCCGTGGTGCCCCAGCGAGACTTCGCCGGGCCGCGGCACTGCGCCGCCACCGATCAGGCCGGCATCGCTGATGGTGTGGTGCGGCGAGCGGAACGGCCGCGTGCCCACCAGGCCGCGGGAGTCCTCGAGCAGCCCGGCGACGCTATGGATGCGCGTGGTTTCGATGGCCTCTTCGAGCGACATCGGCGGGAGGATGGTGGGGATGCGCTTGGCGAGCATCGTCTTGCCGGCGCCGGGAGGGCCGATGAAGATGATGTTGTGGCTGCCAGCGCAGGCCACCTCGAGCGCGCGCTTGGCGGCCTGCTGTCCGCGGACGTCGCGCAGGTCCACCGGGTACTGCCCGGCCTCGGCCAGCAGCGTGCGGGCGTCTACGCGCACCGGGGCAAATGATTCCGGAGCGTTGATCAGGTCCACCGCCTGCGGCAGCGACCGGACGCCATAGACCTCGATGCCGTCCACCACGGCCGCCTCGCGCGCATTGCCCTCGGGCACCGCCAGCGCGCGGATGTTGCGTTCGCGCGCCGCCAGCGCCGCCGAAAGCGCGCCGCGCACCGTACGCACGCCGCCATCGAGCGAAAGCTCGCCGAGGAAAACGAACCCGTCCAGCGCCTTGCCAAAGAACGTGCCCTGGCAGCCCAGGATGCCGAGCGCCATGGGCAGATCGAACGCCGAGCCTTCCTTGCGGATGTCGGCCGGGGCGAGGTTGATGGTGACGCTCTGTGGTGCGGGGAAATCGAAGCCGCAGTTCTTCAGCGCCGCCTTGATGCGCTCGCGGCTTTCCTTGACGGCCACGTCCGGCAGGCCCACGACGTTGAAATCGCCCAGGCGGCCCGAGCCAACGTCTACCTCGACTTCGACGAGGTAGGCGTCAATGCCGTACACGGCGGCGCTCAAGCTCTTGAAAAGCATGGAACGAGGGAAGCGAACGGTTTCGCCGCTGAAAGATTAACTCAAAAAATAAGTCAAGGCCAGAGAAAGGCCGCGTCAATGGTTGCTTACAGGGTCTTGCGGAAGTACTTCTGTGTCTTGACAGTCTGGTAGCCCAGCTTCTCGTAAAAGGCGTGCGCCCGGGTGCGGATAACGTTCGAGCGCAGCACAACCGCGCTGCATCCCCGGGCGCGCGCCCACTGGTCGGCGTGTTCCATCAAAATCCGCCCCGTGCCGCGGCTCCGGTGTCCTTCTTCGATGACCAGGCCGTTGATCTCCGCACGCGTGTCGCACTCGATCAGGCGACATTCCTCCAGGTGGATCCAGCCGACCACCTGGCCCGGCGCCGATTCGGCCACATAGACCGCGTGGCGCGCATCGCCTTCGAGCTGCGCCAGCCGCTGCACGGCCTCTTCCGGCGTCGTCGGATAACCTAACTGGCCGGAGAGCCGGGCGATCTGCGGCGCGTCGGCCGGCGTCGCCACGCGCACGGTCACCGACGCGGCGGGGATAGAATCAGATCGGGTGGCCATCCTTGAAAGCCCTGTCGAAGCATAGGGCAGTCACCCGGAATCAGGCAAGAGAAGGAGAAGGGCAGCAGTCAAGCAGGCCGCCGGGCGCGCCCGGCCAGCCGGCGCTGGACGGCGGCACCGGTCAATTCGCGCAGGGCATCGGCCGCGACCCAGCGGGCGGTGGGCGCATCGGTCGAGCGAATCTGTTTTGCCGTGCGGATGGCCGAACGGTTGAGGCGCCTGTTCCGCTTGCCGATTTGCCGCAGCGCCCAGTTCACCGCTTTCTTGACAAAGTTGCGCTCGTCGGAGGCACGGCGGCGAATGATCGGCAACAGACGAACAAATCTTGCGTCCGACGCCTCTTTATTGTGCACGGCCAAGCAGGCCATCAGCGCAAAGCCGGCCCGGCGGACGAATTCCGGCTCGCGCCGCGCCCATTCAACAGCTTTGCGCCATGCCGGCCTGGCGAAAACGAATAGATGACAGCAGGAACCGTCTACCACGTCCCAGGCGTTGAAGTCGCGCGCCCAGCGCTCCATTTGTTTCGCGGTGACTTTCGCGGAATCGTCCACGAGCCCGGCCAGAATGCGCGCTTCGTGGATGCCCGACGCCCACAACTGCTGCGCCAGCCGGTGATCGGTGCCGATCTCCTTCGCCAGCTTGCGGAGCACGGGCATGGAGATTCCGTGCGCCTTCTCAACGTGCACGCCGAAGCGCGCCATCGCGGCGCGCACCGCAGGATCGGCCCGAGCCTCGAGCTTTTTCAAGACTGCATGCAGCGTGGTTCGACGCGCTGTCTGGCTGCCCGGATGAGGTCGGCTCAAAACAACTTCTCCGAGTCCAGCAGGATGGTGACCGGGCCATCGTTCGAGAGCTCAACGGCCATGCGCGCCTGGAAGACGCCGGTCTCGACGCGCACGCCTAGCGCACGCAGGGCGCGCACGAACTCCTCGTAAAGGCGGTTGGCGTCCTCGGGCGGGGCAGCCTGGATGAAGCTGGGCCGGCGCTGGCCACGGGCATCGGCGTAGAGGGTGAACTGCGAGACGACCAAAGCCGCGCCGCCTGTTTCCAACAGCGAGCGGTTCATCTTGCCCTGGTCGTCATCGAAGATGCGCAGGTGAGCGGCTTTCTCGGCGAGATAGGCGGCCGACTCGGGCGTATCTGTGCTGCCCACGCCCAGGAGCACGACCGCGCCCGCGGCGATTTCGCCGGTGACGCGCCCCTCGACGACCACTCGCGCCCGGCTGACGCGTTGCACCACGGCTCGCACGCCGATGCTCCCGCTGCTCCGATGCCCGCGCTCGATCGCTGGCTCAGGGTGTAAGTGTTTGAAGACGTCTACTACGGGTCGCTGTTCCCGGCACTCGCAGGCTCGGACGCCGCCGGCCTGCGCGGCAGCATCTCCGGCCACTGCGCGACGTTGTAGGCCCATACCGCCAGCACTTGCGCGCCCTGCACCAAGTCGTCCTTCCAGACCCTTTCGAACGTATCGGACTGGCTGTGGTGGGTCTTGCGGTACTCGGCCGGATCCTGGAGGCAGTAGAATCCAGGCACGCCGGCATCGTTGAACGAGGCGTGGTCCGTGCCGAAGCCGCTGCGGAGGCTCAACTCGAGCAGGCCCACTTCGCGCAGCGGGGCCACGACGCGGTCCATCACCTCCCGGACCTGGTAGTTGCCCTGCAATCCGATGCTCAGCACCCGGCCCGTACCCGAATCGTGCACGAATACGCCGGAGATTTTCGCGAGCTCGGCGCGGTGCGCTTCCACGTAGGCCCGCGAGCCGTTCAATCCTTGCTCTTCGCCGGAGAACAAGATGAAGCGGATGGTGCGCCTGGGCTTCAGGCCCAGCTTCTGGAGGGCGCGGGCGGCCTCGAGCACGGCCATTGAGCCCGTGCCGTTGTCGGTGCTGCCGGTGGCGAGGTCCCAGGAGTCCAGGTGCGCGCCGAGGATCACCACTTCGTCGGGCCGCTCGCTGCCGGGAAGCTCGGCGACGGTGTTGTAGACCTCGACGGGCTTATCGCTGAAGGAGTTCACCAGCTCAAGCTCCACTTCCACCGGGCCGCGTTGCAGCAGCCGCCAGATCAGGCCGTAGTTTTCCGCGGTGATGAAGGCTGTGGGCACCAGGCCGATGGCGTACTCATGCCCGCCGATGCCGCCCATATTGAGCAGGCCGTGGCTCTTGTCGGATTCGCGGAGGAAAGCTGCGACGCCCTGCTGCTTGAAGAAAGCATTCCGGGCGCGGCTAAACCGCTGCGTTGGCGAGTTCTCATCGGCCGCATGCGACGGCGGCGGCAGCGTCGCCTGGCTCACGATCGGCGAGCGCGGCGCCTCGTATGGCCCCGGCAGGCTCGCCGGCTCCGTAGTGATGACGATGGCTCCTTTCAGCTTGCCCTTGTATTTCTGCAGCTCCTCCGTACTTTGCGCCTTGACGTACACCACTGGCCCGCGCACAACCCCTGCGGTGCCGGGCGACCAGCCCGCCGAAGCCAGCGTCAGCGGGTGCTCGGCGGGGCTGAGGATCCGCCCGCGGGCGGTGCCGCGACGCCAGGCGCGCGCGATGGTCCACGCTTCCAGGTGCACGTTCGATAAGCCGTACTTGCGGAACATCTCCGCCGTCCAGCGGTTGGCCTGGGCCATGCGGTCGGTTCCGGTAAGCCGCGGCCCGATCATGTCGGAGAGGTACTCGAGGTTGGCCATCAGCTCATTGTTGTCTTTTACCTCGGCCAGAATCCCACGATCCGTTGCGGCAATGGGGCCGTCGCTCGACGGGGCCTGCTGCGCCAGCGCCCGCCAGCCGCACAGTCCCAGCACAATCATCATTGCAAGAAGGAAAATACTCCGCCGTTTCACTGGTTCGTTCCTCCGGAACAAAGATAGCTGCTCGAACGCTTGATTCTATGCCAAGCGGGCCGGTTTGGGCAGTCCCGCACCGGCTTGAACTGTTCGGATACGAGTCTTGGACGAGGTGCAGCCGCGGGAGGTTGCCGCGAAACCTATTTTCACGTGAGAGAAACTGTGTTAGAAGGAGGCGATTCCACGAGGCAAACGCACAGCCTTGAAACTCGCCCTGATCGGGACGCACGGCGTCGGCAAGACCACCCTGGCGTACGAAATCTGTTCCCTGCTCAAGAAGGCGGACCACAACGTCGAGCTGGTCACCGAGGTGGCGCGCCGCTCCCCCTTTCCGGTGAATGAAGCGACCACGCTCGACGGCCAGCTCTGGATCCTGCACGCACAGATTGCCGCGGAACTCGATGCCGCCGCCCGCGCGCCGCACGTGGTCTGCGACCGCGCCGTGCTCGACAACTACTGCTACCTGGTCAACAAGTGTGGCCGCCAGGCGCAGCTCGAACACTGGCTCGAGTGGTGGATGCAGAGTTATTCACTGCTGGTGGCCGTGCCGCCGTTAGCCGATGGCATCCCGCCCGACGGCTTCCGCTCGGAGAACCTGGAGTTCCAGCATCGCATCCACGACCTGCTCGGCGAGTTGCTTGCAGAGGCACCGTTCTATCGCCTGCGCGACTGCGTGCTGTGGCTCGAGCGCCGCGAGCGGCGCGTCTGGGGCGAGCTCATCTTTGCAGCCGCGGCGCCGCTGCTGCGCCCCACCGAACACGCCCAGGGCGCCGCCGCCCGCTGAACGACTCCCCCTGCTATATTGTTTTCGGTTTTCTCCGGCGGGCATGCGCCGGCTTGGCGTGCCGCGGGGCGGGCTGGCATTGCCGGCAGAAATAGCTGCTGCGGCCGGCCACGATGACGCGCCGGATCTTCTCCCCGCAGCGGAAGCAGCCCTTCCCTTCCCGGCCATAGACGCGGTGGCGCTGCTGGAACTGGCCCGGCCGGCCCTCGGCGTCCACATAGTTTGCAATCGAGGAGCCGCGAAGGCGAATAGCCGCCATCAGTACGTCGCGGATGGCGCGATAGAGCTGCGTCGTCTGTCCGGCGCTGAGCCGGGCAGCGTGGCGCGCCGGATGGATGCGCGCCCGCCAAAGGCTTTCATCCGCGTAGATGTTCCCCATCCCGCGGAATACGTGCTGGTCAAGCAGCATCGCCTTGATCCGGGCGCGCCGTCCGGCCAGGCGCCGGCGAAACTCCTCTTCGGTGGCTTCCAGCGGATCAAGCCCCAGCCGGCCGAAGAAATTCTCCCAGTGCGGCTCCGCCACCAGGGCCAGGCGGCCGAAGCGGCGGATATCGGTGTAGCGGAGTTCGCGGCCATCGTCGAGCAGCAATTGAGCGTGCGTGTGGAGCGCCGCCGGCTCCCCGGCGGGCTGCGCGGCGAGCTGACCCGTCATGCCCAGGTGCACGACCAGAAAGCAGGAACCGCAGGAGCCGTTCGCCGGCTGCAGACGCAGCAGAAGGAATTTTCCGTAGCGAGTGACGTCTTCGATGCGCGTGCCCGGCAGGTCGCGTTCGAGCGCCGCCGGATCGTCCATAAAATCAGTCTCGCCCAGCCGCACGGCGAGGATGCGCCGGCCAGGCAGCGACGCGCGCAGCCCGCGAGCGATGGTCTCGACTTCCGGCAGTTCCGGCATGATCGCCCTGTTGCGGGAAAAATACCACAACTGTACAGACACGCGCTCTCCGACTGCGCTTAGGCGCAGAAAGCAGAGGCAAGGGCGAAGGTCCTGCTTGCGCCCCACCGAGAATCCGGTGGACAATAGCCTGGCATCGAAAGTAACAGGCGGAAACCTAGCGTGAATAAGCAGAGCAAGCCGATTCCTCCCAGCACAACAAAGTGGTGGTTGGGCAGCCTGGCCGCGGCCGTCATTCTCGGCGGGGGACTCTGGATGGCTCGACCCTGTATGTCCGGCCCGTCCACTGCACCGCCCCAGACTGCCGCGCAAGGCGAGCAGAAGACGGCCTCCGCGATCCCGGGGGAGGAGCCACGTTACACTAACGCCTTGATCCGCGAGAAGAGCCCCTATCTGCTCATGCACGCGCACAATCCCGTGGATTGGTATCCCTGGGGCGAGGAGGCGCTTGAAAAGGCGCGTCGCGAGCAAAAACCGATCTTTCTCTCGATCGGGTATTACACCTGCCACTGGTGCCATGTGATGGAGCGCGAATCGTACTCCGATCCCGCCATCGCGGAGATCATGAACCGCTCTTTCGTCTCCATCAAAGTGGATCGCGAGGAGCGCCCCGATCTGGACCGCATTTACATGAACTTCGTCGAAGCCACGACAGGCAGCGGGGGCTGGCCCATGTCCGTCTTCCTGACGCCGGACCGAAAACCCTTCTTTGGCGGCACCTATTTTCCGAAGGATGACAATTACGGCCGAATTGGCTTCCGGACGCTGCTGCTGCGAGTCGCGGATGCCTGGCAAAAAGATCGCGAAAAGATTGTTCAGTCCGCCGACCAGGTCACCCACCAACTCAGAGAGATGCTCACGGCTGTGCCGGGGGATCCCGCCCAGATGCAACAGGCGGTCCTGGAAAAAACGTACCAGCAGATCAAGGCGCGCTACGACCCTAAGGACGGAGGCTTCGGTGGCGCGCCGAAATTCCCGCGGCCGGTGGTGTTCAACTTCCTGTTCCGGTATTACGCGCGCACCGAGCAAGCCGATGCTCGCGACATGGTGCTGCAGACGCTCCGCGCCATGGCCCGCGGCGGCATCCACGACCACATCGCCGGGGGATTCCACCGCTACTCGACTGATGCCACCTGGCACGTGCCCCACTTCGAGAAGATGCTTTACGACCAGGCGCAGCTCACCATCTCCTATACAGAGGCATACCAGATCACCCACGACGCGTTTTTCGCGGAGACAGCCCGGGACATCCTGGACTTTGTCCTGCGCGAGATGCGCGGGCCGGAAGGCGGGTTTTTCTCCGCACTGGATGCCGATAGCCTCATCGCGGCCGGCAAACCCGAACACGGCGAGGGCGCCTTTTACGTCTGGGAGGCGAAGCAGGTTCAGGGACTCCTGGGGCCGGAGACGGCAGCCATTTTTGACTTCCATTACGGCGTGGAGCCGGACGGCAACGTTCCCGCGCAGCAGGATTTTCAGGGCGAGTTCAAGGGCAAGAACATCCTGATCGTGCGGCATCCACTGGCGGAGACTGCCCAGAGATTTGGCAAGTCGGAAGCCGAAATGCGCACGTTGCTCGCATCGGCCCGGCAGAAGCTTTTCTCGGCGCGCTCGCGCCGCCCGCGCCCCCCTCTCGACGACAAAGTGCTGACCGCTTGGAACGGCCTTATGATCTCCGCGCTCGCCCGGGCAGCCGAGGTGCTGGACGAGCCGCGCTATCTGGCCGCGGCCAACGGAGCCGCCAATCTCGTGCAGGCCAAGCTCTACGATGCAAAAGCAGGAATGCTCAAGCGGCGCTTTCGCGCCGGCGAGACCGCAGTGGACGGTTTCCTCGATGACTATGCCTTCCTGATCCAGGGCCTACTCGACCTCTACGAGGCTTCGTTCGACGTGCGCTGGCTGGAATGGGCCGTGCGCCTGCAAGAAGCGCAGGACCAGTTGTTCTGGGACGCGAGAGGTGGCGGCTACTTCTCCACGCGGGGAACAGACCCCTCGCTTCTGATGCGAACCCGGGAAGACTACGATGGCGCCGAGCCCTCGCCCAATTCCGTCGCCGTGATGAACCTGCTCCGGCTGGCGCAGATGACCGACCGCCGGGCGTGGACCGAGAAAGCCGAGAAAACCTTCGGTGCCTCTGCCCGACGCCTGCAGGCCCACCCGGAGGCCCTGCCTCAAATGGCCTGCGCGCTGGACTTCAGCCTCTCCAAACCCAAGCAAGTGATCATCGCCGGGCAGAACAACGCGGCCGATACGCGGGTGCTGCTGCGCCTGGTGCACGGGCGCTTCCTCCCGAACAAGATCCTGCTACTCGTCGACGGCGCGGCGGGACAAAAGCAGCTGGCGCACTGGCTGCCATTCATCGAGAGCGTGGCCCGGAAGCAGGGACGCGCCACTGCCTATATCTGCGAGAACTACGTGTGCAAGCTCCCGACCGCCGACCCGCAGGTCGTTGCCCGTCTACTGAAGGGTAGGTCCTGAGCGACGCGAAGTTTCCTGCGGCCTTGTGCGGCACGCGCTGCATCCGTGGTACATTCCCTACCCAGCCTCGGGGCAGGCGGCCGAAATGCCGGCAGTTCTGCATCTCGGAGATGTGCAACGGCGTCCAATCAGGCGCTGACTCACTCGCAAGTCCTTAGGGTGTGCACCTGGGAGCGGCGATGAATTTCCTGTTGATGATGGCTGTAGGGCTGCTCGGCTTCGCCAACGGCGCAAACGACAATTTCAAGGGCGTCGCCACGCTCTGGGGCGCGGGCCGCACCAGCTACAGGCGCGCGCTGGCCTGGGCCACGGTGTTCACCTTGTTCGGGTCGCTTGCGGCGGTCTGGCTGGCCAACAGCCTGGCCGCAAAGTTTAATGGCTCGAACCTGGTCGCCAGAGAGGTCTTCACGCACATGCCCTTTCTCGCCGCGGTGGCCCTGGCGGCCGCGGGCACGGTGTTGCTGGCTTCGTGGCTGGGCCTGCCAATTTCCACCACACACGCGCTGACCGGCGCGCTGGTGGGCGCGGGCGTGACGGCGGCCGGAGTGGCGAACGTGAATTTTGCGGCTCTGACGAAGGGCGTGGTCGCGCCGTTACTGTTTTCGCCCGTCGCTGCGTTTGTCCTGACGCTGGCGGTCTATCCGCTGGTCATCAAGCTGACTGGCGGCCGCGACTGCGTTTGCATTGACCAGCCGCTGAGCGTTGCGCTGGCGCCGGCGAGTTCCTCTCTCTCCAGGCGGTCCGCAGCCACGACGATTGTGGCGCCACCCACCCTGCGCTGGGCGCGGCCGGCCGACTGCGCAACCGGTGCAGAAACCGTACGAATGAGCTTGAGCGATGCCTTGCATTGGCTTTCCGGCGCGGCGATCAGTTTTGCCCGGGGTTTGAACGACACGCCGAAAATCACCGCGGTACTCCTGGTGCTGCCCGTCACCGGCTTCGCCACGCCAAAAACCAATTATCTCCTCGTGGCGCTGGCCATGGCCGCGGGCGGGTTGCTGGGCGCGGCGCGCGTGGCGCGGACGCTGAGCAAGCAGGTTACGCCGATGGCCGCGCCCGAAGCCACCGGGGCAAACCTGGTGGCGGCGACGCTGGTCGTGCTGGCCTCCCGCTTTGCGCTGCCGGTTTCCACCACGCACGTCACCTCGGGCGGGCTGTTCGGCATCGGCCTGCTGCGGCGCAAGGAGGCCGATTGGCGCCGCGTGCGCGAGATCGTGCTGTCCTGGGTCGCTACTCTGCCGCTCGGCGCCGCGCTGGCGGGCGGCTGCTTCTGGCTGTTGAGCAGGTAACGAGTTTCGAGTTTCGGATCTGGTGTTTCGAGTTCGCATGCAAACCGGAGGAAGTCATGGCTCGCAAAGCCGCCCTGCTTGATACCGAAGCGGCCGTCCGCGAACGCTACGCGAAGGCCGCCCGCGCCCGGGAAGCGAAACTCTGCTGCCCGGTCACCTACGACCCGAAGTACCTCGAAGCGATCCCTCGGGAGGTCCTCGAGAAGGACTACGGCTGCGGCGACCCGTCGCGCTACGTGCGTCCGGGCGAAACGGTGCTCGACCTGGGCAGCGGCGCCGGAAAGATCTGCTTCATCGCCGCGCAGATCGTTGGGGCGAACGGGCAGGTGATCGGCGTGGACTTCAATACCGAGATGCTCGCGCTGGCGCGCAAATACCAGCCCGTGGTCGCCGCGGCGCTGGGCTACGACAACGTCCGCCTCCACCGCGCGCGCATCCAGGATCTGGCGCTGCCGCTCGACGAGGTGGACGCCTACCTGAAGGCCAACCCGGTGCGCTCGGCCGACGAGCTGCGGCGCTTCGAGGAGTTTCAGGGGCGCCTGCGCGGGGCCGCGCCGGTGATCCCGGACGAGTCGGTAGACGTGATCATCTCCAACTGCGTACTCAATCTGGTGCGCGAGGCCGACCGCGAGCAGCTCTTCCGCGAGATGTTCCGGGTACTCAAGCTCGGCGGCAGAGTGGCGATCAGCGACGTGGTCTCCGACGAGCCCGTGCCAGAAAAGATGAAGCAGGACGCCGAATTGTGGAGCGGCTGCATCGCGGGCGCCTTCCAGGAAGCCGCATTTCTGGGGGCCTTCGAGCGCGCCGGCTTCCACGCCATCGCGCTCGACAAATATGACCAGCGGCCGTGGAAGACCCTCCGCGGCCTTCAGTTCCGCAGCGTGACCGTGACAGCGCGCAAGGGCAAGCAGGGGCCGTGCTGGGAGCGCCACCAGGCGGTCATCTACAAGGGCCCGTGGAAAAAGGTGGAGGACGACGACGGCCACACGCTCGTCCGCGGCCAGCGCACGGCCGTCTGCGACAAGACCTACCGCATCCTGACCGGCGAACCCTATGCCGAGCAGGTCATCCCCGTGCCGCCGCTCAAGGAGATCCCGTTGCGCCGCGCCAAGCCGTTCGCTTGCGGGCCCGCCGCAAGCGCGCTGCGCTCGCCGGCGGAAACCAAAGGCAAGCGCTACCGCAAGACCGAAAACGCCGCGGCCGCCTGCGCGCCCGGCTCCGGCTGCTGCTGAAGGAGGATTGCCGTGGACGGCTACTACCATTCCGCCGACCTGCCCCGGTTCGCCGAGCTGGGCAAGGGCAACAAGGAGCTCTGGGAGAAATTCTCGGCCTACTATGCGGCCGTTTTCGCCGAAGGGGCGCTCAGCGAGCGGGAGAAGGCGCTGGTGGCGCTGGGGGTGGCGCACGCGGTGCAGTGTCCCTATTGCATTGACGCCTACACGCAGGCGTGCCTCGAGAAGGGCTCCAACATCGAGGAGATGACCGAAGCGGTGCACGTCGCCTGCGCCATCCGCGGCGGAGCATCGCTGGTGCACGGCCTGCAGATGCGCAACGTCGCCGAAAAACTTTCGATGTGAGGCCGGAGGAAGGGCATCGGCCCCAGCGCTATGGCAACGCAGAAGCTGTCCATCGAGTCCGCTGGCCTGAGCTTGAAGGCGCGGGCCAACCCGCTGGCCTCCGCCGCGGAGCAGCTCCGCATCCTCGCTCAGCCGGGCCGGGTCCCACCGTTTGAGGAAAGGATGCGCGGCGCCGGGCTGTTCCCACTCGCCGCCACCGGCATCACTGTCTTCCAGATAAACGTCGGCAAGCTCTGCAACCAGACCTGCCACCATTGCCACGTGGACGCCGGGCCGGACCGCAAGGAGATCATGACCCGCGAGACAGCCAAGCAGTGCATCGCCGCGCTCGCCCGCACCTCCATTCCGACCGTGGACATCACCGGCGGCGCGCCCGAGCTGAACCCGAACTTCCGCTGGCTGGTGGAACAGGCGCGCCAGCTCGGCCGGCACGTGATCGACCGGTGCAACCTGACGGTATTGCTGGTCAACGGCCAGGCCGACCTGGCCGCGTTCCTGGCACAGCATCGAGTCGAGGTGATTGCCTCGCTGCCCTACTTCCGCGCCTCGCAAACCGACGCGCAGCGCGGCGCCGGCGTCTTTGACAAGTCCATCGAGGCGCTGCGCAAGCTGAACGCGCTGGGCTACGGACAGCCCGGCGCGGGCCTCGTGCTGAACCTGATCTATAACCCCGTCGGCGCCTACCTGCCGCCGAAGCAGGAAGCCATCGAGGGGCAGTTTAAACGCGAGCTCGAGCGGCACCACGGCGTGGTCTTCAACCGCCTCTACACCATCACCAACATGCCCATCAGCCGCTTCCTCGAGTTTCTGCTCGCAACGCGCAACTACGAGGGCTATATGGAGCGGCTGGTGAATGCCTTCAACCCCGCCGCCGCAACGGGCGTGATGTGCCGCTACACACTTTCGATCGGCTGGGACGGCACGCTCTACGACTGCGACTTCAACCAGATGCTCGAGCTGCCCGCGGGTTTCGGCGCGCCGCAGCACATCCGCGACTTCGACCAGAAAGTGCTCGACCGGCGGCGCATCGTCACCTCCAACCACTGCTACGGCTGCACCGCCGGCGCGGGGTCGACCTGCGCCGGCAGCATCGCCTGACCAGCCGCGTCGCCCGCAGCAAAGATGCGGGGCCCTCACATTTCAGTTTTTGGATCGGCCGGGCATTCCACGCTTACAGTGGCGAATATAACCGACCTCGATCCCTCGCGCAGTCACGCGGTAAATAATGCGGAAAACTCCGACGGTAGTAGCGCGCCAGCCGACGTACTTGCGCACGAGGGGCACACCCATTCGTGGGAAGCGCTTCAACATCTGTAGTCGCCGGACGACCGCCGAGCGGAGGGGTTCGTAGATAGCCTGAAAATCTTCGACTGCCTGGGGGAGTAGGAAGAGCTTGTGGAGTCTAGGCACGACGCTGGCGCTTCCTCTGCTTGCTCAAAAGAGCCTCGAGTTCGATTCCTGCACCCGCTTTGGACTCGCGCTTAGCGCGGCGCAGGCGCGCTTCCCAGTCCGGATAAGACTCCTCATCCAGGGTAACGAGATAACCCTCAAAGTGCTCGGCGGAAGCCAGCACGGCCGCTGGACGCCCGCGCTGGGTAATCACGATCGGCAGCCCAGTAGTCCGCACTCGATCTACGTATTTCTTCGTTTTTTGCTGCAAGTCCGTGATGGGAACAATGTTTAGCATGAATGGTGTCTCCCTAACCCTAAGTTTAGACCTTTGTTTAGACCCAGGTCAAGTTTCTTGCCTTCAGCGGTTCCCTGCCGGCAGCATCGCCTGACCAGAAGCCATCTCCCTATCTCATCAATGGTGCGTGCGCACTTTCCGAGTAGCGCGTTATACGTCCGCGGGATTGTGCATGGCCCCGTTGCGGGGGTCGCTAGGTGATCCGTTCGATGAAACGCGAGCCTAACGCGGTCTCAGCAGGCCCACTTCCGCTGAACAGGAACACCGTTCGCTCAAAACCGTAGTAACATTCGCCATATGCGATGCAGCGTAATTATTTGTGCTGTTCTTATTTTGTCCAACCCTGCATTAGCTCAAGAGCGCCGGGTCGACTCCACACAACCGAACCAATTCGAAATCGGGCGACACACGTTTTTCGACTTTGGCCCGCCATTTGACTTCTACGAACTGTTCCTGGTGCGTTCCACAGCCAACGGTACTTCAATCGAGAGAATCACACTGACGCCGGCCGGTCAAGAATGTGTCGCACCAGGAAAGATTGAAACCGCGTCCGGGTCGCTAAACGAATCCGTCGCGGCGCTGCTGGGCCAGACGAACCCGTGCACGATCCCTGAAAAAGCGCTGCGCCGCGAATTGAAGCGGTGCAAGAAGTGTCCGGTATTTAGCGGTGCTACCGTTGTGATGCAAGTTCGGTGTGGATCTCAGACGCGCCTGATCCGTGCGGATATCCTCGATAAAGATATGTTCGATCCACAAGCGAACACGCCCGAGCACACTTCCTGGACCATGCGGTTGTTAGAGAGCTTGGCTCAGGCGGTGGGGCCTGGAGTTATGGACAAGCCAATGTTTGCGATCGCCGAAAAAGAGGAACCGTCCTCAAAGGATTCGGACTCGATAGTCCTGCGAGATTTGAGCGCAGGCAAATACGATGCACTGTTCCAGGGCGCCCCTAACAAACCGTCTGACTTGTATCGGGCTGCTCAGAACCCTCCGCCCCCCCCGACTGTGCGGTTGGTGAGCAGTACGCCACTTACGCCAGAAGTGTTCGTTCAGCCCGAATATCCTGCCCTTGCGAGAATGGTTCGCGCGGAGGGGTTTGTTTCCTTCAAAGTTGAAATTGATGCGAATGGCGACACAACCAATCTCACCTTCGATAGTGGTCACCCTATGCTCCGGGAAGCAGTGAAAACGGCCGCAAGCGGCTGGCAATTTCCAAAAGATGCCGCCGGCCAGCAGATTCAAGCGACGATTAAATTCACTTTGAATTGCCCCAAGCGCACCGAGTAACGTTGACCGGTAACTTCACTCGGGCCGTCAATGAGCGGCAGGAGCACCTGGCTGTGTAGTCGGCTTACCGGAAAGTGGATACGGCTGCACAGGTTCCTAACCCGGCCTTACGGATTTGTTCGGCGGATGTCGCTTGCCTTCCCGGGATTCCAAGCAGGTCGCGCTGGAATCACAATGCAGGAGTGATGATCTCAACTGCTTCCTTGGAGCGAAGCACCGCAACGAACTCGAAGTCAACCAGATCCCGCCAGTGGGTCGCCCATTGTTGGAGTAGCTTTACGTCATCGCACTCCATCAGCTGGAAGCAGCGGTCGAAGTTCGCCTCGACCCAACTCTCCACATAGGTAAGACCTTCAGGCGCCATTCTCCCTTGGTCTCGGAAGCGGCGATACACTGCTTTGGCATCTCGATTTTTGAAACGTTCGATCACCATGAAAAGCATGCTGGCGCTCCTCCCTCCCTGAAGCATGCCCTGGGCCAGCCATTCAACCAGGCCATTTCAGCGCTTCGCGGTCTTCACGCGTGTGCCTGCTAACGACCTGCTGGGCTAGCGCTCGGCAGGATGGCGAAAACGCGGCAGGGGCCGCCCGAGCCGCCTTCAAGCTTGATCGGCGCCACCACCAGGAACGCTCCAACCTCGGGCAGCGCGCTCATGTCGGCCAGGTTTTCCAGGTGATACAGACCGGCGCCGTGCGAGAGCTTGTGCACCGGAAACTCCTTCGACGGGCCGTAGTCCACACTGAGCGTATCAATGCCGAGCCCGCTCACCTTTCGGTAAAGCAGCCGCACCACCGCATCGGTGGAATAGCCCGGGAAGTGCATCACTCCCTTGGCGTCTTCATTGCGGTACCGCGCCGCGTTGGGCCATCGCGAGGCCCAGCCCGTGCGCAGCAGCACAATCGCGCCCGGAGGGATGTGGCCGTGCTCTTTTTCCCAGCGGGCAATGCGCTCGAGCGTCAGCCGGTAGTCGGGATCTTTCTCCGCCTCCTCGCGTACGTCGATCACCACCGCCGGGCCGAACAGCCGTTCGGGCGGGATCCGGTCCACCGGCGTTTTGCCCGGTGGAAAGTGGATGGGCGCATCCATGTGCGTGCCGTAGTGTTCCAGCATCCAGAAGCTGCGAGTGAAGTAGCCGTCTTTTTTGACCGTCGCATTATTCTGCGCCTCAAACGTGCGCGTATCGCCGGGCCAGGATACGAGCTTGTCGTTGATGGCGTAGGCGAGGTCCACCACTCGCGTGCGTCCCGACGGGATCCCCGCGAGCGGGTTCGCCGTCTCCACCGCCTGTTTTTGCTGCGCCATGGCCCACCCCGTCAGCAAGAGCACCATCGAGAAGACTGCTGTTCGTGCGTCCATTGTCGGCGTTCTCCGCTGTTTTCTGTGTCCTCCAACCGCGTCGCTAGGGCGCTGGCCGGGTTCCGGGCCCGCGCAGGACGCGCCCGGGCAGCGCGCTGGTCATCGTGCCATTGTCGAGAACGACTTCCCCGTTGACGATGACGTAGCGCATCCCCTCAGAAAACTGGTGAGGGTTCTCATAGGTGGCGAGGTCGCGCAAGCGGGCGAAGTCGAACACTGTCACGTCCGCCCACATCCCCGCCGCGAGGAGCCCGCGGTGATCCAGGCGCATGGTCTGCGCCGGCAGCCAGGTCATCTTGCGGATCATCGGCTCGAGCGGAAGGAGTTGTTTCTCGCGGACGTAATGCGCCAGGATGCGGGGAAAGTTGCCGTAGGCGCGCGGGTGCGGCCGGTATTTTCCCAGGATGCCGTCCGGGCGCACGGCTTCCGCATCGCAGCCGAAGCTCATCCAGGGCTGCGGGATGGCGCTTTCCACGTCGGCCTCGCTCATCAAGAAGTAGATCGCGCCGGTTTGCAGCCGGTCTTCGATCAGGATGTCGAACAAGGCGTCAAGAGGCTCCTGTTTACGGATTTGCGCCGCCTCGGAAAGCCGCTTGCCCTGGAGCGGCCGGAGCTTTTCATTCACTACAAAGCTGATCAGCACGTTTTCGGCGCCGCCGGCGGCGAAATAAAAGTTTTGCCAGGACTGCGCCGCCATGCCGATTTCTTTCCGCATGCGCCGGCGCTCGGCAGGATCGCGCAGGCGCTCGAGGGCCTTTTCTCTGCCGCCTTCGAGCGCCCACGGCGGCAGCGACGCACCCAGCGAGGTGGCGCCCGCGAGATAGGCGTACATGTCCGCGGTGACTTCCAGCCCTGCGGCGCGCGCCTGCTGGATCCGGCGGATCACCTCCGGCATGCGGCCCCACATCGGCTTGCCCGCGACCTTCAGGTGATAGATGTGTACCGGGATGCGGGCCTCGCGGCCGATGCGGAAGGCTTCCTCGAGCGCCTCGAAGATTTGCGCGCCTTCGTTCCGGATATGGCTCGAGTACACACCGCCATAGCTCGCCGCGACCCGCGCCAGTTCGACCAGCTCTTCGGTTTTCGCAAACGTCCCCGGGGCATAGACCAGCGCCGTGGAAACGCCCATCGCTCCCTGCTCCATCGCCTGGGCCACCAGGCGCTTCATCTCGGCCAGCTCGGCCGCCGTGGGGGTGCGGTTCTCGCTCCCTAGCACCGCGCGCCGGACTTGCTCGGCGCCCACATTGCTCCCCAGGTTGATCGCCGTGCCCTGGCTCTCCAGGCGGGCAAAGTATTCGGCCAAGGTCCGCCAGTTGGCCTTCACACCAAGTGGGTCCAAGCTTTCCTGGAACTCGTGAAGCGTCTTTTCGTTTTGCGGCGCCACCGAGCCGCCCTCCCCCGTAATCTCGGTGGTAATGCCCTGGCGGATCTTGCTTTCGGCGCGGCCGTCCACCAGCAAGGTGATCTCGGATTGCCCGAGCATATCGATAAATCCCGGCGCAACGATCAGCCCGCGGGCGTCGATCGTGCGCCGGGCGGGCCTGCCGGCCAGCTTGCCGACGGCAACGATGCGGCCTTTGAGGATGCCGACGTCCCCCACGTAAGAGGGATTGCCGGTGCCGTCCACGACCTGACCACCGGCAATCAGAAGATCGAATGGCGGCTCGGCTTCGTCCGCTGGGGACCCGCTCATTCCTGATGCTGCGCCGAGAGCCAGCGCGGCAAGAGCGAGGAAGAAGGTGACGGATAAGAACTTCATGGGCGGGTAGTTTACTATAGGAATTCAGCGGCAGGCCTCAGCGCGCCGTGTGAACCTCGAATCGGATCCGCGGCGGGTTAATAGTCGTCGCGGCCCGTGACTTCCTTTTCCATCCGGTCGGCCACCAGTATGACGCTTCGGATGGTCATGCGAAGCGCCTCGGCATCGCTACTGCCTGCCACCTGCGCCGCAAACATGACCAGTTGCTTGCCGCTGTTCGAGCCTTGCGTGATCGGGATCACCCGCCACGCGCCGAGTTTCACCTGATGGTTCAGCCGCAGCAGGCTATTGGCCAGGTCGGCCGTCAGAGGCCCGTCCGAGAGAAACGACGGCGAGAGCACTTCCCGGATTTCCAGGGAGCCGAACCGTTCGGTGTTGGAATTGACGTAGACCAATTGGGTTCTGCCTCCCTCCGTCGGCAGAGGGGCCAGTTTAAAGTCCCCGTCGGCGGTGAGTTCATACTTGTAGCCGATCTTGTCCAGAGCCGCCTTCACTCGCGGGTCGGGGCTCTGCGGCGCGGCGCCTTGCGGCGACACTCCCGCAGTCAGGCAAAGAAGAGTGACAAGCGCTCCAATAGTTCGCTTCATCCGTGCATCCGTTTCCGCAGGAGGAATACCTCCCGCTGTGCTGATTCCGGACTATTGCCGGTCGTCTCTCGAAGACAAGAGCGGCCCTTCCCGCCAGCCGAACTCTGGTGGCGTTCCGACTCACTTTCGCTACTTCCCGTGAGTCGCGTGCCCGGTCTGTGATGATCTCAAGCATAGACGGATTCAATTCAAACGGCACTAGGGCAACGGCATGCCGGGCGAGGCCACAATCCCGGCCATGCGCATGATCTCCTCATACTCCTCATCGCTGAGAGGCGAGATGATAAGGCGGACGTTCTTGAGGAACTTCACCTTGCGCAGGGCGCGATTGGCGCGCAGCTCGGTGAGCGGCACGTGCCGCGGCAGGCGCTCCATGGCGCGCAGGTCCGCCACCAGACTCTTCCCATCCGGGTCGAGAGGATTGGGATAGGGGTCGCGGGTGACTTCGGCGAGCGCGTAGAGGGAGCGCTCCGGCGCGCCGTGATAGCAGAGCACGCGATCGCCGCGGCGCACCTGCTTGAGCTGCCGCAGCGCGTCGGCCCTCTTGCCGGCGCCACGCCACATCTCCTTGCCTTTGACGAAAAGCGTATCCCAGTGGTAGTAGTGCGGGTCCACACAGAAGAGCCAGTGACGGCGCTTGGGTGCCGGACGATTCATAGGCAATGGTATCGCGCCGCACTATACACGGTTGAAACACGCAAGAGGGAAAATTTTGCTGGCGGATTGTGCCTGGCCGCAGCTTGGCGGGAAGAACCCGGCGCGCTGGTGCGCAGCCTTGGGGAACGTCTGATCGAGGAAGGGTCGAAGCAGTGGAAGCCTGTAACCTGATGATAATAAGTACCTTATTGGCCTAGCTAGCCGCAGTCCACAAAGATGTCTTCGCCGCGGACTTCGAGCGGATAGGTCTTCACTCCGACCGACGGATTGGCGGCGACCTTGCCGGAGGTCACGTCGTACTGCCAGCCGTGCCACGGGCAGGTGACGATATTGGCTTCGAGCTCGCCCTGGCCCAGCGGGCCGCCGCGGTGCAGGCAGGTATTGTCAATCGCGTAGAACTTGCCGTCCACGTTAGCGACGGCAATCGTCGCGCCGTTCACCTGGAACTCGCGGATGGCCCCGGCGGGGATTTCGTCAGTCTTCGCGGCACGCTGAAAAGCCATTGTGCGACTCCTGTGTAGCGGCGGGTTCACCCTGAATGGTTTCGCCGTGAACGCGTTCATCCCGCCGCCGATGGTAGCCAACGAGGGCGGCGTAAGCGTGAGGCCGCGTCTACAGAATCGCCACCCACCGGAGAAGGAACTTTTGTGTCAGCGCGGCGCGGGCGTTTGCGCCACCATCACACCCTGCTTGAAATCTTCGACCATCTCCGGGCGCAGGCGGACCTCGGTGGGGCGCTTGGCCAGCGACATCTGATCAATCTTGTCCTGCAGCTTCAGCAGCGCGTAGAACAGCCCCTCGGGCCGCGGCGGGCAGCCGATCACGTACACGTCCACCGGGACTACCTTGTCCACGCCCTGCAAGACCGAATAAACGTTGAACGGCCCGCCCACGCTCGAGCACGCCCCCATCGAAATGCACCACTTCGGGTCCGGCATTTGATCCCAGACGCGCTTCAGCACCGGCGCCATTTTGAGGGTTACCGTGCCGGCCACAATCATCAGGTCGGCCTGGCGCGGCGAGGGGCGAAACACTTCGGCGCCGAACCGGGCAATGTCGAAGCGCGAGGTGGTGGAGGCGATCATCTCGATGGCGCAGCAGGCCAGGCCAAACGTCAGCGGCCAGATGGCGCTCTTGCGCGCCCAGTTGAAGACGTAGTCCACCGACGAGATCATGAAGTTCTTCTCGAATCGGTTGTCTAGGACTCCCATACGCTCCTCACCACCTGTGGAAGAGGCGAGTATAGCGCCCGGCCCGCGGCGAGTCAAAGCCGAGCGCCGGCCGGTGGAGAGAAGCAGGCAGTCCAAAGTACACTTGCGGCAACCCAGCAACCCAAATCGGAAACCAGTTTCCTGTGATTTGGCGTCTAATTTTCTAGGAGGCACACGACATGCACCGAACATACCGTTACCTGGGTTCGCTATTCGTGGCGGGCGCTCTGCTCGCGCCAGCGGCCGTTCGCGCCGGATCTCAGGAAAGACGTGAAGAGCGTAAAGAGGAGCGTAAAGAAGAACGTAAAGAGGAGCGGGAAAAGCACAAGCGGTACTACGATCGGGACCGCCGTGACTGGCATGAGTGGGACGAGCGCGAAGACCGCGCTTACCGCCGGTACCTGCAGGAAAGACGCAAAGAATACCGTGAGTACGAGCGGCAGAACAAGAAGGAACAACGGGAATATTGGAAGTGGCGCCATGGCCACCCGGATCGCGATTAGGGGCTAGCCGGCGCGATCATCCCTCTAGTGTGCTGCCCGGGAAGTCGAGGGGGCTCCGACATAAAGTGTCGCAAACGCAGGGGTTTTAACCCCTGAGCAAGAATTAGGGCTGGTTCCTGCTACGGTTTTGGACGCTGCTTTCAGCATCGCCTTGATGTCTTTTGGGATTTATGCGGGCGTTCGCCTTTGGAAGATCAAGCCGAACGCGGTTCTCATTGCGAAGAAGCTTAACTGGAATTTCTGTTTTTCGCCCTCGGACTCTATTCTGTTCCATCAGTAACCGTGCTCTAGGGCCACCTCTGGAATATCCGCTTGATTTCGGCTTCCAGCGTCCGCGCGCCCTCCTCCGGGCTCATTTCGTCTTTCGCCACCTTCCCAAATACGACGGGAAGAACGAAGGTGCTCAACACCTGGTCGATCGCAGGCGTTGCGTACCCGGGATATCCCATGTTGGTTGTCCATTCCAGCGCATCGGCCAGCACCTTGTACTTATCCGCCGGGTCGGCTTTCGCGTCGTGCGACAACTGTTGCTTGAGGTCGGGCACAATCCGAGGGAAACATGGGAAGTTGTAAAACTCGCTCGCTTTGAACGCAGCCTGGAAATTGTCCATCAGGTCCAGCAGGAGTTGCTTGGCTCCCTGCTTGTTCTCCGCGAAGTTCCAGATGACGTAATGGTTCATCAGGGTCTCGGGCGCGATGCGACGCACTGGTCCTTTCAGCACCGGGCCGATCCATATCTTCTTCGCCATCTCCGCGTTATCTTTCTCCGCAGCGCGAGTGATGGAGATCGCGTTCATGGTGTAGCTGATCCTCCCCGCCAGCATGGCCCGATTGTTCGACGACGGGTCCCAGCTGAAGACCTCCGGCGTCTCCGACTCTTTGTAGAGCGCCCGCATGTACTTCAGCGCCTCGACGGTTTTCTTTTGAATTGATCCTGACCCGCCCATTTTCGTCCTGCTCGCTGCCGCCAAACGACCACAGGATGGCCCGCAACGATGCGTTGGTGTCGCTTTCCTGCGACAGGCCCATGCCGCACGGATTGCCGAACTTCTCTTTGATCTTCTTTGCCCCGACCCGCAGGTCATCGTACGTATCGGGCCCGTTCGGATACCCTACCTCGCCCCACAGGTCTTTCCGATAATTGCTCGGGTTCGGCGTGAAGGAGTCGGAGAAGGCGAAGTATTTCTTGGCCTTCGGGTCGAAAGTCGAGCGATGCCCCAGCGCAATCGGCTTTCCGTGCTTTTTCTCCACCTCCTTATAAACCTCTGTCAGGTCCAGCACCTGCTGCTCATGTGCGGACGGCGGCCATAAGAACGCGAACAGGTCGTGTCCTTTTTGCGCCGACACCTCAGCCGCGGCCCTAGCATTGATCTCATTGAGGGTGATGTGGTCCACGGTTACATTAGTGTTGTGCTTCTCGCCCCATTGTTTCGTGAATACGCCGTCAAACCACTTGTCGTAGCCGGGGACGAAGTGGCTCCACTGCAGGACCTTCAATGTCTTCTGCTGCGCGTGCGCTTTGTCGGGAAATAGGAAGTAAGGTCCGGCCGCGGCCGTCAAGGCCGCCGACGATGAGATTTTGACGAACTCCCTGCGGGTGATCTTTCCGATTTTGCCCTTGCTCATGGGCTCCCCCCGCGTGGTTGCGTGGACTCAGGGCCCGTCGAAGACGATCGGTCGCTCTTCAGGAAAGAAAGAATCTCGTTGAAGAATTCAAAGCGCTTTTTCTCGAACAGCACGAAGTGCGTCGCATCCTTGATGACCACGTGCTTTTTGGCCGGCGCGTTCGTCAAGTCGCGCATCAGTCCCTCGCGGTCCTCCGGGTAGGACCAAGTATCGTACTCTCCCGCGATCACCAACGTGGGTACGTAAATGGATGACGCGTTCCACATGCGACGTCCACTAGCCTGATAAAACGTGTCTTCAAGCACTCCGTTCGGTGCGCGCAGGCTGGGCGGGGTACGAGACCCGCTGGTTGGATCGGTGGCTAAAGCGGCCGCATTGAACGCATCTACCACTCCTTGCTCGCGGTATTGACTCTTGTCCTCTACAGGGATTTCACCATCCCAGCGCGCCTGGTTGGCGGCCGCGGTCGCCAGGCGGTAAGCACCCAGACCGTAATTGAATTCGTATGGTCTGCGCTTGTTCTGCAAATTTGACCCAGGGCCTAGATTGGTGTGCAACGCAAACGCATATGCTGGTGCGTACAGAACCAGTTTCTTAATCTTCTCGCTCTGCAGGGAAGCGTAGTAGCCAGCGGTCATGGCGCCCCATGACCAGCCGATCAGCGTCACTTTATTCACGTGGTACTTGGCCCGGATATGGTCCACCACGGCGCCGATGTCGCGGATGACCAGGTAGGATCGCGAAACGGGACGGTTGTTTGTCGCGGGCTGGTCTATCGCTCCCTCGCGCGTCGAAAATCCGTAATTCCGCTCATCGAACATGTAAACAACATAGCCGTGCCGCACCATCCAGTCCGCCCAGGAATAATCCTTGTATTGCAGATCAAAATCGGGCGTCGAGGGGAATGTAGCTCCATGCACGAAGAGCACGACATTGTCATCGTTGAACCTCGCGTTCCCCTCGGCCATTTTGGAACGGACGAAAAGCTTGATTCCTGGATCCACAGCATCGATCTGGTAGTCTTCCGAAACGATCTTCACCGACTGTTCGGCAACCGCTGCGTACGCGGCCAGGAGAACAGACCAACAAATCACCTTCAGCGAAACGGCTCTTGTCATGATTGTTGCTCCAAGTAGCGCGATTTGGCGGATTCTCTCACACGAGGACCTCTCGTAGAAAGGGCCCTTTCGGCTTCTTGAGCATACTTGCGGGACACAAGAACAGAAGCCAGGGGCCAAAGGCAAGAACATCTCTCTTTGACCAGCGAAAAAGCTGCTGGCGCTCAGCGTATGGGCTGGCCGGACGCCAGGACGCCCCTGGCGGTGATCCAGGGGTGTAGCTCCGACTTGAGGTAGCCGGCCTTCACCAGCGGATCCTCTTGCGCCAGCCTAGCGGCCTGCTCGGCGCCGACGCGATAGATGGCGATGCCCCCTAATTTGCCCTCATCACCAAGCGGACCTGCCACCGCCAGGATTCCCTGCTCGACTAGCTTGCCAAGATACTCCAGGTGCTGTTTGACCAACTCCTGAAGAGCGGGCGAGGTAGCCCAATTTTCTGTGCGATTCATCAGCGCCATGGTGTACTGCTCCATGGCTTCAGGGGAGCTGGCCGCGCTGATGGCATTTGGCCCGGTGCGACCTGTCCAGGAGTGTCTACCTTCGATTGAGTGACCTGAAATAAGTATGGACCTGCTGGCCAGGGCTGGTTTCGGAATAGGCGAGAATCAGCCCCGTGGTCGAGTCGAAGATCATGAGGTACTGCCATCCCGTCGCCGGATTTTGATAGGTCAAGGTGACGCCATTCCAACTGCGACCGCCGTAAGAATAGGGTCCGCGTCCTACCACCGAAAACGGCTCGCCGTTCGGCCCTCTGACTGAGTCTGTAGGATGGGCGGGATCCACCCAAAACTTGCCGGAAAAACCCCCCAGGTCGCTTACACAGTTTCCGGCTGCCGTGCAGGTCCACGAGTGCCTTCCCCCGATGGGTGAGCCGACAGTTTGTACCTGAGTGACCCCGGAGACTTTGTTTCCGGAAACGGAGGTCACCCGGGTGGTCATCACGACTCGTATCCCCTGCGAGAATCGCCCATTCCTGACGAACGCCGAGACGCCATCGTAAGCCACCACCAGCCCGGGCTGGACCCAGGCGGGAATGGTTGCGGCAGTCTGTGCGGGAACAGTTGAAACGCACAGTGCAAGGATGACGGTCAGAAGAAACGCTAAGCCTTTCATGTCTTTCTCCTGGTGGGCGAGTTGCCCTGCTTCAGCACCAACCCCTGTGCTCATTCGTCCCGAGACCCCACCGGCACCGAACAACGTCTCGGAGAATCAGCGAATCTGAGAGCAAGAGCATCTCTTTGACCAGCGAAAAGCTGCTGGCGCTCAGCGCATGGACTGGCCGGACGCCAGGACGCCCCTGGCGGTGATCCAGGGGTGCATCTCCAGCTTGAAGTAGCCGGCCTTCACCAGCGGATCCTCTCGCGCCAGTTTTGCGGCGTGCTCGGCGCCGACGCGGTAAATGGCGATGCCCCCTAAGTCGCCCTCATCACCGAGCGGACCGGCCACCGCGAGGCTTTCCTGCTCGACCAGCTTGCCAAGATACTCGTGGTGCTGTTTGAGCAGCTGCTGAAAAAAAACAACGGGAGAGCCCCATTTTTCTGTGCGATTCATCAGCGCCATGGTGTACTGCTCCATGGCTTCAGGGGAGCTGGCCGCGCTGATGGCGTTCGGCTGGATCAGCCACGGGCCGTGGACTTCAGCGGCCAGACGGCCTGCCTTCACCGCCGGATCGGAATTGGCCCACTCCAGCGCCTGTTCTTTCGAGCCGGCTTTCAGCACGAACACGCCGCGGAGCGTCGTATCGTCAATGAATGGCCCGGCCATCACCAGTTTGTTCTCCGCATGCAGTTTGCGGATATTGGCCATGTGCTCTTCCTGGAGCTTTTGCGCGGCCTCCTTGCTCAATTGCGGAGGGTTCGCGGGACGCGTCAGAAGCCCGAAGAAGTACTGGTCCGAAGGAGCAGCCGCTTGCTGGGCGGGAGCGCTCGAGGGCGAGAGCGCGCCCAGCGCAAGAACCAGAATCAGACTGGCAGCAGGAGTCTTCTTCCATTGCTTCTGGTGGCGCGACGCGGCCCTGCCTGCGCCCGCGCCTATCCCGAGCCCGACCGTGTTTCCGCTGTTCTGCGCCGCTCCCTGGTCCGCCATCGCCGCCTCCTTCATTGTTTGCCGCTGCGCGCTTGCCGATGTATACGCCCGCCGCGCGCCAGACATTTCATCCCGAATTTCCCGGGACAATTTTATGTTTGCGCAAGAGCATAGGCCCGCCGCCCGCTTGCGTCAATCTCGGCTCGCCGCGGCCGCAGCCAGGGCGGCGCAGGTCTGCTACACTGCCCTCTGTCATGCCAGACATGATCGAAAGCCGCCGGAACTGGGCTCTGTGGTTGGGGTTTCTGCTCGCCCTCGGCGCGCTGCTGTGCAATGCAGCTTTCTTCCTCAACCCTCCCGCACAGCGGGCCATACCCTGGCTGAGTGTGCTGCTGGCCGGGGTCGCGCTGATTTTCCTGGTCCGGGGACTGCAGCGCGCTTTCGGGCAACCGAAGGTCTATCGTGGCAAATTTCTAAGCTCGATCCTCGCTCTGGTTTCGCTGCTGCTGGTGGGCGTAGCGATCTTCTCGTTCTTCCAAGCCCGGGCAATCCCAGCCTCCGCGGGAGCACCGAAGGTAGGGCAAAAGGCGCCTGACTTCATGCTGGCCGACACCAGCGGTCAGCCGGTTTCGTTGGCTCAGCTATTCGCACCAGCATCCGGCGACTCGCAGGGCGTCCCGCCTAAGGCGGTGCTGCTGGTTTTCTATCGCGGGTATTGGTGACCGTTCTGCAACCTCGAGTTGCGAGGGATTGAGAAACACCTGGCCGAACTTAAGGCGGCAGGCGTCCGGCCGGTGGCGATCAGCGTGGACCCGCCCCAGGTCTCGCGCGACCTGTGCAGGAAGGCAGGCTATACCTTCACTTTTCTTTCCGATCCAAACGCGGAGGTGATACGCCGTTACGATCTGCTGCACGTGGGCGGCGGGTCTGACGGGCATGACATCGCCCGGCCCGCAGAGTTCCTGGTGGACTCGGCGAGAGTGGTGCGTTGGGTTAACTTCACCGAGGACGTTCGCGTGCGAGCCCGCGGCGATGAGATGCTGGCCGCGGCAAAGGGTCTGCGGTAGCGAAGCATTTAGTCGAGGCTGCTGTCGGGGGGCATGCGCGGACATGGTTGGAGCGTCGCTCCCGCGACCCAGCCCGGGACGCAGAAAACGCGTTTGGCAATTCATGTTGGCTCGACATTGCTTCAGCCATTCGCGTTTTGTGCGTCTTCGACACATGCAAAAGAGGACATTCGAAGAGGTTGGCGCCCCCTGGAAGGGCGCTCGTCGAGCGCCGCGACAAACCGCTCGACCCAGAGTTTGGGGGAACTATTGTGCTATCTTGGAGCGAGCGTCTTGCCGGATGTGCTAAGGTAGCATCAAGGTGCTTACCGATGCGGCAGGAAAAGGTTCAGAGGATCTTGCGGCGACATGGCCTTGTGCAGAGCCCACCTTTGCCGCTCGAGTCCCACCCGGGCACGCAATGTCGTCCCGCCCTACATGAGTCACGCAGGTTTGGAGCCGATCCTTACCCGGAAGGGCTAACACGTTGGAACTCGCGTTTGAGTCCAAGTCGCTTCGCGCCATCTGCGAGAGCGAGGCCCAAGCAAAGCTCGAATTGGGCGCCACGGTGGCTGAGGTACTCAAGCATCGATTGGCAGATCTGCGCTCTGCCGCATCCACCCAGGACCTCGTGGCTGGGCAACCGCGCATCGGCGCTGACGGCCAGCACATGGTTATCGACCTGTGCGATGGCCATCGCATCATCTTTAAAGCCAACCATATCAACCGTCCTATGACGGATACAAATGAGCTAGACTGGGCGAGGGTTAGCAGGATTAAGATACTGCGAATAGAAAGCGACAATGCCTAGCGGTGAAGAATTCCGTCCTGATTGGGCTTCAGCACCGGGCGACACAATAGCCGACATTCTGCGCGAGCGACATCTCTCTGTGATCGAGTTTGCGCGGCGTATGGGGCACACGTCAGAGCAGGCAATGGACCTACTCCAAGGTCGTGCGACGATCACCATAGGAATTGCACGACAGCTCGAACGAGTTCTCGGCGCGTCTGTAGAATTCTGGATGTCCCGCGATTTTCAGTATCGTCAAGATATCGCTAGGCTCCATTCGGCCGACGAGGAATGGCTAACTGAGTTACCCGTGGGGGACATGATAAAGTTCGGCTGGCTCGGGCCGGTGCCGCATCCTTCAAACGAAATGGCGGCCTGCCTCCGGTTTTTTGACGTGCCTAGCGTTCCGGCCTGGCGTCAGGCGTACGCGGACTTGCAGGAAATGGTGGCGTTCAGAACGTCGCCTTCTTTCGACTCACGCCCAGCTGCGGTGGCAGCCTGGCTACGGCAGGGCGAAATTGAGGGCAATGCGATCGAATGCAGCCCTTGGAATCCCAGACAGTTTGAAGAATCCCTTTTGAGCATCCGGTCCCTAACGCGACAAAAGGATCCAAGTCGCTTTATCCCGCAGTTGAGGAGGCTTTGCGCTGCCAGTGGAGTTGCTCTGTCGGTTGTCCGCGCCCCCAATGGGTGTCGGGCTAGCGGCGCCACTCGCTTCGTTTCGCGAAACAAAGCCCTTTTGCTGCTCAGCTTCCGTCACTTGTCAGACGATCAGTTTTGGTTCACTTTCTTTCACGAAGCCGGCCATGTGTTGCTCCACGGCGATCAAAGTTTTTTTTTGGAGGGGCTTGACGTGCCCGCGACGGCGGAAGAACAGGAAGCCAACGAATTTGCCGGACGCACTCTCGTGCCCCCCGAGTTCCTCCCGACCCTGTTAGATCTCCATCTGGACAGCCGCGAAGTGATCAGATTTGCCCGGCGTGTCGGCGTTTGTCCAGGTATTATTGTCGGGCAGCTTCAACACTATGGCAGAATCAAGCGCAACCAATTGAATGGTCTGAAGAGGCGATTCCGTTGGGAAGACTAACGTTGTCAGCCTCGGACGGGTCTGAATTCCGCTGGGCTCTTCTGCCAATTGCACAAGGCATCTTCGAGCACCTGCATGCCAACGTTTAGTTGAGCGTCAAGCTCAATCAACCATCGACCGAGAGTTACCCCGTTTTCGTCGCCGCCAAACAATAATCGTGCGCCCCGAAGTGGACCGGTCGAATTCTCAATATACGCCGAGGGGGCTTCAACGGCCGCCAACCCTAGCTTGCCGACCATAGTCAGGTAGTCAAAACGCGCCGTTCGACCGAACCGGGCTACAGCCTTCATTGACTTGTAAAGGTCATCAAAGGCCTTTCGTGGATCACCATCAGCTCGCCGATAAGCTTGTTCCACCAACTGTTGGTGAGTCCTTGGCGGGTTCACCCAGCTAACGTAGCTCTCGACTGCGGCACCAGTGCCGTTCGGAGAACATGCGTCGAGGCTCTCGTACTTTCGGTGATTGCCGAAGCCGCGAGGAACTCCTTCGCGCTTCAAGTCCTCTTGGTGAGCATCCAGCCAGACACGAAACCCGGCAGGATCGGCGCTGGTGATTGCCCAATCCCAACGGCCTGATTCACTAAGGCGCCCGTACACTTCGCGGGCATAGCGCCATCCAGCTCTGGCGTGCTTTCCAAAGTGGACAAACAGGAACACCAACCAGAACGCCTCTTCGATGTTTCCTTGGCGTTGGTGCAGTATGGCAGCCTTTAGCGGATCGAACAGCTCATCCTTCGGTTCGGCACGAAGAGCGCTCAACTTCCGCGCGCGTAGCAACGCAACAAACTTGACTCGGTGAATGCTCTCAAGGAGCTGCTCAAGGAACACCGCGCGCCTCCTAGAATCGCGAATTCCAGGAAGCGGCCGCTTTTCGCGATCAAAAGACAGCAGGCCGGCGGTCAGTTGTAGAGCAAGCTCGCGGTCCCGCGGCCTCACCCAGCCGCCTCGTTCACGGCTCGGGAAATCCAATCGCGAATTGCGAGGATGACCCTTTTGGTCAAACCAAAGCTGCTTTGGAGATTGTGGTTATATCCGAGGACCAGGATTCCGTGAGGCAGTCTGATTCCCGACAGGGTGTGCACCACCCCTCTGTATGCCAGTCCCATAACATCTGGCTTTGGCTGCCGAGAAAGCGACCAAGCGGGCATTTGCTGCCGTTCCAGGCAAATGCCGGCAACGTCTTGAAATTGCTCTACGACAGATCTCCCGTTGAGGATCAAGATCCGAACTGGAGAGTCCCTGAGGAGGAGCCCAAGAGTATCGGCGGCGACAGCGAGAAGCGACCAACGCTGACTGGCCGTTAGTTCAGTCCATTTGCGCGCGGTTGCGTAGGGAATCAGGTCGAGGTGACAGGCCCTGCAAGATGCATCGTAGAATGAGGCTTTAGCGCCGGAAACAACCTGATCCAGTCTCTTGAACCACCGATCATACGGATTCCCAAGAAAATACGTGCGGCACGACTCCAGAATCAGTCGAAGATGCCGAGCGTCGATATCCGACCAGGACCGAAGACCAAGCGATGTGAGCGTGTGAAACCGGCGAAACGTCCCCTGAAGCTCGTCTCCCAATTCGTCCACGAACTCTCGCTTGCTTGGATTGAGCCCTAGCGTGGCTACTCGCGAACTTGAAAGATCACCAAAAGATGGGACCGGACAGCCCCATCTAATCACGTCTGTTCCAGAGACTGCAGGACTATCCAAACGATCGATCAGTGTGGTTAATGTCGTATGCATCGCATAGCTGGGTCGATCAGGTTGTCCGCCGTGCCCTTCGCGATCACTGGCTGTGTTTAGCGTTTCGCTCATGGCAACTGGCTGAGCACCTTGTCGATGAATGGGAGGTAGACGCTGGAAGACATTCGTCCGCGCAGCTCCCGGATTCTGTCCGCATCCTCGTCTTTCTTGCACCGAAAGACCTGAAGCAATCTAACAAAATCCGCCCAATATGAGTCTACATTGCCCAGTATAGTGCCATCAAACGCTCCTCCAGTTCGGATGGATGATTCGGCCTGGAGTAACAAAGCGATGCTGGGCCACGGGTCACCAATGGGCATTCGTGGCATGGGCGCCTCAGTTGACTGCCAACCTTCGCTAAGAAACTGCTGGGCGGCCTCGATGTTCAGGTCGTAGAGATGAAGGCTTCCAACTGCATGCTTGTAGGTGCCAAGTTCCACCGAGAGTGTTCGTGCCATTATCTCCTGGAGCATGGTGAAGCAAAAGAAGTCGTGCGGCAGGCCTAGGAACGCGTCGTTCGATCGCATGTTAGTGTAAATGTGTAGTTTATCGCGCCGCAGCATAAACTATAGCGTGCATGTGCAAGGAACGTCTCCGTGCTCCCCCGCGATGTCGTGGGCGTCGAACAACTGGATGACAGCCTGTCGCGAATCACGCTTTCTCCTGAGAACGTCGGCGACTCTGTCCAGTTGATTTAGCCCCCTCCAACTGAACAAGCGAGGGCCATACGCGCCGAAGACTTCATCACCATCGGCGTAGTCTTTGTAGTGCGGTATGTAATACGAGATGAAATCGAGTTTTTTAGTCTTGGCCAAGTACCAGCAAAGTTCACCCAAACAGCTATACGGCTTCCCTCTGGTTTCGGTACGGCTAAGCCGTGCTCGTGGGTCGGTGAGTTCGAGTAGGACTCCAGTCAACTCTGTCGCACACCCCTTGGACGGGCGAATCCGGTCGCCATGTGCTAGAATCTCCTCGATGACAAAGCGCATCACGTCATCAATTGTCCCGCCGAAAAGATACGGGTCAGCCATTGGATCCACAGAGAGGCAAGTTTAATATATCTGTATATTACCTTGAGCTTTAAACTTCTCCTATTCTCTTTCCAGATCTGCGTCGGCGTCACTCCCTGGCAAGGCGTAAGAATCGTTCGGTCGCGCTCAACCGGTTCATGGCTCATCCCTTCTAGGACTGGAGCCTCTTGGCGCATTTCTCGCCGCGCGCCTGGAGGAGAATGCCGATCGCCGATTGACGATTTCTGCGGCGGCGGTAAAAGGCCGATTCCGCTCGTTCCGCGTGGTTGATCCTTTCGAATGCCCCCGACCCGGCAGTCGCCATGCTGGGTCCGGCTGGGGCGACCGGCAGCATTTTCCGGCTTGCATTCCACGGCGAAAAGGGTTATGGTGCGCGCTCGCCTGACGTAGTCCCCCCCAGCGTCGCCTGCGGGACGCCCCGGCCCGCGGTAAGCGGTGAGTGGGAGGTGGAGCGAGGTTCGAGTCTTCAGGGTATCGGGGACAACTCGTAGCCGCCCTGTTTGAGTTCCCTACGTTCGGACCTAGGGAGTAGAGACAGCCGGGAGTTTCCAAAACCGTCGCCAGCGTCGCGGCGCCCTACGACATGCAAAGCTGAACGCTTCCATGTCTGTAGGGTAAACGGCGGCGGGAGAGGAACTCGACCCTTGGGAAAAAGCAGGTTGTGGGTAAATGGGGCGTAGGTGTCCGAGTTGGGGGCCGCTTTCGGTCTCAGGACCCGTCTGCAACCTGCCACCTATAACCCACACCCTGATACACACAGGAGAGGACGCGCAATGAAAAACCTTGGAGTGAGTCTACTCGTAGCTGGGCTTTGCATTTTGGGATTTGCTTCCGCGACCGTGCGTGCCGATGATGACGACGTCATTCATCTGCGTGCGCGGTTGACCGGCTTCCAGGAGGTCGCGCCAAAAAATACCACCGCGACCGGGACTTTCACGGCCACCATCAGTGAGGACCGCAAGACCATCCACTGGACGGTGAGCTGGGCGAACCTGAGTGGCCCGCCGATCCAATCACACATTCACATCGGACAGAAGGGTGTGAACGGCGCGATCATGGTGTTCTTCTGCGGCGCTGCCGCGAACCCGCCCAACACCAAGGGCCCGTGCCCGCAGTTGACCAGCGCAACCATTTCCGGGACGATTGTCGCTGCGGACATTATTCCGATCGACTCACCTGCCCCGCCGGGCCAGGGATTCACGAACGGTGATCTCGCCGACGTGATCCGGTACATTCTGGCGGGCGATGGCTACGCCAACGTCCACACGGCCAAGTATCCGAGCGGCGAAATCCGCGGACAGATTCGGGTAAGGGACGACGAGCACGATTAGTTGCTCGAAGAGTTGCCGGTAATCGGTGATACGTAGGACGGGGCGTTATAAGTGTGCGCTCAGGCGCCTCCCGTGTAATTCTGTTGCCGTTCGAGTCCCCGCCAGCGAATGAACCATCCCCCGGCGTTTGACGATTTCTGCGGCGGCGGTTAGGCTAATGCGTTCCGAGTTTCACCCGGTTGCTGCAAAAGATGCGCACAGGCTGTAAGCTCGCCACGTCGGGCTGTAAGCCTGTGCTACCGGACAAGGAGCGACACGATGGGCCGAACCCGCCCGAGCTATCTCGCATTTGTTTTTACTTTTCTGCTCGCTTTCGCAGCAGCGCCCTGGCTGCTTCCACCAGACTTTGCGCAGGACTCCTCCCCGGCTGCCGGCCCGCCGGTGGCGCCCACCCGGCCGGTGGTGGACGAATACTTCGGCACCAAGGTCGAGGACCCCTACCGCTACATGGAAGACCTAAAGAATCCGGAAGTGGCGGCGTGGATGAAGGCGCAGAACGACTTCACGCGAGCGGCGCTGGCGCGCATCCCCGGCCGGGCGGAGCTATTGGCGCGCATCAAGCAGCTCGACGAATCGGCGCCGGCGCGCGTGGGCGGGGTGAAGCGCCTGCCGAGTGGGCGGCATTTCTACCTCAAGGCTCTCGGCAAAGAGCCTGTCTTCAAGCTCTACATGCGCGAGGGCACGAGCGGCACCGAAACCCTGTTGGTGGACCCGGAAAAGATGTCGGCGCCGGGCGGCCCTCCCTACGCCCTCAATTACTACGCCCCGTCCGACGACGGCCGCTACGTCGCCTACGGCGTCTCGCCGGGCGGCTCGGAAAACGCCGTGCTCCATATCCTGGACACCACCACCGTACACGACACGGGCGAGACAATTGACCGGGCGCAATTCGGAGAGCCCATCGGCTGGCGCCCCGATGGCCGCTCGTTTTTCTACAATCGCCTGCAAAAGCTGGCACCCGACGCGCCTCCCACCGATAAATACCTAAAAAGCCGCACCTACCTGCACGTCATCGGCACCGACCCGGAGAAAGATCCGGCGGTCTTTGGTTTCGGCATATCTCCCGCGGTGAAAGTGGAGCCTCCTGACTTTTCCATTGTGGCGACGACGCCGGAATCGAGCACCGCCTTCGGGCTGGTGGCCCACGGCGTGCAGAACGAGGTGACGCTCTACGTTGCGCCGCTCGATTCGGTGGGCAAGCCAGACACGCCGTGGCGCAAAGTCTGCGACGTCGAGGACGAGGTCACTAACGCCACGGTCCGCGGGGACGACCTTTACCTGCTCACGCACAAGGGCGCCTCGCGCTTCAAAGTGATCCACACGCGCGCCTCAAACCCCGACCTGGCGCAGGCCGACGTGGTAGTGCCGGCGGGTGAGGCGGTGATCACCGACTTCGGCGCGGCGCAGGATGCCCTGTACGTCCAAGTAAGGGATGGAGCGGTCGGCCGGCTGCTGCGCGTCCCTTATCAGGCCGGAGCGAAACCCGAGCCGCTCACGCTGCCGCTCGATGGCGCGATCGGGCTGTTCCCTCCCGACCCGCGCGCGCCGGGCGTGGTCTTCGTGCTCACGGCGTGGACCACGGCGGCGCGGATTTACGCCTACGACCCCAAAACGAAAAGCGTCACGGACACGAAGTTGCGCCCGGTAGGGCCGTATGATGCGCCCGAGGATGTCGAGTCGGTGGAGGTCAAGGTGCGCAGCCACGACGGCACGCTGGTGCCGCTCTCGATCATCCACAAGCGCGGGCTGAAACTCGACGGGTCACACCCCGCGCTGCTCGACGGCTATGGGGCCTACGGCATCTCCATTGATCCTTTCTTTGACGTGAAGTCCCTGGCGTGGATCTTGCGTGGCGGCGTGCTGGCCATCGCGCACGTGCGCGGCGGCGGCGAATACGGCGAGGACTGGCACCAGGCGGGCCGGAAACTCACCAAGCCGAATACGTGGCGCGACTTCATCGCCTGCGCCGAATACCTGATCGAGAAGAAATACACCGCTGCTGCGCGCCTGGCCGGACAAGGCACCAGCGCCGGCGGCATCCTGATCGGCCGCGCCATCACCGAGCGGCCCGAGCTGTTCGCCGCGGCGCTGGTCGAGGTGGGCGACACCGATACATTGCGCGCCGAATTGATGGAAGGCGGCCCCGCAAACATCCCCGAATTCGGCACTGTGAAAGAGCTCAACGGATTCAAGGGCCTCTACGAGATGGGCGCCTACCACCACGTCAAAAACGGCACGCGCTATCCGGCAGTGATGCTGATCACCGGGAGCAACGACCCGCGGGTCGCGCCGTGGCAGCCGGCAAAAATGACCGCTCGGCTGCAAGCGGCCACCGCGAGCGGTAAGCCCGTCCTGCTGCGCGTTGATTACGAAGCCGGGCACGGCATCGGCTCGACGAAAGTGCAGCGGCAGGAACAACTCGCCGATGAATGGGCGTTTCTGTTGTGGCAATTGGGCGCCGCGCAGTTCCAGCCGAAGCCCGCACCGGCGGCGCCGCCTTCTTATTAAATTAGAGCGAGAACCGCGCAGGCAGCCGTGGGCCGGCGGGCTTGGAGCCGTGGACGAGCAGGGCGCCTTCGGCGCGGAAGGCGCGTAACTCGTGAGCGTCGCGGAACCATTTCCCGGTATACGATTCGGGCGCTGGCGTGGGGTCGGGGACGCGGCGGTGCGCGACATCGGCAAAGCCGGCGTCGCGAAACATCCCGGCCCATTCCTCGGCCGCCATCAGGTGCGCCGGCACAGCGAACACCGAACCCCACTGGTGGCAGTGCGGGTTATCGCGGTAATAGTTGATCAGAATCCACGCTGAGCCGCCCTCGCGGAGCACCCGGAAGACCTCGCGAATACCCCGGGCCGGGTCGGGCCAGTAGTAGGCTGACTCCACCGAGACCGCCCGGGAGAAAAAATTGTCCTCCCAGGGAATTTCGTCCACTCCACCCACGGCGAAAAGCACGTGCCCCAGCTCGGCGCTCGCCGCGCGCGCCCGGCGCACCATCTGGTCGGAGATGTCCATGCCGACGACACGGCCCTCGGGCACACGCTCGGCCAGCAGCCGCGAAAGCCAGCCGGCGCCGCAGCCCACGTCCAGCACGTTTTCAGCCGGCTCTAGCGCCATCAAGTCGAGCATCGGCAGGACGATGGGCAGGTGCTCGCGCGCCATCTCCTCGCCGCGGCCTGCTTCGGCCCAGCGGTTGAATTCCTCGCGGAGATTTTCGCGGGCATCCACTGATTTCGGATCGGCCACGGTGTCCTGCTATGCGGGGGGTTCAGAGTGCGGGATTGGCCACTTTCACGTTAACTCCAAACAAATCCACCAGTCCACCTCACTTCTCGACTTTGGCAAGCAGCTCGACGAATTTCTGCTGCCGCTCTTCCTGTGTTTGCCCGGCGTAGGCCTCGGCGAGTTGGGTGACGTTCATCGAGCAGAATTTCGGCCCGCACATCGAGCAGAACTTCGCTTCCTTGTAGAAGTCGTCGGGCAGGGTCTCGTCGTGCATGGCGCGAGCGGTCTCGGGGTCGAGCGAAAGCTCGAACTGCTTGTTCCAGTCGAACAGGAAGCGCGCATAGCTGAGCGCGTCGTCGCGGTCGCGCGCGCCGGGGCGGTGCCGGGCAACGTCGGCGGCGTGCGCGGCGATCTTGTAAGCGATCACGCCCTGCTTGACGTCCTCGGCGTTGGGCAGCCCCAGGTGCTCCTTCGGCGTGACGTAGCAAAGCATCGAAGCGCCGTGCCAGCCGATCATCGCCGCCCCAATCGCGCTGGTGATGTGGTCGTAGCCGGGAGCGATATCAATCACCAGCGGGCCAAGGGTATAGAACGGCGCCTCGTGGCACAGCTCCATTTCCTTGCGCACCTGGAGCTCGATCTGGTCCATGGGGATGTGGCCGGGGCCTTCGATCATCACCTGGACGTCGTGTTCCCAGGCTTTTTGGGTGAGCTCGCCCAGCACCTTCAACTCGGCGAACTGCGCCGCGTCACTCGCATCGGCAATCGAGCCGGGCCGCAGCCCATCGCCCAGCGAGAAGCTGATGTCGTGCTTCCGGAAGAGCTTGCAGATGTCGTCGAATCGCTCGTAGAGGAAGTTCTGTTTCTTGTGGGCACTCATCCACTGGGCCAGCAGGGCGCCGCCGCGGCTGACGATGCCGGTGATGCGGTTGCGCACCAGCGGCACAAACTCGCGCAGCACCCCGGCGTGGATGGTCATGTAGTCCACGCCCTGCTCGGCCTGCTCCTCGATCACCTCAAGCATCAGCTCGGCGGTCAAGTCTTCGGTGCGCTTGACTCGGGTGATGGCCTCATAGATGGGCACCGTGCCGACGGGCACGGGCGAAGCATCAATAATGGCCTTGCGGATGGCGGGGATGTCGCCGCCGGTGGAAAGGTCCATCACGGTGTCGGAGCCATGGTGCACGGCGTGGTGGAGCTTCTTCAGCTCTTCGCGCACCTCCGAGGTGACCGCCGAGTTGCCGATGTTGGCGTTGATCTTGCATTTGAAAGCGATGCCGATGCCCATGGGCTCGAGGTTGCGGTGGTGGATGTTGGCGGGGATGATGGCGCGCCCGCGGGCCACTTCCGTGCGCACGAGCTCCGCGTTGAGCCTCTCGCGCTTGGCGACGTATTCCATCTCCTCAGTGACGACGCCCTGGCGGGCAAAGTGCATCTGCGAAACGTTGCGGCCCTCGGCTTTGCTCGGGACAAGGCCGCCATTGCTGTCGGCCCCGGCCTGCCCGGAGTCCTTCGGGGCCAGCCGCTTTTCAATCCAAGCATCTCGGAGTGCCATGGTTCCCCCCCCCAGCGAGCCCTGAGCAATCGCGAAGAGCAGCAGGCTATGCAAAGAAGCATTATCGCACCGCGGCTCCTACCGGGCAACGGGGCCAAACGCCGGACGCTCGGCATGGCATCGAAATTTGCCGACCGTCGCACACGGGCGTGGACGCTCGCTCAAGGCCGTGGTAGGCTGCTCGGCTCAAATCAACCTGATAGCGCCGACCAGCGGCGGGCTCATCTGCCGTTGCCGGGAACGCCTGGTGAGGCGGCGCTAGCGAGTCCTTTCAAAGGAGCAACCCATGCGCAAGCTTGTTTTCAGCGTGACACTGGTGGCCCTGCTCGCGCTTGTAGCAGGTCCGGCCATCACCCAGGAGAAACCCCAGGCCCCGGCGCCTAAGCCTGCGGGCGGTGCGGCACAAGAGGCCCTGACAGCGTGGAACTCGATCGGCCGGAAGCTCATCGCCATGGCCGAGGATTTCCCCGAAGACAAATACGACTTCAGGCCCAAGCCCGAGGTGCGCACTTTCGCCGAGCAACTGCTGCATGTCGCCGGGACGAACTACGTGCTGCTGAGCGCCGTGAAGGGTTCGCAGATCGGCCCGGGCACCGAAGACCCGCCGCGGCAGAACTACAAGACCAAAGCCGATGTGGTGGCCCTGCTGAAGAAATCGGTGGAGGACGGCGCGGCGCTGATCAACGAAAAGGGCGACGCAGGGATAGGCAAGCCGGTGAAATTCCCGTACGGCAACCGGATGGTCAGCGCGTCGCTATGCATCATGGACGCGGCCGAACACTCGGGTGAGCATTACGGTCAACTGGTAGTCTACTATCGGCTAAACGGGATCGTGCCGCCGGCCTCGCGCCAGCGGTAGCCGGGCCGACAGATCGTAACGTCCCTGCCGTCATCCTGAGCCGCCGAAGGGGGCCAAGGATCCCGCTGGAGGGATTCTTTGTCCATCCCCCCCAATGGTGGGACGGACTGAGAACGACACCTTTCCCGAAATAACTTCTTCTTGGTATCGATCAGCGGGCCGCGGCGCCGGCGGCGATCTCGGTGAGCAGCGCCTTGAGCCTCTCCGGGTCGCTGACCGGAGGCTGGCAGGTGGTCTCCACGCAGACCAGCGCCTGGGGTGTCTCAGCGCGGAGGTGCGGAAGGGTTTGCCTGAGCGCCGGCGCAAGGCCGTCGCTCGCAACCAGTTCCGGCGTGACGCGCAGCACCGCCTTGCCGAAACGATGGATGCTTTGCGCCGCGTGTTCGAGCCGGGCGGCCTGCGGGTCGCCAGCGCGTCCGGTGATGACTACCTGGAGCGGATGTCGAGCGTGCAGCATGGCCGCCAGGCCATAGGTAGCGGCAAATAGGCCGTACTGCGGCGCGATGCCGGCGAAGGCTTCCAGGGTCTGCTCGGCGCACTCGCGGTAGAGGGTTTTGCCCGTGTAGGCGTAGAGGCGGTCGAGCACCATCGCCGCGACTGAGTTCGCGCCCGGGGTGGGCGAATCTTGCAGCGGCTTGCGACGGACCTCGAGGCCGCCCATCGGTGCGGCATCGGCGGGGCGGTCGAAGAAGCCTCCACCCGCGGCGTCGCCGTGCTGGGCGATCACCCGTTCGATGGCGCGCTCGGCCGCCTGAAAATAGCGGCGATCGAGCGTCGCCTCATAAGCGTCGAGCAGCGCCCCGGCGGTGAACACCTGGTCATCGAGCGTGCCATCCAGCCTTGCCCCGCCGATGCGGTGCGCAAAGCCTCGCTCTTCGTTCCAGGCTTCCGCCAGGATGCGATCCAGCGTCTTCAGCGCGAAATCGCGGCAGTCTGCCCGGTCAAGCGCGCGATAGGCTTCGAGATAAGCTGAGACGAACATCGCATTCCAGGCGACATAGAGCGTCGTATCCACGTAGGGCGTGGGCCGCGGCAGCCGAGCAGCCAGCATCTTCCCTTTGGCGCGGGCGATGATCAGGCGCACGTCGGCTTCGGTCGTCCCCACGCTCGCGGCGATCTCTTTCGGATCGCGAGCGATCCACAGGACGTTTTTCGCCGGGTTGTGGTGCATCTCGCCGTGCGCCTCGACGTCGTAGTGAAGCTCCATCACGCGCGCCTCTTCGGGACTCAGCGCGGCGCGGAGCTCGCCGAGGGTCCAGGTGAAGTAGTCGCCGTCGTCATCGAGCGAGTAATCGGCGTCCTGGCTGGCGTAGAACCCGCCTCGCTGCTGATCGGAGAGCACCTGGTTCACCCAGCCGATGATCCCCTCGGCGACTTCGCGCAGGAAAGGCTTCCCCATAACCAAGTAGCCGTGCAGGTAGTTCTTGAGCAGCTCGGAATTGTCGTAGGACATCTTCTCGAAGTGCGGCACCAGCCAGCGCTCGTCCACCGAGTAGCGGTGGAACCCGCCGCCGAGCTGGTCATAGACGCCACCGCGGCCCATCTTTTCGAGCGTGCTCTCGACTACGGTGAGCAGGTGCTTCTCGCGGCTGGTCTGATAGCGCTCGAGCACCAACTCGAGCCCGGAGGGATGCGGGAACTTGGGCGCCTGACCGAAGCCGCCGTTGCGCTGGTCAAACATGCGCACGATGGAATCCGCCAACTCGTCCACGACGCGCGCATCGAAGCGCGCCTGCACCCCGGTGAAGCTCTCCGCCTGGGCCACCGCCTCGGCCAACGCGTTCGCTGCGCGGTCCACTTCAGGCCGGCGGTTCTTGTAGGCCTCGGCGACGGTCACCAGGATGCGCTTGAATCCCGGGCGGCCCATGGCGTCTTCCGGGGGGAAGTAGGTGCCGCCGAAGAAAGGTTTGCCCTCCGGAGTGAGGAAGCCGGTCAGTGGCCAGCCGCCTTGGCCGGAGATGGCGCTGACCGCAGCCTGATAGCGTGCGTCGACGTCGGGCCGTTCGTCGCGGTCCACTTTCACCGGCACAAACAACTGGTTGATGAGCGCGGCGATCTCGGGATTCTCGTAGCTCTCGCGGTCAATGACGTGGCACCAGTGGCACCACACCGCGCCGATATCGAGCAGGATAGGCTTGTCCTCGGCGCGGGCGCGGGCGAAGGCTGGTTCGCCCCATTCGTACCAGCCCACCGGTTGATGCGCGGCCGAGCGGAGGTAGGGACTCGCAGAGTCCTTTAATCGGCTTCCGGTCTGTTCGCTCACAAGGAGTCCTTTCGCTCAGCCCCGGGGAGGCGGAGCCGGCGGGCGCGCTAGTGGATGGATTCTCCAGAGCCGGGATCGCGTGGATCGAGCGGCTTGCGGCCGGCAAATCCTTCGTCCTGCCGGTGCCAGAAGCGGATACGGTCCTCACCGAGCCGCCAGCAGAGGTAAACCTCTTCGTTGTCGATCAGCGCCGGGAAATCGAGCAGGCCGACCTCCAGGTCTTTCACCACGCAGCCGGTCGCCTCGATGCGCTCGAGGGCAGCCTTGATGGCGCCGGCCAGATGGTCGCGCTCAAACCGCACCCGGGCGGTCTTTTCGTAAGGAACGATCAGCCCGCCCATCTGCATAATGCGGTTGGCGAGCTGGGAGAGGTTTTCATCGAGCTCCGCCATCTTCCGGCGGCTGTCCATCGCCTCGATCAGGACGGGCTCGAGTTCCTGCCGCGCTCGCTCGGCTTCGGTGAGCGTAAACAGCCTCGGTTCGCGTTCTTCTTCGCTCATCGGTCTCTCCAGCATTCTACGCCCCTGGCCCACAGCGGGCAACGCAGCGAACCCGCGGGAGGCCCTGCCCGCGGAGACGCGCCAGGCGATTCTGGCCGATGCCCGCACGCGTGATTTCCGCATCACGCTGAAAGTTACCCGCCTGAAGAAGACAGCCGACGAGGAAGAACGGTAGGTTGCAGGGGCGCGGCAAGCAGCGCCCCTACATCACCAGGAGGACGAAGGGCCCTTGCACGGGCGCGGCATGCGTTGCCGCATCGGAAGCCCCTGCCTCGCAGGAAGGGGTGCCCCAAAGCTTCGGGGCACCCCCCGCGGAAAACGACGGTAGGACGCAGCGACTAGTCGGCCGTGGCGGCTTTAGCCTGACCGGAAAAGGTAATGGTGATCAGGAAGCCGTTTGTCCCGCTGTAATCTACCTTGTGGCCGTGGCCCTCGTAGTATTCGTGCTTGCTCTTCCACATCCGGAAGCCGGTGTTGGACTGCGCCATCCAGTACTTCAAGTTGCTGATTACTACTTCCTTGGTCGGGCTATCACCGGCTACACGCTGCAGGACCACTTCCCCTTTGCCATTCGACATTTTCGCGGTCGCCACACCGTCCCTGGGATCGACCTTCCAGGTGAACGCGACCCGATCGCTGTTCACCGACTTCCATTTCATCGGATAAAGCTGGCCCAGGATGTCGCCGAGGGCCGTCTCTTGCTCCTTCGAGACGCTCGGGTCGTAGGTCACTACCAGCCAGGTATCCCTGCCTGTATTCCAGTCGCTGCCGAGGTCGGTGGAGATCCAAACCTTGGCGCCGTCAAGCTTGGTGGTCTTGTAGTAGCCCTTATCCACCTTGAGAACCAGGTTGGCTCGGCAGAACTGCGCATCGCCGTGCAGTGTGGAGCGCGTATTGAAGTAGCACGGGCAAAACATGTCGCAACTGCACGCCTCGATGTAGGAAGCGGTGATCGAAAAATCGGGCTTCGCTGCGGCGGGCGTCGCCGGCTTCTGCTTCGACGAGGTATCGTACTGCGCCAGCCCGATCCCCGTCACAAGACATAGACAGAGTATCAGCCAAAACAGTCTGTGCATTTCTTCCCCTCCGTGTGCCTGGTGGACCTAAAGTTCCCAGGCTGAACCGCTGGATTTTATGCCCGGTACAGCAAGTTGACAAGGGCCACGACATCGCACCGGGGAGCAGCAGCCCCAGGCTAGACGTGCTCGGCGCTGAGCAACAGCGGAACGCCCAACTTATCCGAATAGTGTGGGCGGAATCGCTCAAGGTTGTACATCTGCGCCACATCTACAGTGCGCGGGCCGAGGCCGGGGTCGGGCAGCGGTGCGTGGGTGTACTTGCCGTCCTGGATGGCGACGAGCCGGCCGTGGACGCCATCGCGCACCAGGTCCATGGCCAAGTTGGCGAAAGTGATGGCGATCATCTGATCGAGCGCGTCCGCCTCCCCGCTGCGGAGGTCGTATGTGAGGTCGCTCGACATTGTGTCCTCGCCGGTGCGCGCCCGAATCTCCTCGGCCAGCGCGTGGCCGATGTCCTCCTTCTTCTTGTGCCCGTAGGCATCAGCCTCGCCGAACTCGGCGACCTTCTGCCCCTTCCAAACAGCTCCCTCAGAGGCAATCACGAATGAATACCGGCTGGGGTTATTGCGCTTGTCTTCGACCAGGATCTGCGTGAGCCGCTCGAGATCGAAGTCGATCTCTGGAAGCACACAGCGCGCCGAGGTGACGTAGGCGGTGTAGAGCGCGGTGAATCCCGAGTCGCGCCCGAAGATGCGGAACACACCGATGCGCTCGTGCGATCCGAGCGTGGTGCGCTGGCGCGTGATCAACTCCTTGGCGCGAGTGATGGCGGTGGAAAAGCCGATGCAGTACTCGGTGCCGCGCACATCGTTGTCCATCGTTTTGGGAATGCCCAGTACGCTGATGTCTTTTGCGTCCAGGACCTTGGCGAAGCTGAGCGTGTCGTCGCCTCCGATTACGATCAGGTGATCCAGTCCCAAGCGCTCGATGTTTTCGAGCACGACAGGGGTCAAGTCAAAAATGTCCGGGCCGCATTCGAGTCCCGCCAGACGCCCGGGCAGGATGTGCGGCGGGAGTTTCGCCCGCCTGATGCGCTGCGGATTCACGCGCGAGGTGTGCAGCATAGTCCCGCCGGTGCGGTCAATTCCTCGCGTACTCACGCGGTCCAGCTCGCGAAGATACTCCGGGTCGAGGTCGGGCCCGGGCCGCAGATGCGTTAGTCCCTCCCAGCCGCGGCGGATGCCGATCACCTGGTAGCCCAACTCGGTGGACTTATAGACGACGCTCTTGATCACCGAATTCAGGCCGGGGACATCTCCCCCGCCCGTCAAGATTCCGATACGACGTGTGCGGCTCATCAGTAGAATCGGTTCAAAATTCTAGCATGGAGATCCCTGAGGAACAGTTCTGGGGAATGCGCCAAGTATCGCCGCCGGTAGAAGAAGTGGCGTCGAGAAGGTCCAGCCGGAAAAAACCGCTTAGGGCTACTTTTCAGGTTCGGCCGCGTTCTCCGGCACGCCAAGCACTTGGACGTGGACGGCACGCTCGCGGGGGCCGTCGAGCTCGGCCAGGATGATGGATTGCCAGTTACCGAGCGCCAGCGAGCCGTCGCGCACCGGCACGGAAAGTGTGTGCCCCAGAACCATGGCGCGGAGATGCGAATCGGCGTTCTTGCGGTCGCACTCGGAGAGCCGGGGATCGTTGTGCCGCCAATAGTCAATGCGGCCGACCAGTTTTTCCAGGAAGGCCTTCATGTCGTCCAGCAGAGCCTGCTGAAATTCGTTGATGAAAACGGCCGTGGTGGTATGCAGAGATTGCACAATTACGAATCCGGCCTTCAGGCCGTGCTTGCGCACGACCTCGTTCAGGTCGCGGGTGATGTTGATCAGCTCCAGGCGTTCCCGGGTCCTGTAGACAATCGTTTCCAGATAGAGCTGCAGCGCGGCAGTGGGCCGAACTTCCGGCGTCAGGCGAGGGGTCTTAACAGGGACGGTCATACCCTTGTGCTCCCGGCCGTCGGATCCGCCCGTCCCCGGGCGACTAGGTCCCAAGCAACGGCCCGAACAATTATAGGTGCCACGGGCGTGCGCGTCTATGCAAACTTTACGCCCAAAAACTCGGCGTAAACCTCTTAGCAGCAGCGGCTTACCCGGGTGTATTTCCGCTTCAACCCTTCCAAATAGAATTCCTCCGGAGACAGGACCGGAGAGGTCGATCCCCTCCCGCGGCCTGCAACTCGCCCTACCTTCAAAGACCAGGGCCCGGGTGCGCCAGAGGTCCACATGAGGTAGTTCTCGTAGGCGGCATCGCCCGAGACCTGGCGCAGCCCCCACCACACATGACGAAGGCGCTCCCATAGCTTCCGTCGCCATTGCGCAGCCTTGAAGCCTGCCTCTTCACAGGCGGCGCGTTCATGCGGGAGCGCCGGTCTCGTTGGAGCAGCTTTGAGTGCAACTCTCACGTCAGTCTCCTTCGGCCCAGCCCGTGGCCACGTAAGGCGCCTCGTGGAGCACGGCCGGCTCGCGCTTGGCCAGGATGCGGAACCACTCCAGCGACGCCTCCATCAGCAGGATCACGACCAGCGCCGCAAACAGCGCCGTCACCGCCGCGTCCAGGCGGTTGTTGAACACGAGCCGCTTGGTCGCGGCGAGTTGCTCGGCGGGGACAGCATGCGCCGCCAGCCTGGCTGCAAGCTGATTGGCGTAACTCAGCAGGCCAATGCGCGGGTTGGGATGGAAGATTTTCTGGTAGCTGGCGGTGAGCGTCACCGACACCAGCCAGACCATCGGCCCGAGCGTCACCCACACCCAGCGCAGTCGGCCCATCTTGATAAGAATCGTCGTGGCGACCACCAGCGCCACTGCCGCCAGCAGTTGGTTAGCGATGCCGAACAGCGGCCAGAGGGTGTTGATCCCGCCCAACGGGTCGAGCACTCCCTGATACAGGAAATAACCCCACGCCCCGACAATCAGGGCGCTGTTCAGCAGGATGCTGGGATACCAGGCCGTGCGCGCAAGCGGCTTCCATACGTGCCCCAGCACCTCCTGCACCATGAATCGGCCCACACGCGTGCCAGCATCGAGCACGGTCAGGATGAACAGCGCTTCAAACATGAGCGCGAAGTGATACCAGATGCCGAGCAGGCGCGGACCACCGATCGTGCGGCTGAAGATCTGCGCCATGCCCACGGCCAGCGAGGGCGCACCACCGGCGCGGTTGAGCAGCGTGCTCTCACCCACCTGCTGCGCCAGATGGTGCATAGTCTGCGCGTCGAGCGGGAATCCCCACTGGCTGATCGTCGCAGCGGCCCCCTCAGCCGTGCCGCCGACAATGGCCGATGGGCTGTTGATGGCGAAATAGACGCCCGGGGAGAGCGCGCAGGCCGCCACCATGGCCATGACCCCCACGAACGACTCCATCAGCATCGAGCCATAGCCCACCAGGCGCGCATGGCCTTCGCTTGAGATCATCTTCGGCGTCGTGCCGGAGGAGATCAACGAATGGAAGCCGCTGACGGCCCCGCAAGCAATGGTGATGAAACAGAACGGAAAGATGGTCCCGGCAAAGACCGGCCCGTTGCCATCGACAAAGCGCGTGAGCGGCGGCATCTGGATGGTCGGGCGGACCAGCAGCATCCCACCTGCAAGCGCCCAGACCGCACCCACCTTGATAAAGGCGCTCAAGTAATCGCGAGGGGCGAGCAGCAGCCAGACCGGCAACGCTGAGGCGGCGTAGCCGTAAACGATGAGGGCCAACGCCAGCGCCGGACCGGAAAGGGTGAAGATCTGCGCCCACGATGGCGATGCCGCCACCCACTGGCCGGCCACCACGTCGAATAGGATCAGCGCAAGCCCAATCGCCGAGGCCTCCAGCACCCGCCCCGGCCGCCAATAGCGCATGTAGATCCCCATTACCATGGCGATGGGGATGGACATGGCTAGGGTGAAGGTAGCCCACGGCGAGGCCTTGAGCGCATTGACCACAATCAGCCCCGCCACCGCGAGCAGGATGATCATGATCGCCAGCACCGCGGCGATGGCGATTCGGCCGCCGCGCTTAGACACCTCTTCGTGGGCCATCTGGCCCAGCGATTTGCCGTCGCGGCGAATCGAGAAGAACAGGATGACGAAGTCCTGCACGCAGCCGCCCAGCACCGCGCCCACGATCAGCCACAGCGTTCCCGGCAGATAGCCGAACTGCGCGGCCAGCGTCGGGCCGACCAGCGGCCCGGGTCCGGCAATGGCCGCGAAGTGGTGGCCCATGAGCACCCATTTGTTGGTGGGAACGAAGTCGCGGCCGTCGTCGAGCCGCTCGGCCGGAGTGGCCCGGGTGCGGTCCAGCGCCAGCACGCGCGCCGAAACAAACGCCGAGTAGAACCTGTAGGCCACCAGGTAGGTGCAAACCGCTGCAACAATGAACCACGTCGCATTGAGCGGCTCGCGGCGCTCGAAGGCAATCGCTCCGAGCGCGCCCGCCCCGGCCAGCGCGATCCCCATCCAGAAAATATATTTTCGGAGCTTCTTCATCGGTTCCGGCCCAATTCTCAGGAATCCTACGGAACACAAGTCTCGATCGTCAACCCGCGCGTGTGTTTCCGTTCCCAAAAAAAGGGAGCCGGCGCACGATTTCGTTTTCGCTGTCTCCGGGAACAGCCAGACTTTCGCGTGGAGGCGGCCCGCCACTGCCTGAATCCGGCACCGTGCCGGTCGCGGGATTTTACTTTGGATATAGAACTGTGAAACAGGAAGGAGCCAACCGGAAGGCAGGCTTGCTGGCTACGAAGCCCTTGGATGCAGGGGAGCGGTGTAGATTCCTCGGTCCCACTCGGGGGCTCGGCATGACACCGGCGCATTCGTGCGTTCCCGTGATGCCACCGGCAGCGGGCGCTGCCGCTATCCCTTCCAGTTGGGGGACGAGGTGAACTGGTAGAGCGGAAACACCTCGCGGAAGATCTTGCTGACTTCCTCGGGAAAGCCGGATCGGGTTGCGGCGGCGGGTTTCATCTTGCGGCGCACGATCCAGCCCTTCATCCGCTTCCAGTCTTCCGCACGCGAGGGCCAGCCGTCGTGCCGGGTCCAGTCACCCTTTTCCGTCGAGTACCAGTAGCTGTCGTACTTTCTGCCCAGGCGCCGCTCCTGCCGTTCGAGCCATGCGGCGTGAGCCGTGGCACGAGGGGCAGCAATTCGCGCCAGACGCGACTCGCGGCCCTGGCTGTAGATGCGGAACCCCGAGGTGATCGCGTCGGGCGAAACACCGACGTAGAGCTGCCCATCGTCACCATCAACGGCGCGCTGGTCGGAAAAGCTAAGGTACATCTGGGTGCGGTAGGGCGACTTGTCCGCAGCGAAGCGAATATCGCGGTTGATGCGCGAAAAGTTGCGGCTGGTGCGCCCGCTGACGTCAAACTCGGGGTTGAGCCGCTGCGCCGCGGGCGCCAGCGCGTCGAGCAGCGCGCGCAAAGGCTCGACCACGTGCGCGCGGTAGCGCTCGCGGTTCTCATCCATCCAAGCCTTGCGGTTATTGCGGCCCAGTTCGCGAAAGAAACGAAACGTCTCCGCGCTGAAAATAGCTTGCTTGCCACTCATTTCGCACCTCGACTGCTCGGGAAAAAACTCCATAGCACGATTGGCCGCAAGGGTCAATGCGGGGCTGGTGGACGCGACCCGATGCAGCGCCTTAGAACGCCGACGCCTCCCGGGGATCGGGAGGCGTCGGGAATCGTGCGGGGCTTGGGCCCGCTGCGGAGGTGGGTAGCTGTTTATCGGACGACGGCGGTTTCTTCCGCCTGCGTCTCGGTCTTGTCCGCGCCGCTGCCGTTGGCGTGGCCGTTGCCGCCGGGGGTCGCCGCCTTAATGGCCGCGATCGAGCCGATCTGCACTACGCTCGTCTGGGGCTTCTTCAGCACCAGCTCCTCGTAAATGGCGCGCACCTTGGCCTCTTCCTCCAGGGCCTTTTTCCGGCGGAGGCGATCCTCTTCAGCCGCGGTCATGGGGATGTCGTGCTCCTTCGGGCGCACACGAGCCGCGTCGGCGGCGTCAATCACCAGCGAGTGCTCGTAATTCTCCAGGTTGACCGAGCGGCCCTTAGCATAGATCTCGTGCTTGCCGTGTGTCCGGTACCACTGCGCGACGGTCGCGTTCTTGTACATGTTTTCGATAATCTTCCGCCAGCCGATGCCAGTGTTGTACGCGCAGAAGGATATTTCACCCTGCTGCGTCGCATACGGAATGATGCACATCTCGGTGCGGCGGAAGTCGTAGTTGAACAGATCCTGAAACCACATGCCGGCGATGAACAGGAAGTTCCAGGGATCGGCGCGCCTCTTCAGCGCATCCTCGTAGGTGCGGTCCGGACTGGAACTGCCGTATTTCTTCTTCGGATCGCCGGTCAGCCCCCAGGACTTGTCGAACTTCTTCCAGAGGTCGATCAAGGCCAGGCTGGGCGGGGCTTCGTACGGTTTGTAGTTTTTCAGCAGCGCCAGACCCATCATCACATTGGAGAACCACTTCACGCGCGCAGCATCGGTGATCTTCTTGACGTCCTCGACCAGTTGCGGCACATCAAGGAAGCGCGGCACCGGAGCCCACTCCTTGGTCTCCTTGTTGATCATCAACGCCGTGCCGATGCCGCAGTTCGGGTGGCAGCCGCAGCTCACCTGACCAAACTGCGTGTCCGGTCCGTGGACCAAGTCGGCAAAAGCCGAAAAAGCGCTGACCAGCGAGATGGGGAACCAGTCCCGGGTGGGCTCCACTTTCCCCACTTGCCGGCTGACGTCCTGGGCCAAGTGGGAAAGGGTGTAGCGCTGGCGGAGGCGCCGCTCGGGAGTGATGTCCTCGTCGCGGCCGGTGAACGAAACCGGCTGGAAGGCCACAAACGAAATCTTCTTCGGATTTTCCATGGCGAACTTGACGATGGCGCCCACCTGGTCGTTGTTGACGCTATTGACGATGGTCACCACCAGAATGATCTCGATGCCCGCCTCGTGCATATTCTCGATGGCGCGCAGCTTGACGTCGAACAGGTTGCCGATTTGGCGATGGCTATTGGCGTCGTTGCCGATGCCGTCGAACTGCAGGTAGGCATAGCGCAGGCCCGCCTCGAAGGTCTTCCGGCAGAACTCCTTACTCTTGGCGAACTCAATGCCGTTGGTGGCCGCTTGGACGCTGTTGTAGCCCAGTTTGCGGGCGTACCGGATGGCGTCGACGAAGTAAGGATGCATGGTGGGCTCACCGCCCGAGAACTGCACCGAGAGCTGCCGGCGCGGCTTGATCTTCACCGCGTTGTCCAGCACCTCCTTGATCTCCTCCCAGCTCAGCTCGTGGACGTAACCCACCTGGTTGGCGTCCATGAAGCAGGGGTCGCACATCATGTTGCACCGGTTGGTGAGGTCCACGGTCAGCACCGAGCCCCGGCCATAGCGCACCGTGCTGCTGCCGTGCTTGTGCAGGTCCTCGTCGTTGTGCGCGGGGATGTCCCGGCCGGGAAAATTCTTTTCGATCCAAGCAAGGAACCGCGAGTCGATGGCCATCAGATCTTCATATTGCCCGTGCTTGGGGCATTGCTTGACCATCCATATCTGACCGTTGCGCTCGATGATCTGCGCCTTGATCTCCCCCACCTTCTCGTGCATGAGGTCTTTCCAGTCTTTCGCGCCGCTGAAGATCTCCTCCCGCGCCTCCTTCACGCACCCGGGACATAGGGAATCGGTCTGCCGCGGCCAGCCGAGCGTCGGCTTGGTCTTCTCCCAGGACTTCAGCAGCGGCTTGTCCGACCATTTCGGCGTAAAGGAAGGGCTGGGGCGGTACTTATTAAAGAGCTGGATCGTGTCAAAGGTCACCCCGGCCGCCTTGCAGACGACGGCATCAACCAATTTCAACGCCTGCGTGCCTACTCTCCTAGGCATATCACTACTCCCCCCTCGCGTTCGGATTCAGATGACGCTTTATATGAGTTTATTGTGACCCTAAGGCGATCCCCCGGGGTCGACTTACCATAACACATGCACCCCCACTGCGTCTACCTAAGTCTTTAGCCTGCCTGAGCTTGCCCCTTACCCCGGCCACCGTCCAGCCGTATGCGCCGAAGAGCCAAAACCGGGGGTTGAACGGCGCCTTCCGACAGTCAATGGCAAAACGGGGGGGATCGCAGGGGGGTAGCAAGTAGGTGGCAAAAGCGACGAATTTACGTCCCGACAGGTGGATTTCAGTCGTTCAAGGCGGGACGTAGTACGGCGATGCCGAAGTGGGCCAGCAGCGAGGCCCCTTCGTCAAGTTGGAGCCAGCGGACGGCACAGTGGTCCTTCAAATACTTGGAGACCCGGGACTCGTTAATGCCAAGGTGCTCGGCAAGACGGGAACGCAGCGATTCCCCGCGACGCGCGCCTCGCTCGCCACGCAACAGGTTACCCACACCGATCCGGAGCGTCTGGCATGCTTCGATGTAATAGTAGGTGGTCTGGTCCGCATCGGACAGGATGAACACTCCGGGTCCCGCAGGAGCCTGGTCCGCCTCGTCAACGTGGGACAGCGGGCTGGCAATCAATCGCCGTAGCTGCGATTCCAGGTGCGCAAGACGGGAGGCCAGAGCCGGTTCGCCGGCACGCCCGCGCACTTGCCATGCCGCCGGCCCTACCGCGGGCTCTACAACCTGAGCGCGCCCCGCTGCCGGCCGCGGCGTCGACTCAGGCACCTCCTCCGACTCTTCCGCGGCTCGAGAGCGTACCTGCAGAGTTCTGGACGACTCGGGCGTCCCCTGCGCCGATTGCGCCGGCGCAGCCAGAGCCTCGGTGGCTTTGCCCCGGCGATGTCCGCGGCCTCCGCGACGACCGCGACGCCGGTGGCGAGGTCGCTCGGATGGTGCTACCCCGCCTTCGATCCTCTGGCCTGAAGACTCCAGCGGCAACTGCGGCTGCAGAGCGATAGGTTCGACTGAAGCCGGAGCCGGTCTGGGTACAGCAACCGTGTCCGGCGCGGATGAGGGAGGCTGCTCCGGCCCAACTGGCGCGGGAACCGGGGCGCCGAGGCGGCTCAGGGCTTCGGCGGCTTTCGTCCTCCATTGGGCGCGGCGAAAGCGCTCGGCGGCCGCGGTGTACCATCGCACGGCTTCATCGGTCTGGGCAGACTTTTCGGACAGCTTCGCCAACTCGAATGCCACCATGGCGTCGCGGGTCCTCTCGTAGATCGCGGCAAGCTGGCCCGCTGGGTCGCTGCTGGCTTTCGCCTTGCGGATGCGTGCCTGGATCTGTCGCCAATCAGCCATGGCCGGGCATTGTAGCAGCCGCAGGGCGTTGCGGCCAGCTTTGGAGCTGACAGAGTTTCACGACAAAAGCGCGCCGACGCTCGCATTGGAGTCACCTCCTGCGGCACAATCAGTGTGTGACCGCAGAAGAACAGACCTGCTGGGTGATCAACCAGGCGCAGGCGCTTGGTTTCGACTTGTGCGGTGTGGCTCCGGTGGGGGATTCCGAAGAGTTGCAATTCCTTCCGGAATGGCTCGCACGAGGCTACGGCGGCGAGATGGACTATCTCGGCGACGCACGCCGGCGCTCGCCCGAACGTGTGCTCGCGGGCGCGCGCAGCTTGATCGTCTGCGCGCTCAACTACAACACGCCGCTGCCGTATTCTACCGAGGTTCCGGCTGGATTGGAGGTCAGGGAGAATAAGCAAGGGACAGTGCATATCTGTCCCGAATCCGGCGCGACGGGTCGAAGGATCCCGCTTCGTCCGGGCGAAGAGAGCTCCACTCAGCATCCGGCCGCCCTAGGCCCGCGAGGATGGATCTCGCGCTACGCCTGGGGCGACGACTATCACGATGTCGTGCGCGGAAAGCTTGAAGCATTGCTCGAAGCGTTGCGCAACCAGCTCGGACAACCGTTCGAGGCCCGCGCTTACGTGGATACCGGGCCGGTGGCCGAGCGGGTTGCGGCGAAGTACGCCGGGCTAGGGTGGCTCGCGAAAAACACCTGCCTGATTCACCCGCAGCTCGGTTCGTGGCTCTTCCTCGGTGTGATTCTGACAACGCTCGACCTGGCTCCCTCGCTTGCTGCGGCGGAGGCTCCCCTGCCCGACCTCTGCGGGAACTGCCGGCTGTGCATTGAAGCATGTCCCACTGGCGCAATCGTTGAGCCGTACGTGCTCGATGCGCGGCGCTGCATCTCTTATCTGACCATCGAGCTCCGCGGAACGATCCCGGAAGAGTTCCGCCCGGCCATGGGCCGGATGGTCTTCGGCTGCGACATCTGCCAGGACGTCTGCCCGTGGAACCGCCAGGCGCCGGAGACGAGTCTCGCGGCGTTCTTGCCGCGGCCAATTGCAAGGAGGAACGAGACGAGAAACTCGAAGAGCGAAATTGAGCCTTCCGCTGTGGCTGCCACGGCGGAACCGGTGTCGCTGTTTACTCCGGCGCTGGAATGGCTGGCGTCGCTCGGCAAGCAGGAGTACCGCGAAGTCTTCCGCGGCAGCGCAGTGAAGCGGGCCAAATGGCGCGGCTTAGTTCGCAACGCCTGCATCGCCCTGGGAAACTCCGGTGCGCACCCGGGCACGACGGCCCACTCTCGAATCGTCGCGTTGCTCGAGCGGCTGGCCGGTTCAGACGACCCCTTTATCGCCGAGCACGCCCGCTGGGCACTCGGTCGGCTCCGGTCGCCGTAGACCCAACGACAAGAGCGAGAACCCGGTGCGCAAGTGCGGCCGAGTTGTGCAGCGCCTCGTGCGGCGTTAGAATACCTCCCGTCTCCGATACCGCATATATCCATTCAGACTGAGGAGGTATTCCCGTGGCACACCAGCAACCAACATTGAAGAAGGAGGGTCCTGTGGCCCACGAGCTTCCACCACTTCCCTATGCTTTCGATGCGCTCGAACCCTACATTGACAAGATGACGATGGAGATCCATCACGGCAAGCACCACGCCACCTACGTCAACAACCTGAACAAGGCACTCGAAGGCCAGACTCAATTGCAATCTCTTTCACTGGAAGCCCTGCTCGCCAGCCTAGACAAGGTCCCCGAAAACGTCCGGACGGCCGTGCGCAACAACGGCGGCGGGCACTGTAATCACTCGATGTTCTGGAAGATCATGAAGAAGGGCGGCGGGGGCGAGCCCTCGGGCGAGCTGGCGACAGCCATCAAGTCCACCTTTGGCTCGTTCGCCGAGTTCAAGACGAAGTTCGCGCAGGCCGCGACCACGCGCTTCGGCTCGGGCTGGGCCTGGCTGCACATCCAGGATAGCAGGCTCGTCGTCGAATCCACCGCGAACCAGGACAATCCCATCATGACGGGCGGCAAGCCGGTGATGGGCTTGGACGTCTGGGAGCACGCTTACTACTTGAAGTATCAGAACCGCCGGCCCGACTATATCGAGGCCTGGTGGAACGTCGTCAACTGGGGCGCCATCGCCGAGAACTACGCCAAGGCCAAGAAATAGCCCCGGTTTCCTGCCGCATTCTCCTTCGAGCGGCCCGCCTCCGAAGCGGACTCCGGAGACGGGCCGCCTGCGTTCTGCCCTTTCGCCACGAGAACCCATTTCGCATACAATGGCGCTCGTCGGGGCCCAACCTCTCATCCGATTCGGAGGCGCTATGACAACCACGGGTACCCTGGCCCTGGGGCTGATATTCCTGAAACTGAACGTACAGTTCCCGCAGGGCATCGGCGATCAGGAGCAGATCGTGCTCCGCTGGGTGCATTTCGTGGCGGGCATCACCTGGGTGGGGCTGCTGTACTTCTTCAACCTGGTTAACGTGCCGCTGATGAAAGCGCTCGACGGGCCGACCAAAGGCAAAGTCGTGCCCGTACTGATGCCGAAGGCGCTGTGGTGGTTCCGCTGGGCCGCGGTCGTGACCTGGCTCGCCGGGTTCCGCTATTTCATGATCCTGGCGAAAACCGATGCCGTCAATGCGGGCAACCGCGGCCTGATGTGGCGCTGGCTGGGGATCTGGCTGTTGGCGTGGCTGCTGGCGTTCGTGATCATAAATGCCTTGCTGCGCCCCACCGAAGGCGCGCTCAATAACGGCTGGGTGCTCACTTTGCTGATCGGTTTCGTAACGATGGCCACGTCCTGGCTGGTGCTCTCCCTGCTCGGGGATCCCGCCGCGAGCAACCGAACGCTTTCGATCAGCGTGGGAGGCGGGCTGGGCACGGTCATGTTCTTGAACGTCTGGGGCATCATCTGGCGCTGTCAGAAGAAGCTCATCGCCTGGACCAAAGCCAACGCCGAGCGAGGCACGCCGATGCCGCCCGAGGCGGCCCGGCTCGCCCGGCAGGCGTTTCTGGCCTCACGGGCAAACTTCTGGCTGTCGTTTCCGATGCTCTTTTTCATGGCTTCCGCGAGCCACTACCCATTCCTCTCTGGTAAATGAGAAGGCAAAAGGTAGGAATTAAGGGTAGCCCGCCACTTCAGAGGCGGGGCCTTTCCTAATCTTCTTCTGTCCTTTTTCTTTTTTCTACAGCAGGCGTGTTTGATTTGGCGAGACAAGCTCGTAGCGGATGCCGCGCCAGACAATGCGGCGCGTGAAAGCCGCCACCAGCCAATTCCACAAATAAACGACGGGCACCAGCCCCGCCAGTAGCGTCCATACCCAGCCGTACGCAAAGAGTTTTTCTCTCCAGGCGGGGAGAAGCTCCAGGACGGCGAGCCATCGCAGGTAGCCCTTGACGGCAGCCAGCAACGGCAGGGCCAGCACCAGCAGGAAAATGTGCAGGCCGGGTGCGCCGGTGAGCCACCTCTGCATCACCGCCACAATACCCAGCAGCAGCGTCCCACAATAGAGCAGGTGGGCCAGCCCTGCCAGCGCCCACAGCCACGGCGTATGCACGCGGGTGATGACGATTTGACGGTTGGTGAACTCGAGCAGGGCGTCCAGATCGGCATCATGCAGCGTCGCCACCAGACACTCCGGCAAAAACTCGATGGGGCGACCGGCCTGCCGAAGAGCTCGGGTGAGCGAATAGTCGTCGCTCACCGAGCCACGCCAGAATTCGAGCCCTTGGACGTCGTCGAATACCTTGCGGCGGATGGCCGTGCCGCCGCCCCAGCAGAAATTACTCCTGTGTTCGCCCTGAAATGTCGCGATGGGCGCGTTCCAGGCTGCCGCCACCGCGCTCCAGAAGCCGCCGCGGTCAGGTAGATACCAACGAAAGGTCGTCGCGGCGCCCAAGCGCGCGTCAGCCAGCGGCGCCACCAGGTGCCGCAGCCAAGTGCGTTCCGGCCGGCCGTCGGAATCAACGAAGACGATCACCTCAAAATCCGAAGGGAGCTGCACGACTGCGGCGCGAAGATTGTTCACCTTGTCGCCGCAACCTTCCGGCGGGCCAGCAAGGACGATTCTTGCCGGGCGCCTGCTCGCCGCAGTGATGCGCCGCAACAGTTCGTACGCAGGGTCGGCGGTTCCGGCCAGGGCGAAGAAGACCTGGTAGTTGGGGTAGTCGAAATCGAGGAGCGCGGCGAGGTTTTGCTCGAGGCCCGGCTCGACGCCCTTGCATGGGCAGACCACCGCGACCTGGGGCGCGTAGAAGCCGGGATGCGCCGCCAGCCGCCGCCTCGCCATCTTCAGCCACCGCGCGCCTTCCCACAGCCCGTAAAGGCCCAAGACGATTTGCAGCGCGACCAGAATATAGAAGATTTCGAGCATCGAAGATCCCAACCCGCCTGGGACCCTGCGTCCCACCACGGCGGGCTCAGGGCAACCCGCGGCGCGAGAATAGCAGAAGAAAATCCACCGCGCATCTCCACCCCATCCCTACTAGAATCGCCGCAGCTTTCGACTGCAAGGCGAGGGGGTGAGGGATGCCGCTAGCGATTCAGCCCGGCCTGGTTACGACTTCGACCGAACTCCCCGGCTATCGTATCGTGCGAACCCTGGGGATTGTGAGGGGCATTGTTGTGCGCTCGCGCAGTATCGTCGGGAATCTGGCCGCGGGGTTGCAAACGGTGTTTGGAGGCAACATCACTCTGTACACCGAGCTGTGCGAGAAAACGCGGGAGGAAGCGTTCGAGCTGATGCTCCAGCACGCCGCCGAACACGGCGCCAATGCGGTGATCGCGATGCGCTACGACGCCAACGAAGTCATGCAAGGTGTCACGGAGGTGCTGGCCTACGGTACCGCGGTTCAGGTCGAGCGCGTATCCTGACCGTTGCGTGGCATGACGCGGCGCTGCCAGTGCGCGCAAACCAGTCGAGCTTTACTCCGCGGACGGCGGTGGTACACTGCCGCACCAGCCATGACATGCCCGTCGTGTTCTACAGAGGCACCCGAGGGCAGCCGCTTCTGCCCCTCGTGCGGTGCGGCGTTGGATCTCGAGTCAACTCCTACCCTCACGCAGGCCGATGACCCGGCGTTCAGACCAAGCGCCCGGACGAGCCCCCGGGCACGCACGCCTTCTCCCGGGGCGGGCCGCATCTCGTCCTCCAGCTCCTTCGATGAAGCGCGCTTCGTTCCCGGAACAACACTGGTCGACCGCTACCGCATCGTCGCGCTGATCGGCAAGGGCGGCATGGGCGAGGTCTACCGCGCCGAGGACCTCAAGCTCGGCCAGTTGGTGGCGCTGAAGTTCCTTCCCGAGGCGGTGGCGCAGGACGGCGCCGCGCTGGCGCGCTTCCACCGCGAGGTACGCGTGGCCCGCCAGGTCTCACATCCCAACGTTTGCCGGGTGTTTGATATCGGAGAGGCCGACGGGCTGCCGTTCATCAGCATGGAGTATATGGACGGCGAGGACCTGGCATCGCTGCTGCGGCGGATCGGGCGGTTGCCCGCGGACAAGGCGGTGGAGATCGCGCGCCAGTTGTGCGCCGGGCTGGCCGCAGCGCACGAAAGCGGTGTGCTGCACCGCGACCTGAAGCCCTCCAACGTCATGATTGACGGCCGCGGCAAGGCGCGCATTACCGATTTCGGCCTGGCCGGGCTGGCGGGGGATCTCCGAGGCGGTGAGGCAAGCGGCGGCACACCTGCTTACATGGCTCCCGAACAGCTCGCGGGAGGCGAAGCCTCGGTCAAGAGCGACATCTACTCGCTCGGCCTCTTGCTCTACGAATTGTTCACCGGCAAGCGCGCATTTGACGCCGCGACGCTGGCCGAGCTGCGCCGCCTGCACGAGCAGACGACCCCGTCGAGCCCTTCGAGCCTGGTCAAGGAGATGGATCCGCTGGTCGAGCGGGTGATCCTGCGCTGCCTGGAGAAAGATCCCCGCGCCCGACCTGTTTCCGCGATCCAGGTGGCTGCGGCATTGCCCGGCGGCGATCCCCTCGCTGCAGCGCTGGCCGCAGGCGAAACGCCCTCGCCGGAGATGGTCGCGGCCTCCGGGGAAGTGGAGGGCCTGCGGCCAGCGATAGCGTGGGCGTGCTTGGCGGGAGTCGTGGTGGGAGTTTTCGCGGCAATTCTGCTGAGCGCGCAAGCCAAGCTCTACCGCCGTGTGCCGCTGGAAAAACCGCCGGAAGCGCTCACCGAACGAGCGCGGGAGATCCTGCAGACTGTCGGCTACTCTGAACCGCCGGTGGATATGGCGGTTGGGTTCTACGAGGGGAGCGAGTTCCTACGCTATATCCGGGAGCGCGACAAATCGAAGACGCGATGGGACAACCTGGAAACCGGAGCGTTCGTGTTTTGGTATCGAAGCAGCCCGCGGCCGCTCGAGGCGCGTTTCTTTTTCTCGGAAGCGCCCACGTTGGGATCCGTCTGGACGAATGACCCCCCGCTGGAGGTTTCGGGGATGACTTTAGTGAGGCTCAATCCGCGCGGCCGCCTCACCCAGTTGATTGTTGTTCCTCCTCAGGTTGAAAAGTCAAGCGAGGCCGCGGCCTCGCCCGACTGGGCACCATTGTTCTCTGCTGGCGGACTCGATCCGTCCAAGTGGGCGCCAGCCCAGCCCACCTGGACGCCGCCTGTTTACAGCGATGCGCGTGTGGCTTGGACAGGGTCGCTGCCCGAGCGCCCCGAGATTCCGATGCGAATCGAGGCCGCGGCGTATCGGGGCAAGCCCGTCTATTTCGAGTTGATCGGCCCCTGGACCAGACCGGAACGCATGCAACCGTACAAGCCGACCGCCGGCGAGCGAGCAGGTCAGGTGATTGGCATCGTTTTATTGCTTTCGCTGCTGGTGGGCGGCGCGATGCTCGCCCGGCGGAACCTGCGCCTGGGCCGGGGCGATCGCCGGGGAGCTTCGCGTCTCGCGGCTATTATTTTCGCGGCCGAGGCGGTGTGGTGGTTCTTGGGGACGCACCACGTCCCGAATTTTTACGAGCTCGGGCTCTTCATCATGTTTCTGGGCGCGGCGGCTCTGACTTCCGGTTTCGCCTGGATCCTTTACATCGCGCTGGAGCCGTATGTGCGCCGCCGCTGGCCCGCCACACTGGTCTCCTGGAGCCGTTTGCTGGCGGGAGGCTTCCGGGATCCGCTGGTGGCACGCGATGTGCTTGTGGGCTGCCTGTTGTCCACCGTCTCAGTGGTTCTGGCAAGAGCGGGCTGGTTTGTGTCCTTGTGGCTCGGCTCTCCTCCTCTTCAACCATTTACGGGTCCGAGCCGCCAGTTCCTCGGCTCGCGCGCGATTATTTCTGATTTATCGAACAACTTGCCCATCGCCATTTTCACTGGGCTTGCATTTCTTTTTGTCTTGTTCCTTTTCCGGGTCTTGCTGCGTAGGGAGTGGGCCGCAGCAGGCGCATTCGTTCTCCTCTTTACCCTCTTCAGCGCGCTGCCGAGCGAGTCGCCCGCACTGTTCGCGGTCCGAGAAGTGATAATCAATAGTCTGACCGTTTTTCTCTTGGTTCGCTTCGGTGTGCTGGCCGTCATGGCGTCTTTTCTTTTTGGCGTTTTCCTTGGGAATTTTCCGCTCACGACCGATGCCTCCGCATGGTACGCGGGCATCGGCTTTGCGGGGATCCTGGTGATGGCCGCGATGGCTTTCTATGGCTTTTACACCTCCCTGGGCGGACGGCCGGCCTTCGGCGGCGCGGCGTTGGACGACTGAGGCTCAGCCGGCGAGACGCTTACGCTACATCTCAAGCCACATTTCCATTTTGAGCTCTCTCGCCGAATCTTCGGATCCTCGCCGTCATCAATATTCATGTGGGTGTTCAGGTTGCCGGACCGTCCTGGACAAGGACTCGACGGAGATCACAGTGTACGGAGAGCAGGAGCAGAGCGCCTACAACGGGCACTTCGAGTCCACCTGCTACCACCCGCTGTTGCTGTTCATACCGGCCAACGACAGCCTGGAGCGGGACATCGCCGAACTGCTACCCCGCCCGGCGGGCAGGCCCAGCCAGAAGCCGGTGGTCGAGTACAAAGGGTTCCTCTACTAGGCTGGGAGTTGGAACATGGCCCGACGGGTGGTGGCGAAGGTCGAGCATCATGCGGGGGAGTTGTTCCCGCGAGTCGGATTCATTGTGACTAACCTGACCCTGCCGAGCCGGGCGGTGCAGTTTTATAACAAGCGCGGGACCGCGGAGCAGTGTCTGAGAAAACTGATTGGGAAGGCGACCATTGCAGGTGTTCAGGACTCGCGGCGGGCGGTTGAGAGCCGCTCGGACCATCGCGGAGAGGAAAAATGTGCTGGAAGGGCTCGGTAGGAGGCAAAGGGTGTATGCTCCCAGATGCTGGAAGGCCAAAATGGAAATTCCGGATACAACCTTCCTGAGGAAGGTCCGTCGAATGCAAACAAAGGCGCTGCATGCATCATCACAGAGTTCCAGGAAGCTCCAACTGACTGCTACCCGATGCCGATTGTCATCCAAACAGAAAGTCGAAACTGCTCGGTGATAAGTTGACAGCGATGCGCATTCTCCTCCTCAACCTGGGTATGGAGTCTATCCAGGAGGTAAAGCAGGCCTTATCAGGCCAAGGCTATGAAATCACCACAGAACGCGACCTGACGGTTGATGAGATTCTCGTTCTTTCCCCGGAAGTCCTGATCACAGAAGCGACACCATCCGACCTCAGCTGCTGCGGTTTGATCAGCCAAATCAAGACAAGTCCTGATCCGCGGGCTCTCAAGATTGTGATGATTGTTCACGGTGGCGCGCTGGAACGTGCCCGCGCGCTGGACCTGGGCGCTGATGACGTCGTCTCCTTTCCGTTTGAATCGTTGGAATTTGCGGCGAAAATCAGGACGCAGTTTCGTGAGAGACAGCCGGAGCTGGAGCTCGAAGCAAAGTTGAAAGATGCACTCCAAAGAGAACATCTGGCGGGGGTTGCCGTGGAAGCGCTGAGTGGCGGCACGAATGCCAAACGGCGCTTTTGGCTGATTCTAGCTGTTTTTGGCCTCGGTGCAGCAGCGGTTCTCGCAGCCCTGGTCACAGTTATTTCGAACCGGTACAGCCGCAAGGATACGCTCCAACTCAAAGCGGAAGTTGCGCGGCTGAACGGCGGCATCCTGCAGCAGGAAGAACTCCTGCGCCGCACAGAACAGGCGCGTACCTCCCTGAATGCAAGGGACGGGTCGGGAACTCGTGAGTCCTTGAAAGCGCAAACCGAAGAGATCCGAAAAAAGATGGCTGCGGACGGCGATGCAGATGGCGAATCCCTCAAGACGCAGCTTCAGGAGACCCAGAATCGCCTGAACCGGCTTGAGCATGAGGGCCGGGTGGCGCAAACGATTGTTCACACCTACGGACCCAGCGTCTGCTTGCTGCACGTGGTCGTGGAGTTTCGGGACAAAGATTCCGGACAGGTAATACGTATCTCCACGGATGCTACAGGTAAGCCGAGGGTGGACGACAAGGGGATGGTGTCTCTCGAAACAGATGGAACGGGACCGCCTCTGCAGCTTGATGTCTTTGGCACCGGATTTCTCGTAGCACGCGATGGGCGCCTCCTCACGAATCATCACGTCGCTGAGCCCTGGTGGGGCGATGAGGGATTGAAACGACTTCTCGACAGGGGTGCTGCCGCGTTCGTTTCGTCTTACACGGCCTACTTCCCTGGGACCTCTCAAGGCATCGCGGCTAAGCTCGACCGGATTTCGTCGCATGCCGATTTAGCAACTCTCAGGCTACAGACACCCGCACCGCCTCACACGGCACTCCTGGAACTCGATGATCGGATTGAAGCCAGTGTGACGGGGGATCCGGTCGTTCTGATTGGCTACCCTACGGGAATTGAAGGTATCCTTGCGCGCGCGGGAAGTGACATCACACGAAAAGTGGCGGAAAACGCCCGCAGTGTGACCCAGATTGTTTCGCAGTTGGCAGCGCAACGCCTCATCCGCCCAACGACCACCCAGGGACACATCGGAGATGTCTTAAAGGACAAGATTGTTTACGACGCAGCGACAACCTCCGGCGGTTCCGGCGGACCGCTCTTCAATCGCAAGGGCAAGGTAATTGGCGTGAACTTCGCCATTCTCAATGACTTTGGCGGCTCGAACTTGGCGGTTCCTGTCCGTTACGCCGATGAACTGGTGAAGTAATCATCGATTGTCCGTTCGCCTTGGTTGACCAACGGGCTACGAGTGCTACCGCACGAAGGTGGGTTTGCGTACAAACACCCATAGCCGGATTTCCCCTCCTGATGTCGCCGATCGTGATTTTCAGCATTGCCTCTCCTCTGCCTCGCTACACTGCAAATGCTGTGCCAGAAGTCTTGCTCCGCGCGAAACGCGATGAATCTCTACTCAAGCCGTGCGCCGGGAGCGGAAGACGCCGGCGAGGATTTTTTCGGTGACGCGCTCGAGTTCCGCCTGCAACTTGCCCGCGGCGCCCCGGCCCTTTTCGAGCATCGAGGGGTCAAGCAGCAGGGCGCAGCGGTCCGCAAACGGCCCTTGGGCCGGGTCGGCGGGCTTGCGGCGCTTTCTGGGCAGGGGCTGGCGCGCGCTCAATTGGGCGTAGAGATCGAGGTCGCGGTGAAATTCTTCAGCATCCGCGGGCGTCCACCGCAGCGTCCGGGCCAGCGACGCCAGCAGTTCTTCGCCAAAGGCGTCAGCATCCCGCACCTCGTGCCCGCGGAGCACTGGCGGCCTGCGGGGCGTGATGTAGCGCGGCAGCTCGATGCCCACCTGCGCTACCATGACCAGCAGGGCTTCGCGGCCCAGCGTGGCCAGCAGCTCGCGGTAGCGGTGGGGATGGGTCATCAGGCCGGGGCGGTCGAACTCGGCCACGTAGGCATTCACGAAACGCTCCACCTGGCGCTCGTTTTCAAGCGCGCCGAGCAGCCGGCGGGCCAATTCTGCGGCGCGCTCCGTCTCCGGCCTGTGGGTCTCGGGCATCGGACGATTCTAGCAGCCCGCCGCCGCCCGCGCCGGCCGGAAATCCACAGGAAATGCTCCGTACAACGAAACTTTTCTTCTGCCGCCGCGTCTGAATGGGAAGATGGGCGTGGGTGTGTCGTTAGCTTGCCTGTGGGTTCAGGGGGTCACGAGAACAAATGCACCGGTTTGGACGCCCGTGCCGACCAGTGCCAGGCGCACCCGGCCCGGCAGCGCGGACGCTTCGAGGGTATCTGCCGGATTCATTTTCAGATCACGGAGGGAGAGCAGCATGAGCAAGAGAGCCAGGATGGGATGGGTCGCGCTGGCGATTCTGATTTGCGCTGGGCTGGCCCTGAGCGGAACATCATTTGCGCGGCAGTCGCCGGCACCGCAGCAGCCAAAGAAGGAGGGCGCCGCTCCCCAAGCGGCCAAGCCCGAGGAAGCCAAGAAACCCGAGGGGCCCAAGCCGGGCGAAGACAAGACCTTCGACGAAGTAGTGAAAGAGATGGAAGTGAAAAAGGGCCTGTTCACCTTCTACTACAAAGCCGACGAAAACAAGCTGCTGATAGAAATCCAGCCCGATCAGCTCGACAAGATTTTCTTGTTCGCAGGAACCCTCGAGCAGGCCACCGGCGAGCGCGGGCTCTATGCGGCGCAGATGGGCGACAGCCTCCCGTTCGTCTTCCGGCGCGTCGGCAAGACCGTGCAGTGGGTGCAGAAGAACACTACGTTCACCGCGGCACCCGGCACGCCCGCCGCCCGCTACACAGCCAAGTCGTTCGCGGACGCGATCCTGGGCTCGGCTAAAATCCAGTCCAAGCCGCACCCGGAGCGGAAAAGCATCCTGTTGGACGCTGCAGAACTGTTCGTGAGCGATTTGCCGGGCTTCGCCATCTACTTTAACCGGGTTTATCAACCCTCTAACTACCACTTCGACAAGGGCAACAGCGCCGTGGGCGCGGTGAAGGTTTTCCCGGAAAACGTGCTGCTCGACGTCTGGCTGCACTACGCCACCGACAACCCGCGCACGCCTTCGGTCACGCTCCCGGACGAGCGCAGCATCCCCATCGTGGTGAAGTACGAGCTCTCCACGCTGAAAGAGACCGGCTACAAGCCGCGCCTGGCGGATGACCGTGTCGGTCAATTCCTCACCATCCACCAGGACTTCACATCCGACCAGCCCAAGGTGCCCTACACGCGCTACATTCACCGCTGGCAACTGGAGAAGGCCGACCCCACGGCAAAGCTCTCGCCTCCGAAGCAGCCCATCGTTTTCTGGCTGGAGAACACCATCCCGGTGGAATACCGCGAATGGTTTAAGGATGGCGTGCTGCTGTGGAACCGGGCATTTGAGCGTGCCGGTTTCAAGGACGCCATCGTCGTTAAGCAGATGCCGGATGACGCGGACTGGGATCCCGCCGACACCCGCTACAGCACGATCCGCTGGTTTGCAGGTGTGGATGCGACGTTTGCCATCGGGCCGTCGCGCGCCAACCCCTATACGGGCCAGATTTACGACGCGGACATCGGCTTCAGCGAAGGCATCATCCGCTTCACCCGACGCCAGGCCGAAGAAGAGGTCGTCCCGGTCGTGCCGACCGGACAGGAAGAGCCGCTTTTGCCCACGCACTGGGGACGCAATGCCCGCTTCCAGTGCAATTACGCCGACGGGCTAGCGCAGCAGGCGGCGTTTGCGATGGACCTGCTGGACGCCCGCGGAATGAGCTCGCCGGAAGTGGTACAAAAGCTGATGCGCGAGTTCATCATTGAAGTGACGGCGCACGAGGTGGGCCACACGCTCGGCCTGCGCCACAACTTCCGCGCCAGCACCATTCTGAAACCAGACGAACTGAACGACCTCGCCAGAACTGACGAGATCGGCCAGACCGGCTCGGTGATGGACTACAACCCGATCGTTATTGCCGCCAAGGGTGAAAAACAGGGGCACTTCCTGACGCCCACCCTGGGCCCGTATGATTACTGGGCCATCGAGTACGCCTACCGGCCCATCGACGGCGACGAGAAGGCCGAACTCGCCAGGATCGCTTCACGGGTTGCCGACCCGATGCTTCCTTACTCCACCGATGAGGACGCGCTCGGGACTTTCTCGGCGCTCGCCATTGACCCACTGGCCAACCAGTTCGACCAGTCGAGCGATCCGCTGGCCTACTTCCGCAAGGACCTCGGCATCGTCCACGAACTCTGGAACACGATGGAATCGAAACTTCTCGAATCCGGCGAGGGCTACCAGGTGCTGCGCCGGGTCACCAGCCGCGGCCTCAGTGAGTACAACCGCGCGCTGCTCACCTCCTCGAAGTTCATCGGCGGCATCTACCATGTTCGCGACCACGTCGGCGACCCGAACGGCAGGCTTCCCTACACACCGGTCCCGCCCGCCAAGCAGCGCGAGGCGCTGGAATTCCTGCGCACCTACGCCTTCAGTGAAAAGTCGTTCCAATTGCCTCCAGGGGTTTTGAACAAGCTGGCCATCGAGCGGCAGCCGGGTCTGGACTTCTTCTCCTACTTCCTGACCCAGCGCCTGGACTTCCCTTGGCACGACGCCGTGCTCAACGTGCAACGCAACGTCCTGAACCGGCTCTACCACCCTGTGCTGCTTGCCCGCGTCCAGGACAATGAGCTGCGCTTCGCGGCGAACGAAAAGGCGTTCACCATGGCTGACCTGTTCAAGGGGCTCGACAGCGCAATCTGGTCGGAGCTGGATTCGGGGGCGGGGAAAATCTCCAGCCTCCGCCGCAACCTGCAACGCGAACACTTGAAGCAGCTAATCCGGCTGGTCCTGCGGGCGGCTCCTCCGGCGTCAGGTCCCGCTCCGGCGGGCCTTGTTCTGCCGGTGCCGCCGCTTCCGCGGCCGCCGGAGGATGCCACCACCCTCGCCCGGGCAGGTCTGGTGAGCCTCCAGACAAGAATCCGCCAGGCGTTGAGCTCGGGGAGGGTGAGCGATCCGACCACCAAGGCACACCTGGAGGAGACGCAAGCGCGCATCACCGCCACGCTCCAGGCGCAGATGCAGAAGCCGACGGAGTAAAGGAAACAGTAAGACCCAAAAAGCGATCCTAAAGTTACGGGACGAGCTTCAAGAGAAAGCAAAAAGGGGCCCGCCACGATATCGGCGGGCCCCTTTTTCGTTCTTCTTTTTTACTTCTTACTGTTTCGCCTGGCTCAGTGTACCGGTGGAGGGCCAAGCGGCGCCGCCCCTTCCGGCGGACGGCGTCCCGACGGGGTGGTGCGGGCTGTAGCCTCTGCAGGCGTCAGGGCAAATTCCAGCGCCTGGTCCACGGTCCGCACGAAGTGGATCTCGATCCCTTCGAGGATGTGGGGCTGCAGCTCATCTTTCACGTTGGCCTCGTTGTCGGCCGGCAGGATCACCTCGCGAATGCCGGCGCGCTTGGCGCCCAGCACCTTTTCCTTGATTCCGCCGACCGGGAGCACGATGCCGGAGAGCGAGATCTCACCGGTCATAGCCACTCGCGGGCGCACAGGCCTTCCGCTGAGCAGGCTGACCAGCGACGTCACCATGGCCACGCCCGCCGAGGGGCCGTCTTTCGGCACAGCACCTGACGGAACGTGGATATGGATGTCCTGCCGGCGGAAGAAATCCGGATCGATGGCGTAGCGCTCGGCGTTGCCGCGCACCCAGGAGAGGGCCGCATGCATGGACTCTTGCATCACCTCGCCGAGGTGGCCGGTCATGGTGAACTGCTTTCCGCCGCGCATGCGGCTGGCTTCGATGAAGACGATATCGCCGCCCGCTGGCGTCCACACCAGGCCGACCGAAACGCCGGGGCGCTTGACGCGCTCCTCGACCTCCTTTTCGGCGCGGAACTTGGGCACACCGAGCAGCTCGCGCACAACCTCCGGGGTGACCCGGAGTTTGTCGGTCTTCCCCTCGGCCAAGCGCCGGGCCTGCTTGCGGGTGAGCGTGGCAATTTCGCGCTCGAGGTTGCGCACGCCGGCTTCGCGCGTATAGCTGTGGATGATCTCCCGCAGGCCGTCCTCGGTAAACTCAAGCTGCTCGCCCACCCGAATGCCATGCTCATCGGCCTGTTTGGGGATCAGGTACTTCGTCGCGATGTGGATCTTCTCTTCCTCGGTGTAGCCCGGCAGTTCGATGATCTCCATGCGATCGCGCAGCGGCTCAGGGATGGGATCGATCCAGTTGGCCGTGGCGATGAAAAGGACCCGGGAGAGATCGAACGGCACGTCGAGGTAGTGGTCGCGGAACGTCGCGTTCTGTTCCGGGTCGAGCACTTCCATCAAGGCGGCTGAGGGGTCGCCGCGGAAGTCCCGGCCGAGCTTGTCCACTTCATCGAGCATGAAGACGGGATCGTTGGTCTCCCCCCGGCGGATGCCCTGGATGATCTGGCCGGGCAGCGCGCCAATGTAGGTGCGGCGGTGGCCGCGGATCTCGGCTTCGTCGTGCATCCCTCCGAGCGAGATGCGCACAAACTTCCGCCCGAGCGCCCGAGCGATGGATTTGCCGAGCGAGGTTTTCCCCACGCCCGGCGGGCCGAGGAAGCACAGGATCGGGCCTTTCATTCCGGGCTTGAGTTTTTTGACCGCCAGGTAGTCCAGGACGCGCTGTTTTACCTTTTCCAGGTCGTAGTGGTCCTCGTCGAGGATGCTCTGGCCTTTCGAGATGTCGATCTCTTCGGCGCCGGAGGACTTGGTCCATGGCAGCGAGGTCATCCAGTCCAGGTACGTGCGCGCCACCATGTACTCCGCTGAGGCGGGCGTCATCTTCTGCAGCCGCTTCAGCTCGCGCTCGCATTCCTTGCGCGCCTCGGGGGGCATGCCGGAGTCTTCCATTTTCTTGCGCAGCTCCTCGACTTCGGCCTGCGTGTCGTCGGAGTCGCCCAGCTCCTTCTGGATGGCCTTGAGCTGTTCGCGCAGCAGATATTCGCGCTGGCTCTGGCTCACCTGCTCCTGCACCTGCTCCTGGATCTTGTTGCGCAGCTCCAGGACCTCCAGCTCCTTCGAGAGCTCACGCATCAGGATCTCCAGCCGTTTGCGCACGCTCGCGGTCTCGAGCAGCTCCTGTCGGAGGAGCGTCGTGAGCGAGGGTATGTTGCTGGCGATGAAGTCCGACAGCCGCCCTGGGTCATCGAGATTGAGCGCCACGGTGTGCAGGTCGTCGGAAAGCTGCGGAGAACGCGCCACCACGTCGCGGAACAGTTGTAGCGCGTTGCGCTCCAGCGCCGCCAGCTCCGGGTCTCGCGGACCGACCAAGTCAGGCTGCTCCTCGACCCGCGCCCGCAGGAACGGCCGGAAGCTGAGCATCTCCGCCACGCGCACGCGCTGCAGCCCTTCGAGGAAGATCACCACGTTGCCGTTGGGCATCTTGACTGTCTTGTGGAGCTTGGCGGCGGTGCCCACCGTGTGCAGGTCGCTGGCGGCCGGCTCCTCCACCCGCGGATCGTGCTGGGCCACCACGGCCAGAAGCTTTTCCTCGCCTTGGAGGGAGTTCAAAAGCGCCAGCGAGCTTTCCCTTCCCACGGTCAACGGCATCACCCCGCCGGGGAAGAGCACTGTTTCGCGCACGGGAAGAATCGGCAGCTCCTGAGGAATGCGAAGTATCTTTTCCATAATCGGCCCCCTGTTCGGCCCCCCTGCGAATCGAGCAGTTGAGGCACCGTAGATTAGATGCAGCAAAAGGCCAAGCGGCACAAAGTGGCTACACTCCTTGATTCAACAATCCTTAGTATATCACACTAATGGGTGTAAATGACCAAGAGTCCAGCTCAGATTACGCATTAAGTGATTTAATATGAACACTGTAATGTTGGAACTGCCTGCCTTGCATAAGTGATTCGTGGCCTCCAACACCACCAAAACATCCAGAATTCACGCACGCCGCAGCCTGCTGCACCCGCCAGAACTGAAGGAGTCTGACTGCGAGGCAGAGCCAAATGGGGATGCCTGGCAGGAAAGGGGCTACCGGGACGCGGCCTGGTAGTTCTGGCGGATAAACGCCAGTGCTTCCGCACGGCTGGCCAGCCGGCCATCGAGCTGCGCATCCTCGACCGCCCGGAGGATCTCCCGAAACTGAGGTCCTGGAGCAAATCCCATCTGCTTGAGGTCGTCGCCACTCACCAGGCGCGCCGGTCGGACTTGCGCCGGCGGGGTCTGTTCGAGGAACCGCTGCACGAATTGGTAGGCATCGAGCATTCCGTGGCTCGCCAGGCAATCGAGCCGATGAAGCTCCAGGTGCTCTTCAAACCGCGGCAAGCGCACAAACCGCTTCAGCGTCGAAGGGCGCATTTCGAAGACGTCCTTGAAACGAAGATGGTTTGCCACCAGGGCGGCCACCTGCTCGGTGTCGTCATTTGAGAAGCGCAGGCGGCGGCAGATCTCTTCGGCCATGCGTGTGCCGACCTCGACGTGCTCATCGAATCGGATGCGGTCTCCGGTAGATGCGGCCGGGGTAAACGTCGGCGGCTTGCCCGCGTCGTGGAGCAGTACGCCCCACGCGAGAGTAGGCGAACTGCCCACCGCGAGCTTCTCGAGCATCAGCCGGGTGTGGATCCACACGTCGCCTTCGGGGTGGAAGTGCGGCGGCTGCTCCACTCCCTTCATCTTGGCCGCTTCGGGCAAAACGATGGTGAGCAAGCCGGTCTCATCGAGCAACTCAAAGCCGCGGCGCGCCGCGCCTTCGGTGAGCAGTTTGGTCAGCTCATCGCGGAGCCGCTCGGCCGAGACCTGCGTCACCTCCGGAGCGAGCCGGCGGACGGCCGCGAGCGTGGCCGGCTCAATGGCGTAGTCCAAGCGCGCCGCAAAGCGCACGGCACGCACCATGCGCAGCTTGTCTTCGCGAAACCTCACACCGGGCTCGCCGATGGCGCGGAGCAACCCGGCCCGCAAGTCATCGCGCCCGCCGACGAAGTCCAGCACTTCGCCGGTGCGTGGGTCGAGCAGCAGGCCGTTGATGGTGAAGTCGCGCCGCCGGACGTCCTCCTCGGGCGAGCGAGCATAGGTCACCCGGTCGGGATGCCGCCCGTCGGAGTAGCCCACGTCGGAGCGGAACGTGGCGACCTCAACCTGGACGGAACCCTCGGCCACGATGATCACGCCAAACTGCGCGCCCACCGCAATGCTGTCAGGGAAAAGCTGCTGGACGCGCTCCGGCAGCGCGTCGGTGGCGACATCGTAGTCAGCGGGCTCGCGACCCAGCACCAAATCGCGGACGCATCCGCCCACCAAATAGGCCTGATGGCCGGCGTCGCGCAGCACGCCGCAGATTTTCTCCGCCAGTTCCTTGGGATTCATCCGCTGATTATGGAACACCCGCGACGAAGTAGCAAAAAAGTTGCGAAGTTGAAGAGCCTGAGAGAGAAAGGGTCAAGGAGTCGATTGCGGCTGTGCCGGGGGCCCTCAGGACTCATCGTTCGGGGGATCAAGCGAGCCTCCGAAACCCACCTTCGAGAAGCCGAAGCGGTCTCGCAGGCGATCGGTAGCGCGGGTCAGCCGCACGAGCTTTTCGCGGCGGCCCTCCAGGACCGGGTCAAGCAGGTCGAGCTGCCGAGCAGCCGCGGCGGGAGAGACAAGCGAGGAGAGCCCGACGCCAAGCAGGCGGATCTTCTGCTGCCGGTCCCAGTGCGCCTCAAAGAGCTGTCGAATCGTCGGCAGGATGATTCCATCCAGGTCCGTCGCCTCCGCCAGGGTCTTCGAGCGCGTGATGGTGTGGAACCCCGCATACCGGATTGTCAACGTCAGCGTGCGCGCTTCCAGGCCCGCCTCGCGCAGGCGCTTCGCCGCCTTCTGGCAGAGGTGGCTCAGGGTGGAGCCGAGCGCGGTGCGGCCGTCGGTATCAAAGGGAAACGTATGGTTGTTGGAGACCGACTTCGGCTCGGCGTCCACGAAAAACTCGTAGGAATCTTCGCCGCGGGCTTTGCGGTACAGCGCGGTGCCCCATTGGCCGAAGCTTCCTTCGAGCTTTTCCAGGGGCACGGCGGCCAATTGTCCGAGCGTCTCGATCCCGAGCGATTTTAGCGCCGCCTCGGTGACCTTGCCGATGCCAGGGATTTTGCGCACGCCAAGCGGGGCAAGAAATTCGGCTTCCATGCCCGCCGGCACCCACAGCAGGCCGCGGGGCTTGGCCTGGTCTGAGGCCACCTTGGCGACCAGGCGAGTCCGTGCCAGGCCTGCCGAGCAGGGCAATCCGGTCTTCTCTCCGATCTCGAGGAGCAGTTTGTGCGCCGCAGCCAACGGAGCGCCGTTGAGGCGCTCCGTGCCCGCCAGGTCGAGATAGGCCTCGTCAATCGAAACCATCTCCACCACGGGCGAGTACTTGGCCAGTATTGCGGCGACGCGATCGCTCCATTCGGCGTAGAGCTGGTGATTGCCGTCGAGGAATACTGCGTCCGGGCACAGCCGCCCTGCGGTGCGCAGCGGCATGGCCGACTGAATGCCATAGCGGCGGGCCTCATAGCTCGCCGCAGAAACGACGCCACGCTGATCCGGCTGCCCGCCCACGACTACAGGCAGGCCACGGAGCTCGGGGTGGGCCAGCAGCTCGACGGAAACAAAGAAAGCGTCCATGTCCACATGAAGAATGGAGGCTGAGGAAAGAGAATCTACGGGCGACGTTTTGTCGTGCTTGGCGCGGAAGCGAGCGAGCTTGGGCATGGCAGTTTGCCGGATATTAAGATACACCCAGCCGTTGCCTTTAGACGCGTCTGCCTTGGAAGTGGTCCGGCATGCCGTGCGCGAGCGCGGCGGCAAGCCGCCGCACTCCAAGAAGCGGGGCTTACAATTTTTGGGCGGCGATCACTCGCGGAATGCCTGCTAGGTCGTTGGTGACGCTCACCTTCGTCCATGCCGGCGAACCCAGCAGCGGGCGCACAGGCTCGAGCGCGTTATAGCTCAGCTCGAGAACCAGGATGCCGCCCGGCACCAGAAGCCTCTCCGCCTGGCGGACCAGCGGTGGATAGACCTCAAAGCCCTGCTCGCCACCAAACAGCGCTTCGCCCGGTTCGTGATTGCCCACTTCGCGGGGCAGCGATTCAGCTTCGCGGCGGCCGACGTAGGGCGGGTTGCTGACGATGAGACCAAAGGAGCGTGACGGCTGATTCGTGGCTCGTGACTCGTGGAGAAATGCGTCGAGCAAATTCGACGCGACGAATTGGATGCGGTCGGCGACAGTGTGGCGAGCGGCGTTGCGCCGCGCCACCGCGAGCGCCGCCGGTGAGATATCGGTGGCGAACACCACAGCCTCAGGCAGTTCGCTGGCAATTGCCACAGCAAGGCACCCCGAGCCGGTGCCAATATCGGCGATTCGCAGCTCCGCACCGCTCGGCGCGGGCCGGTCCCCTGCCGAGGGCGGCGCAGGGCGCAATCCCTGAAGTCTCCTCGGACTCGACAGCCGTTCAAGCGCCACTTCGACAACATGCTCGGTTTCCGGCCGGGGAATCAGCACGTCAGGAGTAACTTCAAACTCGAGCCCCCAGAACTCCTGCCGGCCGGTCAGGTACTGCGTGGGGATTCCGGCAATGCGCTGCGCAACCAGGGTGAAGTACTGCTCGACGCGCTCCGGCTCTAACATTTGTTCGGGGCGGGAGTAGAGCCATGCGCGCTCGCATCCCAGGACTTTCATCAGCAGCAGCTCAGCGGCCAGGGCATGCGACGCCACGCCCGCTTCACCGAGCCGCGCCATCGCTTCCCGCAGTGCGCCGCGGACGTCCAGGACTGCCGCTTTGTGCTCGGTGTAATTCACGGCCGCGCCGCTCTTACGCTTCGACGAGCTCCTGCTTCAGCCGCTCGGCTTCGTAGTGCGTCACCAGCGCGTCCACGAACGGGCCGAGCTTGCCGTCCATCACGTCGGTGAGCTGATGGAGCGTCAGGCCGATGCGATGGTCGGTGACGCGGTTCTGAGGAAAATTATAGGTGCGGATCTTCTCCGAGCGGTCGCCGGACTTGATCTGCCCGCGGCGCTCGGCGGCGATCTGCTGGTGCTGCTTGGCCTGCTCCATTTCGTACAGCCGGGCGCGAAGCACGCGCAGGGCCTTGGCCTTGTTCTTGATCTGCGACTTTTCGTCCTGCTGAGAGACCACCAGATTGGTGGGCAGGTGCGTGATGCGCACGGCCGAGTACGTGGTATTGACCGATTGCCCGCCCGGGCCGGATGAACAGAAGGTGTCGATGCGGAGGTCTTTGGGGTCGATCTTGATGTCAATTTCGTCAGCCTCGGGCAGCACCGCAACCGTCGCCGCGGAGGTGTGGATGCGGCCCTGCTGCTCGGTTTCGGGCACGCGTTGTACCCGGTGCACACCGCTTTCGTACTTCAGCTTGGAATAGACCTTCTTCCCCTGGATGGCCGCCACGACTTCTTTGAGGCCGCCAAGCGACGACGGTGAGCTGGACAACACCTCGACGCGCCAGCCCTGTGATTCGGCGTAGTGCGAGTACATGCGGAAGAGTTCCCCGGCAAACAGCGCGGCCTCATCTCCGCCTGTCCCGGCGCGGATTTCCACGATGACGTTTTTCTCGTCGTTGGGGTCTCGCGGCAGCAGCAGGAGCTTCAGCTCGCGTTCGACCGCTTCCTTGCGCTCGCCGAGCTGCCGCTCCTCGTCGTGGGCGAGCTGCTTCATCTCCGAGTCTTCGGCCTCGACGTGCATCTGGCGGGCCTCGCGCAGCCCCTTCTCGAGCTGCTTCCACTTGCGGTACTTTTCGACGACTTCGGCGAGCTCGGCGTGCGTGCGGGCGAGCTTCTGGTAGCGCGCCGAGTCGGCCAACACCTCGGGTGAAGAGATCTGCCGGGTCAGCTCGGCGTAGCGCGCCTCAATCTGGTCGAGTTTTTCAAATAGCGTCAGGGCAGCCATGTTTCACCAATAAGGAACGAAATCCGAAACACGCGGAACAAAACCATGCGGCGACCCCGCAGGGCGGGGCCAGGAGGCGATTCGCTAATAGAAGGCGGCAAACATCGCAGCTAAACCTGTCATCAGGATAGCGCCAAGTCCGCCGCGAGTCAAACCACCGCTGGGGGGTAGTGGGTCAGTTTCCGGTTACGCCGTCACTCATACCCCAACTTCATCGCACATTTAACCGATACTGCTCTCAGCCTCTATGCCAACAAATACCTTTAGGTGGTTCCCCCAGCAATTTGAGGTTGGGTGAGTGATTTGGCGGGAGCGGTTGTCCTCTGCTGAGGCGGACCGATAAAAGCCCACGCCGTGCGTGCACTTTTCCTATCTCGCGTGACCCTGTTCAATTTCGCGGAGTTATCTTTGTCGCTTGTACCTGAGCCACAAATTTCTGTAGCAAAGGCGACGAATTGTCCTTCTTCCAGATGAGGTTAAACGGGAGCCGGACATTCATATCAACAACGGGGAGCAATACAATGCCTCTGGGGCAGTGCCAACGTGTGGATTCGGTCAGCCAAGAGATCCCGATCCGGTATTGGACAAGATTTAATATGGTATCGCGATCGGTTGCCTCTTGCACAATGCGTGGAGCGCTTAGGCCGCCGCGAGCACACTCCTGCATCAATTGATCATCGAAAGTTGGATTGGCCGGGCGCTGGAACCAGATAAACGGCATGTCTCGTAGATCACGCAACCGAATCTTTCTTCGTTTTGTTAAGGGGTGACCTTTGGGCACTGCAAGTAAAATTCTGTCCTGCGCGAACTCCCAATGTGCCAAATCCTTGTTCCACGGTGTGATGGCGGCGGCAAACCCGGCGTCCAGCCGGCCGGACAAGACGGCTTCGACCTGATGAATAGAAAGCAGATGATGCAGCACTAGCTCCGCATCTGGCTGCCGGCGCCGGAATTCGCGAAAAGACTCCACAACCATCCCATGCCAGGATAGCGCCATGGCAATTCCGATTCGAAGCGTACCGGCTTTGCCAAGGGCAATCCGCTCGGCGCGTCGCTTCGCCTGGTCGACGTCTTGCAAGATACGTCGTGCATCGCTCAGAAACAGTTTTCCCGCCGCGCTCAATCGAACTCCTCGGGGCAATCGGTCGAACAAGAGGAATCCCATCTCGCTCTCTAAATCCTGAATCTGCCGCGACAAGGACGGCTGAGCGACACGGAGGCGCTCGGCTGCTCGTCCGAAATGTTGCTCCTCTGCTACGCCGACGAAATAGCGTAAATGTCGAAGCTCCATTCAATACCTCCCAGGTATTGGATCGATAGAAACAAAGTCCTAGACGTATCGATCAAGACTATCACAGACTCGCGGCCAGATATGAAAGCACTGGTCCTGAACGCGCTCGGTCATGGGTTTGATTTTGAAGACGTTGACATCGCTGCGCCGATCGGACGCGAAGTCCTCGTCAACGTGCAAGCTTCTGGGCTGTGTCACACCGACCTGCTTTTCGCTACTCACGATATCGTTCCAACGCCGGCGGTGCTTGGTCACGAGGTTGCGGGGATCATAGCTGCAGTCGGTCCGGACGTCGCGCAACTCGGTGTCGGAGATCACGTGGTAGGTTCTCTAGCGCAGTCATGCGGAGCGTGCGCTCGATGTCTATCGGGCCGTCCCTTCCAGTGTATGCATCCGGAGTCGACGCTGCGCCGACCCACCGACGCACCACGCCTGAGCCGGAATGGGGTTGCCTTGTTCCAGGGCTTTGGGCTGGGCGGCTTCGCCGAACGGGCGCTCATCCACGAAAACCAGCTCGCTGTTGTACCGAAGGAGATGCCCCTCGCCCAGGCTGCCTTGCTCGGCTGCGGAGTTGTAACCGGCGCCGGTTCCGTTTTGAACACCGCAAACGTTAGCGCCGGGGACACGGTCGTGATCTTCGGCGCTGGAGGGGTTGGGCTCAACGCCGTTAGTGGCGCGCGCATCGCAGGCGCGTCGAGGATCATCGTCATCGACATTCAGGCGAAGCGACTCGACGAGGCCAAACGCTTCGGCGCCACCGACGTCATCGACTCCACGACGACGAAGCCCATCGATGCTGTCCGCGATCTCCTGCCCGGAGGAGCTGATCACGTCTTCGACTTCGTAGGGCTCAAGGCGGTGGCCGAGCAGGGGCTCACAATGCTGGGAGTCGGCGGTGGACTGTACCTGGTCGGCGTGGCGAAACCCGAAGTCGAGATCGGTATGAACATCTTTAATGCGATTGGTGGGCAGAAGAGAGTCCAAGGCGTGAACTTCGGCTCAACTAACGCCAAGCACGACATTCCGATGTACGCACAGCTGTACCTGCAAGGCCGGATGAACCTGGACGACCTCGTGTCGAGAAAGATTTCGCTGCGTGACGTGAATGACGGCTACGCGGCGTTGAAAGACGGCTCGCTCACGCGCGTCGTCGTTACTTCGTTCTGATTGTAGAAACTCATCGAAGGAGACACACAATGGCAACGGGGAAAACAATCACAGAGAGAGATGGGATTAGAACAATCACCACCCACTATATCGATGGAGGATTCGTTGAATCCCACGGCCGCGAAGTCATGGACATTATCAAGCCGACCAACGGCAAAGTGATCGCCCGCGTCACGCTGGGCAACGAGGAAGATACGCGGCGCGCCATCGCTGCAGCCAAACGAGCATTCGTGACTTTCGGCCGGACGACGAAGGAAGAACGCGCGAGCTATTTGCGGCAACTGCATGAAGCTGTCTCGGCGCGCATCGACGATTTAACGGCCGCGATGGTTGAGGAGTACGGCGGCGTCGTTCAGTTCGCCCGGCCCATTGTGCAGTCGGGAGCTAATGCTTTCCTTGCGGCCGAACGGGGAGTCCAAGAGCTGCCATGGACACGGAGTTGGGGCAAGACGACAGTCACCTTGGAGCCGGTCGGCGTCGCCGCTCTGATTACCGCTTGGAACGCGAACGCGCTGTTCATTTGCCTCAAGCTAGCGTCCGCCGTCGGTGCTGGTTGTACGGTCGTGATCAAGCCCAGTGAACTCAGCTCGCTGCAAACACAGGTGATGGTTGAATGTGTTATCGCGGCGAAACTCCCCAAAGGCGTTTGCAACGTCGTGATCGGCCGTGGAGACGTGGTTGGCTCTGAGCTCGTGCGTAATCCGGACGTCGACAAGATCTCCTTCACGGGTTCGGTGGGCGTGGGCGAAGGGATCACGCGCGATGGCGCCGCGACCATGAAGCGCGTGACGCTCGAACTGGGCGGTAAATCGCCCACGATCCTTCTCGATGATGCCGCGCTCGACAAGGCGATTTCGGCGGCTCTTGTGTTGGCCTTTATGAACAGCGGACAAGCCTGTGCTGCGGGGACGCGCCTCCTCGTGCCGAAAAGCCGGCTCGACGAAATAAAACGGGGGATACGAACTGCGATGCGCGCTTTTACAGTCGGCGATCCAGCTGATCACAAGACCGCCATTGGACCGATGGTGTCGCAGAAACAGTACGAGCGCGTGCAGTCTTATATCCGCAAAGGCATCGAAGAAGGAGCGGAGGTTCTCGCGGGTGGCGAGGGTCATCCGGAAGGTCTCGAAGCGGGCTATTTCGCTAAGCCCACAGTATTCGTAAACGTGAAAAACGATATGGCCATTGCCCAGGAAGAGATCTTCGGTCCCGTCCTATGTGTCATCGCTTATGACTCCGAGGATGAGGCGATCCGGATCGCAAACGACTCTAAATATGGTCTGCACGCCGCTGTGCTCGGGACTGACCTCCAGCGCGCGCGCCGCGTGGCCTCACAAATACGCGCCGGGCGCGTGGTGATCAACGGCATGACGGATGATCCGCAGGCACCCTGGGGAGGATTCAAATACTCCGGGGTTGGCCGTGAATATGGCCGATACGGGATCGAGGCGTTTCTCGAAACCCGGGCCATTCTTGAATCCTAAGGAGTCCAACACATGAGCACGCACGTCACCATCTCACCTGAAGAAGCTGCGGACCGCGTCGCTATCCGTGAACTCGTCGAGGCCTACGCACATTGCGCGGATCGTCGCGATGCGAAAGGTCAGATGGCTCTCTTTACCGCAGATACCCACTTCGTGGTGTATATGAATGCCAAAGATCCGACGCCGTCACAGGAGCTGCACTCTCGCGAAGCGCTCGCTCCTGTCTTCGCAGATCTGAACCAGTACGATGCGACCATGCACTTCGTTGGACAGAGCACGATCCTCATGCTGACCCGCGATCGAGGCACAGGGGAAACTTATTGCATGCCCCATCACCTCACGATCGACGGTGGAAACCGACGCCTGATGATTGCCGCTCTCCGCTATATGGACACCTTCGTGAAGATGGACGGCGTGTGGCTGTTTGCCGAGCGCCTGCTCTACGTCGACTGGCTGGAGGAGCGCGTACTATCGTGAACTTTCCGGCGGCGGGCCAGAAGCGCCTTGTAGTCGTAGGGGCGACGGGAATGGTCGGCGGATACGCCCTTCGCTACGCGCTCGACCACTCCGCCGTCGGAGCTGTGACCTCTATAGGGCGCAGGAAGCTCGGCCTCTCCCACCCGAAGCTGAAAGAGGTTCTGCATCGAGACTTCGCGGACTGCTCCCCACTCGCGGAGGATCTCTCCGGTCAGGACGCAGCGGTCTTTTGCCTGGGCGTTTATACCGGGGCAGTGTCGGACGCGGGACTCCGCACGATAACCGTGGACTATACAGTCGAGTTCGCCCGTGTTCTCCACGCCAACAGCCCCGGCGCGGCGTTCTCATTCTTGAGCGGGAATGGCGCGGACCCGACAGGACGAAGTCGGATACCCTTCGCACGCTACAAGGGAGAAGCCGAAAAGGCGCTGCTCGCTGTGGGCTTTCCTTCCGTTTACATCTTTCGGCCCGCGTACATTTACCCCGTCGAGCCGCGGAAGGAACCGAATTTCAGTTACCGACTGTTGCGCGCGATTTACCCCGCGTTTCGGCTACTGTTTCCCAACCAAGTGATTCGGGCCGACGCATTGGCGCGGGCCATGGTAGATGCCGCCCTGCACGGCATCGGGAGCGGACATCACGCCGTCGTGTTCGAGAACCGTGACATCCGAGCTCTCGTCGCCTTGTGACGCCATCTGGCCGGGGTTGTCCCCTCTCAGGCGTTGAACAGAGATGAAATCGATCGCGTCGCGGGCGCGATCAAGGGTACTCACCCTGACTTTCGACATCAGCCAATTGCCGAGCCCGAGGAATTAGGCGATTCCCGGGCGGATCCAATGGGCGTCGGGCCGCCCTGGTGAGCCGCCAGCTTACGCCGCGACTGATTTCATGATTGCCCAGGGCGGGCCGGATTGCCGCCGTTCATCTCTTTTTCGACAAGCTACCCTGAACTGGACTCTGCCGTCCTTAGGCGCACGGATAAGGAGCGGTTTGTCGGCTAACCGGAAACTGACCCACCACCCGGTGGGGAATGTGTTGTCATGCCGAGTCTGCCGTGGCGGACGAGGCCCATGCTCCACTACAGCGCCGTCATTTCAAATCGCGCAAGTCGAATTCAGCTTCGACGGTTTGCCCGTCCGGTGTGAGCACTTCGATCCGAACCGGAGAGGAGGCGATCTGCCCGGTATCGAATTCGAGCTGCACCTCGGCCCCTTCGAGCGCTCCGGCCGCGAGATACGGGCCCGAAAGGCCCGAAGTGTAGAGTGGCCTGCCGGTGCTCTTGTTTGGAGTGACGATCTTGCCCTGAAGGGCGCGGATTTTGAAGTCGCGCCAGAAATCCGGAGGACGCTCCTGCGGTGGGCCCTTACTGCGCGAATTCGTCACATAAGCGGGATAACTAGGCGTGAGATTGATGCGGATGCGCACGAGGATGAGATTTGACTGGCCGGCGTAATCCTTTTCGGCCTGCTGGGCGCTGTAGCTCCCCGGCGCTTGAGCAGCGCGCAGCACGACCTGCTCATACGGCGTCCGGAGCTCGATTTCGGCCACATGGGGCCCGCTTTTAGGCAGGGGCGGCCGTTTCAGATACTGCCCCATGAACGCTGCCGTCTTGTCGTCGTGCCTGCGGCCTAGAAAATACGCCTCTCGGATGGAATGGGAGTCCAGCGGATGCTCGTATGCTGCCAGAGCCTGCGCCACAACCAGAACAATCACGACCGCAGCGACTCGAAATTTCGAACCTGTCGGCATAGCTGCCGTCCCACCGCCCTCCCATCCTACGCTATTGCGTAGGCATCTCCGGCCGCGGCTCAAAAGCGCGCTGAATGAAGTACAGCACGAATGCAGTCGCGGCTCCGACCAGAATGTTGAGCCAGGTAGGCGGCAGACGCACCGCCCTGAACCCACCGAGTAAGACAATCAGCAGGAGATCGGCCGGCGGCGCTATCGTTCCCTTGGGGCGACTCGCTGCCCCAAGTCCCCAAAGCAACAACCCAGCCAGGCCCGCGCCGACCAGAATCCATTGCCAGAGTCGCCTGCAGCGAAGCAGCGCAACCAGCCTGCGAAGCAGAAAAGCGAACAGCAGTGCCGCGAACGCGCCGAAGACAAGGTCCAAAAAGTAAAATGCCAGAAACCCAGAAACGCCCCGAAATTCGGGTGTCCAGTGAGTGGGTTCCGACTTGCCCGGCAGCCAAACGGCCAGGGACATGAACAGGCAGCCACAAACCCATGCGGCCAGGTAATACACCAGGCTGCCGCGGCGGGTCATATGCGGCGTTGAATGTGGGGAAAGTCGAGCCAGACCTTGACGCCGCAGAAGTGTGAGCCCTCGGTGCAAATGGGCGTGGTGATGCCGGCGCGGAGTTGGCACGGCGGGCCCAGGTGGCGCGCGAACTCGGGCAGGACGCCACGGAGTTGCTCGATTTCTTCCCTCGAGGCCTGGTAGATCTCCTCCTGGGCATTGAAGCAGGTGCGCATAGTCCACTTGTGCAGCAGGTGCAGCAGCGAGCCCGACTCGACCAGGCGGATGGCCTTGGCGTTGGGGAGCAGGTAGAGCGCGAATTCGGGCGAGACGCCGCGGTCGAGCAGCTCGTTTTTTGCCATCCAGGCATCGGCCATGGTGCGGTCATAGACATCGCGGGCGCGGGCGTTGCCGGCAACGAGCATGGGAGTGATGTAGTCGGGCTGGCGCGTATCGGCGAGCACGAGCAGCGGGCGCGAGCCGGGCACCATGCGGTGGCGCTGGTCCTGGCTGTCAGCCGTATGGCTGATTTTCTTTGCAAAGGTGAAATGCGCGTGCTGCAGCGCACGCATGATCGGCGCGTGCACCCCGATGTTGAGCGTCTCCAGCCGATACGCGTTGCGCGACGGGTTCAGCAGCCGGTCGAGCGCTTCAGCGTCCGAGCAGGCGGCTTCAGTGAGGCCGACGACGGCGCGGTAGGCTTCGGCCACCACTCGCGGCGCCTGCGGCGAAAAGTCCACCAGGCGCGACGTGCGGCCGGCCAGGCGCGCGTCGAAGTCGCGGGTGAACTCCTGGCCGCCCGCCGGCGAATCCCCGAGGCCGCGCCATTCGGGGAGTTCCTCCATCGGCGTGTTGTCGAAGCGATCGAAGAATTGCGGGTCCACCTCGCGAACGCGCTCGACCATCTCGCCGACAACCTGCCGCGCCTCGGTGGGTGTGTCCGAGGCCGCCTGCATCCGCCAGAGACGATGCAGGACGATGCCCGAGAGCGTGTGGACCATAGTGGTAGCGGCCGCAACCGGCAAGACATACCGCGCCACCTCAATGGCGCGCTTCTCGGCCTGCCGCTCCACCTTCTGCGCGCGCTTGGGATGCGACATCGAGCTGAGATGCCAGATGTCCGCCAGGATGGCGCGCGCGTCCGCCTGCAGCAATGCGGTCAGCTCGCGGTAGTGCTCCCAGGCACGGGCCACGGCACGCTCGTAGATGCGGCGCTCTTCGGCCCCGAAGTGTTCCGAACGCGGTGGAATGAACGCCTGGGCGTGGTCCAGGCGGACGTAGCGCTGGCTCTGCTGCTCGGAGTTGTAGAACGGGTGCGCGTGCAGGAATGACCAGACAAACTGCCGGCTGACGTTTTCCAGCCCGAACTCAAAATGCGCGTGCTGATAGACGGTGTGGTGGCCGCCGTAAAACGTTGCGGCGCCGATGGTGAGCCGCTGCTTGTCGGTGATTTCTTCCGGCGCAATGATGCGCGGGGAATAACAGGTGCGCGCCGCGGCCATCGCCGAATCGTAGGGATGGTCGAACCAATTGCGCAGCGTCACCCGCGGCGTCACCGGTTCCACCTGGACCGGCTGCGGCGCGCCTGAGGAAGTAGAGGGCAGCGTGGCCATTGCCGGCGGTCATTCTACATCGCGGCGGCGCGAGGTGAATAGCATGCCGCGGCCCCCGAGCAGAAGTCGTGCTCCGTCATTCCGAATCCACCGCAGGTGGAGGAAGGATCTCTCTTCGCACGCATGACGTATGTGGGGATTCCTCGCTTCGTCCGCAATTGCGGACTCCGCTCAGAATAAAATGTAGCCAGACAGGGGGCTTACTTTCTAGCGGCCTTTTCGGCTGCGGCTTTATCGCTGGCGGCCTTGGCGTCGGCGTATTTCCGCTGGAAGCGCTCGACGCGTCCGGCGGTATCCATCAGCTTTTGTTTGCCGGTGAAAAACGGGTGGCAATTCGAGCAGATTTCAACACGGACCAGGTCGCCCTTGAACGTGGAACGCGTCTTGAAGGCGTTCCCACAGGCGCAGTGAATCGTCACTTCGTGGTAGTCGGGATGAATGCCCTGTTTCATTAAGCCATGCTCCATTCTGACGTGGCCGGTCTGCACGGCTCTCCGCTGCGAGCGGGATCTACAGCCGCGTCGCTAGGCCAACGACAGTTTCTAAGAATACTCGAATCCGGCCGAGTTGCCAAGCCAGCCGGGAACTCGTGGTGCGCGATCCGCGCGCGGTGCACGCATTTCACATTTTTTCTTGTGTGCGGCTGCGGCCGGGTATAGCGTTTCCGCCGATGCGCGTCGAACTCGCCCTCGAGCCCGGCGAGCCGGTCGAAAAGCTGGAAATCCCCTGGGAGAGCCCCGACCCGACTCGGCGCTATCTCGATTTGCGCGACGACCCGCGCGGGATTGCGCAAGTCGAGGAAGCGCGGCGGCATCCGCCGCTGCGGAGTTTCCTGGTCGCGGTCAATAGCGACGATTCGCTGTTTGCCACAGCCCGGTGCAAGACCTGGCAGAAGCAGGACGATCCCTCAGCAGGCGCAAGCCCGTGCGAGTTCTCTTCCCGCCTGGAGCTGGTCTTTGCGCCGGAGCAGTTGAATTTCGATCGCCGCCAGCATGAAGGCCTGGCCCGGCGGCTTGAGGAACTGCTGACCCGCGAGACAGCGCCCGACGCGCTCCGCTCCGAGCTGCGCGTACTGTCGTGTCGCTATCGCGCGCCGGGCCGCGAGGGCTCTTGCCTGCGGATTACGCTCCACGCTCGCGGCACGACGCCCGAACAGGCCGAGATGCGCTGGGGGTTGGGCCTCGCTCGCATCCAGCAAGCGCTGCTATTCGTTTCGCGGGTCCTCCGCCAGCAGATCGCGCAGGTTTCCTAACCCTGACAGACTCTAGGCATCGAGTGGCTTGCAGGCCGTGATCGTGACGGCCACCGCCGTGACTTCGCCGCCGGGCTGCAACTGCGCCGGGCGCTCGGCAACCAGGCGAACACTGGAAAAGCCCGCGCCCCGGACCGCCGCGAAGTACTTCTCTTCGGCGAGCGCGCCCGCAACGCACGCGCACCAGCTTTCCTCACCCGCGTTCTGCCGGAAACCTCGAATGGCCTCCGCCGGGCCCCGCAGGACGATGTCGGCGATCGAGAGTCGCCCGCCGGGCCGCAGCACGCGAAAGATCTCCGCGAACACGGCCGGCTTGTCCGGAGCCAGATTGATGACGCAGTTGCTGATGGCAATGTCGGCGGCGCCGCTCGCCAGCGGCAGCCGTTCGATTTCCGCGGTCGCAAACTCCACGTTGGCGTAATTCCCGGCGGCGGCATTCCGCTGCGCGCGCTCTACCATCTCCGCAGTGAGGTCGTAGCCGAAGACGCGGCCGGCCGGACCCACAAGATTCGCCGCGAGAAATGAATCCATCCCTGCGCCAGCGCCGAGGTCCACGACGATTTCGCCCGGCTGGAGCTCGGCGTAGCGCACCGGCGCGCCGCTGCCCTCACCGAGGTAAGCTTCCTTCGGAACCGCCGCCAGCTCCTCCAGCGAGTAATCGGTCGGCCGGGTTACTTCAGCCCCGCAACAGGCGGTCGGCGCGCCCTCTCCCTGCGCCCGTGCCACTGCGCCATAAGCGGCCTGAATCACGGCGTGGATCACCTGCTTGTTTGTTGTCTCTGATTTCACAGTGCCTCCTCCTTTTCAATATATTTATATACGTCGATGTGAACAAATAAATTGTCCCACGGGCTCAGGCCCTCTGCACCCACTCCCCCAGCCGGTCCAGTGCCTCCTCCTTGCGCCGGCAGTAGAGCCACCGGCCGATCTTCCACGTGGTGATCAGCCCCGCCTCACGCAGCATCTGGATGTGGTGGGTAATGGTGGGCTGGCTCAGGGAAAGGGCCGATTCCAGGTCGCAAACGCAAAGGCCCGGATCGAACGCGCTCACCTCCGCGCAGGAACAGCACCCCTTCTGCCTGAGCAGCTCAATGATGCGCCGGCGCGTCGGGTCGGCCAGGGCCTTGAGTTGCAGGTCGATTACAGCGTCGGATGGACCGGAGAGCGGAATATACATAGACTATTATCTATGGATGTGTTCTCTTGTCAACAAGAATCTGCCAGAGCTCGGCTCGGTAAAGGCATCGGGCAAGCGGGCGTCAGGAGACGAACGAGCAACCCACCCGCAGGGTGGTGCCCGGGCCGCGCTGCAAATAGACTCGGCGCAGACTGACGCGCACGGGCGGAAGGATGGGTACGTGGAGCACCGCATGGAAGGAGGCGGCAAGCTCTTCGGGGGCGTCGGTCTGCAGGGCTACCCCGCCATAGCCTAGGTCCAGGACGTGGGCGGTTTTTTCAGGGGCCTCGCCAAGCAGGGCGTAGGCGCGCGTTCCGGCCAGCGAGACGCGTTCCCATTTTCTGCGCTCGGCGGGAGGCTGCACCGGTGTAGGCGCCGGTGCCGGGGTTTCTCGGACCGCGCCGGCTGCAGCGGCTGGTCCTGCAAGCGCCTCCGGGGAGTGCGTTGGCGGGGCTGGCGGTGTGGCTTCGCCGCGCTGCGCGTGATTGGCATGCTTCAACTGGTAGAGCCGGTCGTCGGCCACCCGGATCAACACTTCCTTCTGGTCGCCATCCTGTGGGTAAACTGCGAGGCCGTAGTCGAGGTCCAGGGAAACGTCGAGGTGCATCGGCTCAATGGCCGCCTCATAAACGGTGCGGACGCGGCGGCTGAGCGCAGCGGCCTTCTCTACGTCGGACTGCGGCAGCAGAAGGGCGAATTCATCCCCGCCGATGCGGAAGGCGTAATCGGAAGTACGCAGCGATTTCCGCAGCGTGCTCGCAGCGGCCTGCAGCACCAGGTCGCCCTGCGGATGGCCGTGGCGGTCGTTCACCTCTTTGAACCGGTGCAGGTCCATGATCACCAGCGCCAGGTTCTGTCCGGAGCGCCAGGCGCGGTTCAACTCCTTGTCGAAAAACTCCTCGAACAATCGCCGGTTGTAGAGGCCGGTGAGCGGGTCGGTGGCGGCGTTGATCTGCAGCTTCTTCAGCTCCTCATATTCCATCATGATGGGCACGCGCAGAATGTTGGACGAAGCCAGCACATCCACCATCGCCGTCTTCAGCGAAACAGGCTTGCCGAGACTCTCGGCCAGTTCCCGGCGTCGGATGAGAATGCGTTCCCAGTAGTCCAGGCTCAGGGCTTCGGTCAAATCCAGTTGGGCGATGGTGCGGAGGAAGCGCTGGAGGAACTGGCCTCGCGCCGGCCGCTCCAGGTTCTCGAGGGTTTCGGCGAGGAGTTCGAAGAATACATCCTCGCCAGGAAGATGAGACTTCGTGGGGTCAGCGGGGCTGGGCATCAGAGTCCGAATTACTCCAGCTTACCCCAACGGGGAATTGGGATAGCACAATAATCCACTCTGAAGAGAGCACGATGGTGGCCATCCGTCTGGCCGTTCGCCAAAGGCCATGGCAGAGCCCGCAAGTTGATGGTTTGCGGCAAACAGGGGGCGTTTGGAGGCTCGAGCGCGCGTGCGGCGGCTGCAAGCGGCCAAGAAGCGCAACTCGTTGCACATTATGTGCCGCGACGTTCACCCATATTGGGCTAGGTGCGCTTAGGGAGAGACCGTCAATCAAGCGCTTTGAGGAACTCCAGGCCGACCAGGTGAACATCCCCTGCAGTCTGCTGACGCCGGATGCGAGCCTGCATAGGAGGTGTTTCCGACGGCACCATCCCCGAGGAGGAAGAGGGCGGAGCGGGGACGGTAAGATGAACAACATGGTCAGTCCGCAACAGTCGCGAACTCGCCAGGAATGCGCCGGTGGCGCTGATATCAAGGGTCTTGGTCAAATCTAAGAATTCCGCACCGGATGCGTCCACACCCCGAACGAACATGGGGATCTGCAAACGTATCCGTGGAGAACGGCGTCGCTCGGCGGGGTTTAAGCGCATGCCTTCTCTGTGAAAAACTAGCTCCGTCACACCCAGTCCGCTAGTACTTTCGAACTAGTACTCTAGAGAAGAGCAGCTTGGATGCCAAGAGAGCTACCCAGACAGCGAACCGCTACATCTGATTGTTTTGCAAAGACTTGCGGGCGCCATGGGGATGTGGTAAACTGGTTCCTCGGCGCTGGTTTTCTCCGACGGGGTACTTCTCTTCTACAATTGCGCAAAATAGGACGCCTTTCCCATTGACACCCCAACTGCCTTTTGACACTATCTCGCAGGTCCTCGCAAGAGAAACCAGAACTCCACAGATCGAATCCGCATTCCGAAGGTTCCGCTGAAAGTGGTAGAGTGTCCTAGGAGGGTGTCTTGCAGCGCGGGGCAGAAGTCGAACAATTGACTGGAGGATCTCTTCCTTTCAGTCTTCTTGCCAGCCTGCTGGACACTCTGGATCGCCCGCTTTTGGTTTCCGATCGCAGCGGACGAATCCTTTTCGCCAATCTGCTGGCGCAGCGCTGCTTGAATGCCCGCGGCATTGTCTCGCCGACCCAGGTCAACCTGTTCAGCGAGCTACTGCACATCGATTCGAAGGTGATTTTCAGCCAGATCGAGGGCGGCGAACAAGAAGTTGACCTGCCAGTGGACGGCCCCGGAGAGAGGGCCCGGGCACGCATCCGGTGGCTGCCCGAGCCTGACTGGCTCGTGGTGCGCGTGGAGGCGACTCCTGCCGCCTCACCCGCTGAAGAATCCGAAGTGCAACACACGGTGCAGGAGCTGCTGCAAGAACGCGAGATCACCTATCGCAACCTGCTGGCCGCTTATCTCCGCCTGCAGGAGGTAAACCGACAGAAGACCGTTTTCCTAGCATCGGCGGCGCACGAATTGAAGACGCCGCTGGCGGTGATCAAGGGCTACTACGACCTGCTGCTCTCCGGCTCGCTCGGCCGGCTCACCGAAAAGCAGCGCGACATCTTGCAGGAATCCAAGGACAGTTGCGAGCGGCTGGTGCGGCTGGTTTCGATGTTCCTAAATTACTCGGCGCTGGAAAGCGGCAAGCTGGTGCTGCATCTGCGCGAGAACGATCTGAGAGATTGCCTCAGCGAGCTCGCCACCCGGTGGCACGACGCCTTTCAGCGCAAGCAGGTGCGCCTGGAGACGTGGTTCGACGGCAGCATGCCGATCTTCAAGTTTGACTACCAGAAGGTGCAGCAGACCGTGGCCAACCTGCTCGACAACGCCCTAAAGCACACTCCGGCGGGCGGGAGCGTCAGCCTCAGCGCCGAACCACACTTCTGGGAGCGGCGCGCCGCCGAGGCGATGCCCCCCACAGACCGGCGTCGCGAACGCGCGAACGTGTCAAACAGCGTCAAGGTCGAGGTGACTGACACCGGAACGGGCATCGCCGCCGAGCATCACCAGGAGATCTTCGAAGATTTTGTTCGTGTGGACCGCTCCTCCTCGGGCATGGGCCTGGGGCTGGCCATTGCCAAGCGGCTGGTGCAGGCGCACCGGGGAAAGATCTGGGTGGACAGCGAGCCGTGGCGCGGTTGCACGTTCACGTTCTTGCTGCCGACCGACAACCAGTAGAGGGTAAATCTGACCGAAGGGTGGAAGTGCATGGCTGAAAAAGAAAAGATCATGGTGGTGGATGACGAGCCGAGCATCCGCAAGTATCTCCAGACGCTGCTCGAGGTAGACGGTTACGCAGTGGCCCCGCTCGGGTCGGGCAAGGAAGCGCTGGAGCGGCTCAGCGAGGGGGAGCGGCCGGATTTCATCATCCTGGACGTGCTGATGCCGGAGGTGAATGGGCTCGACACCCTCCGCCAAATGATGCAAATCGACCGCTCGCTGAACATCATCATGCTCTCCTGCTCGAACGAAGTGGGCACCGTGGTCGAGGCCATTCGCCTGGGCGCGCAGGACTACCTGACCAAACCTTTTGAGAAGAACGAGCTGGACGCGGCGGTACTGAAGTGCCGGCAGAAGAAACAATTGCGTGCGGAGAACAAGGCCCTGCGCGAATACTGCGACCAGCTCACCGAGGACCTCTCTTTCCTGGCCGCGAGCCCGCAAATGGTCCGCATCCGCCAGCAGATCCTGCAGATCGCGCCGGTGGATGTCCCGGTGTTCATCTATGGCGAAAGCGGGGTGGGCAAGGAAGTGGTAGCGCGCATGATCCACATGCGGTCACTGCGCCGAACTCAGCCATTCATTAAGGTGAACTGCGCGGCTTTGCCTGGGGAGCTGCTCGAGTCGGAGCTCTTCGGCTACGAGCAGGGCGCATTCACCGGTGCCGTCCGCTCCAAGCCCGGCAAGTTCGAGTTGGCTAACAAGGGCACGATTTTTCTTGACGAGATTGCAGAGATGAGCCCTCACTTGCAGGCCAAGCTGCTGCACGTGCTGCAAGATCACCAGTACTCGCGTCTCGGTGGGCGGCACTTGGTGGAGATTGACGTGCGCGTGCTCGCGGCCACCAACGTGGACGTTCAGGAGGCCATGAAGTCCGGCCGACTCCGCGAAGATCTCTACTATCGCCTGAACGTGCTCTCCATTAATGTGCCCCCACTGCGCGAGCGGACCTCGGAGATTCCGCTGCTGTTCCGCCACTTCCTGAAGCAGTACAGCGAGAAGTTTCAGAAGGCGGCTCCGGATCCTTCCCAGCATCTTCTCGAGGCAGCCGCGCGTTATCCCTGGCCGGGCAATTTGCGCGAGCTGGAGAATTTCGTGAAACGCTACGTCATCCTCGAGGACGACGAGGGCAGCTTCCGCGAACTGCTCGAGATGGCCGCGACCCGCCAGCGCACTTCGCCACGCGAGGAGCACCCGTCTCCTCGCGAGCAGGGGTTGAAGGCACTGGTGCGCAGCCTGAAGAATGAAGCCGAGATGGAAGCGATTGCCGACGCCCTGGAGAAGACCCACTGGTGCCGGAAAGACGCGGCCCGCATGCTGGGGATCAGTTACAAGGCGTTGCTCTACAAGATGCGCCAATTCAATCTGGATACCGGGCGAGGTTCGCGCTCGGTGGCTGCCGCGCCGGTGGGCAAAGAGGGGTAGCCACGTCCGGCAGGATGCAATCTATTGCCTATTCAGGGCATGCGGGTCTCGATTCAAGCTTACGGAGTCGGGTTGTCGCGGGCTAGAATGGATTCCAAGCAGGCCGTTGCTGGCGAATTCTGCGTCTGCCAGAGGGGTCACCTGCCGGAAGAAACAGGTCGCGTCCTTTTCTAGTTTGTTTTGAAGGGGTTGCCGGTGCATGGACAGTCGATTTCGCCGGCAAGAAGAGCGGAATTTCCACAAGATGCAGGCGCCCGATGCGGTTCTGGGACCCCCTTTGGAACGGTGATTGCTGGTTCTATGGAAAGGGGATGGTGCGCCTCAAGTTCTGTTCGGAGGATCAGAGGGAATGACGGAGCGACGTGCGGCTCGCCGGTATGACCTATCCCTACCTGTCATCATCCGTGTTCCCATCGACAAAGAAACCGGTTCCCGCAGTGGCAAGACTCGCGACATTTCCACCCGCGGCGTTTATTTCATGATAGACCATGATCTCTCGGCTGGCGCCGAGTTGGACATCACCTTGACGCTTCCCGCCGAGATCACACGCGGCACCGAGGTTTATGTTCGCGCCCAGGGCAAGGTGGTGCGGGTGGAGCGCCAGCTCGAAGGCGACAGCGAGCGCGTCGGCGTCGCCGCGGTGATCGAGCGATACGATATCATCCGCGGTGAGGCCACCACGGCTTAAAGCAGCCGGAGTCGCTCTCCTGTAGTCCCCCCGAAAACGCCCACGAGCGATCAGTTCTTGCCAGCGGCAACAGACTCGGCATACCATGCGGGTGATTCTCCTTCCCGAGGAGGACCTCGATGAAGGTCTCGGAACTAATTAGTGGGCGAAAGAACATCTACTCGATCACCGCGGAGACGACGGTGCATGATGCAGCCCGTTATCTGCGCGAGCGGCAGGTGCGCGCCGTGGGCGTGCTGGATGGGACCGGCAAGCTGGTCGGCGTCATCTCACAGAGCGACATCTCTGACAAGGTTGCGGCCGAGAACAAGTGCCCCGCCTGGATGCGCGTGGGCGAGGTGATGACCACCGACCTGATCACCGTTTCGCCGGAGATGCCGTTCGAGGATGGCCTTCGCCTGATGGAAAAGCACGGCATCTACCATCTACTGGTGGTGGATGACAAAGGCAGTTATCGCGGGATGATCTCAGTGACCGACCTGCTGCAGTTGATCGCTTCAGACCAGAAGGCCCGTGCAGACATGCTCGAGGCTTTTATCTTTCCTCAACGCTAGAGAAGCTCGCTCGCCTTGCGGCTTGCAACGCGCTTCACTATCCCAACAAACGCTTCAGCAATCGGTGCAGGCGCGCCCGGGCTTCGACGCCCATCGCGGTGAACTCCACGCCCATGCCTTTTCCCGGGTGCGAGTTCCGCACGACGGCGCGCGCACGCACTTCGCCATTGGGAAGCTCGAAAAACAATCTTATGATTTCACCTACCGGCGGCGGGTCTGACGTCGAGATGAACAGGCCGCCAAGCCCGAGCGTGCTGACCCGGGAGACCACACGCTCACCGCTCGATTGCCAGGCAATCAGCATGCCCTTGGGCAAGCCCACCCGGAGGTAGCGTCGGGTTTGAGTGGCTGTCGCCATGTCAGGTCTGTGCTCCACTCAGCCTACACCTTGAACTACGCCTTGGGAAACTTCGCTTGTCCTAAGCCTTACTAAAGACATGTAGATACGTGAGGTGTTTGCTCGATTACTGCTAGTGGCTACCCAAGCTGCCCCCTTTTTCCGCAGGCCCGCCCACGGAGGCGGGATTTGGGCAAAGGGCTTTCCAGCGAGTGAAATCTTTTTCCTACTTCACCCATTGCTTGCCTGTAGATTCTCGGGCCGCGCGAGGGGAGTAGGCTGGCCCGAATTGACTTCTTACCTTGCTTTTCTTCAACTATTTAGAGGGGGTCCGGCGCTACGCAAGTGTTCCCCAGACCGGCTCGGCTGTGCATAGTACTTTGGCGCTCTGAGTGCTTCGGTATAAAGCCTGAAACGGATGTGGGAGTCCTTGACCCTGTGAGCGCAGCTGGAAAAAATTTTTTGACAACTTCCAACAACAGTTTACCCCCCGAGGCCGTAATTTTCGGCCACTCACCAGCGATGCAGTTGGTGCGGCAGAAGGTCGAAAAGGTGGCCAGCATGAACGTGCCCGTGCTGATCCGCGGGGAGAGCGGTACCGGTAAAGAAGTTCTGGCTCGGTTCATTCACGAGCGTTCGGCTTGGAACTCTGGAGCATTCGTCAAAGTCAACTGTGCCGCGATCCCCGGGACATTGCTGGAAAGCGAATTATTTGGCTACCAGAAGGGGGCTTTCACCGGCGCTCATACCTCCAAGCCCGGACGCGTGGAGATGGCGCACCACGGCACGCTCTTCCTAGACGAAATTGCCGAGCTCAATTCGGGCCTGCAAGCCAAATTGCTGCAACTGCTGCAGGACGGGCAGTTCTGCCGAATCGGCGACCAGGAAGATAAACGGGTGGAGGCTCGCGTCATCTGCGTGACCAGTCGGAATCTGGAACGCGAGATGGAAGCGGGAAATTTTCGGCCGGACTTTTTCTACCGCATCAACGTCATCAACATCCACATGCCGCAGCTCCGCGAACGACGCGAAGACATCTCCCCACTGGCCGAATACTTCCTCTCCTACTTCAACCAGCGCTTCCAGCGAGACGCGCCCCCGTTTTCCAAGGAAGTGTTGCACCTGCTTCAAAACCAGGAGTGGCCGGGAAACATCCGGGAGCTCGAAAACCGTATGGCGCGCTACGTCATCCTGGGAGTGGAAGCAGAGCCAACTCACGTGGTTCCAGATCGACGTCCGATTGATTTCTCGGCGCAGGTCCGAGAGGATGGCACCATCCCGCTGAAGAGGATCGCCAAGGATGCAGCGCGCGAGATGGAGCGACACCTCATCCTGGAAGTCCTGAACGCCAATCATTGGAATCGCCGCCGGACCGCAAAAATTCTGGATATCAGCTATCGGGCGCTGATCTACAAGATCCGACAGGCCGGTTTGTCGAAGAGGAACAACCGAAACAATGGTATCGGCTAAGCGAGTGACCACCGAGTCTGCCGCCTCCCGGAACAGCTATAGGGCTGGCAGCGCGGCCGAAAGCGCTGGTGCCTCAAGCTTACACAATCCACTGATCTCGGATTTCCATTGGGAAACTCGGTGATTAGGGTATACAAGATCATCGTTGCCTGTGTTCAGGCGTGAACCGAGCGTAGGGGAATTCTTCCGGAGGGGGGACACTCAGTGGGGGAGAGCCAAGATCAGCCTTTCAACACTCGTTCAACAGGTTCTTGCGCTTTGATGTTCAAGGATCGCGGGTGATTTCGGGTGGCGGTTCCAGGGTTGTTCGGGAACTCCACGAACGTCTCAGCTCGACAGGACTCATTCGGCGGAACACTCAGTTTCTCTTCCAGATTTGCGGGGTTATCGGGCTTCCCATATTTAGGGCAGTTCCTGGAAGAAGATCAGCCATGAAGCTTGCGAGCAGACTCCTGTTCACCATGGGGGCGCTGTTTCTGAGCCTGCTAGCGGGGAGCTATCTCTGTCCAACGGCCATGGCCCAGGTGCAGGTACAGGGTCGCTGGAGTACGCT
>Ga0207646_10000117_pt1 | contig 110288 bp, 108 predicted proteins | sample KBSK5502metaG_FD_184343 | JGI IMG/M metagenome (GOLD analysis project Ga0207646, IMG submission 184343) | Corn, switchgrass and miscanthus rhizosphere microbial communities from Kellogg Biological Station, Michigan, USA - KBS K5-50-2 metaG... | ecosystem: Host-associated > Plants > Roots >... | reverse complement strand
GGTCGATGTGATCGGTGACGAGAGGCTGGCCTGGCTACGCGACCTTCCCGAAAGCGAAATCAAGGAGAGGGTGCTGCTCGTGCACGCAAGCCCGCGCGACCACATCTACGAATACGTCCTTGACACTGCCGTCGCATACGCCAACCTCGAGCTATTGAAGGGTCGGGTCTGCTTTCACGGTCACACCCACGTGCCGGGGATCTTCGGCCTGTCCGACGGCCAGGTGACTCACGACTACCGGGTCGACACCTTCCGGCTGGCAGGTCCTGCATTGGTCAATCCGGGGAGCGTGGGCCAACCACGTGACGGCGTACCGATGGCAAGCTACGGAATCTGGGACGTGGACGAGGGGACTTTCGAGTTCCGCCGCGTCCGCTACGACATTGGAGGTGCCCAGAAGGCGATCCGCAAAGCCAATCTTCCAGAACGCTTTGCGCTTCGCCTTGAAACCGGACGATGAAACGCTGGGCGGTGCGCGGCTGGCGGCGTCTCGCCTTCGCGGGCGCTGCGGGCGCAGGCATCGGCTGCTTCCTGGCCTGGGCCGCGGACTGGTTCGTCTTCATCAGCGGCAACCTGCGCGGGCCTGACTTCTTTTCGTTCTACGCGGCGGCTCAGATCTACGTGCAGCGCGGCGGCTCGGCCGTCTACGACATCCTGGTGCAGAAGCAGTACGAGCTCTCGGTAACGCATGTAGCGGCCGACGGCTTCATCGTCCTGCCTTACTTCCACCCGCCCTTTTATACGTTGCTCATCGCGCCGCTCGCCTACCTGAGCTACCGCGACGCGTACTACGCGATGACGGCGTTCAACGTCCTGCTCGGGATAGCGCTGGCGGTGATCCTCGTGAGGGGCAGCGAGCGCATTCACGGCCGCGCCGTGATCGTGGCGAGCGCGCTCATCGCCGGCTTCCTGCCCCTGTTCGTGACCGTCCTGCAGGGACAGTCCGACCTCGTGGTCCTGGTCCCCCTGGCCGCCGCCTACACCGCCTGGGCTCGAGGCCGGTTGGGCTGGGCCGGCGTGTTCAGCGCCCTGGCGCTGTCGAAACCCCAATTGCTGCTGCTCATCCCGGTGCTGTTCGTGGCCAGGCGCGCGTGGCGGGCTCTGGCGGCCTTTGCTGCCACCGTCGTCGGGCTCGGCGTCCTCTCCGTATTGACGTTCGGCTTAGGCCCGGTGCTGGACTACGTGGGCGCGGTCGGGTCGTGGGCCATCGGCGGGTCGCTGCCCACGCACGGCCAGGCCGTGTACACGGACACCGCGGTCTACTCGCTGCGCCACATCCTCGAGATCCTGCCCGGCGGCGGCAAGGTCGTCGCTTTTGTGATCCTGGTCGCGCTGCTGGCCCTGGTGGCCATCTCGTTGAGCTGGCGGCCGGACAAGCCGAGGCTCGACTTCGCCCTCGCCATTGCCGCGTCGCTGGTCCTGAGCCCGCATCAGAACGTGCACGACCTGGCGTTGCTGGTGATTCCAGGCTTCGTGATGGCTGACCTGGCCCTGGCCGGCCACCTCCGCTGGCCGGGCATGGCGGCGCTGGTGCTGGCGGTGGCCTACGCGGCGATCAACCTCAGCCTGGCCATCAGCCTGTGGGCGGCGGCAGGGGGCGCGCTGGCGGTGGCGGCCTTCCTCACCCTGGAGCGAATGGCGGTGCGGCCCGATCCCTTACCGCTCGGCGAGCAGAGGTGGCAAGGCCCGCGGCCGCACCGGGTGATCGTGCTCCCCGCCTACCGCGCGGCCAAGACACTGGCTCAGGTCGTGGGCGACATCCCGGCCGGTCACGCCGACAGGATTCTCCTGGTCGACGACGCCAGCGCCGACGCCACCGTCAGCGTGGCCACCGCGCTCCACCTCGACGTCATCCGCCACCGCCGCAACCTGGGCTACGGTGGCAACCAGAAGACGTGCTACCGGCGGGCGCTGCAGATGGGCGCCGACGTCGTCGTGATGCTCCACCCGGACGGCCAGTACGACCCGACGATCATTCCCAACCTATGCCGGGTGATCGAGGCGGGCGAGGCCGACATCGTGCTCGGCTCGCGGTGGCTCGGCATCGACCCGGCGAAGGCCGGGATGCCATGGTGGAAGCGGCTCGGCAACCGGTTCCTGACGGCGACGGAGAACCGAGTCCTCGGGCTGAAGCTGTCGGAGTACCACACTGGCTACCGCGCCTATTCGCGGCGCTTCCTGGAGACCATCCCATTCCTCGAGAACAGCGACGACTTCGTGTTCGACACTCAGGTCCTGATCCAGGCCGCGACCTTCGGGCTAAGGATCGGCGAGGTGCCGGCGATCGGCCGCTACCACGAGGATGCGAGCTCGGTGAGCTTCAAGACGTCGACCGTCTACGGCTTGAAGACGCTGGCTGCTCTGGCGACTTACGTCGCCCATCGCTCGGGCTTCCCGAGCCGCTGGCTGACGCCGGCGTCAAATACCGACGAACAGACGCTTGCGGTAGGCCAGGTAGCCCACCACAGCCAGGTTCAGTAGTAGGGCGCCGACCCTGAACAGGGTCACGTGCTGGAGCACCTCGTACGTTTCGAATGGGATCAGCGCGCCGGTCGCGAGCACGGTCAGGTACTCGGCCCAGCGCCGGCGCATGGCCAGGCCGACGCCCTCTGTGCCCTCGAGCAGCGCATACAGGATCGCGCCGATGGCCAGGATGGTCGTGTGCGGCAGGGTGCCGACGAGGATCATCAGCCGGAGGAGCAGCTGCTCGATGAAGCCGTTGCCAACCTCGAGGTTGAGCTCGTCTTGGGCCGAGTGAGCCCACGACGTCAGCCATCCTTTTTCGCCAGCCACAAGCAGACCGACGGCGAGCGCGATCAGGACCAGGGCCTTGCCGATGCGCTCGACGATGATCACCTTGATGAAGGCGTCATGCTCGCCGCCCATGCGGTTGAACTCGGCGAGCAGACGGGCGAAATAGTGGGGTCGTGATAGAGGAGCCGCGCTCACGACAGGGACCTTAACAAGCTGGGTTGGCAGGCTCATTTCAAATTCCTAAGCTACGCGTCGGTGTGCAGGCTGGGGGTGGGCGCCGCACCGGGAGGAGGGGTGGGCCCGCGGAGCGGGCTGCGGCGAGGTCAGGCGGGGTGCTCTCGGTGCTCCCGGAACAGCATCACCCGGCAGTTGGCGTTCTTGAGCACGTACGGCACGGTCTTGCCCAGGTTGAACTCACCAAACCGGCGTTTGTACGGCAGGCCCATGACGATCAGGTCCGCCCCCCACTCCACCGCCTCGTCCACCAGCGCCGGTCCAGTGTCCCGGGCCTGGACCAGCTCCGTCTCCACCGTGAGCTGCGACTCGGTCGCCAGCTGCTCGACCTCGTCCAGGATCTTCTCCCCGCGTTCCACGACCTCGTCCAGCACGGCGCCCAAGGGCAGCGAACGGTTGACCTCGATGATGTGCACGCCGTACAGCTTGCCCCCGCGCGGGTCCGTCATCCGGCACGCCAGGCGGACCGTCTCGGCGTCGATGCCCTGGCCGCCGACGGCCACCAGCACCTTCTTGGAAACCGGCTCATGGGAGTGGTCGGCCACGAGATCTCGCCTTTTCAGTGCTGGGGCCCGCGCCGGACCCGCCTGATCACGACGTACGCCCCAAAGGCCCACGACACCACCACGGTGGCGATGGCGAGGTTGCGCGAGGCGGGGTCGAGCTGATGCCCGGCCAGGTAAACGACCACCCACAGCCCGATGACCAGCGCCATGATCCCCAGGAACGTGAAGGGAAAGCGCACCGCCAAAAATGCTAGACCACGCGGCGCCCGGGCGGTGCCGGCAGGCGTGCTGCCGCGCTCGGCCGGCCCATCTCCATGCCTCCCTATAATCAACCAGGCTTGAAGATCTTGATCGTCGGCTGCGGCCGCGTCGGTTCGCAGATAGCGTCCGAAATGGACCGGAGCGGACACGACGTAACCATCATCGACCGCGACCCCAACCAGTTCTCCCGGGCCGCCCAGCGCGGCGTGCTCACCAACGAGTTCAAGGGCAACCAGGTCGTCGGCAACGGCACCGACGCGGAGGTCCTGCGAAGGGCCGGAGTCGAGGACGCCGACGGATTTGTGGCCGTCACCGAGGGCGACAACCGCAACATCATGGCTTCGCAGATCGCCAAGCACGTCTTCAAGGTCCCGCGGGTCGTGGCCCGCATCTACGACCCCGAACGCGCCGAGGCTTACGAGAAGCTCGGCCTCCACACCATCTGCCCCACCATCGACGGCGCCAAGCGCATCGAAAAGACGCTCCTCGAGAAGTAAGAGATGTACGTCCTCGTCGTTGGCGGCGGCACGGTTGGCTACTACCTGTCGCGCGACCTGCTAGATCGCGGGCACGAGGTCACGCTGATCGAGAAAGACAGCCGCCGCGCCGACTGGCTGGAGACCCAGCTCGGCAGCATCGTGATGCGCGGCGACGGCTGCGAGGTAAAGTTCCTATCCCAGACCGGCATCGAGCGCGCCGACGCCATCGTCGCCGTCACCGCCGACGACGAGGACAACCTGATCGCGCTTCAAATGGCCAAGCGCCATTTCAGCGTCAAGAAAACAATCGCGCGGGTGAACAACCCATCGAATGTCGAGATCTTCAAAACGCTTGGCGTCGATGACGCCGTGTCGGCAACCGAGATACTGCTCGCCGCTCTCGAACCCCCGATAACCACCTAACAACGAACAAGAAAAAAGGACCGCCTGTGAAAGCGGTCCTTGATTCTCGCTGATTATATCGTCGACTTGCCGATCTTGTAGATCTTCGTGCCGCAGAACGGGCACGTACCCACGGTAGCCGGCTTCCCGTTCTTCATCGTGATCGGTTGAGGGTCTTTCATCTCGACCTTTTTCTTGTCTTTCAGACAGTAGCCTTCCACTAATTCACCATCCTTAGTTGAGATTCTGTGCGGGGACTCGGCCCATTCTAGGGACCGCTATAGCCCAATTCAACCCCAGTTCAAATCCGCCGTGCAGATCCGCCTCATGAACATCCGATGAGAAGACGCTCATCGCGCGTCATAGACAGCGCGAAATGGTGTCGCGAATGCGCGCATCGCGCCCTCGTCATAGAGGACGAAGCGGACCTCGTCGGGCTCCCAACCATCAGCCCGCGCGCGCAGGAGGCAGCGGGCCATGATGCGCGCACACTCATCCAGCGCGAAGCCTGCGATGCCCGTGCCAACCGCCGGCACCGCGATGGTTTTGACGTCGTGGTCGCGTGCGATCCGAAAAGTCGCATCCATCGACGAGCGCAAGGACTCCGCGCTCGTGCGTCCACCCAGCGCCATGCTCGCAGCGTGGATGACGAATCGCGCGGGCAGGTTGCCGCCACCGGTCAGCGCAGCGTCGCCGACCGACACCGGTCCATGAGCCGTGCACTCGTCCTGTATCGACGGGCCGCCCCGGCGCCGGATTGCGCCCGCCACGCCGCCACCGAGGACGAGGTCGTTGTTGGCCGCGTTGACGACCGCGTCGACCTCTTGCTCGACCAGGTCTCCCGTGATGATCACGACTCGTGTCGCAGCGATTCCTTCACCTCCAGCACACGCTCATCGAGCTGCTCGCGCGTCGCCGCGGCGATGCCGCGAAGCCCGATGGCGGAAATCGTCAGCGAGGCTGCGGCCACGCCCCACACCAGCGACTCGAGCAGGGCATCCGGGTCGCCGCCCGTCGTCATCCAGTGGCCGAGCATGCCGGCGGCGACCGCGTCCCCGGCACCGGTCGTGTCCACGACCGGGCGGTCGATCAGCGCGGGCACGTGCAGCGAGCCCCGGTCCGTATAAGCGGTGACGCCCAACGCGCCCGCCTTGACGAGAAGGCCTTCGAGGCCCCAGCGCGTACGGAACGACTCCGGATCTTCACCGTCAAGGGCCGCGAACTCCTCCTGGTTGCAGAAATACCACCTCGAGCGCCGCAGCACCTCGCGGGCGTCCGGCGGTCGTGAGCGGACGTACGAGAGCATCGCGTCCGCCGCCAGCATCTCCGCGCCCCCAAGTCTTTCCATCAGCTGCGCCTGCCGGTCCGGCCGCACCGAGCCGACAAACGCCCATCCGTCAAAGCCGGCCGGCGGGTTCGGCTCCCATCGATCGTAGATGCTGTCCTTGCTGCCGAGGTCGATGTTGCGGCCGGCCTCCTGCTGAGCCCGCCAGCGGAACGTCGGCGCGTCCAGGACCTGGACCAGGCTCGCATCGATCGGCCGCGATCCGATCACGGCCGTCAGCTGGTCGACGGTCTCCGGCCCGATCGGTGCGACCATGCGGACTGGCACGATCAGGCTCGCGGCGATGGCGAAGTACAGAGCCGACCCGCCCAACTCGTCCTGCAGGGTCCCGAACGGACCCTCGAGCGTGTCGAGGGCGATCGAGCCCGCGACCAGCAGCTCGCGGCTCAAGAGCGGCGGCCGGTGCCGCTGTCCGCAGTGATGACGTGGCGCGCTCGCGCCAGCTTGTCGAGAAAGTCGGCGGGCCCGTCGTATGCATCCATCTCCATCCAGCTGCGGCCCAGCTCTTTCACACCGTGCGAGTCGGATCCGGTGGCGGCGACCTTGCCCAGGTCGCGCGCGAGCGCCGCAGCCGCCTCGTTGGCGCCGGCCTCGCACCATGGGTTGTAGGTCTCCACGATGTCGATGCGCGGAGCGAGCACGACCACGCGCTCCGCGCTGTAGTGGGCGCGGTTTCGGTCGAGCGGATGCGGCAGGTACACCAGGCCTCCCATCTCGTGAATGAGGTCCATGGCCTCCTCCACGCGCATGTATGGAGGAATCCGGCCGGTGATGAAGAGCCCGATGACCTCGCCCTCGCGCGTCTTCGCCTCCTCGCCGACGATCGCGAGGTCGGGAGCCATCCTCGCGAGCTTGAGCGCGCCATCGACCACGTTGTGATCTGTCAGCGCGATGCGGTCGAGCCCCACCTCTCGGCAGCGATAGATGAGCGCGTCGAGGCTGGTGGAGCTATCGGGGGAGTAGCGCGAATGAAGGTGAAGGTCGACGCGCAATACCGACGCTACGTTGCGGACACGGCCTCGCGCAGCTGCCGCTGCCGCGCGCGCGCGAACAGCGGGATGACCTCGGCCGGACCGCGGCTCCTGCACGCCTGATCCATGAGCGCCGCTTGCGCGTCGTAGATGATCTCCAGGACCTGGTCGGGTCTTCGCTCGCGACCGAGCCGCCCCGGAAGGTCTGGATGCGCGTGGCGCAGCACCACCATCAGCCGCGACACCAGCCACCCCGGCACGATGCGCACCTCTTGCACCATGCATTCCTCGACCCAGTACAGGAGCTCGTCGGATTCGCGGAGCAAGCGCCGCGGTGTCATCGCGCGATTCCGCATGCGATGCCACTTGAAATGCAGATCCTGCTCTTCGACAGTGCGTTGCAGCATGGTCGGTAACCCACTATATCAGCGGGTCTTCGCCCCACTTTTCGCATACGCGGGATAACAGAGAGTCCGCCATCCGCCGGCTGCCGGGATGAGGTGAACCTGCCGGTCGAGCGTCCAGTCCTTCCACTGCTGGCGGACGCGGTAGCGCAGCATCATCTGCGCGACGTTGCTGTAGACGCGCTCGTGCTCGCGGTCGGTCCAGCTTTCGAGCACCTTGACGTTCAGGACCTGCACGTCGAGCAGCTCGGTGTCGTCGCCGAGCCGGGGCATGTCGCGGATGAACGCCTGCTTGCCTCCCCAGGCCCGCTGCGCGTCCTCGGCGAGCATCTCCCACATCTCGTCGAACCTGCCCTCCGCGTGCAGCTTCATGAAGCGCATCTCGAACGTCGCGGGCGCGATCGACATCGGGGCGGGCGGGCGATGCGGCTCGCCCGACGGCGGAAGGGCCGGCTCGCCGGCCGGGAAGCCGATGCTGACAGGCGCCCGGACGAAGCGCCCGAAGTCGTCCACGGGCCACGTCGTCAGGTGGCCCGCGATGCGGGTCAGGACGGCCTCCAGGGCCGGCCAGCGGCGCAGGAGTCGAAGAAGCCTATTGACCATTGGGGCTAGATGTTGTGTGATTTCCACAGACTGTATACAGAATGTGGATAGCTGGCAACTACAAAGTCCGCCGGAGCTGCCCGACCAGGAAGCGTCCGGCGCGGTTGGCGGCCCGCCGCTGGGGCCGCCGCTCAGCTTCCCTGCGGCGCCCGGCCAGGCTCCGGCGGTGATGCTCCGGATGGGCGTTTCGGCCTGGCGGGTCGGGCTCCGGCCTCAGCCGGCGGCGAGTCGGCGCACGATGGCCCCGACCTCCGCGAGCGGGACACCTACCGGACAGGCGGCTGCGGCCGCCTCCCAGTCGGGCTCGTCGCCCTCGACGTCAGAGGAAGCGTCCCCCAAGCGGGCGTAAAGACGTAGGTAGGAAGACGCGAGGTCGGGCACTCGCGTCCGGCCCACGCGGCCCGCGGCCAGCGCGCACAGGCCGCAGTTGATGCAGCCGATCAGCTGAGGGTGTCGCTCCTGCTCTTCAGGCGTGAGCGGCCTGAGGCCATCCGGCGCGTACGTGTCGAGCAGGCGCTGCAGCTGCGAATGCGGGCGCGAGAGCCGCCGGCGCGTGAGATGAAGGCCGTATGCCCACGCGAGCTTGACCAGTGAATCGGCACGTGCCATCAGCTCAACAGCCCACGCATTGCACCCTGCACGAGCTCCTCCTGCGCCCACCCGGCGTGATCCAGCACCGGTGCCCGCCCGAGCCACGAGCCGTGTACGAACTCTCGCGCCGCATCGAACCGCTGCGAGGCGCTCCAGCCGAGCTCGCGCCCGATGATCTCCGCCGCGCGCAGGATGCAGGCGGCGCCCGCGCACGGCCCGCCCGCCAGCCCGACCCGGCGAAAGGCATCCGCGAGCGACTGGACCTGCTCGCTGCGCGCGGCGTATGCGAGCTCCGCCTCAGTCAGCGGCTCGCAGCGGCACACCAGGCGCCCCGCACGCGAGTCGTCGAGCACGACCTCGGCGCGCGACCCGTGCCGGCTCTGCAGCTTGACCACCGCCAGCGCGGGGATGCCGCAGCGCCGTGCCAGATGCTCGGCCGGCTCCATGTCCGACTCGCTGCCCGGCAGCGGCGTCGATGCCGTCGTCGAGACGGCCTGGTGGCCGAGCTTGCGGCAAACCGCGTCTGACGTCTCCTCCGCCATCAGCCGGTACATCGACAGCTTGCCGCCGGCGATCGTTACGAAGCCGCCGACGCCGTCGGACGCATGGTCGAAGACCTGGTATCGCCGCGACAGCTCGTCCTCGTACTTCCGCCATCTGAAGAGCGTGGGCCGCACACCCGCGGTGGTGCGAACGGGCCGGAATCGCCGAATCGCGGGGAAGACGCGCTCGAACGCCTGCAGCAGGTACTCGACCTCGTCGGCGAGTACGTCCATCGAATCGAGATCGCCGTAGAAATCGTCGTCGGTGGTGCCGAGCAGCGTGAAGCCTCCGTGCGACACCATCAGCAAGTCCCGCCCGTCGATCGACTCGGCGCTGATCCCGAACTTCGAGATGCGGTGCGGGTAGACGATGTGGATGCCCTTCGCGGGCCGGAGCTGCACCTCGGTGCCCGCCATCCGGCTCACCTCGGGCACCCAGGGCCCCGCCGCGTTGACCACGACCCGGGCGCGAGCTTCAGTCGTCGTGCCGTCAGCGGTTCGATAGCGGACGCCGATGACCGAACCGGCGTCCCTGAGCAGGTCGACGACGCGCGTGTGGTTCAAGGCACGCGCGCCGTGGGCGACCGCGTCCTGGACATTGGCGAACACCAGTCGGTGCGGATCGACGCCCCATTCCTCGATGGTCACCGCGCCGACCATGTCGGCGGTCAGCCCCGGCTCGACCTGGCGAGCCTCGTCGGCCGTGAGGCGCACGTGCGGGTGCGCCTTCTTCAGCGGCTGGAAGCGGTCATACACCTCCATCGCCGTGTCCACGCGCTCGATGTTGTTCGCGTCGTGCGGAAGCACTGGAACCAGGAAGACGACCCGATAGACGATGTTGCGGGCGATCGTGACGATGTGGCCCGCGTCCTGGCAGGAGAGCCGCGTCGTGTCCCAGTCGTACTCGAGGTAACGCAGCCCGCCGTGAATCATCCAGGTGGACGCGCCGCTGGTGCCGGCGCCCCAGTCGCCCTTCTCGAGCAGCAGCACCGAAAGGCCGCGCAGGGAGAGGTCGCGCGCGACACCGGCGCCCGTCACGCCGCCGCCGATGACGATGACGTCGTGAGCGGACGGTTGACTCACGAGGTGGATGCTAGCTATGACGCCGCTTCGTGCTGCTTCTGGAACTCTTCGATGATCGTCTTGGCGAGGTGCGCCGGCATCTCGTCGTAGTGCGAGAACTTCTTGGAGAAGCTGCCGCGCCCCTGCGTGATCGAGCGGAGGTCGAGCGCGAAGCGCAGCATCTCGGACTCCGGCACGGTGGCCTTCACCTTCTGGTAGCCGTCGTCGGGCTCGGTGCCCATGATCTTGCCGCGCCGGCCGTTGATGTCGGACATGATGTCGCCGAGGTTCTTCTCGGGTACGCGGATCTCGGCTTCCAACACCGGCTCCAGGAGCACGGGCCCGGCCTCGAGCGCCCCTTTGCGGATGGCCAGCGACCCGGCGATCTGGAAGGCCATGTCGTTGGAGTCGACCTGGTGGAACTTGCCGTCGACCAGCGTGACCTTGACGTCGACCATCGGGTAGCCGGCGACCACGCCCTTGGCCATGTTGTCCACGATCCCTTTCTGCACTGATGCGCGAAAGTTTTGCGGGATGGCGCCGCCGAAGATCTTGTCCTCCCATACGAAGCCCTCACCGCGCTTGGTCGGCGCGACTTCGATGACGCAGATCCCGTACTGGCCGTGGCCTCCCGACTGCTTGACATGCCGGCCCTCGGCGCGGCTGTGGCCGGAAACCGTCTCGCGATAGGCCACGCGGGGGACCTGGGTCGTCGCCTCCACGCCGTACTTTCGCTTGAGCTTCTCCAGGATGACGTCGAGGTGTACGTCGCCGAGGCCGGCAATGACGAGCTGTTTGGTCTCTTCGACCCGCTCGACATGAAGCGTCGGGTCCTCCTCGCCCAGCCGCGCGAGTCCGCTGGAGATCTTTTCCTCGTCGCCTCGCGCCTTCGGCGTGATGGCCACGCTGTAGGCTGCGCCCGGCACGTCCGGCGGCGGCAGCGGTCCCCCGTCCTTCACGCCGATGGTGTCGCCGGTGAGTGTGTGTGCGAGCTTGGTTGCGGCCCCGATGTCGCCGGCGCGCACCTCGGTGGTGGCGACGTGCTCCTTGCCGCGCGGGAAGAAGATCTGCGCCAGCCGCTCGTCCGCACCACGGTTCAGGTTAGTCACGTGCTGGTCGGCCTTGATCGTCCCTGAGACGACCTTGAAGTAGCTCACCCGGCCGAACTGGTCGCCGCCAGTGCTGAAGACGAACGCCTTCACCGGCTTGTCGGGGTCGGCCTCCGCGGGCGGCAGCAGCTCGCACACGGTCGACATCAGGGTGCGGACCCCGAGCATCCTGGTTGCCGAGCAGCACAGGACCGGCGCCACCTTGCCTTCGAGGATGCCCTCGCGCAGGCCGCGCTGGATGTCCTCCTCACCCAGCGTGCCCGTGTCGAGGTACTTCTCGAGCAGCGAGTCGTCGCTCTCCGCAGCGGCCTCGATGAGCTGCCCGCGGTACTGGTCGACGAGGCTCTTCATGTCGTCGGGAATCGGCACCTCTCCGCCCTTGCCGTCCGGCTGGCTGACGTAGGCCTTCAGGTGGAGGAGGTCGACCACGCCGCGGAAGTCCTCCTCCGAGCCGATCGGCAGATGGAGGGGAAACGGCCGCGGCGACAGCGTCTCGCGCATGGCGTTGACCGCGCCGTAGAAGTCGGCGTTCTCCTTGTCGAGCTTGTTCACCACTACCATCCGGGGCTTGGCGCGCGCGTTCAGCTGTTCCCAGGCGATCTCGGTCCCGACGGCCAGATGGTCGCTTGGCCCCACCACGACGACTGCGCCCTCGGCCGCGCGCAGGCCGCTCAGCGCCTGGCCGGCGAAGTCGAAGAAGCCCGGCGCGTCGAGGATGTTGATCTTGAAGCCGTTGTGCTCGGCGAACCCGACCCCGAGGTTGATCGAGATCTTGCGCTTGTGCTCCTCCGGCTCGAAGTCCATCGCGGCCGTGTTCTGGTCGGTGGACCCCATCCGGGCCAGGCCACCCGAGGCGAAGAGCATCGCCTCGGCCAGCGTCGTTTTCCCGTCGTGCGAGTGGCCGAGCAGGACCAGGTTTCGGATCTTGTCGGCTGTGTAATCAGCGGCCATCCAACCCCCAAACAAAGCCCCGGCGGATACGGCCTAAGTCTAAGGTTCGGTTGAGACCGAGATTGGGCGGGCCGGGCGTTCGGTAGAATTCGGGGTCCATGGTCAAGAAGACGGCGACGATCGAAGAGGTGCTGGCGGCGGTCGACGCCGCGCGCGACAAGGTGATGGCGGACGAGGTGAAGTCCCTCACCAAGCTGGGCATCCCCAAGGCGATGGCCTACCAGATGATCGCGAGCCGGTTCCACCAGAAGGTCGGCAACCAGGAGGAGGCCGAGCCCGACCCGTTCGAGGGCGGCGGCGCGACCACCTCCTGGGAAGAGATCGGCTAGCCAGACACTCGCTTGAATCGCGCTGAGCGGCTGGCACGGCTGCTCAGAGTTCTCGCCGCGATCATCGCCGAGCCGGGCCTGAATCCACTCGAGCTGGCCGATCGTGCGGGTGTGTCCGACCGAACCCTGAGGCGCGATCTCGCTCAGCTCCGGGACCTCGGCTACGAGGTGGCGTACACCAGCGGGTACGAGGTGCAGGAGAAGCTCAACCTCGAAGGTCGCGGCCGGCAAAAGGCGCGGCCGCGTGGAGATGACGCCCTGCTGCAGGCGGTCGCGCAGGCGGTCGAGAGGGCAGGCCTCTGGCGCGACACCGAGTCCCCCAGCCCGGCCGGCGCGCGCCGGCGCAAGCCACGGCCGATCGGAACGAGGCCGCTCGTCCTGATTCCGACCGGCGAGGGCGACGCCGACTTCGTGTATGCCTCGGGCATGCCGATCGAGTCCGCGCTCTACGTCCGCTTCGCCGTGGGCGACGACGTGCTGGTGGCCAATCCGCTCGAGATCGACCGCGCCCTCAAGACGAGCCGAGCGAAGCGCACGCTCTCCTTCGCGGAGGCCGGATTCGAGGAAGCGGGTCCCTACAGGTCATGGCCGCGGCTGGCGGCCAAGCTCCTCCGCGAGCGAGGCCTGGGGGAGGCGCGCGTTTCTCCGCGCCTCCCCGCTGTATATCTCGAAGAGCTGCGCGCGACCGGCCTCGACATGGCGATCGATCGCGACCTGTTCGTCGCCGAGCGCCGCAAGAAGACGCCGGAGGAGGCGCGGCTCATCCGCGAGGCACAGGGCGCGGCCGAAGCGGCGGTGAAAGAGGTCGTGCGCATGCTGGGCGAAGCACAGGTTCGCGACGGCCTGCTGTGGCAGGACGGCAAGGCGCTCACGTCCGAGTGGCTCTACGCGCGCGCGTCCTTGCTGTTGGGGGAGATGGGCTTTGCGTGCCCGGACATGATCATCGCGGGCTCGCCGGGCAGCGCCATGCCGCACTTTCGCGGCGAAGGCCAGATCCGCGCTGGCGAGCCGGTGATCATCGACATCTTCCCGACCGCGCGCCAGAGCCACTACAGCGGCGACCTGACCAGGACGGTGGTGGTGGGCCAGGCCTCCGAGGAGGTGAAGCGGATGCACGCGGCCACCCTGCAGGCCCTCGACGCCGCGATCGAGTCGATCCGGGCCGGCGTGCCTGCGGGCGACGTCCACAACACCGCCTGCGCCGTGCTCGTCGACCGAGGCTTCGGCACCACGACGCCGGGTTACGCCGGTCCGGAGGGTGTGGCCAAGATGAACCACAGCCTCGGCCACGGTGTCGGGCTCGAGGTCCACGAGGAGCCAGGCGTGCGCGGGCCGAACCGCGAGCCGCTGGAGGCCGGCGACGTGATCACCGTCGAGCCGGGTCTTTACCTGATGGGCCTGGGCGGCGTGCGCATCGAGGACACAGGTATGGTCACCGACGGCGGCTTCGAGAACTTCACCACGCTCACGCGCAGCCTCGACCCGAAGGACTACCTGTAGCCCGTCGGCCGAGCCCTAAACTACCGCCGGGACGACCTGGGTTGGGGACACTGAGGCTGGAGCACGACGACCAGCAGGCAGAGGCCGCGTGCGCCGACTGCGGCGCGGCCTACCGGAGCGTGATCGGCGTCATCTTCGAGGACGACGATCCGATCGCCATCTACCGGGCGGACATCTTCGACCACTTCCATCGCGCCTCCGAGCCGCGCGTGCTGCTCTCGATCGCGGTCGGCGACTGGAGCGACGGCACCAACCGGGGCGATCGGTGCGCGGCGGCGATCGAGGCCTGGCCCGAGGGCGACGGCGTGCGCATGGCCATCAGCGACCGTGCCGCCTCCCCATGGGCGGAGCTCGAGGTCGTCAGCTGGCAGCTGAAGAGCCAGGACTCGCAGGCGAGCCCCTTGCGCGACGTCTTCTTCCAGCTCGCCGACCACATCGCATGTGAGGACCGCCGCCTCCGCCGTGCGCTGACCGCGAAGAGCGCACTGTAAAGCGTGGGTTTACCATTGTTGCGTGGCGCCGATCGAGCCGGGTAGCGAAACCCTCGGACAGCGGATCAAGCGGCTTCGCAAGGAGCGGGGCATGAGCCTGGCCAAGGTGGTCGGCGGCGACTTCAGCCGCGCCTTCCTGAACCAGGTCGAGCTGGGTCGCGCCCAGCCCTCGACCAGGGTGCTCCGGGTGATCGCCGGCAGGCTCGGCACGCAGGTCGACTATCTGCTCGAAGGCCGGCTGCCGGAGCTCGACCGCCAGCTCGCTCTCGAGCGGGCGAGGCTGCTCCTGCTGCGCGGTTACGCGCGGCGCGCCCTTGTCGTGCTGGAAGGGATACACGGGATCGAGTGGCCCCTCAGCACCGACGTCCACCTCGCGCGCGCCGAGGCTCTGCTGAAGCTGGGCCAGAAAGAGAAGGCGCAAGCGATCATCGACGCCGAGCGCAAGGTGATCGCGCGCCATCGCGACGTCCAGCGCAGGGACCGCCTGCTGGCCATCGAGCGGGGAGAGAAGTTCTCATTCGGCGGTGGCGACGTCGAGCGCGCTCGCGACGCTCACGTACGCGTCGCGGAGAGGGCCTTTCGCTCTGGCGACAGCCTTGGCGCGCTCGAGCACTACCAGGCCGCCCGCGCCCTGACTGAGCTCTAGGGCCGGACCGCCTAGAGGCCGTTCGCGAACGTGTAGGACGGCGGCGGGCTGACCGTCGGTGGCGTGATCTCGACGGTGATCACCTCGTGAGCCTTCAGCACGATGGCGTTGGGGTCGCCGTCCCATACCTTGGGACCCTTGCCGTCCTGCAGGTCGACGTACACGATCAGCTGCTGGCCGGTGGTGAGGGTCAGAGTCGATACGTGGGTCGAGTCGAAGCTCTCGTGCGGCCCCCCGTTGTTGGTCGAGTACGCATCCCAGACCTTGAAGAAGTCGCCCAGGGTGAACGTCCTGTCGGCTGGCGACTCGATGTGGATCACGTCCTGGTTCGCGGCGTGGACGTGCAGCCAGTAGAAGCAGGTCGGCGCGGTCTCGCCGCCCTGGATGCCGATGCCCGACGGGATTGGATGAAGAGTGCCGCCGTCGAGGATCTGAATGGCGGCGTGGTAGTGGACCTGCGTGTGCTCCAGGCTGTCGCATGGGATGTCCCCGCTGGAGCCGTGGACCGTCGGCGCGGCGGCGGCCTTGTGGTTGTTGACCGCGCCGTAGATCAGCAGCCCGACGAACAGCACGGCGAGGATTCCGCCGACCACGACGGCGAGAATCGGAACGTCGGTGGTGGACTTGACCGGCGCCCGGCGCGCAACCTTACCCTTGGCACCCTTCAGGGGCGTCTTGGCGCCACGAATCGTCTGCTTGGAGCGGCCCTGGGTCGGCATCCGTGAAGCTGTAGAATACCGATCTGACCTTTCTGGCCTCGACCGGTCGCACTCCGCGGCCGTTGGACCGAGGCCTGAACCCACAGGAAGGAGGCCCCGGTTGCGGGATTACGAAATTCTCTACATCGTCCGGGCGGATCTTGACGACGACAAGGTCCAGGACGTGGTCAAGCGGGTCAACACGCTCATCGAAAGATCGGGCGGTGCCGCCGAGCAGACGAGCCTTTGGGGCAAGCGCAAGCTGGCCTACGAGGTCAAGCACCAGAAGGAAGGCTCCTACGTGCTTCAGGACTTCAAGATCGGTCCGGACCGCGTGCCGGAGCTCGAGGCGGCCCTGAAGATCACCGAGGAGGTGCTCCGGCACCTGATCGTCCGCAAGCCCGACAAGCCGTTGCCGACCCCCGTTGCGCCGCCGCCGGCGGAGGTCGTGCTGGAGCCGGTCGCGGTCGAGTCCAGCGCTGACGCGGCGGAAGCACCAGTAGTGGATGGGGAGGAGCGTTAAATGTCGAACCTCAACAAGGCGCTGCTCATCGGCCGGCTCACCAAGGACCCCGAGATGCGGTATACGCCAAGCGGTACCGCCGTCACCAACTTCAGCATCGCGACCAATCGCTGGTCCACCGGGCCAGACGGTGAGCGCAAGGAGTTCACCGACTACCACAACATCGTCGCCTACCCGATCGGCAAGCGAAACCTGGCCGAGACGGTCGCCCAGTACACGCGCAAAGGCGCGCTGGTGTTCGTCGAAGGCCGGATCCAGACCCGATCGTGGGAAGGCCAGGACGGCCAGAAGCGACGCGTCACCGAGATCATCGCCAACGACGTCCAGTTCCTCGAGCCGCGAGGCGCGGGCGCCAACGCCGGCGCCGGTGTACCGGCCGGACGCAGCGCCGGACCTTCGGCGCCAGACGAACCACAGGGAGACGACGTCCCGCGCGACGTCGACCCCGACGACATTCCGTTTTGATGACGTCTTTTTAGGAGCAATTGATGGGATCCAACAGCCCGCGTCCACAAAGAGAATCGAGCAGCAGCGGCGGCCCGCGAGGCCCGAAGCGACAGCACCGCAAGGTCTGCAGCTTCTGCGTCGAGAAGGTCAGCTACATCGACTACAAGGAGATCTCGCGCCTGCGCCGCTTTGTAAGCGACCGGGGCAAGATCCTGCCGCGTCGCGTCACGGGCACCTGCGCCCGGCACCAGCGGCCGCTGACGACCGCGCTCGAGCGCGCGCGTGCGATCGCCCTGCTTCCGTACACGACCGAGACCCACTAGAAACACCGGGGCCGGATAAACTCTTGGGGCCGCCTGAACCCCTCACTGGAGCGCGCCCATGACCTTCACGACCCAGCTTCGCATCCCCGGCCCGACGCCACTGCCCGAACGCATCGTCCGGGCGATGCACCGGCCGCTGATCGACCACCGCGGCCCGGAGTTCGCGGCCATCCTGGCCGAGATCACCGCGGGCGCAAAGCGGGTGTTCAAGACGTCCTCGGATCTGCTCCTGCTCACGTCCTCAGGCACCGGCGGGCTGGAGTCAGCCGTCGCCAACCTTGTCTCGCCTGGCGACGAGGTCGTGGTTGCGCTGTGCGGCAACTTCGGCGAGCGCTTTGCCGCCCTGGCCGCGGCCTACGGCGCGGACGTGGTGCGCCTCGAGTTCGAGTGGGGCCAGCCGGTCGAACCCGACGACCTCGCGCGCGTGCTCGACAACCACCCAAAGGCCAGGGTGCTGCTGCTGACCCACAACGAGACCTCGACCGGGCTGACCAACCCGCTCCGGCAGCTGGCACGCGTCGGCCGCGACGCGGGCCGGGTCGTGGTGGTCGATGGCGTCAGCTCCATCAGCTCGATCGCCATCGAGACGGACGCCTGGGGCATCGACGTCGCGGTCAGCGGCTCACAAAAGGGGTGGATGGCGCCTCCGGGAATCGCGTTGGTCAGCGTCAGCGACCGAGCGTGGGAGCAGCAGGCGAAGGCGCGCTCGCCGCGCTTTTACTTCGACTGGAAGGAGGCCAAGACCTGGGCGGACAAGGGCATGACGCCGTTCACGCCCGCGATCCCGGTCGCCTTTGCGCTGCAGGAAGGCCTGCACATGCTGGAGGAGGAGGGGCTCGAGAACGTGTACGAGCGCCACGCGCGACTCGCCCGCGCGACCCAGTCAGGGCTGAAGGCCCTGGGCTTCGAGCTCTACGCGCGGCAAGGCTTCCGGTCCAACACGGTCACGTCCGCCCTGCCTCCGTCGGGCCTCGACGTGAGCGCGCTGCGCAAGCTGCTGAACGAGAAGTACGGCGTGGTCATCGCCGGCGGCCAGGGCAAGATGAACGGCAAGATGGTCCGCGTCGGGCACCTGGGCGCGATCGCCGCAGGCGACGTGGTGCAGGTCCTGTGGGCCATCGAGCAGGCGCTCGAGGAGCTCGACATCGCGCCGGCCGATGGACGCGCGGTGGCCGCGGCGACTGCATCACTACAAGGCGTGCCCGCCTAGCTCTCTAGACTCACTCCCGTGACGCGGATCCTGGTCGCTGACCCGCTGGCCGAGGACGGCCTCGCGCGCCTGCGCCGCGAGGGCGAGGTCACGGTGGCCAACAAGCTGGGCGAGGCCGAGCTGGTGGAGAGGATCCCCGATTTCGACGCCCTCGTAGTCCGCAGCGAGACCAAGGTGACGGCGCCGGTGCTGAAGGCCGGCAAGCGGCTGCGCGTCGTCGGGCGCGCGGGCGTCGGGGTGGACAACATCGACGTCGCCGCCGCCACGCGGCACGGCATCCTCGTGGTCAACGCCCCGCGCGGCAACATCGTGGCCGCCGCGGAGCACACGATCGCGCTGGTGATGGCGCTCGCCCGCTCGGTGCCGCAGGCGGACGCGTCAGTGCATCGCGGGGAATGGACGCGGTCGAAGTTCATAGGCGTTGAGATTCGCGGCAAAACGCTCGGCGTGATCGGGCTCGGCAACGTCGGCTCGGAGGTGGCCAAGCGCGCGCACGGCCTGGAGATGGACGTGATCGCGTACGACCCTGTCGTGTCCGTCGACCGCGCCGAGCTCTTCAACGTCCAGCTCGTGTCGCTCGACCAGCTGCTCGAGCGCGCGGACTTCGTGACCATCCACGTCCCGCTGGTGGAGGCCAACCGCGGCCTGATCGGGGCGCGCCAGCTGGCGCTGATGAAGCCGACCGCACGCCTGGTCAACACTTCGCGCGGCGGCATCGTGGACGAGGCCGCCCTGTACCAGGCGCTCAAGGCATCCCGCCCGGCCGCGGCCGCGGCAGACGTCTTCGAGCTAGAGCCGCCAGGCGAGAACCCGCTGTTCACCCTGCCCAACTTCATCGCCACACCGCACATCGCGGCCTCTACGGTGGAGGCTCAGGCGTCGGTGGCGTTCGACGTTGCCGAGGAGGTCGCCGCCGTGCTCGCGGGCGAGCTGCCGCGCTACGCGGTCAACGCTCCCGCGCTGCCGCCGGAGGAGCTCGCCTACCTTCGCCCGTTCGCCGACCTGACCGAAAGGATCGCCTCGCTGCACACGCAGCTCTTCGGCGGGCGCGCCGACTCCATCGAGCTGGAGTTCGAAGGCGAGCTCGCCCAGCACGACGTCAACCTGCTCGTCGCCGCGGTGATCAAGGGCGTGCTGCAGAACTTCACCGAGGACCGGATCAACGCGGTCAACGCGAGGCTGATCGCCGCGGGGCGCGGCATGAAGATCGTCGAGCGAAGGACGCCGGCGCGCGGCAGCTACACCAGCCTCGTCACGCTGCGCATGCACGACCACGAGCTGGCGGGCACCGTCCTGATGGGCGAGCCCCGGGTGGTGCGCATCGACTCCTTCCGCGTCGACCTCGTGCCCGAGGGCCGCTTCCTGGTCAGCCAGCACGAGGACAGGCCCGGCATCGTGGGCCGGGTCGGCACGATCCTGGGCGAGCACGACGTCAACATCGCCAGCATGCTCGTCGGCCGGGACGCACCCCGCGGTCGAGCGATGATGATCCTGGCGGTCGACGACCCGGTGGGCGCCTCGCTGCTCGAGCGCCTGCGCGAGGTAAGCGGCATGTCGGACCTCCACTATGTTGAGCTGGCAGGAGGCGGCGATAGCTGACGTCCGGGCGCTGCCCGGGATTCGCTACGCGGACGCTGGCGACTTGACCCGGCTCGTAGCCCCTCCATACGACGTCATCCCCGAGAGCGACGTCTCCCGCTACCGGTCTCTTTCGCCGCACAACGTCATCCACCTGACGCGCCCGGGCGCCGATTACGAGGGCGCGGCGCGGACGCTTGCGGCCTGGCTGCGCGAGGGCGTGCTGCGCGAGGACGGACCCTCGATGTACGTGCACGAGGTCGATCTGGGCGACGGCCGGACCCGCCGCGATCTGATCGCCGCCCTCCGGCTGGAGCCCTATGACCGTGGCGTGGTGCTGCCGCACGAGCGCACCCACCGCGGCCCCAAGGAGGACCGCCTGGCGCTGATGCGGTCGACGAAAGCGAGCCTGGAGCCCCTGTGGTTCGTATACGACGGTGCCGAAGCCGCCGTCGGAGAGGCGCTCGCCGAGGCCGTATTACCTCCGCCCGCGGCCAGGTTTGACGACTCGGACGGACTCGCCCAGCGCCTGTGGGCAGTCGACGCGGGGAGCCTCACCGACCGGCTGGCCGCGGCCCTGGAGCCGCTGCCGCTATTGATCGCCGATGGCCACCACCGCTACGAGACCACCCTGACCTACTCCATGGAGGTCGGTGGCCCGGCCGACGCCGCCTCCCGGTTCACCCTGGCTCTGCTGACCGACATCGGAGATCCAGGCCTGGTGGTGCTGCCGACGCACCGCGTGATGAAGGCGGGGATCGCCGTCACCGGGGGCGAGCCGGCCACCTCGCTCGCCGAGACCCTGGCCGCGATCAAGGGCCGGATGGCGGCGGGCGTCTACCGGGAAGGGCGGTTCCAGGTCCTGCCCCTGGAGGGCGAGATGGCCGTCGTGGAGCTCCACCGCCAGGTCATCGACAACCTTCTCGGCAGGCGCAGCGCCGAGGAGCTCCTGCTGTACACCCGAGATGCGGAGGAGGCGGTGAGGTGGGTGGACGAGGGCGTCGGGGTGAGCGCCTTCTTCCTTGACGCGCCCGACCTGCGCCAGGTTTTGAACCTGGCCCGGGAAGGGAAAACTCTTCCTCAGAAAAGCACTTACTTCGACCCCAAACCGCCGTCCGGGATGGTCATTCACCGTCTGGACGCCAACCGAACCCTATAGTAGGAAGCCCCAACCGATGCCAACATATGGATACCGCTGCAGGAGCTGTGGACACGAGTTCGAGATTCTGCAGAAGATCTCGGATTCGGCCCTCAAAACGTGCCCGAAGTGCTCCGGCGAGCTCGACAAGATGGTCTACGCGGCGGGCGTGATCTTCAAGGGCAGCGGCTACTACAGCACCGACTACAAGTCGGCCGCCACCAAGAGCGCCGAGAAGGCCGACTCCAACGGCTCGGGCGGCGGCTCGGAGAGCTCGGGCGACGCCAAACCGGCGGCGCCGGCCGCCGAGCCGAAGGCGGAATCAAAGTCGCCCAAGTCAGATTCAACTACATAGAAGGTTTATTCGACATGTCAGACATCCAGACAGTTACCGACACAGAATTCGAAAGCAAGGTCCTGAAGGCCGACAAGCCGGTGCTCGTCGACTTCTGGGCAACCTGGTGCGGGCCGTGCCGCATGATCGCGCCGATCGTCGAGCAGATCCACGGCGAGCTGGGCGACAAGGTCCAGGTCATGAAGATGGACATCGACCAGAACCCGGCCACTCCTATGCAGCTCGGGATCATGTCGATCCCGACCGTGATCATCTTCAAGAACGGCAAGGCGGCGGAGCGCACCGTCGGCTACCGGCCGAACATGAAGGACGACCTCACGGCCAAGCTTCAGGCTCTGATTTAATCGCCGGCCGGGCCAACCGCCCGGCCCCGATGCCTGTCGCATAATCGGACGTGATGCCCGAGCTTTCCGACTTCCGCCTCGGCGCGGAGGTCGTCGACAGTGAAGGCAAGAAGGCCGGCTCACTGGCCAGTGTCCTCGTCGACGAACACGGCTTCGACCCGAAGGCCGTCGTCGTGAAGGACGAGACCTCGCTCGTAGGCCGCCTGGTGGCGGCCGAGAGGATGCTGATCACCGACGAGGTGGTCATACCTATCTCAGCCGTGGAGTCGGCGACGCATGACGAGGTCCGCCTGAACATCGCGGGCCCCGAGGTCCGCCGGCAGAAGCCCTACCTGAGCTACCGGTTGAGGTCAGAGCCGTCCGGCGACGCCGTCTTGCGCGAAGCCGAGCTGCTCGGCGGCGGGCTCGGGCTGCCCAAGCTCGAGGAGGTGGCTGACAAGCCCGCCAGCGAGATCGAGATCGATCGCGACGAGAACGTGATGATTGGCACGACCGGGCACAAGCTCGGCAAGGTGCACGACCTGCTCTACGACGACGGCGAGCTGGTCGGGGTGGTCGTGCTGCCGGAAGGCCTCTTCAAAGAGGAGGTGGTCCTGCCGATCCGATTTCTGACTCGCACTGACGACCTTGCGCTCTTCGCCGACATCAGCGAGCAGGACGTCGAGCAGCTGAAGCCTTTCGTCGAGGGAGCCTGACTCAGTACCAGTAAGTCGGGCCCTCTGACCTCGAGCCGGGCGCGGGCTCGACCGTGACGCCTTTGGGACCGGCGAGCGCCCGGACGGCCGCCTCGACCTGCGCGATGTAGCCGTCGTAGTCCTCATCCGGCGCGGCGGACATCGGCGCGGCGAAGCTCACCGTGACCCGGCCCCACCTCGGCACGCGACGGGTGCGCGGCATCACCTCGAACATGCCGTCCACGTACGCCGGCACGATCGGCGACTGCGTGTCCATGGCCAGGATCGCCGCGCCCTTGCGAAAGGTGCCGATCGCGCCGGTGACCGTAAGCCGGCCCTCGGGAAAGATGATCACCGACCAGTTGTCGCGGAGCAGGCCCTTCAGGAACTCGAGGTGAGGCCGTGCGCCTCCACCGCGGGGAATCGGATAGGCGTCGACGGTCACCTGGGCGAGCCGTGCCTCCCACTTACGTTTGAAGATGGAGTCCGCGGCCGCGGCTACCACCGAACGATGGCGGTACCGCGGCGGCAGCGCCTCGGCCATGACCACCGCGTCGAGGGCGCTGACATGATTCGAGACAAGACCGCAGGGCCGTTAAGGTTGCGAAGCAGGTCGCGGCCGCGGACCGTCAGCCGGCAGAAGCTCGAGAGCGCCGGAAACATCAGTCCCGTTTGAAGGGCGGCACGCAGCCTGCGCATCCGCCGCGTCCGCGCCCAATCCTCGCGGGGCGCGGCCTCGGCGTCCATGTTGCGGGGCAGTATGCGCCACGCTCCGAGCCCGCCCCGCGGCCGCGGCCTACGATTTCGTGGGGATGATCGGCGGCTGGTGCCGCCCGCGGTCTTCAAAACCGTTTGCGGGGCGCCGATGACGCGTCCTGGGTGGGTTCGATTCCCATCCATCCCCGCCAAATCTTGGCGCAATGACAGCCACATGACAGCCACAGGGGCGGACTGCAGCGGACGGCAGCCCTCGACTAATGGATGTCATTCGTCCAACCCGACACCGGTGGGGCATGCCTTGAATGGTCAGGATCGCTTGTCGATTCTGAGGACGAATTCGATTCGGTCGAGGATTTTCGGGTCAACGCTGCCGGTAGCTGCACTGGCCTTGGCAATCGAAAGCAGAATGTCAACGTAGTCGCTTCGCTGCGCGTCGGTACGGGATCCATTCGATGAGCCTGCTCTCTGGGCCGCGGTAGAGAGCGCTCTCTTTGGTCGCCGTCCTCGCTTGACGGGCTCAATTGGAAGATCGAGGCTTAGATCCCTTGCGGCCGCCGTCACGAACGAGGCGGCCAAATGTAACGTCTCTCCGGTTAGGTCGCATCGCGACCGGAGTTCCTCTCGAAAACCCTCAAGTGATGTGCCAGCTGGTAAGGACCACGCCCACGGGTAAGCAGACCGAATTAGCTGTCCCAAGCGTTCCCGCAAGCGGTTTTCGTAACCGCGTAGAAAGCGGCACGGCGGGTCAGATGACCGATTGGCGCCTCCCTGTCTTGGGGTCTTGGTCGCTTGCGACGTCGCTGCTGCCATAGGTAAGCCCCACGAGAACGCCTACTGGGTGGTCAATCGATATCTATCTCATCGTGGCGGGTGATGCTCTCGGCCATCACTAGGCGGGCATCACGGTCACCGAAACTGACGGTATGTGAAGTGATCAGGACCTGGATTATGGTTCCGCCCTTCAATTGATGGCGCCACGGTCCACTGCGATCGAAGTTGGGTGTGTGTGGCAACAACTCAAGGAGCTTGGGCACGTCCTCGGGTGGCCGCAGATCCCGAATAGTCAGCCCAAGAAATTCGGGTCGCGAGTAGCCGTAGCGCTGGGTAGCCGCCTCGTTCACATCTAGGATCCGGAGCGTTTGAACGTCGTACACCCACATCGGCTCCGGGTTCATGATGAAGAGGGAGAGGTAGCGACCGAAGGTCGGCCGGGCGCGTGGTTCAGCCCAGATTTGATTCTTGAGTTCGACCTTGATGGCCTTCATAAGCGCTTCCCGATCAGCCGCCGTCTGGCCCATCTCGCACTAAGGATTCTATCCACGGAGCCGGCCACGACCGGTCCGATGGCAACTGCACCGACCTAGCAAGGAAAGCGACTCGGGAGGTGTGGTGAGCGTCCGTCGCCCCCGCAATAACGGGGACCTCCTCCATTTGCCGGAGCACTGGAAGTTGCTGCTGATAACTACCCCGATAACGAAAGCTAGCTAATCGCCGAGTAGAGTCGGGATGCTGAGACGAATGGCTACGTTGGAGGTCGATCTGGAGCAGGCACCTCTGTCACCACGTTGGAGGTTAGGTTGTAGATGAAGCCCCGCACCTTGTCGCGAGCTGGGAGATAAGGACACGCCCGCAGGCGCTCAACGTCCTCAGCGATCGCCTGGATTGGGTCCGTGAAGCAGCCTAACTCCTCTGCGAAACCATGGCCGCTGGCCGCTGTGATCTGCTCACTCAGCTGCGCCTGGCTGAAGCGGCCTAGTGCGCAATCCGTGTGGTGGATCACCATAACTTCGCGCGTGTGCATGACCGCCTGCGATATGGCCAACGCTCGAACAGCGTCACTCGAGGCGCGGCCTCCAGCGTTGCGGATCACGTGGGCGTCTCCCGGTCGGAGCCCTAGCAGGCCGTTGACGTCAACGCGAGCGTCCATACACGTGAGGATCGCCAAATGTTGCACGGGTTCGATGATGCGAGCTGCGGTCCCGAGGTAGTGAAGCCGCGTGTTCATGAGGACCCGGTCGATGGCGTCCACCAGCTAGCGAATCTACACCGATTGCCAAAGACGACCCTTTGCCGCGCCAATCCATTCTCCTGTTGCTACTGATAACTACCTCCTACCGACAGCCTGCCGATCGACCTTTAGCGTCGATGCGCTCGCCTGAGATCTCGTGTTCGCCGAGATGGTTAGTGATTGCAGCGAAGCCTGGACGATGACCGGGCCCCAGTGGACTGGCACCTGTCTATACGGGCTCCAGCCCCGATCGCCTTGGTCGCCGACAACTGCCCATGCTTCCGCGGGACTGTGCTCGCTGACGCGTTCACCGGCGGCGACCCGCTGCTGCGGCACGTCCGAACCCGAGTGAGGAGCCCACAGACCAACGGCGTCGTCGAACGGTTCTTTGGCACCCTGAAGTACGAGCACTTGTATCCGGCGATCATCGGCGACGGCAATGCGCTGGCGGTCGAGGTCAGCTGCTTCCGGCATACACCGTGCGACCCCAACGGGCACTCGGCGACCGGACGCCGCGGCAGACATATTTCGCCCACCTGGGTGCCAGTAGTCATCGTGCGGGCCAGTGTTCGTGAGGGATCCGCATGCGTACGCGGCTCGCAGACGATGCCGATGAGTTTCGGGTGGATCTGGGGTCAGGAGGAGTAGTGGAGCCGAGCCGATGGGAAGGAACAACAACGAGCACGATGACCTCGGTGCGGGCGAACGGCGTCGGACTCGGCGTCGAGACCTTCGGCCGCGACGACGATCCACTCGTGCTGCTGGCCGGCGGACCCACGATGTTGTCGTGGCCTGACTCGGTGTGTGAGCGGCTCGCGGCGGGTGGCCGGCGGGTGGTCCGCTACGACCTGCGCGACTGCGGAGCGTCGACGACCGTCGACCCGGAGGCGCCGGGGTACAACCTGCGCGATCTCGCGGCCGACGCGGCGGCGCTCGTCGGCGCGCTCGGCGCCGTGACGGCTCACCTCGGCGGCATCGGGGTCGGCGGGATGGTCGCTCAAGTCGCCGCGCTCGACCACTCGAACGCGTTCTCGGCGCTGACGCTGGTGAGCACCCGACCGGTCGCGCCCGGCCCGGTCGACGACGATCTGCCGGATCACGACGCGGCGACCATGGACGCGGTGTTCTCGCGCCCGATGCCCGACTGGACCGACCGATCTGCCGTTGCCGCGTTTGCCGCCGACCGCGCCGAGCTGCTGGGCAATGACCCGGAGCAGGCGCGCGCGACCGCGGCACGGATCTGGGACCGCACACCCTCGAGCGAACCCTTGGTGCAGCAGGCGAATCAGCTCGGAATGGTGTTCGCCCGGCTCGACTGCGCACCGCGGTGGCGTGAGCGCCTCGGCGAGCTCACGCTGCCGACGCTCGTCGTGCACGGCCGCGCGGACCCATTCTTCCCGGTCGGCAACGGCGAGGCGCTCGCCGACGCGATCCCCGCCGCGCGGCTGCTTGTCCTCGACGACATGGGCACCGCCCTGCGGGACGCCGCGGCCGACGAGGTCGCCGCCGCAATGCTCGCCCTCTGACTCCGCCGCCGGACCGGCCCGCAGCGGTCGGCACCCTACGACTCGCCGGCCTGAACGTCGACAACGGGCGGTTTCGCCGGTGGGCCTCAACCGTCGGACCGGCCGAGACGTAGAGGCCGACCGTGACCGGATCAGAGCCGACATACCCAGGGGGATCGCTTCGCCTACAGCCAACACGGCAGACAATGCCGAACGACGGCTGACATTGACGAATAGGGGCCGCTCAGGCTCGAACGTGGGCGGACGCCAAAGCACAGCCGTGGACACCTGGCCCGCGGTCTTCAAAACCGTCTGCGGGGGTCCGCGGACGTCCGCTCAAGTTCACCTTCGTGCGCCAGCATCTTTCCCGAGGGCGATGACAGCCAATGACAGCCAAGACAGAGTCGTCACGATGGGTGAGGTAGACGTTGACTCTGCAGAGTCGAGCCATCGAGGATCCGGCGCGTACCAGGATTGCTTCCACATTGTCGAGCGTGCAGTCGACCTGTTCCTTGATCGAGCCGGTGATCCAGGTTCCATCCGCGCGGCGCGGGACCTGGCCGGAGACAAAAACAAGATTCCCCGAAACAACGCCGGGCGACAACGGAAGGTCGGCGCCAGGGTTCTCGTCCAGGCTGATTCGATTCACCTACGCCTCCTTGGCAACTCTCGCGGCCTGAGGTGCACCCAGATGGGGGGACGGTGCCGCGCGGCCCCTCGGCAAGTCGTGGCGGAGCCTGACGCCGGCGGGCAGGATCGCCTCTCTAAATGAAGCTTCGAAATCGTGCACGTGCGCGGCGGCGACTTCTTGCGCTCTGATCGAGTCACCTCGCACGATGGCGTCAAGCAGCTTCAGTTGATCCTGTACGACGTCCTGCAGACGGGGAGTGAGCGCTGGGTATCGCGCCATCGCGACGTAAAGAATGCGCAGCGAGAGATTGTGATAGCGATCGATAGTCTCAGCAAGGAAGGCATTTCTGCCGCACCTGTACACGAAGCGGTGAACCTGCCTGTCGAGAGCCAGCAAAGCTTCGAACCCATCCCGCTCATCCAATGCTCTGAGCTCACGCGCAAGGTCGGCCGCCTCCAGCCTATCGGCGGCTGTGGCGCGTTCGGCGGCCAGGCCTGCCTCCCACGACTCCAGGTGCGAGCGGACCTCGTAGATCGCAGCGAGATCGGTGACGTTGATCTCGGTTACCAGCGTTCCGCGCCGCGGAATCACAGTCACGAACCCGTCTTGCCTCAGGCGTTGCAAGGCCTCGCGCACCGGCGTGCGGCCCACTCCGACTCGGCGCATGAGCTGAGCTTCCTGGAGCAGGGTGCCAGGTGGAAGCTCTGTGGTGATTATCTCGTCGCGTAGGCGAAGGTAGGCGCGATCGGCCAGAGAAGGCGACGGAGGTTCTTCTCGGATGGGTGCTCGTCTTCGAGCGGCCCCGGCGGCAGGTCGATGCTGGGAGGCACTGGACGTTCGCGGACGACGGGGCCGGCTGCGAGCCATGGACGACTCCATCTTCAAGCGCTTCCGAAACGACATCTTGACAATTCTAAGGCAAGGAATATCATGCAGCAATACGTTGATATATCACCAGCGTTCGAGTTGGGTAAAGGGGGCGAGTCGCATTGACTAGATCCGGCGAACTGAGGAGCGCTCTGGTGGGGGCGGGGTGCGCGGCGGTCGTTCTTGTCGGCGCCTGTGGGGGAAGCAGCTCGCCGGGGGCGAGCGGGCAGGACTACGGTCTGATCACGTCAGGCCAGGTCACCGTGGCCATAAGCACCGGCAACATGCCGTACAACGGCCTGAAGAATGGTCAGCTGACCGGACTGGATGGCGAGATCTTCGCGAAAGCCGCGGCCGACCTCGGGCTCAAGGTCAACCCGGTTGAGATCGACTTCACAGGTCTACTCGCGGGCGTGCAGTCGCGACGCTATGACATCGGCATCGGCGACGTGGCCTGGCGCAAGGCGCGTGCTGACAAAGGCCTTTTCACCGATCCTCCTTTCTATTCGCCCGCGGTCGCGGCCGAGAAACCAGGTCTACACGCGAACACGATCACGAGCCTGCAGGGATTGAATCTTGGAACCCAGGACTCGTTCTTCTTCATCGACGGGCTGAAGAAGATCCCCAACGCGCACCTGCACCTGTACCCGAGCCAGCAGGCGCTCTTCGCCGACCTAGACGTGGGTCGTATCGATGTCGCTTTCCTGGATCCTCTTGGAATGGTCCAGGCTCACAGGCTGGCGCCGAACCTGAAGTTCGACGAGGTCACCTTCGCTCCACCCACGGCTGCCCAGCTTTCGGCAACACCGGAATATGGCGTCTTCCTGCCCTTCATGGACGGTTGGTACCTGAATTCCCAAGAGCAGAAGTTCGAAGACGCGCTGAACGCCGAGCTCAAGAAGTTCTACGCCAACGGTTACGAAGCCTCCGAGGTCAAGGCGTGGGGTGGCAATCCAGACGTGATGCTGAAGCCGGATCCCAGCTTTGCCACCGATCGGCAAGGCGTCGACCGGCCCGCCAGCTGGACGCCGCTGTCTATCTAATGGTCGGCGAAGATGACTAGGCTCTTTCTCGACTTCGGCCCGTTCCACGTTCCATGGAACTTGTATGTGGCTGACCTGGCGACGGCGGCCCTCCAAACGATCGAGTTCACGCTGGCAGGCTTTGCCGGGGCCGTCGTCATCGGACTGGTTATCGCGGTCATGCGGCTCGCTCCGTTTGGGCCTTTCCGAATCATCGCGCGGGTATATACGGAGATCTTCAAGAACCTTCCGCTGGTGACAGAGATCTTCATGGTGTACTTCGGCCTTGCCACCATTGGGCTGGTGCTCAATGTCTTCGAGGCCGGTGCCATAAGTCTTGCCGTGTTCTACGGCGCCTATTTGTCGGAAATCTTTCGGGGAGGCCTGCAGGGTGTCACTCGCGGCCAGCGGGAGGCGGCGCAGGCGGTAGGCTTCACGCCCATCCGCTCATTTGCGCTCGTGATCGTGCCGCAGGCGACGCGACTGGCGCTGCCCGGCACGAGCACGATGCTGGTGGACCTCCTCAAAGGGACGTCCCTCCTGACTTTCATCGGCGGGGCGGAGCTGATGAACCAGGCTCGCACCATCGTGTCAGAGACCTTCGCGTCGTTAGAGGTGTACGTCGTGGTCGGCGCGATCTACCTCGCGATGTGCTACCCGCTGTCACATCTGGCCTTGATGCTCGAACGCCACCTACATGCGGGCAAACCACTATCACCGCGTCGGTTCAGGATTCTTCGTCTGGCCCGAAACCTACAAAGCGACAGACAGTCGCAGCTTGCAGCCGGCTAGGAGCGCGAATTGGCTGACCTTCACTCCGACAGGATCGTGATCAGGGTTCGCGACTTGCGTAAGTCGTTCGGCAAGCACGAGGTCCTCAGCGGGGTCAGCCTCGACGTGCACGGCGGCGAGGTCGTGAGCGTGCTTGGGCGCAGCGGTGGCGGCAAGAGTACGCTGCTGCGCTGCCTGAACCTGCTGGAGGTGCCCTCTCTTGGCTGGATCGAGGTCGAGGGCGAGTCATTTTTCAAGGACCGCCAGCTCGTGCACGGGGCGGGGCTGGTCCGCCTCCGCCGCAAGGTCGGGATGGTCTTCCAGTCCTTCAACCTCTTCCCTCACCTGACCGCGATCGAGAACGTCGTCCTGCCGCTCATCCACGGCCAGAGGATGGAGGAGGCCGAGGCGGTGCGGACCGCGCTCGAGTTTCTCGACCGGGTGGGCCTCGCCGCAAAGGCGCTGGACATGCCCGACCACCTGTCGGGCGGCCAGCAGCAGCGGGTGGCGATCGCAAGGGCACTGGCCCTGAGACCGGTAGTCCTCCTCTTCGACGAGCCAACCTCTGCCCTGGACCCGCAGTCCACCGGCGAGGTCCTCGAGGTGATGCGCGAGCTGAGCAACGAGGGGATGACGATGGTCGTCGTCACCCACGAGATCGGGTTCGCTCGCGAGGTTTCGGACACGGTCATCTTCATGGACCAGGGATGCATCGTCGAGCAGGGGACGCCGGGCGCTGTGCTCGGATCGCCAAAACAGCTGCGAACACGTGAATTCCTGCGTACTTTCGCTAGGAGCGGCGCCGACTCCGAGGCGTCGTGAACGGCCGATCGGCAGCTTCCAACGGCCACGTCACCGTGGTCGGCGCCGGCGCGGTCGGCGTGTGTTGTGCGCTCTACCTTCAGCGCGAGGGTTTCGCGGTGCGACTGATTGACCGAGGTGCGATTGGAGGCGAAGCCTCGAGAAGCAACGCAGCCTTGATCTGCACGGACGACTGCGTCCCCCTAGCGTCCCCGGCGGTGCTGCGTCGGGTGCCGGGGATGCTGGTCGATCCCCTGAGCCCTCTTGCCATCCGTTGGAGTTATCTGCCGGCCCTCACTCCCTGGCTCTATCAGTTCATCCGCGCAAGCGCCCCGGGCCGAATCGAGCAGATCTCAATTGCGCTGATGAGCTTGTTGGACGGCGCGCTCGATGCCTATCGGTGCTTGCTCGCCGAGGCGGACGCCACCGACCTGATCAGCAACTCAGGCCTGCTGTACATATATGGCTCTGAGCGCGCTTTTGGCGCCGATCAATTCGCAATGGACCTGCGCCGCCGTCGCGGCGTTCAATTCGAAGTCCTCGACCAGCGCGGAGTCGCGGAGTTGGAGCCGATCCTTGCTGGGAGGAGCGTGCGCGGCGTCTACTGCCCCGGCAGCGGCTTCACTTCCAATCCGCATCGCCTGGTCGGCGCGCTCGCCGCGCACTTCCTCAGGGCTGGCGGCGAATTTGTCAGCGCGGATGTCCTCGGAATTGAGGTCGTCGACAATCGCGTCACCAGCCTGTTGACGACAGGCGGGTTGTATCCCCTCGATCGAGTGGTCGTGGCAGCGGGGGCGTGGTCGCGAACCATCGTGCAGCAGCTGGGACTGGACATTCCGTTGGACACGGAGCGGGGCTACTTGATGGTGCTGCCTAACGCCGGGGTGCAGCCCAGGCTGCCGTTCCTGGTGGTGGACCGGCACATCGGCGTCACACCGACCGAGGATGGGCTCCGACTGGCGGGTGGAGTTGAATTTGCGGGCTTGCGCGCCAAACCCAATCTGAAACGAGCTGATGCGCTGTTGAGAGGGGTGATCCCTTTCTTGGGCGACGTAGGCACCCGAGGGGCCGCGAGGTGGATGTCGTTCCGTCCTTCGATGCCGGATTCCATGCCGGTAATTGGTTGGGCACCGCGACCACGCGGGGCTTTCTTTGCATTTGGACATGGCCACCTCGGGCTGACCCTGGCTGCAATAACAGGTAGGTTGGTGGCAGAAGCAATGGCTGGCCGTCGGGCGAGCGTAGACATCACGCCGTTTCGCCCAGGTAGGTGGCATGGAGCTGTCTGACCGTGAGAACGGAAGAAATAAGCCGGCTGTGGGACCAACAGAAGACGGTGTGGTTCGAACGACGACGTAGCATCCGGCGCGACGTCACGGAGCACCCAATCTGCCTCTTGACTGTGGTCCGACCTTTGCAACCTACCGAGTGGCGGAAACCGCTGGGTCGGGCCTTGGAGGGCGAGACCCAGCGGCCGTCTTTTCGAGGGTAGAACCGAACTATCCGCTATGTACCTTGACAGTTACGTAACCATCTTGGTACACTTACGCCATGGAGGCTGCTCTGCGGGCGCTAGCGGACGAGAGCCGGCGGACGCTGCTGGAGACTTTGGTTGGCGGTCCGGCAACCGCGGGTGAGCTGGCGGCGCTGCTGCCGATCGCTCGCCCCGGCGTATCGCGGCATCTCCGGGTGCTACGGGAGGCGGGGCTGGTCGAAGTCCGCCAGGAGGCGCAGCGGCGGATCTACGGTCTTCGCCCCGAGCCGCTCGCCGAGCTTGATGAATGGCTAGGCCCATACCGGACCTTATGGGAGCAGCGGATGGATGCCTTGCACACCGAGGTGGCCCGAGGAAAACGCGAACGAAGGAGCACCAGATGACCAGTAATGAACGTGGAGCTACCCGCATCCTAGGCAGCCTGCGATCGGCCGATGGCAAGGGCGTCGTGCGCATCGAAGACCGCTACCACACCGAAATCGAGGACCTGTGGTCGGCACTCACCGATCCCGGCCGAGTGGCCCGCTGGTACGCCCAGGTAGAAGGCGAACTCCGGCTCGGCGGTGAGTTCCGCTTATACGTCGAATCCGAAGATTGGCGTGGCACCGGGCGCGTGGAAGCATGCGAGCCCCCACGGCGGCTGATGGTGACGACGCGTGAGACAGACGAGTCGTGGCGGAGGGGTCGCGGTGCGCAGCCGTTCGACGAGATTATTGAGGCCAACCTGACCGCTGACGGCGACCAGACCATCCTGGTCATCGAGGTACGGGGCGTGCCCCTGGACAAGATCGCGTTCTTCGGGGCCGGATGGCAGATCCACGCCGAAAAACTCGCCGCCTACCTGGCCGGGCGTGAGCGCGGTGACATCGAGGCGCGGTGGGATGAGCTCGTGCCTCCTTATCAAGACTTGGCCGCCAAAGTCAGCTAGAACTACAGCAGAACCGCTACGTGCCGCAGGGACTTATACCGTCTTCTCCAACGAGGTGGCTGCCCTAGCCAGCCCCCTATCAAGAGCAATTTCGGGTCCAAACTAGACGCCGTCGTCGTCCTCGCGGAGAAGCTACTGCCCGTGAAAGCCACCGTCGATGTGCTGCTGGGCCTTGCGATCATCGCACTTGGAATCCTGATCGTCATCGCGCCCTCGTCGGTTCCCGGACTCATGCCAACGATGTGAGACCCTGTCGGAAGGCGCGGGGCGCGACAAGCTGTTCGTAACGAATCGATAAGGAGAAGGAAATGACCGGCCATAGAATCGCGAGCCACAAGGAATGGATGGCAGACCGCAAGAAGCTCTTGCTGGCCGAGAAGAGATTCACTCGTCTTCGTGATCGACTTAACGAGCAACGCCGCGATCTTCCGTGGGAGTCCGTGGAGAAGGAATACGTATTCGATGGACCGCGTGGCAGTGTGTCACTGGCTGATCTCTTCGACGGTTGCAGCCAGCTGATCGTGTACCACGCAATGTTCAATCCCGATACTGCTACCGAATCAACGCCGTACACAAAAGACGCAGCGTGCCAGGTTTGTTCGTTCTGGATGGACGAATTCGATGGGATCACCGTGCATCTCAAGCACCGCGATGTGACGTTGGTTGCGGCCTCGCGTGCACCCTACCGGAAGATTGCGTCTTATAAGAAGCGAATGGGCTGGAACTTTACGTGGGTTTCCTCCGGCAACACAGACTTCAATCTTGATTACGGGGCCTCATTCGAGGCTGAACAAGTCGCAGCCGGCAAAGCACTCTACAACTACGTCATCCAGGATCCGTGGTTCGCGGAGCGCGAGGGCTTGAGTGTCTTCTCCAAGGATGGCAAAGGAAACGTCTACCACACTTACTCCACTTATGCGCGCGGCATTGACATGGTCAACCTCGCCTATCAGTACCTCGACCTGGTTCCAAAGGGTCGCGACGAGGGAGGTCAGGGACTTTACTGGGTTCGCCGCCACGACGAGTATGTGAGCGAATGAACCCATCTCGCCTGCCGCTTCCGGAAGCCTGCTCGGCGGCACCAGATGCCAGGCGACGCAATGGCCAACGATGGCCTATCCCCGACTCGACAAAGCGAATTCGATCGCTTGCTCGCGAGATAGGGTGCGGCCTAGAGCCCGCCCTCTCTCAAATTCCGCACCCTGGATGTCTTTGAGAAATGGCGTGTTATCGGTCATGGCCCCGCGGGCGGTGCTCTTCGGATCAAGTTCCGAGATTGCTTCGAGCGCTCCCCACAGAGTTCCGGCGCGGACGGCATCCCTTCGTAGCGCAGCGATCGCGGCTACGCAGCCGATGGCGTAGGGAATATTCACGCGGTCGCCGATTGAAGCGAGCGTTTCCAGGCCGGTACGTAAATCAATCTCTGCCTGATCGAGCTGACCTGCTGGTATGAGGAACTCGGCTGCTTCCACAAGGGACGTGCCACTGATGAAGGTGGATGCACCACGACGAGTGAGTGGAGCGCTCTCATGCACAAGCTGCTTTCCTTGCTCCAGATCTCCTCGCCTGAATGCAGCCATCGCCAGCACGAAAAGAGCAAAACCCTCGTCCCCGGGGTGCTTTTTCCGCCGAGCGATCTGGAGTGCTTCTGTCGCGAGATCAACCGCACGCTCGGCATCGCCTTGCCGAAGCGCCGAGTTGGCGATTCGAGCAGTGATTGGACCGGTGTAGTCCTCTTCATTGGCGGCCCGAAAGAGCTCGAGGGCGCGCACATATTCCGGCTCGCCTAGGTCGTAGCGATTGATGAGGTCGAATGCAGCCCCGCGAGCACGAAGGGCGCGTGCGTGAACGCCTGGCTTTAAGGGTTCCCCTGTTTCAGCTACCTTGGCTAGTAGCCGCTCCAACCGCGTGCGGCCTCCATCTGGATCAGTGGTAATCCAGTACATCTCGGTCAGCAAGAACAGTCTGATTCCCTTCTCCGCATGGCCTGATTCGCCTGCCCAGCTCAGCGCGACATCGATGTTCGGCTGCTCAACGGTGGCGAGATCGATCTGCATATGACCGGTGGCGTCTTCGCTCAGATCCGCGTTCGCAAAGAGGTTCAGCAGATGCTCCATCAGTCGCTGCACGATTCGGGATCGTTCAGCCGGCCCCAGATGGTCGGCTGCGAAGTCGCGCACCGTATCGAGCATGCCGAAGCGACCAATGTCGCTTCGTCGCACAAGGCTCTTGTCGACGAGAGATCCCAAGAGGTTGACACTCGCATCAGCCACCCTCTCCGAGGTATCGAGCGTCCAACCGCCGCGGAACACCGACAGTGCGGCGAGCAGCCTTCGTTCGTCAGGGCTCAACAGGTCGAACGACCACTCGATCGTTGTCCGAAGCGTTTGGTGTCGTGCCTCGGCATCTCGCCCGGCTCGGAGAAGGTCGAGTTGGCTGCCAAGGCGTTCGAGGAGTTGATCTATGGTCATTAGGGACGTTCGGGCTGCGGCGAGTTCGATTGCTAGTGGGAGGTCGTCGAGGCGAGCACACAGCTCGTCGAGCCGTCGGTCGGTTTCGAAACCGGGCGTGATCGCACGAGCGCGAGCCACGAAGAGCTCCAGCGATTCCTCCCTTGCGAGGCCCTGAACCGGATACACATGCTCGCCATGCAGCGAAAGACGCTCGCGACTTGTGATCAGCATGTCGAGGTGAGGACAGTCAGCAAGCAGTGTGGCGAGGTCGGGTGCCGCAGCCATCACATGCTCAAAGTTGTCGAGGAGAAGCAGGAGGTTGCGGTTGCCGATGGCCTCGGCCGCCGAGCCGCCGCCGAGCGATCGCCCGACCGCCGGCATCACGTCATCAGCTTTCGAGACCGCCGACAGAGGCACCCACCACACGCCATGTTCGTAGTGGTCGGACACCGCGGCGGCGACCTCGAGAGCGAGACGGGTCTTGCCACTCCCGCCGGCGCCGCTCATGGTGACCAGCCGCACGTCATCACGGCGTAACAGAGCCTCGGCGCCCGCCAGATCGCGCTTGCGGCCGATGAACGGAGTCGGCGGCACGGGCAAGTTGGTCGCGAAAAGTGTCCGCAAAGGCGGGAACTCGCCGTCTCCCAGTTGGTAGATCCGCACTGACGTCGATAGATCCTTGAGCCGGTGCTCACCGAGATCCTGTACGTCATCCCTGCCGGCGAGGTCGCGCGTCGACTGCGAAAGTAGGATCTGACCGCCGTGCCCGGCAGCTGCGATCCGCGACGCCCGGTGCACGTCCAAGCCTATGTAACCGTCTGCGGTCACGGTGGGTTCGCCGGTGTGCAGCCCCATCCGCACCCGCACCGGCCCGTTGGCGAGCGCTCGCTGTCCATCCTCGGCAGCGGCCACCGCGTCGGATGCACGGGCGAACGCAACAAAGAAGGCGTCGCCCTGGGTGTCAACCTCGACGCCGTCATGGCGCGCGAATACCTCGCGCAGGGCGCGGCGGTGTTCGGCGAGCACACTCGGATATGCGTCGGGCAGCTTGTTGAGCAGCCGCGTCGAACCCTCGATATCGGTGAACAGAAGGGTCACCGTCCCGCGAGGGAACTCAGGCATGATCAGGTCTCCAAGCCATGAATGATGATGTTGTCAGGGGAGGGGTCGGCGGCGCTGGATCGCTTGTGTCAGCGCCCGACTCTCTCCAACGCGATCAGCAAGGTTGCGCGCCCGCAACCGCCTTGACCCATCCGTATCGCTCGAAACGCCGTCTATCCGAGGGCGGCATGAACGTGGAACCCATGTTTGGCGTCCTTCAGCCTGAGTCAGCCTGCTCTCGTCTTCGCCAGCGGTTGTAACTTCGCGTCGAATATCCCGTCGACTGGCGCGTAGATCAACCCGTCACAACGGACGGCGAGGTAGTGCTCGATGAAGTCGCACATCTCCCACGCTTCGTCCGTGAGGGCGAGCTGATCGATGTCGAGGGTGAAGACCTGGTTGGCCTCGACCAGCTGACGCTGCAGGGCCGGATCCGCCTTTCCAACGGTTGACACTTCAGGCTGCGGATTGGGTTGACTCCACGCCCTCGCGACACACCTTGCTCGGCGTCCGGCATTTTGGGGCTCGTGCACCCGATGCGCTCGTTGGGCGGTGTTGGCGCCCCGACGCGCTCTCAGCAATCGAACACCGACCAGCAGATGTCGTTCCGCAACCGCTGGTCGTCGAGTACGAGCTCGCGAATCGCCTCCGGGAGCTGGTCGCGTTGCCACCGGCATTCGAGTCGCCTTGCGCTCTCGCCCTCTCCCTCCGGCGCGGCAGCACGTGCGGCCTTGATCGCATAGGCAGCCGCACCGAGCTCGTGCGCCGCGACGTGTGCGACGACCGCCGCCTGGCCGGCCGCGAACGCGGCATGGCGTGCTGCCCCACTCAGGTCTCTGGCCGCGGCCATTGCATGGCCGCCCGCCGTCCGAGCCTGGGACATCGTGATCTCCCCACGCACCCAGGCGCGGGCCTGCTCAATCGCGTGACGCGGTCGCGGGTCCTCAGGCCGAGCCGACTCGAACCGGTCGAGGACGTGCGCCGCGCACGATGCGGCCCATAGGGCGAGGAGCTGGTGATCCGAATGGGCGAGGGTCCCACCGCGGCGGATCGTTACGAAACGAGGGTCGCGGTCTTTCGGGAGGATCACACCCAGCAGCCCTTCTGCTCGCATTTGCCCAACGCCTTACATGATGCCCCCGCCGTTTGGACACGCATCTCAGTCGCCGATCTCGTCGGATTGAGTTTCGCCCTCCTGTAGCCCGACAGATCCTGACCGCGACCAGACGGCTGATTGACCCAACATCCTATTTCCTATAGCATTGCGCGATCGCTCATCGTCACGAGCAAACCCACCCACATTTCGTGCTGCGCAGACAAGGAGGAGGCCGAATGACGCGTAGAGCTCTAGCCCGATCCCTGGCCCTGGCCGCGGTGCTTGCCATCGCCGCCTGCGGAGGAACTCCCTCCAGCGGAGGCGGCACGACCAACGCTTCGGTCGCCATCGTGCCCGGGGGCCCGCACCCCTACTTCGAACCGATGCGGCAGGCCATCGTGGACGCCAAGGCCGACTTCAACCTCACCAAGGGCACATTCCAGGTGCCTACGGACTGGAAGCAGGACCTCCAGAACCAGCTGCTGACCAGCCTTGCAGCCCAGGGCTATAACGGCTTCGGCATCTTCCCGACCGACGGGAATGCGGCCAACGGCATCGTCGCCCAGCTGGCGGCCAAGAACTACCCGGTGATCGCCGTCGGCGGCTGCGTGGCGCAACCGACCAAGACCACCTTCTGCATCGCGACCGACGTGGGCAACTCCGCCTATACCGGCGCCAAGGCCGCCATCAGCGCCATGGGCGGCAAGGGCGTGCTGCTGCATGGCACCGGCAACATCACCGACCCCAACACCGTGCTGCGGGTCGATGCCGTGAAGAAGGCCGTCGGCGAGACCAACGGCGCGGTCACTCTGATCACCCTGAGCAACATCGACATCGACGCCCAGACCGCTGACACCGCGATCAACCAGGCCCTCGCTGCCCACAAGGACATCACGGGCATCATCACGACCGCTTACAACCCGACGGTTGCCGCCGCCAAGGCGCTGCGGACGATGGGCACCAAGCAGATCAAGATGGTCGGCATCGACGATGACCCCGTCACGCTTCAGGGGGTCACGGACGGCTTTCTGGTCGGCACCATGGGACAGAACCCATACGGCCAGGCTTACATCGCCGCCGACGTCATCAACCAGATCCACAACGGCTGCAAGAAGTCGAGCAGCGCGCCCTACTTCGTCGACTCCGGCACGATGCTTATCACCGCCGACAAGGTCGCCACTTACAAGGACGACTTCAAGACGCTGACCAAGTCAATCGCAGCCGGCTTCAAGGCCAAGTACCTTTCCTGCTGATGAGACCGGCCGCCACGTCCGCAGAGTCGCTCAAAACGCCAATCCGGCGAGTCGACACCTACCTCATCGACCTGATACCCGAACGGCCTCGCACCGATGCGATCCAGGCCTTCACCAAGCAGGAGACGATCTTCGTCGACATCGAGACCTCCGACGGCGTGGTCGGCACAGGCTACGCATACACGATTGGAACGGGGGGGCGGGCCGTTCTCGAAATGCTTCGAAACGACCTGGTCCCCCTGCTAGCCGGCGAGGACGCGAACCAGATCGAAGCGATCTGGCAGAAGCTCTTCTGGACCACTCACGGAACGGCGGTGGGGGCGATCACGAGCCTCGCCCTCGCCGCCGTCGACATCGCTCTCTGGGACGTGCGCGGCAAGACTCTCGGCCAGCCGCTGTGGCGCCTGGCCGGTGGCGCGCGCCCTTCGGTTCCCCTGTACGACACCGAGGGCGGCTGGCTTCATCTCTCCACCAGGGAGCTGGTCGAGGGCGCGATCACGTCCAAGCGCCAGGGCTGGCCGGGGGTGAAGCTCAAGGTTGGCAAGCCGCGTCCTCAGGAAGACGTGGAGCGGCTCCGCGCGGTCCGCGAAGCCGTTGGGCCGTCGTTCGACATCATGGTCGACGCCAATCAGTCGCTTACCTATGCCGAAGCCAAGCGGCGGGCGCACCTGTTCGAGGAATTCGACCTCTACTGGCTGGAGGAGCCGCTTCCGGCAGAGGATCTCGGTGGTCACATACGCCTGGCGGCCGCGACCAGCATCCCGATCGCGGTCGGCGAGAGCATCTACTCGCTCAGCCATTTCCGGGAGTACGTCGCCGCGGGCGCCGCCGGAATTCTCCAGCCTGACGCGGCCCGACTGGGCGGCATCACGCCGTGGCTCAAGGTCGCGCATCTCGCCGAGGCCTTCAATGTCAAGGTGGCGCCTCACTTTTTGATGGAGCTTCACGTCAGCCTTGCAGCAGCGGTGCCCAACGCCATTTACCTCGAGCACATACCGCAGCTGAGGCAGATCACGCGCTCCGAGATCGAGATCGTGGACGGCCAGGCACAGGCGCCGGAGTCGCCCGGAGTCGGCATCGACTGGGACCGTGAGGCGATCGCAAAGCTTCGGATCCGCTAGCCCGGTGGCGTTTGCAGGCGCCCTCCGGACTCGGATCACGGCCCGCTTCACCGGCGGCACCCTTCTTCTACAGGTCGCGCTGCTCGCGCTGCTGATCGTCACGGCCGGCTTCTGGATCTTCTTTTCCGTGGCCGCCTCCGGCTTCACGTCCGACTTCAATCTCTTCTCCCTGCTGAGGTTCGCGGCGATCCAGATCACGATCGGCTTTGCCCAGATGGTGGCGCTGTCGATCGGCGACTTGAACCTTGCAGTGGGCGCGATCGGTGGTGCGGCCGGCATGTTCGCCGGGTGGGTGATGCAGAGCCTGGGCCTGCCGCCGGAGGTCGCGGTTCTGTTCGCATTGGCCGTCGGCCTGCTGCTCGGTTTCGGCAATGCGCTTCTGATCACCTGGACCGGGATCAACAGCTTCATCGTCACCCTGGCGACGGCGAGCCTGATCACCGGGGCAATGCTGATCGTCACCCATGCGAGGCCGTTCAGCCAGCTGCCCGATTCCTTCACGGGCTTCTCGGAGGTCGAGGTGGCGGGCCTGCCGATCTCGCCCCTGGTCCTCGTCATGCTCGCGGTCGGGGTTGCGCTCCTCGTCCTCTACCGCAACCTGAGACTGGGCCGCGAAATGCTGGCGGTGGGGGCCAACCGGCGAGCCGCCCGCATGTCGGGACTATCCGTCGACCGGGTCGTCCTGCTGACGCACGGTCTCTCCGGTGCGCTGGCCGCGACCGCGGGGCTGATGGCGATCGCCGCCGACCACACCGCGTCTCCGAGCCTCGGCAGCGACTGGCTCCTGGCCTCCTGCGTCTCGCCCGCAATCGGGGGCACTTTGCTTTCGGGCGGCGTCGTCTCGGTGCCGGGGACGATCCTCGGCGGTGTGCTGCTCGCGACCATCTCCAACGGTCTGCTGCTCGTAAACATCGACAACTTCTGGATCACCGTATTTCTTGGCGCCGTCCTCCTTCTCGCGGTGGTGCTGGACCGGGTCACCCGGGCGGCGGGAGGCGTGGCCTCGTGACGGTGCGCCTGCGCAGCCTCGCCCCGGGTTTGGCGCTCGGGCTGCTCGTGATCGACGTGGTGGGCATCCTCGTGCTCTCCGTCGTCACGCCGTCCTTTCTCTCGACGTACAACCTCTTCGTCACCGGCCGCGACCTCTCGATCCTGCTGCTCGTCGCGCTGGCCCAGATGGTGGTGCTGTCGCTGGGGCAGATGAACCTTTCGATCGGCTCGATCGGAGGTCTTGTGGCGATCATCGAGTCCGGTCTCATGGTGCGTTACGGCGTCCCGGTGGCCGCCGCGCTCGTGGCGGGACTCCTGCTCGGCATCGCGTGCGGAGTGATCAACGGGCTTCTCGTCTACTGGACGAAGATCAACAGCTTCGTCCTGACCCTTGGCACGTCATACGTGTTCGCGGGCATCAACCTGGGAATCACGCACGCCACGCCCTTCTATCACATCCCCGCTGAGATCAGCTCCTTCGGCCAGGCTCGTATCGGCCCGTTTCCGGTCATGGCCGCGTTGACGATCGCGCTCACGCTGTTGCTCGCGACCTTCCTGTATCAGGTGGTGCTCGGCCGGCAGCTGCTGGCCGCCGGCGGCAACCCGCTCGCCGCCCGGCTCTCAGGCCTGCCGATCCGGCGCGCCACACTGACGGCACACGCCATCTCCGGGTTCCTCGCAGCGGTCGCGGGAACGATGCTCATGGCCCAGCTCGGGCAGGGCCAACCCACCATCGGCGCGACCTGGGTGCTGCCCTCGTTCGCCGGCCCGATCATTGGTGGGGCGGCCCTGGCCGGTGGCAGCGCGCCTGTGCTCGGCACCGTGCTGGCCATGGTTCTGATCTCCCTGATCGACGACGGGCTTGTGCTCGTCAACGCGGATCCGTTCTGGGTCCAATTCCTGATCGGCGCGCTGATCCTGGGGGCGGTCGTTCTCGGGCGAACGAGCCTCAGCGACATCAGGGCCTTCTTGAAGATTTCGCCGGGCGAGCCGCGCGGGCTGGAGAGCACGCGATGAGCGCCGAGCTGAGCCCGGTGGGGCACGAGGTGCGGCTGGAGGTGTCCGGCATCCGCAAGCAGTTCCCGGGGGTGGTCGCACTCGACGATGTGTCGCTTCGCCTGCGCGCAGGTGAGATCCACGCACTCCTCGGCGAGAACGGTGCCGGCAAGAGCACGCTGATCAAGATCCTCACCGGCGTCTATCAACCGGACGAAGGCGAGATCCGGCTCGACGGAACCCCCATCCGCTTCTCGTCTCCTCATGCGGCACTGGCCGCGGGAATCAGCGTCGTGCACCAGGAACGCAACCTGATCCCGCAGTTCACGGTGGCGGAGAACATCCTGCTCGAGCGGATGCCCACGCGCGGCGTGCAGCTGGTCGACCATGCCGCCGTCAACCGCCTCGCGAAACCGTGGATCGAGATGGTCGGGCTCGACGTCAAGCCGGCGACGGCGGTGGCGGAGCTGAGCGTGGCGCAGATTCAGCTCGTGGAGATTGCCAAGGCGCTTTCGCTGCAGGCGCGCATCCTCCTCATGGACGAACCGACCGCGGCCATCACGCCCCACGAGGTCGGCTACCTGTTCCGGATCCTCGGCGACCTGCGCCGGCGCCACGTCGCCCTGGTCTTCGTCAGCCACAAGCTGGAGGAGGTATTCGAGCTCTGCGACCGTGTCACCGTGCTGCGGGACGGCAAGAACGCAAGCGCAGACGTAGCCGTCGCGGACCTCGACCGAGACCAGCTCGTGACGTACATGATCGGCAGGGCGGAGGTCATCTCCAAGCTTCCGCCCAAGCCCAAGCCCGGAGACGTAGTGCTCGAGGCGAGCGGGTTGATCACCGTCGAGGGAGATCCAGAGATCAGCCTCGAGCTTCGAAAGGGCGAGGTGCTGGGGCTCTACGGTCTCGTCGGCGCCGGCCGCTCCAGGCTGGCCAGGACGCTGGTCGGGGAGATCAAGCCGGCCGCGGGCGACGTGCGGGTGAATGGCGCGAAGACGCGGATCAAGGGGTTCCGCGAGGCGCTCGAGAAGCACCGGATCGGATACGTGAGCGAGGATCGCAAGCAGGAAGGCCTCATCCTTCTCCACTCGGTCCGCGCCAACACGTCGATCACGATCTGGCGCCGCCTTGTGACGTTCGGCCAGTGGATCAGGCGCTCGGCAGAGGACGCGGCGATCCTGCCGTCCCTCCGCCAGCTGGACGTCCGCTCGCACTCCCTCTCGCAACCCGTGGGCACCCTCTCGGGCGGCAACCAGCAGAAGGTCAGCATCGCCAAATGGCTCGCCGCGAAGGCGGAGATCCTGATCATCGACGAGCCCACTGTGGGAATCGACGTCAAGACCAAGAGCGCGCTTCACGAGCTGATCTGGGACCTGGCCGCGAGCGGCAAATCGGTCCTCCTGATCTCGAGCGATATGCCAGAGGTGATCCGTCTGTCCGACAGGATCCTCGTGATGCGGAACCACGCGATCGTCGGCGAGCTGCCCAACACCGGCCAATACGACGAGATGAGCGAGGCCATAATGGCCCGGCTCAGCTGAAGGGAGTGGAATTGCAAACCTACGGGATGACGCTGATGCTCAGGGATGACGCCGAGATCGTCGAGAGTTACCGTCGATACCATCGGGACGCGTGGCCGGAGGTGATCGACCGCCTGCGCGGCATCGGCATCACCGAGATGAAGATCTATCTCCTCGGTCGCCGGTTGTTCATGTACATGGAGGCGGTGGATGGGTTCGCTCCCGACCGCGACTTCCCCAAGCTGGCGGAAGATGCGCGCTACCGCGAATGGGACGAGCTCATGAGCGGCCTCCAGGAGCCGGCCCCGGAGGCGAAGCCCGGCGAGTGGTGGGCCCCGATGGAGGAGGTCTTCGACCTCAGCGGGCGATGAGCGAGAGGACGCTTCCCGTCCCGCCCTCCCGCCAGACGCTGACCGACAGCGTTTATGAGGCCGTCATGGAGCTGGTCATGGACCAGCACATCGAGGCGGGCGCGAGGGTCAACATCGACCTGGTCGCGCGCCAGCTGAACGTTTCGCCCACGCCAGTGCGGGAGGCGCTCGCCCGGCTCGAGATGGACGGCCTGGTCGTGAAAGAGCCGTTGCGCGGGTACTCCGTGACCCCGATGCTGGACCACAAGACCTTCAACGACCTCTATGACGTGCGCCGGCTGCTCGAGCCCTTCGCGGCCCGGCGCGCGGCCGAGCGCCGGGACGAAAAGGTCTTGCGTGTGCTCGATCGCGAGCTCGAGAAGATGCGGCGGACGGTCAGCGCCAAGGCGGGTCCCGACGGCGGAACCTACCATGATTTCCGCGACTTTCCTCTGCAGGATGCCCGGTTCCACGAGGCCATCGCGGGCACTTCGGGCAACGGCCTGCTGAGCGACACCCTGCGGCGCCTGCGCTCGCATCTGCGCCTGTACCGGCTCTATCACAGGTCTTACACGATGGCCATCGCCGCCGCGACCGTGGTCGAGCACGAGGGCATCCTGGCCGCGATCCGAGCCCGCGATGCCGACGCGGCCGAGGCGGCGATGCTGCATCACATCAATCAATCGAGGGAGCGCTCGGAGGGAGCGCGGGCCAAATCGGGCAGCCCGCCGTGAGGTGCGCAGAAGCTCCATCCACCGTCAGAGCGATCGACATCGAAGGCTTACGCCTCTAGCAAACTCGGTCGCGGAGCGGTGAGTGGGCAGTTAGCATCTTGCCAACCGACCCGATGGACAGCCCGCTCGCGCTCTTCGCCACTATTGGCGCCACCCCAGGCGAGACCGAGGACGAGCGTCTGCGGCGTGAGCTCCTCGTCGGCCTGGCGGTGGTCATCAGCGTGCTTGCGATCTTCTGGGGCCTCGTTTACATCGGGTTCGGGGAGCCGCTCGGGGGGGCGATCCCGCTGACGTACACCGTTCTCTCACTCCTGAGCATCGTCATATTTACGATCACCCGGCGGTACGACGTGTTCCGAGTCACGCAGCTCGGGCTGATGCTTGTGCTCCCCTTCGCGCTCATGGTCGCGCTCGGCGGCTTCGTCCCCTCGAGCGTCGTCGCCCTATGGGCGTTCGTCGCGCCATTGGGCGCGCTCGCCTTTGCAAGCCCGCGCGAAGCGCTGCGCTGGTTCGCAGCTTACGTTGCGCTGGTCATTGCAGTCGGTGTTTTCGGCGGAGCCCTGCGCATCGCGAACAACCTTCCGGCCGGCCTTGTCCGCGGGATGTTCATCGTCAACATCGGGGCTGTCTCGATTGCGGTGTTCGCAGCCCTCTACGCGTTCGTACGCGAGCGCGACCGGGCCTTCGAAGCGGTGCACCGTCTCTTTGGCCAGTATCTCTCACCACAGATCGTGCGATCGCTGCTGTCGGACCCCGGCCGGGCTGCGCTCGGCGGGGACAACCGCGAGGTTACGGCACTCTTCGCCGACCTGGCGGGCTTCACCCCATTCACCGAGAGCCGGCCGCCCAGCGAGACGGTCCTCGCGCTCAATCGCTACTTCAGCGCAGTCGTCCCAGTGGTGTTCGCCAACGGCGGCACCATCATCCAGTTCGCTGGAGACGCCATCGTGGCGGTTTGGAACGCGCCGGTCGAGCAGCCGCGGCACGCCCTCGCCGCCGCCAGGACCGCACTCGAGATGCAGCGCGCGATCGAGGCAATTGTCATCGAAGACCCGTCGCTCCCGCGATTTCGAGTGGGGATCGCTACCGGCGCTGCGCTCGTCGGCAACATCGGGAGCGAGGAATTGCGCAACTATGTCGCACACGGCGATGCTGTGAATCTTGCTGCCCGGCTTCAGACGGGTGCAATTCCGGGCCAGGTTGTGATCTCCGCGCCGACATACGCGCTGATTCGCGACCTCGCCACGGTCCGCCCACTCGGAAGATTCGCGGTCAAGGGCAAGACAGAAGAGGTCGAGGCTTTCGTGCTGGATCGCGTCGCGGCTTCATAGCCCGCGGTCGAGGTAGGCCCTTTAGGGCTGCAGCTTCAGAGTGATGATCTTGAACGGCGCCAGGTCGAGCTCGACCATTCCATCATGCATCGGCAGCTCTTCGAGGTTGCGCTCCAGCAGGTCGCAGAGGTAAGCCCGCGAAGCCTTCAGGGAGGTTTGCACCTTGGCGGTGCAGCTTCCCCCCCAGGCTTCGTAGAGGCGGACGATCACCGCGTCCGAATCCTCTGCGGCCTTCACAGCCTCGACCACCACCTGCGCGGTATCGACTTCGACGAGCGAGCGCCGGCGCCGGTCGTCGTGGACGCCGCCGCGTCTCAGGCGAAGAGGCGCATTGAGGTCTTCCGCCGCCGCGATGACGCCCGCCGTGCGGAAGTCTCCGGGGTGCGGCATCAGCGCGTACGTGAACCGGTGCCGCCCGCGATCCGCGTTTGGGTCCGGGTGGGTCGGCGCACGCAGCAGCGACAACCGCATGACCGAGCCATGTATGTCATAGCCGTACTTGCAGTCGTTGAGCAGCGCCACACCGTACCCGGCCTCGCCGAGGTCGGCCCAGCGGTGGCCGCACACCTCGAACCGTGCCTGGTCCCAAGACGTGTTGGCGTGGGTCGCGCGTTCGACGTGGCCGAACTGGATCTCATACGTCGCGCGAGTCGACCGGACGGCGACCGAAAACGCCACCTTGAGCAGCTTGTGATCCTCATGCCAGTCCACATCGCACTCGAAGCGAAGCACGCGCGAACCTGCGTCGAGCACCATGCGCTGGGTGAGGCGCGAGGAACCGAACTGGCGCGTGAACCGAACCGCCCCACGCAGGCCTCCGGCCAGCTCGACATGTTGCGATGTCAGCTCGACGAGATCGACGACGTCCCTCATGTATTCGATGTCGATGTCCCATGCGTCCCAGCGGGCGGGCGTATCTCCATGAAGCTGAAGCAGGTTGCCGCGAGCTCCCGCGCCCAGCACCTCCCGCCCCGCCTCTTTGTCCCAGACCGAGGTCAGGAGGCCATGCTCGTCCCAGCGGACGCGCAGGAGACCGTTCTCGATCGACCCTTCCGTCACCGCCACGGCCGCCGCCGGCTCGATCGAACCCGGCTGCTGCACTGCCCAACCGCAGGCTGGGGCCTCGACCGCGAGCAGCTCACCTCCGACCTCAACGACCTCATGCCGCGGATGGGAGTTGACGTTGAATACGACGAGGTCCTCGCCGGCGCCCGCCAGCGCCGCCTGCGCACCGGCCGTGATTCCGACCGCGGTTTCGACGACCCCGGCGAGCTCACTCTCGGCCTCCTCGTAGACCCAGTCGATGCTCGAGCCGGGCAGGATGTCGTGGAACTGGTTGACCAGCAGCCGCTTCCAGGCAGCCTCCAGCTCCGCGGCCGGGTATGCGCCGCCCGAGGCGACCGACCACATCTCCGCTTCGCGCAAGGCCTGCTCGGCGCGGCGATTGAGGAGCTTGGTGCGAGCCTGCGAGGTGTAAGTGCCGCGGTGGAGCTCGAAGTACAGCTCGCCGACCCAGGTCGTGAGGTCGTGCGCCTCCGAGGCGGCGGCATCGAAGAACTCGGCCGCCCGCGACAGCTCGACGCGAGGCAGGCCGTCCAGGTTTCGCAGCCGGTGGGCGGATTCGATCATGTCCGGCTCGGGCCCGCCGCCCCCGTCGCCCCATCCAAACAGGTAGAGGGAGAGCGCGGAGCGCGCGTGGTCTTTGAACCGCGTCGCGCTCCGCACCAGCTCGGTGGCGCTGAAGTCGCCGTTGTAGGTGTCCGCCGGCGGAAAGTGGGTGAAGATCCGGGTGCCATCGATTCCCTCCCACATGAACGTGTTGTGGGTGGGCTTGTTGGTCTCGTTCCACGACAGCTTCTGGGTCAGGAACGACGTGCCGCCGGACAGCGCGATGAGCTGAGGCAGCGAGGCGGGATATCCGAACACATCGGGCAGCCAGACCTCATGCGTCTCGTAGCCGAACTCCTTCATGAAATAGCGCTTGCCATAGAGGAGCTGGCGGGCTATGGCCTCGCCCGATGGCAGGTTGCAGTCGGGCTCGACCCACATCGATCCGACGGGCTCCCATTGTCCCGACGCGACCCTCTGGCGGATGCCCTCGAATATCGTCGGGTACGACTCCTTCATCCACTCGTAATGAAGGGGCTGGGAGCAAGCGAATCGATAATCTGGGTACTCGTCCATGAGCGCCAGCTGCGTCGAGAACGTGCGCGCGCACTTGCGGCGGGTCTCGCGCAGCGGCCACAGCCACGCGGTGTCGATGTGCGCGTGCCCCACTGCGTGGATGAGATGTGTCGACGTGCTCGGCCGGGACAGGGCCTGCTCGAGCACCCTCGGATCGTCGGTGCGGGCGAATTCATCGAGGGCGCCCTGGATCTCGACGCGGCGCTCTCCTTCCGGCAGCGCATCGGCGAGGTCCACAAGGACCCTGAGATCCAGCGCGAGCGCGCGAAGGCGGGGGTCCTGGATCATCAGCTCGGCCTGGCGCAAGGTGAATGCAGGCTCAGGTGCCTGCCTCAGGGCGATCATCGACGGCGCCGGGTCGGGCCCCGCAAAGAAAGTGATCGGATTGGCCGCGGCCTCGAGGTAGAAATCGATCTCGGCACCCTCGATAGGCAGCCAGCGGTGGTTGGGATCGACCCCGCGCCACGGCCGGCCGTCCTTCCAGGCGAGGGCTTCACAGGTGAACCCGGTCGCGTCGATGAACCCCAGGTCGAAGACCGCCACCACTCTCTGGCCGGACCAGGACGCCGGGACGCGGCCCTTGACGTGGAACCACGTCGTGCTCCACGGCGGGCCCCATCGATGCCCTAGATCGATACGCGAGAAATCGCGGCCGATCGCGTCGGAGTATGCGATCGGCTCACCCCGTACCGACATCGCACTCAGCTCCAGCGGTGCGCGCTCGCCCGCATCCGGCGCCCGATGACCGTTCTCCAGCAGGAGACGGAATCGCTCGTTCGCTATTTCGACGTAACCGGTCGACATTCTTTCAGTCGCCCTTCACGCCGCCCAGTGTGATGCCGCTGATGAAGTGCTTTTGCACGGCCAGGAAGGCGAGCGTGATGGGGCCGATGGCGAGAACCGCGATCGCCATCTGGGCCGACAGCGCGGGAACCTGGACGCCGAAAGCCTGAGAGCTCGTTTGCAGAGTTTCGATGTTCGTCGAGATCTGATAGAGGAGGTACTGGAGAGGAACCAGGGCGGGGATGTTGATGAAGAGGAGCGCGAGGTACCAGTCGTTCCAGTACGTGAGGGCGCAGAACAGGGCCACGGTCGCGAGTCCTGGCCGGGAGAGTGGTACGACGACCTGGAAGAAGATCCGCCACTCTCCGGCACCGTCCACCTTGGCTGCGTCGATCAGCTCGCGCGGGAGTGAGGAGAAATAAGCCCTGAGCAGGAAGACGTACCAGGGCATGACCAGGTAGGGCAGGATCAAGGACCACAGCGTGTCCTGGATCTGCAGGTAGTGGGTGACGAGGATGTAGAGAGGCACGAGGCCACCGCTGAACAGAAGTGTGAAAAAGACGATGAACGAAAGCGGGCCGCGCCACGAGAAGTCAGGCCGCGAAAGCGGATAGGCCAGCATTGCCATGATCAGCACGCCCCCGAACGTGCCGATCAGGGTGACCGTGATAGTGACGGCATATGCGGTGAGGATCAGGCCGGGATCCTGCAGCACGTACTGGTAGGCGGCCAGGGTCGGCGCCCGCGGCACGAGTGAAAAGCCATACCTGCTGATGTCGCCCTCGGATGAGAGCGAGGCCGAGATGAGCAAGATCAAAGGCAGGAGAAATAGCACGCTAAGGCCAAACAAGCAGGCGTGGATCGCAAGTCGCCCCGGGCTGAAGCGGGCTGGTCCGACACTGCCCTGAGGCGTAATGGTGGCGGCGTGCAGAACCCCTGCCGGGCTAGAAGATTGCACTTTGCCTCTCGGTTCGCCGCACAAACCAGTTTGAGAACAGGACCAGCAGGAATCCGACGACGGCCTGGAAGGTGCCCGCGGCCGACGCCATGCCCACGTCTCCGATGGTGGTAAGCGTCCGGTACACGTAGGTGTCGATCACGTCCGTGGTCGGGTACAGCTCGGGCGCGTTGCGGGTGACCTGATAGAAGAGACCGAAATCGGCATAGAAGATTCGCCCGATCGAAAGCAGCACGTTGATGATGATCAGCGGCTTCAGCAGCGGCAGCGTTATGCGCCAGATCTGGCGCCATTTACTCGCCCCGTCGAGCGTCGCGGCCTCGTAGTACTCCGGGTTGATGGCAATCATGCCGGCCAGGTAGACGATGCTCCAGAAGCCTGCGTTCTTCCAGACCGTTATCAGAGTGAGGATCACCGGCCAGTACTGCGGTGACTGGTACCAGCTGACCGCATGGCCGCCCAAGGCGGTGATCGTGTGGTTCACGAGACCGTTGCTGGTGTCGAGAAGCGCGAAAACGAAGTAATTGATGATCACGTACGAAAACAGGTAGGGGAAGAAGAGCGTCGACTGATAGAACTTCGCCAGCCAGCGGTTCGAGGACTGCACCTCTCTGAGCAAGAGTGCGATGCCAAGGGCCGCCACGAGCACGGCGGTGATGAACAAGGCATTCATTCCCAGGGTGTTGACGACGATGCGACGCGCATCGTCTGTCTCAAACAGGTAGTAGAAGTTCTGCAGCCCGACCCACCGGCTGCCGAGGACGCCCTGATAAGCGCGAAAGTCCTTGAAGGCGATGATGATTCCAAACATCGGCAGGTACGCAAAGACGAGTAGGACCACCAGGCCGGGCGCCATCATCAAGAACAGCGCGGCGTTGCTCTTGGACTTCTCGGTATTGAAATTGGCGCGCCAGCCGCGAGACCTGGCCAACCTCGACAACGGCACCGCGCCGACCCTCAGCGAGCTTGCCTCGGGCGCGGCGCGAACTGTGGAGCGTAGGTTCACACCGATGAATCGTCTACGACCACGGTGGGCGACTCGGGCGCGTCGGAAGCACTCTCGACGATCGCCATCGGCACCATGATGACCTGGCTCTCTTCCCTCGGCGATTGGTTCGTGCGGGCGATCAAGAGCCTGGCCGCTTCGGAGCCCAGCTTCTCGCCCGAATGGACGGCTGCCAAGACGGGGTAAGGGGCGTGCGGTGCCGGCGGCTTGTGGCTGAACGTGGCGATCTCTCCCCGCCAGTCGATCGGTTGCGAACGCTTTCGGTCTGACGCCGACACTGGGAGTACCGTGTGGCTGAGGATCAGCAGGTCGTAAGTGACCCGCTCCAGGACGTCGTCGTTCAAAGTCAGCAGAGCGTCCGGTTGGAACTGGGCAAGGCGCTTCCGAAGGCGCTCTCGAGCGGAGACGTCGCTCAGCATCTCCTCAGGCCGGTGAAACGACTGGTAGACGTCGAGCCAGATCAGGTCCTCGTCGTAAGGCAAGCCCGCGTCCTGCAGCGCCCGCCGGTAGCCGCCCAATCGGTGGTTGACGCTGGTTGCCTCGATCTCGAAGTACGAGATGACCGCGATCCGGCGGCGACCGCGCTGCAAGAGCCTGCTCACCAGTTCGTACCCGGCCACCTCGTCGTTGAACACGACGCGGTCCGTTTCGATCTGCGGGTAATAACGATCGACCATGACCAGGGGAAACCCTTTCCGCTGCAGCTCCTCGTACAGGTCCTGGTTCTGGTATCCGTGATGCGGGAAGACGATGATCCCGTCGACGTTGCGGGCGATCGCCTCTTTGATGTGGCGCCACTCCAGGTCCTCGGTGTCGAACGAGCTGATCACCTGGAGGTTGCGATGACTCTCGGCAGCCGTGCGCGCGATACCCATCAGAACATGAAACAGGTAGGGGTGATCGAGCACGTGACAGATGAACGCAATCGAGCCGCGCTCCCCGTCAGCCCGCTCCGCGGGGTGCAGGACAACCGTGCCGCGGCCCTGCTGGCGCTTGATGTGATGCTCGCGTGATAGTTCGTTGAGGGCCTTGATGATGGTGATCCGGCTGACCCCGTAGTCCTCGGTCAGCTGCCTCTCGGCGGGAATGAAGGTTCCGGGGGGAAACTCGCCACTCTGGATGCGCTGCAACAACGACGCATAGACCTGGTAGTAGAGCGGCAGCGGGTTGCCCGGGTCGACGGCCCAGGCTCTGGACTCTGTCATCGACGTGTCCAAATTATGTGGAGGAAGGGTGGGCGGCCGACGCGTGCCGGCCGCCCACAAGAGCAGAAGGAATCCGTGTTACTTGGATGACTTCCAGGTGTCAAGCTGCTTCTGGATCTCGGTGATGACCTTGTCGACACCCGCGTCGTGCAGCTTGCCCAGGTAGGTCTGCAGACCGGAGCTCGGGTCGATCCGCCCGAAGATGAGCGGGTATCCGTACTGCTGTTGCACTTGCTGCACCTGGGCCAGCTCGGTCTTGACATTGGTCGGGTCGAACGCAAATCCGAGCGCCTGCGAGGGGGTTGCGCCCTGGTTGTCCTTGTGAGACAGCGGCCAGGCTCCAACCGTGTCCTCCGAGGAGTAGAAGTCGTTGAAGATGTCGCCGAACATCCACGAAGTCTGCGGAAAGTACCGATCCGAGCTCGGCGTAACGCCCGGCGGGAAACCAACCACGCCGTTGGCGGCGTCCGTCACCACGTAATGCGTTCCCGCAATTCCACGGCAGATCAGGTGGTAGACCTCGACGTCGGTGTTGAGGGCCTCGATGACCGACATCGCAGCCTCCGGATGCTTCGACGTGCTGCTGATGTTGTTCATCGTGGCGATGATGCCGCTGGTGGTGAGGATCAGCTGTCCAAGACCCTTGGCGACGAATTCGAAGCCGTAGCTTGCCTTCAGCTGACCGACCGAGTCCCTGTGGACGACGCCGATGTCCATCGCGTATTTGCCGGCTCGCCAGTTCGCGGTGTTCTGGTCGCCGGCCGGCTCTTTCGGGTAGTACCCCTTCTGGTACCAGTCCCGCGCCAGGTTCAGCTGGGTCCGGAATTCCGGCAGCGTCGCGATGTTGACAACCTTGAGGCTCGGATCGTCGGCCTTGACGCCGATGATGCCGGCGTCGGTGGAGACGCCGTCCACGATCTCGTATCCAAGCAGCGCCGAGCTGTACGGTGGGCCCTGGTCTGAGATCGTGCCGTAGCCAATCGGAGTTACGGAAGGCTCGCCCGCCTTGACCTTGGCCAGCCAGGGAGTCAGGTCGTCGAAGGTGTTCACCTGCGTGAGGTCGAGACCGTACTTGACCGCCAGATCCTTCCTGACCCGCGGCCCAATTGGCCTGGTCCATGGCTGCTGGTTCAACGCGCCGTAGATCTTGCCTTTGACCCGGGTCGCGTTCCATGACTGGGCGGTCATGCTGGCCAGCGTCTTCGGCGCCTGCTTCTTGAGGAGGTCGTCGAGCGGAAGGAGCGCGCCCTGCGCCACGTTCACGTAGTAGTTGTTGATCCAGGGCACCGAGTAAACGATGTCCTGCACGTCCCCGGCGGCAATGGCGAGCTTCTGCTTCTGGTCATAGGCGCCTGAGTCGACCGGGTTGAGCTTGATGGTCACGCCGTAGCGGGGCTTCAACAGCTTGTTCATGGCGTCCTGCACCAGCTGGACGTCGGGGAGGGGAGTGAAGGTCGGAAACGTGTAGGCGACCTCGGCGGTCGAGGTCGGGGTTGCCTTGGCGAACCAGTCACAGGCCGCCAGCAGCGGCCCGGCGGCACCCACGGTGGCACCGCCGACGAGGACGGCTCGACCACCCTGGGTCAGAAACTTGCGACGGGTCAATGCCTCCGACATCCGCTCACTCCTTTAATTCCGACCAATCTCGGGGATACCGGGTCGCCGGGGTGTCGGACATGTTGATATATCCAAATAGCCAATTTGTCAAGTGGTGATCTTTGTCACCTTTCCGAATCCGACTCTCCTCTAGACTCCCAGCCGGCTGTCGGGGACCCCGTTCCAGGCCTCCCGGTTCCGGCCGTCGGGGTCCACCTCGGTGCGGGACGGGTGGTCGAAGATCATGGTTGCGCGCCGGGCCGGCTCGTACGCAGCCCACTCCGGGAACCCTGTGTGATTCGGCTTTCCCGTGCTGGCGAAGGACACCAGAGCGTTCGTCATGTGGCGCTCGAGATCACTGCTCGACGGATCGCCAGCTGTGACAGGCATCTTTGACGTATTGCCGAACCAGAATGGGATGTCCATGGAGTGCGCCGCCCTGGCCTCCGGCATGACCGAGCTCGACCAGCCGAACAGGTACATGTAGACGTCGGCCTGCCCGGTCGCCAGCTGAGCCTCGGCGAAACGGATCGATGGAATGCGGAACTTCCAGTCCGATGTCAGCAATTTCGCGACGTCGTCCTCCGACCCATCTGAGGCGGCGGCGACGTAGCCCTGGACGACCTGGCGGCCGTGTTCGCCCAGCTTTTCTTCGATCTCCCGCAGCGGCGACCGCTCGGTAATCGGCTTCCAGCTCAGCTGCAGCTCATCCATGCAGGTGCCGATGATCAGTCGCACGTTCTTGGCCGACCCAGCGCGGACGGCGTCGATCACGGGGAGTGGCAAGGCCGAGCCGTCCGGAATGGGCCCAGGCTCGATGAAGTCTCGTTTCCTGACGAGGTCGAGGTCGGTCGCCGCCTGCAGGAGCCCTTCCTGAGGCAGCTCGAGCAGGCGCTGCCATTGATCGGCCGAGAGGCCGAGATGGTCGATCAGCTGCCGAGCGTAGTCATCGGCTTGCTCGAGCGTCGGGCCAACCGTGCGGACGCCGCTCTGCATGACCGCCCCATGAAACAGCCCGCGAGCGGCGGGCATCGCCATGAGGCATCCGATCTTGGCGGCTCCTCCCGACTGGCCGAACAGCGTCACGTTTCCCGGGTCGCCACCGAACTGCGCGATGTTGTCGCGCACCCACTCCAACGCCCTGACGATGTCCAGGTGGCCGACGTTGGCGGAATCTCGGTAGGCCTCGCCTGCGATTCCTCCCAGGAAGAGGTGACCGAACACGTTGAGGCGATGGGTTATCGAGACGACCACGACGTCCTTACGTCGCGACAGCGCCATCCCGTCCGTGTTCAGGAATCCCGGACCGCCGGATCCGAAGCCACCCCCGTGAATCCAGAACAGGACCGGCAGTGAACTGCCCCGATCCGGGGCGGCCGTCCAGACGTTCAGAGTGAGGCAATCCTCGCTCCGAACCTCGGCACCGACTCCGACGAAGCCGCACCAGGCGTAGTCGAAGGTGAGCAGGGTCTGAGGGCAGACAGGCCCGAACCTCGTGGCATCCCTGATGCCAGACCAGGGGGCGGCTGCACCCGCCGCTTGAAAACGTCTGACTCCGGTCGGCGCTTCGCCGTACGGAATGCCGAGGAACGAGGCCACCGACCCGTCGGTCCAGCCGCGCACCGTTCCGGCGGTCGTCTCGACGCAAATCTCCATGAACCTCTAACTCCCTCGATGTTCTGCCGGCAATCGCGAAGGGCTATCGCCGTAGGTGCGAATCGTTGTCGGAACGACGAGGCGCCGCGGGGGGCTTGCGGCTGCGCCCGAGTTTGCGTCCAGGCGGCCGATCAGCAGCCGGGCGGCCTCACGCCCGAGCTCCTCTGGGTCATAGGCGACCAGGATCAACGGGACGCCGAGCACGTCGGCGAGCTCGAAATCGTCGAAGCCCGCAAGCTCGACGTTCGCGCCGGTCGCCCTGATCGCGCGGAACGCACCAAGCGTGTTGCGGCTGTTCGCACAGAACAGGGCGTCGGGTGGTTCAGCCAGTGCCAGGAGCTCACGACACGCCTGCTCGGCGTCCTCGATCGTCCGTTGGCCACGTCGCACGTAGTGCTCGTCGACGGCGATCCCGGCTTCCTTGAGGGCCACGCAAAAACCCCGAAAGCGCTCCGAGCCGGTCCACGCGGCGGCCGGCAAACCCAGGAAGCCAGCTCGCCGGCGACCTCCCGCGATCAGCTGCAACGTTGCCTCGCGCGCACCGCCGAAATCGTCGACCAGGACGCAGTCGGCGGCGAGGTTGGATGGGGGCCTCGCGGCCAGCACCACCGGTACTCCCAGCTTCTGCAGCGCGAGGTGTGAATGATCCCCTCCGGCCGGCACCACGATCAGCCCGTCAATCCTTCGCAGCGCGAACTCCTCGACCAGCCTCCGCTCCCGTTCCACGTCCTCGGCCGTGTTTCCCAAAATGACCTTGAGACCATGCTCTCGAGCAACCGCTTCGATGCCGAGCGCCACCTGCGAATAGAAGGGGTTGGCAAGGTTGGTGACGACGAGTCCGATCAGGCCGGTGCTCCGTCCGAGCCTCAGGTTTCGCGCGAGCTCGTTGGGCCGATAGCCCAGTTCGGCCGCGGCCGCGAACACTCGCGCCCGAGTATCCGCCGCGACTTTGCCGGAACGCTGCAGCGCTCTGGATGCAGTCATCGGACTGACGCCGGCGCGCAGCGCGACATCTCTCACCGTAGGAGCGTTCATCGTTTGATCGCCTGAAGGGCGCTGACCGCCGCTCCAATCTGGCCGGACGTTTCCGGGTGCCGGGCTGGCGTCACCGTCATTCGTCTGAGCAGGTCAGGACGAACGCTCATCATGCCCGACCTCAGCGGTTCGAGGATCAAATCCCACGACCCGCTGATGGATCCCCCGACCACGAGCACGCTCGCGCGGAACAGTTCCAGCCACGGCGCCAGGACGCGACCGAGGGTCGTGACGGCGGTCGTGATCGCCTCTGACGCCGCGATGTCACCGTCTCGAGCGAGCTGCGCGATATCTCGGACGTCGAGATTTGGGTCGTTGGGTTCGCGTCGCAGGTGCGCATAACAGGCAAGGATCGCGCGGCGCGACACACTGTCCTCGAGCGGCTCAGCGTCGACTGTCAGGAGGTCGACCCGACCCTCGGGCGGAACCTCTGGCCCATGATCGACGACCGACCCATCGGCCACGAAGCCTGATCCAACCCCGGTACCCAGCGTGATGGCAGCCGCGCGACTATGGCCGGCTGCCGCGCCGGCATGCCACTCACCGAGCGCGAAAGCCTTGGCGTCGTTGACGAAGACGATGTCATTCGGTTTCGGCTGGATCGAGTCGAGCAGGCTGCGGCGAACGTTGGCACCCCGCAGCGCGTCGAATTTCCGGACGCCCTCGAAAGTGCCGATACCGTTTGCGTAATCGAACGGGCCCGGAATTGCCACTCCCCAGGTGGAGTCGCGTTCGGCGCCCAGGGCGGTCGCGCACCTGGAGATCCGCTCGAGAATCTCAGCAGTCGTTGCAGCTGAATCCAGCGGTCCACGCCGGCTGCTTCCCGGGACGGGAGCCCAAAGACTCGTGTCGATCAGGGCCGCGGAGACATGCGTGCCTCCAATCTCGAGCACAGGCACGACGGCCATCATGTCGGCAGCGTCAGAAGCGCGGCCGCGATTCCTCGGCCCGGAACCTCGACCGCGATCCGGTTGTCGATGACGGCCAGCTCATCGGTCGGATCCCCGAGAAATGTCGCGCGTTCCGCGTGTTCGATCGCCACCCCGAGCCTGAGCCGCGCAACCAACGGCTCGTCTGCGGTGGACTGCAGCCGAACGAGCAGCTGCCCGGGCCTAGGCTCGCTGAGCCCAACGAGCCGGATTCGCGGATCCTCGACCGCCAGCAGCCGCACCTCGGCCTCCGGCAGATCGCGCGTCGAGCGCCCGAGCACTGGCCTGAGCGGGCGACAGACCGCGGTCGCGGTGCGCATTGCCAGCGACGGTCCTGTTTCGGCTCCGTTGACGGGCGCGACCGCCACCGCGTAGTGGAACGTGGTCTCGAAGCCCTGCTGCGGCGGGAAGTTCGTGTCCCAGAGGTTGTTGTGAACCCATGAATACAGCGTCGCCGGCTCGGGCTCGAGAGTAGGCGGGAACGGCGGATACGGGAGGGCGAGCTGGCCGATCTCGACAAGCGGCGTGTCGCGCGTGACCCACGCCGCCGCGAGGCCGTCCTCCTCGAGGCTGACCCAGCGCCTCATCGCGCGCATGTGCTGGGCCCCGCCGGGAACGGACGCGATGCCGGTTCCGACCACGCCGCCGGTCACTTCCACGCGAACCACAGGATTGCGGAACGTGAAAGGAAATGCGAAATAGGCGCTCTCCTTGGCCATGGTTGCAGGCTTCGACAGGCGGTTCTCGATGTCGAGCCGCGGGATGTCGTGGTAGAGAGTCAGCGTCGTTCGCACCCATCGCGCGCCGTCGGCTGGGGACTCGAACACAAGCCGCTCAGCGATTGCGTCGCTGGTCCGCGACAGCACTGCTGCCGCGCGTGCAACTGAACGTTTTGCGAGCAGCTCGAGACGTTCGCTGCTTTCGAGCTTGTTCGCCTGGTGGTTGAAGCCGCCGGCGGATGCGTATTGATCGTAGATGTAGCCGTTGAAGCCCACGGCGGCGTCGCAATTCACGAGCTCGCGCCCTGTCATCTTCTCGATGATTGAGACGATGCACGAGCGCGAGAGGTCGACCCGCACCCGCAGGTACCGGTTCTCGAGCACGTCCTGCAGACCGCTCTGCGGGGGTTCGTCGTCCACTCCCGAGCCGGCCTTCACATCGATGCGAACCCCGCCCACCGCCGGCACGGCGTCCACACGGAATTCGATTGAACGCCCTGCGTTGCGGTGGTTTTCATTGACCTGAGTGCTGATCCGGCACGGCATGGCCAGCCCGCTCCTGGCGTCGACGACCGCCACCGGAACATCGGCCGGAACCAGGCTTTCCGGAAGGAAGCACTGCACCACGTCGCCGCGCTCGAACCCGGCGGTGTTCACCACCCAGAAGGACGCAAGGGCCGTCGGCGAGGCGCCGAGCCGCTCCCCAAGCTGGTTGGCGGCCCGCTCTAAAAGGTCGCTCGAACCATCGTGCGCACGAAGCGCCTGCGCGTACTTCCAGTGCCACTGCTGCTCGCCAGAATCGGTTCCGGAGTCACCGTCCGTCCACGGATTCGCGGCGCCCCAGGTGTGCTCATCGAAGAGCGCCAGGGACTCGTACGTGTCAGTCACCCGGGAGTCTTCGAGCGTGCCCGGTCCAGCCATCGCGGCGATGGTCTGAGCGTCGGCGATCATGCTCTGAGCCCGCCGGTTGAGCGACAGGGGCAGGGCAGCCGATCCAAGCCCCTCGGCCCACCAGTCGTTCCAGTCGCCTTTGAATGTTTCGATCTGGGGGCCCAATCGCTGCTCGGCAGCTTCGAAGAAATCGACGTTGCGCGAAAGACGGAGATGGGGCCACGTCCACTTCTCGTTCCACCTGCGAACGCACTCGGCGATGGCCAGGCGCGGCGGCGCGTTGTCGCCAAACCTGCCCTGCACGCGCAGGTGAAGCAGATCCCACGGGTAGGGACGCCGGTCGATCGTGGCGCGATCGGCCGCCCAGCCCGAGAGCCCGCCAGCGTACGGATACGGATTTGCCGCCAGCGAAGAGAGGTAGGCCGGAAGCAGGTCATCGACCGCCTCGAAAGAATCGTCGAAGCCGATCAGCGGGCCCTCCATGTAGGCGAGGCCGTGCGGAGTGTCGGTCATCCAGACGAGCACTTCGTGGCCGCCTTCTCCTCTCCATTTGAAGAGCCGTGGCAAGTCCTGGCCTCCGACGAGTTGGGGGACCGACCGCCCGGCCCAGTTGTGCGCGACGGAGAGGTAGTGGACGCCGTTTTCGCCGAGTACGTCGGGCAGCCCGACAACTGCACCTGGAACGTCGGTCTGCATGGCCACAACGGGCGATATCCCCCAACGCGCGCGCAGCTCATGCGCGCCTCTCAGCAGCTCGTGCAGCTCGTCGGTCGAGCAGGCCTCGCTGTGCATGTTGAAGGGCATCGCGCTGAGCTCGAAGCTGCCTTCGCGAACGCGATCGACAAATTCCTCGACGGACCTCCCCGGGCGAGACCCCGCCCAGCGGTTGAAGACCCAGAGGGACTCGACGCACCAGCGGAACCGGGCGTCATCCGGCCACCCCTCGGTTGCTCGCACCAGGTCCAGACACGAGTCGAGGTAGCTGAGCTGCTCACTGAGCACCTGGCCCTGCGTGTCGGTGTAGCCGTTGTCGAAGTGGGAGTGGTGGATCAAGTGGATCCTCCACCGCCGTTGTGGCGTGAGCTCGACATGCACCTCGGCCGCTGGATCAAGGCTGGGGAATCGCATCGCGATCCGGGTCGGCTGCTGGACTTCGGGCACCAGCACTCGGATCGCTCCGCCGGGTGCCGGCTCGACCTCCGGGCTCAACACGACGCCAGAAGCCAGCCGCACCTCTACGTCGGCAGGAGCACCGTCCTGCAGGCCTGGCGAGAGGCGCACGCGGATCGACTGCTTGAGTTCGCCCGCGTCGCCGCGTAGAAGGGGTTCGGGCGTGGCCTCGACCTGGCGCCCACCGACCGACGTGCGGACGGACACGACGCGGTCTCGAAGGGCGGCGCGCCACCCCTCCGGATCGAACCAGGAGGTACGAACCAGAGGCCGAGGGGTCGCACTCATTGCATCCGGCTGCCCCTTTTGAGCGTGGACTTGCGGCGAGCCGTGGGTAACGTTACCATTGCGCCATTCGGATGGCGTTGCCTGCTCGAGCTTCGGCGTGACGCTTCGAAATCGAGGACCACATGGTGATGGGGGCCGCAGTCCGGCACGTGTCGCGAATGATATCGTTACCTTGCCTGGTCCCGTTTCGCCCGAGCCGGGCCTGTTGCATCCCGTCTACAACCCGCTGCCTCGTTACGAGCCGCTCGGCGGGAGCGTGCGTGTCGGGTGGGCGGGGCCGGCCGCGACAATCCCTCGGCACGCGCGGGTGCTCGCGGTCGACGGGCCGGCCATCCTCGACTGGGACGCGGCAAGCGGCGGCATCGAAGCGGCGGTTCGGGAGTGCGGTCGAGATGTCCGGCTGATGCCAACGCGTCCCCACATGGCGCAGTGGCCTGCGATCCTCGCGCGAACCGAGTCGCCCGAGCTCGTCGATGATCCTGACTTTGCAACGCTCGCGTCCGGCACGCTCGCGGATCTCTTCGAGATGATCCCGGACCCAGATACCCGGAGCGGAGAGCTGACCGTTGTGTTCGGACCTGGCGCAGCTCTCGTCCATCACCAGGTGCTGTGGTACGCGGACCTCCCAAAACGATTCGCGGAGGCGGCGGTGACGGACGGCGATGCGCACAACCTGGGCCAGCCCGACTCTAATCCCGGCACCACCAAGCGACTGTTCTACATCGACTGGCCCCTTCTCGATCGCCACCGGCTCGCGATCTCCGGACGCATCGATTGCTGGATCGACATGCAGGATCCGGCAAGACCTGCCTCGATCGAAGGCCAAGTCCTGAGACGCACCGCCGCCGACCTTGCGCGAAAGCCATTCCGAACGCGGCCCACGTTCAACGCGGCGTCGTGGGGCGGACATTGGGCGCAGCGCGTTCTGGGCATGAATCCGACCGCGCGGAACACCGCGCTTGGATTCGAGCTGATCGCACCGGAAAGCGGCGTGCTTTTCGGTCACGACGACGAGCATCAGGTGGAAATCCCGTTTGAGTTGATCGTCGGGCAATGCCCGGAGGACGTGCTCGGAGACGGCGTGCGGGAGGTGTTTGCCTCGTCGTTTCCGGTCAGGTTCGATTATCTCGACACCCTGGACGGCGGAAATCTGTCCATCCACTGCCATCCCCAAGCCGACTACATGCAGAGGGTTTTCGGGTGGCCGTATACACAGCACGAGTCGTACTACATCATGGTGGGAAGGCCCAACAAGAGCATCTTCCTCGGCCTTCGCGACGACACCGACCTCGAGACTTTCGAGAGGCTCGCCCACGACGCGGAGGTCGACGGGCGGCCGTTTGAGATCGAGCGCTACGTCGAGCAGCTGCCTGGAACACCACATCAGCTCTTCATGATCCCCGCGGGGACGCCACACGGGAGTGGCGAGGGCAATGTGGTCTTGGAGATCAGCGCGACGCCATATCTCTATAGCCTGCGGTTCTACGACTGGCTACGCCGGGACGAGGACGGCAGCTCGCGACCCGTCCACGTCAACCACGCGTTCGCCAACCTGAACCGGCGCAGCGGCCGGACGGTGACGTCTGAGCTTGTGCAGACGCCACGCACCGTGGCGACCGGTCCCGACTGGTGTGAGGAAGTCATCGGAACGCTCCCCGAGATCTTCTTCGAAGTCCGCCGGATCGTGCTGGATGGCGACCGGCCGGCCGAGGGGAAAACTGGCGATCGATTCCACGTGTTGAACGTGGTCGAGGGCGCCGGCGCCATCATCGAGACCGAGTCGGGAGACTCACACGCGATTGCATACGCCGAGACCATCCTCCTTCCGGCTGCGATCGGCCGATACACAGTCCGGCGGCTGGGCTCGGCACGCGTTCGCGTAGTCAAAGCGCTCGTGAAGTCAACTGTCGCCGAGGTGGTGTCGCAGTGAAACAATCCGTTCCACTCGACCCCCCGGACTGGAGCCGGCCCTACGGTCACCTGCTGCCGGTGGTTGATGTCTTGATGGCAGGCGGCAATCGAGTCATTCGAGGCGGCTTCTACAAAAGCGTGGACGGCTGGCGATGTGAGCTGGTGGATCCTTTGGACTTTGAGCTCCTGCGGAAGAGATTTCGGTTTCCCGAAAGTATTTGTCTTGCGCCAGGTCGGAATCTCGTGCTTTGCCGGCGCACCTGGGCGGCGATCGAGGGTGGGAAGGCGAGTTCGAATTCGGAGATAGATCCCGAGGCGCATCTCTGTCGCGACGGCGGCCGGCCCCGAATCCTCGAAGCCGCCCTGCCCTACCTCGCGAGCAACGACCTTGATCAGCTCATGGGCGTCGCCGAACCTTTCGTCGAGGCGAAACCGCGGCTGACCCTTGTCGAGAGGAAAGCTGCCGATGAGACCAGCGGCCCGTCCGGGCATGGCCGGCAGCGGACCAGCCTGGCGATCAGCGGGCGGGAATCTCGCAGGTAGGGAATTGCGGCGAGCCAACCGTAGCGTGAGGAGCATCACTACTCCCGCGTCGCAGAGGTCACTAGCTCGCTCCAAAGGTGCATCGTCGGCTAATCGAACCTAGGAACCTGACCGTTACGGGTTGCGAACAGGCGCAGTCGATCCCCGGGTTACCAGTGTTGGCCTAATTACGATTGTCCTGTCTTCGGTCCGCTCGTTTGTGAAGCGGTCAAGCAGCAGCCTCGATGCTTCAGCGCCCATCTTTGTTGCGGCTTGGCGCACCGTGGTGAGGCCAGGGCTTACTAACTGGGCATAGGCAATGTCGTCGTAGCCGACTACGCTCAGATCGCTGGGTACGCTTATGCCACGCTCCTGGGCTGCAACGATCGCCGCCATCGCGAGGAGGTCATTGCCGGCGCAGATCGAACTCGGGCGATCAGCCAGAGCAAGCAAACGCCTCGCCTGAACCAGTCCGCTGTCAAACGTGAAACTCCCATGACTGACGTATCGAGGATCAGGCTTTAGGCCTTCCTGCTCAAGTGCGGCCTCGAAGCCGCGCTTTCGGCGAGCACCGGTCCAAACGTCTTCGCCATTGATTAGCGCGATGCGGCGGTGGCCTAGCTTCACTAGGTGCTCAACAGCCAGCTTCATCCCAGCCTCGTTGTCGCCCAGGACCTGGTCTCCCTGCCACCGATCCAGAGTGCGATCGACGAGTACCAGTGGAATGCCATCGGCCGGTTCAGAGAGCGCTTCGGCTTCTGTCTCGGCAGCGATAACAAGAATCAATCCGTCCACCCGTCGATCGCGAAAGTTGCCGAGATAGCTGCTCTGGCGCGTGGCGTTGCCGTGCGAGTTGCCGAAAACGACCGCGTAGCCGGCGCCTTCCAACTCACCTTCAGCACCGAGCATCAGCTCTGAGAAGAAGGGATTCGTCACGTCAGGCACGATCATCCCGATGACTCGAGTCGGCCGGCCTGTCAGTGACTGAGCGATCCGATTCGGCCGGTAGTTTAGAGCCGTAATCGCCGCCTCCACTCGGCGGCGCGTCCGTAGCCGAACCAGCCGGTGGTTCGCGAGGACATTCGAAACAGTGCCCGTGGAAACGTGGGCCAGTCGGGCGACGTCGACGATCGTCGGTCTTTTACTGAGGGACGTCATTGAATCGCTTCAACATTGTAAGCGAAGCTAGGCCGGTGCTTGACTGACAGCAAATTCGGCTCTAGACTTACCGTCTCATTGAAGCGTTTCAATTGAGATCTGAGGGGCGCGTGTGATTCCAGTACTCATCGACACCGATCCGGGGATCGACGACGCGGTCGCCCTGATGCTCGCGCTACGGCGTCCTGAGGTCGAAGTGCTGGCAGTCACCGCCTGCTCCGGAAACCTCCGCGCTGACTACAGCGCCGCCAACGCCCTGCGAGTTCTCGATCACGTGGGGCGTCAGGACGTTCCGGTTGCTGTCGGGGCCCTTGCTCCATTGACCCGACCCTACCCGAAGGATCCTTTTTCTCACGGAGATGACGGTCTGGGCAACACTGGCTTGCCCGGACCAAGAGGCACACCGGACGAACGATTCGGACCAGACCTCATCGTTGAGTTGGCGGCCAAGCACGCGGGTGAGCTCACCATCATTGCCCTCGGACCGCTGACCAACGTTGCTCTTGCCCTCATTCGGAATCCTGGACTGCCTCGCCAGGTCCGTCAGCTCGTGCTGACGGGAGGTGCCTTCGGCCTGACCCCCTACAGCGCATTGCGCGCAACGGGCGACAACCCGGTCAGCGAATGGAACGTCTACGTGGATCCGGAGGCTGCTCGGCTCGTCTTCCATTCAGGACTTCACATCACCGCAGTCGGACTCGACGTTTCCTGTCACCCGGACATCAACCTGAGCCACGGGGTGAGGGACCGCTTCGGCAAGTCGGATAGTCCGGAGGCACAGTTCATCACGGGCGTCCTCGCGTTCGTGGACGCAGCCGGATTCGAGTCCTACTCGGCGATCATCGACGCGTTGACGGTCGCGATTGCGATCGATCCCGGTCTGGCGCAGACGATTCCCCTGAACGTCGACGTCGAAACAGCCAGCTCTCTGACCCTGGGACAGACCGTCGTGGATCGGCGCGAACACTTTAGGTGGAACCACCTCCCCACGATCGATGTCGTGAGTGAGGTCGACTACAACGCCTTCCACAACCTGCTGCTTGCGACGTTTGAGCAACGCTCGATGGCACGCAGATGACCACCCTGATTGCGGGCTGCGCCGCCTTGTGGGATCTGATCGCCCGCGCCGACCAGCTGCCTCCGTCGGGCTCCGTCGGTTTGCTCGAGGCTGGCCCGGGTGCGGTGGGCCGCTGGTTGCCCGGCGGAGCCGCCCCGACCGTGGCCCTAGCGATGGCCAGCGAAGGTGCGCAGGTCGCGCTCTGGCATCCGCTGCCCGGCCCGCAGCGAATCGACGCCACACTCAGGCTGGCCGCTGCCGGCGTCGATCTTTCGCGATGCCCGGCTGCCCAATGGGCCGGGCACTGCGTCGTAATCCGGACCTCCGAGGAGGCGTGGTTATGGTCTTCGCAGACGCCGCCTCCGATTGCTCCCATCACGTGGGATTTGAATGGGGTGGACCACGTGGTGATCTGCCCTCGCTGGGGAGCCTGGCTTGAATCGCTCCTAGCAGAAGCCGGATCCAAAGGCATCAAGCGCTCGTTGGTCGGCACGCTTCCACCCGAGGCGCTGGAGGGCGACTGGGACGTCGTCGTAGTGAGCCGTTCACAGGCCGCCGGCGTCAATCTCGACCGGCTGCGTGCGCGTATCGCCGTGGTGACCGACGGGAGTCGAGGAAGCCGTGTTCGAACCTCGGAAGGATGGATAGACGTCGCTCCGCGGCCGGTCGATGCGGTAGACGCCACAGGAGCGGGCGACGTCTATGCCGGCGTTTTCCTGGCGACCCTCGAGTCTGGGCAGAGCCCTGACACCGCCGCCAGCAGGGCGAGCCTGGCCGCCGCCGCCGCCTGCCAAGATTGGGGCGCCCAAAGCAGCCTGACCCTAAAACCGCGGCCAGGCGCGGATGACCAGCAATCCAGGGTACGCGGCGCCTTGTGGGGGCTTGCTTGCGGGGACGCATTCGGCATGCCCAACGCATTCCTTTCCGCGGACGATCGGAGGCGGGTACTGGGCACGGTGACCGATTTGGTCGCCGCTCCAATAGAAAGCCCGTACCACACCGGTTATGTTGCCGGCCAGGTCACGGACGATACTCAGCAGGCGCTTGCCCTGACCCGTGCATTCGCCGGTTCGCGGGGCGCGCTCGACCCGGAGCTCGTCGCCGAAGAGCTCTGGGACTGGTTGGAACGTAACGGTGGGCCGGACTCCAAAGCCGTCGGCCCGAGCACCAGGATCGGTCTGCTCGCCTGGCGACAGGGCGTTCCGGTCTCGAAGAGCGGCGCTCGCGGAACCAGCAACGGCGGGGCGATGCGGATCACGCCAGTCGGCGTCGTGCACGGTCTTCGGCACAGCGGTCAGGACGAGATGTTGGAGTCGGTGGTGGCGGCGTGCCTGCCTACCCACAACACGGCTCCGGCCATCGGCGGCGCAGCAGCCGTTGCCGGGGCGGTGGCAGCGGGAGTGGCCGGTGCCGAATGGTCCGAAGTTCTCGAGTCGGGTGTGAGCGCTGCGAGGGTGGCACGCGGGCTCGCTCCGTGGACCTATGCGCCTGACGTCGCGCGTCGAATCGATGAGGCGCGTCGTATGGCGGCGCTGCGGGAGCGGGACGATGAGTTCCTCCGCGATGTGAGCGAGGTTACTGGCAGCGGCGAGCCTGCCGTCGAGGCGGTGCCGGCGGCGTTCGCCGTTGCAGTGCGTGCGCAAGGCGACCCCGCTCGGGCCATCCGACTGGCCGGCAACCTGGAGGGCGACTCGGACACGATCGCGGCCATGGCGGGGGCGATGTGCGCGGCATGGGCAGGGGAGGACGCGATCCCTTCCGCATGGCGCGCATGCGTGGCCGCTGTCAACAACCTGGATGTTGCCGGCTGGGCAGCGCAGCTTGGTGAGATCGCCGCTGACTACGCGCGAGGCATGGTCTGATGACCCAGGGATCCGCGAGTTCAAGCGCGGCTGCACCGATCGCGGACGAGGCGGTATCGGTCGAGAAGCTGCGCTACTGGTATCCGGACGAAGAAAAGCCGGTACTCGACGGCGTCGACACCACATTCGGCAGGTCAGAGCTGACGCTCGTGATCGGACCTAGTGGTTGCGGAAAGAGCACTTTGATGCTCGCTCTCAACGGCACCGTTCCAAAGATGACCGGGGGGAAGATCGCGGGGCACGTGCAGGTCGCCGGCCTTGATCCACTGGAGCACGAGCAGGCCGAGATGGCGACCAAGGTGGGCATCGTGTTCCAGGATCCCGATGCCCAACTCGCATCCATCTTTGTGCGCGACGAGGTGGCGTTTGGACTGCAGAACCTGCTCTACGAACGCGCCACCATCATGGCTCGAATCGACCAGGCGCTCGCGTTCGTCGGCCTGCAGGCGATGGTCGAGCGCGATGTGTTCTCGCTATCGGGCGGCGAAAAGCAGCGCCTCGCGATCGCCTCGATCCTCGCCATGCAGCCCGAGGTGATGGTGCTGGACGAGCCCACGGCGAATATCGACCCACAGGGCGGGTTCGAAGTCACCCAGGTGATCAAGGACATGCGCGACCGTCTGGGCATGAGCCTTGTGGTGGTCGAACACGAAATCAGCAACTTGGCCCCCTTGGCTGACCGGCTCGTCGTCATGAACGAGGGCCGCATCGTGTTCCAGGGCCCGCCTCGTCATGTTTTGCAAGCCCACGGACGGGCTATGCGCGACGAGCTCGGACTCTGGATTCCTGAGGCGGCTGAGGTCGCTCTCGAACTCGAAGGGTCGGCCAAGCGCATTCGTCCGTTTCCCCTCACACCGTCTGAGATCCCAGAGGGGGCGACCACGGCGACCGTACTCGGAGCCTGGCGGCCGAGTGAAGCTCCCAAGCAGGGCGAGACGATTGTCGGGGCCGAGAAGCTCGCATACACGTATCCGCGACAGAACGAGCCCGCCCTTCGTTCGGTCACATGTTCGATACGAGCCGGCGAGGCGGTCGCGTTGCTTGGCCAAAACGGCTCTGGCAAGAGCACGTTCGCCTCCCTGCTCGTGGGCCTCAGAAAACCCACCTCGGGATCGCTCGAGGTGGATGGGAACGATGCCCGAGACGCGGGGGTTGGGACTTTGGCCCGAACGGTGAGTTACGTATTTCAGTATCCCGAGCACCAGTTCGTAGGCGAGTCGGTGTTTGACGACGCCGCCTATGGGCTTCGGCGTCGAGGGGTGGCCGACGCCGAGGTGCGGGAACGTGTGTTGAGCATCCTCGGACGTTTCGGTCTGGATTCACTCCTAGATCGACACCCTTTCACGCTCAGCATGGGTCAGAAACGCCGGCTCAGCATCGCTGACATGCTGGTCACGCAGCCGCGCTTGCTGATACTCGACGAGCCCACTTCCGGGCAGGACCGCCGCAATACGCTCGCATTGGTTGAGCTCTTGAATTCGCTTCGCGATCAACTCGGCCTGGCCCTTCTCGTCATCACTCACGACATGCGGCTGGTCGCCGAATGGTGCGATCGAGCAATCGTGCTTTCGGAGGGGGAATCCACCTTTCAGGGCACCCCTGAGGAGCTGTTCGCCTATCTCGATAGTCGGGGCGAGCACGCACTCGGCCTGCGGTCGCCTGATGGCTGGCGGATCGCTCGCCGCCTGGGTGGGATGCCGGCAGAGGCAAGACCATGATCTTCGTCTACCAACGCCGACCCTCATTCCTGCACAACATGGACGCCATCTCGAAGCTGGTGTGGCTGATCATCGTCGGCGCATTCGTTCTCATATCGCAGGATTGGCTGACGAACGCGATCGTTTTCGCGTGCGTGTTGCTGACCGGCTTTTGGCTCGGCCGCGTTCAGCCAGCGATGCTCTTCTTCCGCCTGATTCCCCTCTGGTTTACAGCGGTGTGGTTGTTCGTGCTGTTCTCGTTCATCTATCCGGGAGGAGTGCACGTCCTGCTAAGGCTGGGTCCCCTGCATGCGACCCGCGAGGGTGCTCTCTACGGCCTGACCATCGCGCTTCGCATCGCCTCGCTTGGATGTTCGTCGATCGTGTTTGCGTCGACTACAGATCCACGGAGGTTGGTCAACGAGCTCGTGGAGGTAGTGCGTCTTCCGTACCGGTTCGCCTTTGCCTTCTATGCGGCCTTGCGGTTCCTTCCGGTGTTGCAGGCGGAGGTGCGCAACATTCTCAACGCGCGCGCCGTCCGTGGCGAAGGCCGGATCGCCGCGGGCCTCATCGACCGACTCGACCTGCTCAAGGGTGTGACCATCACCGTTCTGGCCCGAATGATTCGGCGGGTGCAGATCACCGCCGTGGCCATGGACAGCAGGGGATTCGGTGCGTATCGAACCAGGACAGCTATCGACGACGTGGTCAGACCCCCGATTGGGGTGGCGTTCACCGCCCTCTGGGCGGTCGCCCTCGTCGTTTACATCGTGTTCGACGTCATTCTTGGCGGCCACGGCCTCCTGCGTGCGCCGATCAGCGGCAATCAGTAGCGCAGAAACGGGTGGCGAGGGAAAGCGGATGAAGGAGGAATGATGGCAGCGAAGGAGCCGACGGCTAGAGAGAATGCGCTCACGAGAGCGGGTGTAAAAGTCGGGACCTACCGGTACACGACGATGGACATTCTGCTCATCGCCGTGATTGCCGCGGTCGGCGGAGTCGTCAACGCGTATGCGACCGGCGCTTGGGCCAAGTTCATCGAAGGCGCGGCCGGGCCATTTGGTGCCGCGCTGGACAACCCGTTCTACATCTTCTGGGTGATCATCGCCGTGCTCCTGATCCCCAAACCTGGGGTAGCGGTGGTCACGTCAATGCTGGCCGGCGTGGTCGAGGTGGTGGCTGGTTCAGAGGACGGTTCGATCGTGCTCGTATTCACGCTCCTCCAAGGGCTGGGCATCGAGATCGGATTCCTGATCTGGCGCTATCGGGCGGTACTGGTCGCGGCCCTGATCGGAGGCGCCCTCTGTGGCGTCGGTTGTGCGATCTGCCTGATGTACATATTCGGATTCGACAAGTTCGGGTTTGGCCTCCAGGTGGCGATGATCCTGGCCCTCGCCGCGGCGGACGCCGTCATCGGCGGTGGGCTCGGCTACGTGATCGCACGTGGGGTCGCTCGAGCAGGCAACATCGGGCCTGGCCGCGGTGGATGGGTTCGCGCGGATTGAAGCAGATCGATCAGTCTGGGGGCGTTGCGTCTGAGCATGAAGATGCCCGCAAGGCCGCCCAGCAAGCGACTCGGGATCAGGTTTGGGCCGCGCTGCGTCGGGTGGCGCGGCCCGACTCTCGATTTCATTGGGACTTCTCGTCATTCATCGCTGACTTCGAGGGCAGCGAGCGCTGTGCGAGCGCCATTGGACAGCTTCCCGTATATCGCGACGCGCGCATGCTCTTCATCACGCCGGACAACTGCCTCGAAGGCTTCCGCGAGATGGCCCTGGCTGATGGCAAGGCCTATGTGATGACCACCTATGGGATCGCTCGTGGATTCTTGTACGTCGACCCGGACCGGATTCCTGCGGAGGATCGCCGGTATGCAGCGACATTGGACGGTGTTGAGCGCTACGCACGGCACGTCAGCCTGGCTGATCTTCGATCTGGTCCACACATTCAGCTGATGGTTACGGGATCATCCGCAGTCAGCATCAGCGGACTTCGATTCGGCAAGGGACACGGCTACTTCGATCTCGAATGGGCGATGCTATCGGAGCTGGGCGTTGTCGACGTCGGTACGCCGATCATCGCCGTCGGCCACGATTGCCAGGTCGTAGACGCCGAGGTCACTGCGTTCGGTCATGACACTCGGGTCGACTTGATAGTGACGCCAACTCGAACGATCACTCCGCAGCGTGGTGATCGCCCGCCAGGCCGCGTCGAGTGGCATCGCCTTTCAGCCGGCACATTCGAAGCCATCCCATCGCTGCTCGAATTACGCGAACTTCTGGCCCAACGGTCGTCGTAGGTCTATGGGCAGAATCGTTGTCGTCGGCAGCCTCAACGTGGATCTCGTCGCCAACGTGCCCAAGCTGCCGGGGGCGGGCGAGACGGTTACCGCCATCGGATTTCAGATCCACGCGGGTGGCAAAGGAGCGAACCAGGCGGTAGCCGCCTCCCGGCTCGGCGGGGAAGTGGCGATGATCGGGACGGTAGGCGGGGACGCATATTCAGAAACGCTTCTCAGGAGCCTCGCCGAGAATCGCGTCGACACCCGGGAGATAAGGCGGGCTCAGAACGTGAGCACTGGACTGGCCCTCATTCTCGTGGACACCACGGGGGAGAACGTGATCGCCGTGGTGCCTGGAGCAAATAGCGAACTGGATGCCGGGGACGCCGCAATCGCCCTCAACAGAATCTCGGATGTGACTGTGGTCGTCATGCAGCTCGAGGTGCCGCTGGCGGTGGTTGAGCGCGTCTGCCTCGAGGCTTCCAAGAGCAACCAGAAGGTGATCGTGAATGCAGCCCCATTCGTCGCGCAAGCGGCAGACCTGCTGCGCCATATCGATGTTCTCGTAGTCAATGAGGTGGAGGCCTCGGCGCTTTTCGCCACAGATGTTCGAGACCATGAAACCGCCCGTTTAGCTTTGAAGGTGGCAGGCACCCTCGGTCCCCGCGTCACCGTGATAACTCTGGGTGCCCAGGGGGTTGCTTACTGCGAATCGGGATCGGAACCCGAATCTATCCCGGGCATACCCGTCCAGGTCGTTGACACCACAGGCGCCGGAGATGCTTTTGTTGGGGCGCTCGCTTATGCCCTAAGCAGGGATTGGCCCATACGGGACGCCATCTCATTAGGCGTCGCTGCTGGAGCAGCGACGGTCATGCGTCGCGGCGCGCAGTCGTCACTCCCTGCCATGCACGACGTCAAGCGACTAATGGTCCAGGTGGCACAACCCGATCGGGTCGTCTGAACGCACTTCCGTCGCGGCAGTTTGCTATGCGTCGGACTTGGCAGCCAAGAAGACATCTCGTGGCGAGCTCGACCGAGGCGAGAACGTCATGCTCGGTGAGTGCGGTCACGGTTTGGGCTGGATCGGCGACCTCCCGTTCGAGGGCGATGAAAGCTCCAGCTTGAAGTGGTGCTTCCGATCCGATGCATCTCCCGAACCGATTACGTCGCGCTTTTCGTCCAGCTCGACGAGACCGACGTCGCCCTCAACTGGTTTCGGAAACCGCCTGAACAGAGCCACCGCCATGGTTGACGGCGGGCCCATGGAGGAGGTTCGGCGTCGCGGCAGTGTGGCTCTTGCCAGGCGCCTGAGCGGAATATTTGGCGTGGCGGTGACTGCCGCCGCGGTTCCGGTAGTGCAAATCGCGGGCATGGTCACGCCCGGGTACGATCCCTGGACGCGCACTATCAGCCGGCTGGCGGAGCCGGGCCGTCCAGCTGCAGCTGCAGTGACCCTGGCCATCTTCGGTGTGGCCTTCGCGATGCTCGCACTGGCTTGTGCGCTCGGACCGGGCGCGCTCGCGGGTCGCTCGATGCTGGGGGCCGCAGGCAGCCTGCTCATGTTTGCAGCGATAGTTCCACTCAACCCGGCGTCAATGGACGCGACCACCGCGCACAGGGTGGCGACCTTCTTGGCCATGCTCCTGCTCACGACCGTTCCGTTCGTGTTCGCCGGCTCGCTGCGACGGCGTGCCGGTTGGGCCGGCTACGGGCGGCTTTCCTTCGCATTCGGCGTTGCGGCGGTGGGATTGCTGCTGGTGGGCGTGGCGCTGTTGCCTGGCGCATTCGACATCGGTGCCTGGGAGCGCGGCTTTCTGGCGCTGTCCGTGGCCTGGTTGGTCGTGATCTCAATTCGTCTGACTCGCAACAGCACTGACCCCCTTGATTCCCCGGGGTTCGCGAACAGCAGCTCTGCTGCCAGCATCTCGGCCGACGAGAGTGTGAACGCCGCCGCGGCGAGCGCCAGTAGCAGCCGGTTGTAGCCGCCTGACACGAGGGTCACCACCGCGAACAGGTAGAGCAAGCACCCGGCGACCTTGGGCAGATAGAGCTGGGTGTTGACCAGGCGGCGGAACTTGATGCATCCCACCGCCAGCGAGACCAGGTACACCGCGAGGGGACTTGCCACCAGCAGGGCGTTGTCGCGCACGATCTCGGGATGCAGGACCTCAATCCAACCTGCGGCGGAAACCAAAAGCAGGATGTCAGCGATCGCGTCGAACTGTGCGCCGCGCGGCGAGTCCTGGCGGAGCCGGCGCGCTAGGCGGCCGTCGAGGACGTCTGTCGCTGCGGCCGCGACCAGCCCAAGGCCAACCCAGTACCCGTGGCCCACAACTGCCTGCCAGCACAGAATGGGAAGCAGCGCGATACGAAGGCCCGTGAGGAGGTCCGCCACTGTCCAAGCTGCAGATATCGATGGGCCTGGTGGGGAGATTTGCCTGGTCGCCAAGGCCCCGATTGTGCACGCCAGCGGCCGGGTGGCGGCCAGCCTCGACCTAGCGCGCCCGCAGCACCACACAGCCGATTGCTTGTACCGGGCCGACAGCGGCTATGACAAGCTATGCTCCGATTACTATCGGTGCGGCCCGACGGCCTCGGAAGTTGGGACGAAGCCCGAACATCACAACGCCGGTAAGTACGGTGGCTTCAACGAATCCGGTCAGGACGACTAGCTCACCTGGTCTTGGAGTTGACCCGATTTGGTGGACGGTTGACGGTTTGATAAGCGTGACCGTCTGAGCGATCTGCGACAGCCATGATGACAGCCAAGGTGGCGGATGGCTGCGGACCATCACGTGCGATCACGGATTGAGACCACGCTCGACTGAACGTGTGCGCACCCCGCCGGACGTCTGCGGATGGCAGGCCCGCGGTCTTCAAAACCGTCTGCGGGGCGCCGATGACGCGTCCTGGATGGGTTCGATTCCCGTCCATCCCCGCCATGGTTTCGCAGGTAGGGCGTCCGGCCTCCGAACGCCCCTTGCCGGCACCTTCTCTCGCTAGAACGGACAGTTCCCCCGGGCGATCTTAGACTTGCGGGTAGGCCTGCTTTTGGGTTGGATTCAGGAGGGACACTGGAGACATGCCGAGGGCGAAGCAGTTGACGGTTTGGGTGCCGGATCGGCCCGGAATGCTTGGGGAAGTTGGGTCCGCGCTCGGGACCAAGAAAGCCAACATCATTGCGTTTACGGCGTGGGTCGAAGGTGATCGCGGTGCAATCCGGATGGTCGTCGACAAGCCGGCGGCGGCCAAGAGGGCGATGGCGTCCCTGGGCTGGGAAACAACCGAAGAGGAAGTTTTGGAAGTCACGCTGGCGAACACCCCCGGCAGCCTGGGTCGGATTGCCCAGAAGTTGGGCGCGGCCGGGGTGAACATTCGTTACTCATACCCTGGCTCAGGTGGAAGCGCCCGACGGGTCAATGTCTATTTCGGCGTCTCGGACCTAAAGGCTGCCCTGAAAGCAGCACGGTAGGTTGAAGCAGCGGTGGCGATGATGCGACCGCTAAGCGCAGGCTAGCGCTTTGGCGATGCCGCCTTCGGCGCCCGTGCCTTGGTCGCTTTGCGGATGATGGATACGCTTCCGCCGCTGAGGAAGAACGTGCTCTCGTGCCCGTCCTCCCAACGTACGCGGTAGTGGACCCCTTCGCCGACCCCCAGCACCTCAAGGATCTCTCCCTGACGAGCTGCCTGCCCAGTCCTCTCGGACTCTAGAACGACCCGATCTCCGACCCTGCCCTCAGCCATCGCCGGACCTCCCTTAAATGTCGACCGGTTCAAGAGCATGGTACCGAGTCGGGGAGTAATCTCACGTGGCGGGTGATCCCCTGTGCATTTAGAGAAGTTCTCATTCGGCTCGATGCAGATCGACGGCCAGGTCTATGAGTTCGACGTTGTCATTGACCGAGGCGAGATTCGAAAGCGGAAGAAGAAGGCCTCCAAGCGGTATCGGGACATCTACGGTCACACGCCCGTCTCGGTCGACGAATACATTCCGTGGCAATGCCGCCGGCTGGTTGTGGGCACCGGAGCAAAGGGCCGGCTGCCTGTGATGCCCGAAGTTGAGAAGGACGCACAGCGCCGGAAAGTCGCGCTGGTAGTCCTTCCGACGAAGGACGCGATCGCCCTCCTCAATCGCGGCGATTTGTATACGAACGCCATACTCCACGTGACCTGCTGAGCTTGTCTGCTCGGGTGGCTGGCTAAGCCCCCCACTTCGCTGAAATAGGCCGGCACGATCCCTCCGTGGCGCGTAAGCTCGAAGTAGGAAGGGTCGTCGGGCACTGACGGTGGTGTATCCACCTCGAAGTAAGAGCCCGCCACAGACTCTCCTCAAGCCCAACTGGCCGTCGATCCCAAGCGAGGATCGGCGGTCGGTGCCATTCATCGGTCTACATACCCAGGCACAATCCTCCGGCCTGCTGCAGATCTGTTCCCCGGTTTGCCTGCTCGGCCGCCCGGGTTAATCCGGAGTAACTTTCTCTTGACGGGAAGCTATGGGAGGCCAGGTCGGGACCAGTGTCTAGTTATCTATTGGTAGCCAATGAGACTGCCGAGAGCCAGGAAATGCTGCATGCCGTAGCCGAGATCAGTGCACACGATCCGGAGGCTGAGTTCGTGATTGTCATCCCAGCTACCCCGCTCAACTTGCTCCAGCAGTTCGAGGGCACAGCTAAGTCTGCGCGAGGGCTGGCCGCGCGGCGAGCCCAAAGCACTCGCCGCCACCTGGAGAGCCTCGGCATCCGTGTTCGGTCGACACGAATCGGCAACTGGGACCCATACGCTGCGATTGAAGAAGAGCTGCTGAACGAAAATTACCAGGCGATCGTTGTCTCCACACTGCCGCCGGGAGTCTCCCGCTGGCTTCGCATGGATCTACCGTCCCGCATTGCCCGTCGCCACCCTGAAATCCGCCTCATCCACGTCGTTTCCCGGTCGGCGAGCGGCAAGTCAGCCTCGGAGTCGCCGACCTAGGGACTGCCGGCAGTCGTCAAGCGGCCCGCTTACATGAAAGCGCCCGGCCGGTCGATCGCCGGCCAGGCGCGTCGGTTGCTATAACCGCAGTCCACTACGTCCCGCAGTAGAGCCACACTCCCTTGACGTTGATGTTCACGCTGTTGTGGTTCTGGTATTCGAGCTGAGACACCGGCGGCACTACAGGCACACCGTTGACGACAAACTCCGCGGCCGTTCCCTGAAAGACGCTGTCGTTGACGATGGTTCCGGTGACCCTGCCCACGATGAGGCCTCCGGTTTCAAACATCTCGAGCCGGAGGTCGAGCGGATTCAGCGGAGGGAGCGCGCCAGACGTATCGATGCTGACCAGCGCGAGGACGCTGTGGCAGCTCGTGGTATCCACTTTCGGACCGATCGCCGCTCCGGATATCGCCAGGATGGTGAACGGCCCCGAGACCTGGGTGAGCGTGCCCAGTCGGACGGTCTTCAGGCGGCCCTGAGAGTCAGTGGGCAGGTTGCCGACGGTGACGGTGTTCCCCGCCGGGTCGACTTTGACCGAGCCCGTTACCGTGGTCGTGCCTTGTGGCGCGACCGGGACCGGCTGGGAGGTGGTGTTCACCACCAGGACCTCCCGCACCGAGTCCGCGATCGCCGGACCTGAGGTTCCGAGAAAGATGCCGACGACCAGCGAGCCCAGCCCGACGGTAGGTAGTACAAGGTCCTTGAGTTGTCTCATGGGATTCCTCCTTCGAGAGCGGGCGGCGTGACGATGGAGCAACCCCCGCCCCCAGGCGGCTCGCAGAGAGCCTAAACCCGTTTTACAGAACCTTCAATCCCAGGCTTCGGAACCGTCGCCGGGTCATCCGACGGGGTAAGGTGCGCCGACCCGATGACAGCTGACGAGACGTCCGGTCCGGTCGGGCCTGGCGGACATGCGCCGGGGCCACAGAACCCCGGCGCCAACCGGACGGATTAGAAAACGTCAGAAGAAGTCGTTACTTCTTCTTGGCGGCCTTCTTCTTGGCAGCAGGCTTCTTAGCAGCCTTCTTCTTCGCGGCCATAATGGTTTACCTCCTTCGTTCTATTTCGGACCCGATGAATGATTTTGGTTTTGGCGGGTCCCAAATGCATTCCTCGAAAAGGTTTGCCGGCTCCTATCGTGTCGTTGCCTCTGTGATGGCAACTGTGAGCAGCATCGCTTTCGGATCGTTGTGATACTCGAACAGGCCCACCTCTGTCAATGGGATTTCCGAATGTCGATGTGGCCAGGCTCACGCTAACGGTCAAGAGGCGTTCTGTGCCGGGCTCCATTCGGAGACCGAAGTGGGCGACGCCCAAGGAAGAGGTCTCGAACTTCATCGTCTTTGACCACGACGGCCTTCAGTCCCACTTCGCGCAACAGATGCAGCCACCGTGAGCGCGGAAACAAACCCAGAATGTGGCGATCGTGCACGACGCGGGCCTCCCCCTCTTGATTGCGCAGCAGGATCGCAAAGTCAACCAGATACGTGGTGTCGGTCGGGTCGGGATCGAAGACCCATTGCAGAAAGCGCAGTCTCCTACGTGGTGAATCGGTTCCACCCTGATCAGTGCCTGCGACAAAGGTCTCGCGTACGAAGTCCGGGACGAAAAGCGCGACGCCACCGGGGCTGCAGTGCTCGTATGCGGTTTGCATCGCCGCTCGCAGATCAGGTTCGGTGGTCATGTGGCAGATCGCGTCATGAACGAAGACCGCGTCGAAGGTGCGGCCGAGTCGCAGCGTGCGAATGTCGCCCTTGATGTGCTCGCACTCTGGGTTGAGCTTTCGGCTCACCGAGAGCATCCGCGGCGAGAGATCCACCAAGGTCATCGCGAAATGCGCCTTGAGGTGGAACGCGCTGTTTCCGCCGCCTGAACCAAGCTCGAGCACATTGCGTGGCGCCGGCCTGGTCGACTTGCGGAGGATCCGCGCGATGTGAGCCGCTTCGCGGCGGTATTCCTTGGGATCCGAGAAGACCGGCCACCATTCGGCCAGCTCGTCGTAGAGCTTCATGCCTGGTATAGCGTGACTCGTCCGCCACCGCGCCGGCCTCTACCCCGGGAAGTGTCTCCGTCCTTTACAAGTCTTAACGGTTGATCCGGCGCTGCAGGCCGGCCTGCACCCTAGATTGACGTTCTCGTGAGCACCGGGCCAACTCCACCACAAAGCGGCCCGATGCTGTCGCCCGACGGCAAATGGGTCTGGGACGGCGCCCAGTGGCAGCCGATCGCCCACCGCGAGACGCTGTTTCCCAGCTGGCAGGGGATCACGGTCGAGCCCGCGGCGCCGGCTCCTGCCGCGGTTCAGGCGCCGGCCCCGGCAGCGTCGCCCGCGCTCACCCAGCCGGTCGATCCGGCGCTGGCCTACCCGTCATTCCCTTCGGGCCCAACGATGCCGCAGAGCGCACCGCTCTGGCGAAAGGACCGCAAGCCCACCGGCGCGAACACGTACCTGTACTTATTCGCGGGCCTCGTCGGGATCGTCATCATCCTGATAGTCCTGAACTCGGTGGTCCCGCTCTGGCTGTTCCTGCCCGGCCCCAAGTCTGGCGCGGCCCCGGCCGCCGCGCAGCCGTCGCCCGTGCCTCCCGTCGCGCACCGCTCAGACTTCGCACGCGCCGATCATCTCGTCAACGGCGTTCTGCCACCGGTGATGAACAGCCTGACTCAGTCGCTGACTCCGATCACCCAGGGCTGCAGCCGGGCGTTGACGATCAGCTGCCAGAACGCGATCTCGAATGCCGAGCCGCAGGTCAAGACCACCCTGTCAATGCTCGACAAGAACCCTGCGCCGCTGTGCATCGCGGCGCCCGCGGCCAAGCTGCGCGCCGACGTGGCGACGATCAACGTCTCGCTGGCGGCCGCCGACAAGGCGTACGCCGACAATCAGTCCTCTGAGCTCGTGACTGCGATGTCGGCCTATTCGCGGGCCGCCTCACAGCTGGGCGCGGACATCAAGTCGCTCACCACCACGATGAACATCCACTGCGAGACTCAGGTCACCGGACCCTGAGCCTTCGACCGGTGAGAATCACCAAGGCGTTCGCCGTGCTCCTGGCGGTGATCTCGCTGCTCGTGCTGGGCGACGTGGGGATCGTTGCCTACCGGCTCACCTCCAGTCATCCCGCGTCCGCGCAGGCGGGCGCTTCATCCGGAACCTCCGGCCATCCCTGCAACCACGGCGCATTCGTCTCGAGGGTCGCCCACGCCCACAAGGGCGGCGGCTACGTGAGCTCGGTCGCGAAGGGCAAGCTCGGCAGGAACGGCAAGTGCTCCGCGTCGCTCCCGGCAGCGGCCGGGTCAGGTGAGGGCGACTAGCCGGCGACTCCCACGAGGACGTGGCAGTTCGAGACGGCGGTGGTGGTCTTCGCCAGCGTCAGGCTGATATGAGTCGCACTGGAGTAGGGAGTGGATTCCACGGCCAGGTAGCCCTCCGGGTTGTCCCCCGAGGAGCTCTTGAAATCGAGGATGGTCGCGCTGCCTGACTGCCGGGTGTCGGTGAGTGTCCAAGCGCCGGTCGAGAGCTGCTGCTGGTAGAAGGCGATGACGCGCTCTGCGCCGTCGCCGGTCGACCAGCTCGCATCGACCGTCGTGCAGCCGCCGGCGCGGCTCGCGAAGGCAGAATCCAGATGCGCGCCGGGATAGACCGGGAAGTTGCCCGGAATCTCTCCACGGCCGCTGAACGTGACCGCCGGGATGAATACCGCGAAGAAGAGCACGCCGACGATAACGATCAGCGCAACCCAGACGGCGGCGCTGGCCACCAGGATGGCCACCACCTCGCCCGGGCTACTGAGCCGCGCTGACCTTGGTGTTGCGCTCATAGACGTAAAGAGCGCCGGCGAAGACCAGCGCCCCGTATCCAAAGGTGAGAAGGATGCCGACATAACAGAGGCTTGCACCGAGTCCGGCGATGATCCAGGCGAGGTAGGCGATCAAGGCGGCGATCAGCGAGTCCTTGGGATGCCGGAAGACGTCGGCGACGGCCGGGATCGGATTCAAGCCGCTGAGCGCTCCCCGCTCGTCGGCTTCGACCGCGCCCGGGACGATGAAGAGGAACGCCGCGTGCGTGGTGACGCCGATCAGGAGGATGAAAGCGAACCAGCCGCCAAACGCGAAGAGGATCGCGGGGCCTGGCGCCGTCGTTTGCTGGAAGAAGAGCCCGAAGAAGGCAAACATAGTTCCGTAGAGGACAACCGAAGCGATGAGCCCCCACACAAAGGCGACGAAGTACAGCCGCGCGCCGCGGCGCAGGTAGAAGCCCGGGGGCGGAACCGTCGGGTCACCCGCGTGCATGCTGTCCGTGGCCGTGAGCACCCAGCCCGCAAGCGCCATGCTGCCGACGAACGGGATGAGAGCGATCAGGCTCTGGAGTACCACGCGACCGATCCACTCGGATGAACGGAACGGCCAGGTGATGCAGTCTCCATAACCGGAGACGGTTGCGGGTGCGGCCGGCTGCTGCAAGGCCACGAGCTCCAACCCAGCCTCTCATAATTGGGCACAGCCGTGAGCACCACCGCGAGCATCAGGTTCACTGTCACTCCGGCGAAGGCTCGCGCCGGCGCCGAGGAGCGCGCCACGCTTCTGGCCAATCCCGGCTTCGGCCGACTGTTCACCGAGCACATGGTGTCGATCCAGTGGGACGCGGAGCACGGATGGCACGACGCGGCGCTCCAGCCGTACGGCCCGCTCCAGCTCGATCCCGCGACTTCCTACCTGCACTACGCGCAGGGCGTCTTCGAAGGTCTGAAGGCGTTTCGCCAGGCCGGTGGTGGCGTGGCGGTCTTCCGGCCCGATGCCCACGCGGCCCGCTTCCGGCGGTCCGCTCGGCGGCTGGCGCTGCCAGAGCTACCCGAGGAGACGTTCGTCGAGTCGATCGACCTCCTCATCCAGCACGACCATGAATGGACTCCGAGCGCGCCGGAGCAGAGCCTCTACCTCAGGCCGTTCATGTATGCGAGCGACGTCGGTCTCGGCGTCCATCCGGGCGAGAAGGTGACGTTCCTTCTGATCGCCTCGCCCTCGGGCTCGTTCTTTCCCCGCGGGGTCAATCCGGTGTCGGTGTGGCTGTCGGAGGAGTACACACGCGCCGCGCCTGGCGGCACCGGCGAGGCCAAGACCGGCGGCAACTACGCGGGCGGGCTCATGGCCCACGTCCAGGCTATACGCGAAGGGTGCGACAACGTGGTGTGGCTGGACGCCGCCGAGCACGCGTGGGTCGAGGAGATGGGCGGCATGAACCTGTGCTTCGTCTTCGGCAGCGGCGCCCAGGCTCGCCTCGTGACCCCGGCGCTCACCGGCACACTGCTGCCCGGCATCACCCGCGACTCCTTGCTGAAGCTGGCCGCCGACCTCGGCTACGGGGTCGAGGAGCGGCGGGTTAGCGTGGCGGAGTGGAGGCAGGGCTGCGCCGACGGCTCGCTCAGCGAGGTCTTTGCCTGCGGCACCGCGGCGGTCATCACACCGGTCGGCGAGGCCAAGTCGGCACACGGCGGCTGGACGATCTCAGGCGGCAACCCGGGGCCGGTGACGATGCGTCTGCGGCAAGCGCTGGTCGACATCCAGCGCGGCTCGGCGCCCGATCCGCACGGCTGGATGCACGAGGTGAAGCTCTAGTAGTCGCCTCCACAGGTATCGATCGTCGAGGGAGGTCCGAGATGGCAAAAGGGCGTGTGGTCATCGTTGGCGGGGGCGGCGGGGGCGACGCAGCCGCGTTCGCGCTGCGGAAGAAGGGCTACGACGGCGAGGTCGTAATCATCAGCGCCGATGGGGACCGGCCCTACGACCGGCCCTATCTGTCCAAGGAGTTCCTGCGTGGCGAGGTGGAGCAGGCCAAGGTCTACCTGCATGCCGAGGACGAATATACGCGCCAGGGCATCGAGCTGAACCTGTCGACTCGCGTCACCGGCGCGTCGACGAGCGAGCGGACTCTCACCCTGGAGGGCGGCAAGACGATCAAGTTCGACACTCTCGTCCTGTCGACTGGCGGCACCCCGCGCCGACTGCCCGGCGTGCCGGACGCCGAGAACGTGTTCACCCTGCGCTCGCTGCGGGACAGCGAGGCCCTCCGCCAGGCAGTCGGCGCCTGCTCGCGACCGCTCATCGTCGGCGCCGGCTTCATCGGCGCCGAGGTCGCGGCGTCCGCCCGCACGCTGGGCAAGGAGGTGCTCTTGGTAGAGGCGGCGCCCGTGCCCCTATCGCGGGCGCTCGGCGAGGACGTCGGCCGGATCTACGCCGCGATCCATCGCGACCACGGCGTCGACCTGCGCACCGGCACCCAGGTCAAGCAGTGGCAGCTGGATGGCGGGAGCGTCAGCGGGGTCATGCTGGCGGACGGCGGGCGCGAGTCGGTCGACTTCGTCTTGCTCGCGGTCGGCATCGAACCCAACCTCGAGCTGCCCAAGATGATGAACCTGCCGATCGATGGCGGCGGCGTGCGTGCCGGCGAGAGCCTGCGAGCGGCGGAGGGCGTGTACGTGGCCGGCGACATCGCGATGCATCAGCACCCGGTGCTCGGCCGCGCCATCCGTGTGGAGCACTGGGAGGTGGCGAAGGGCCAGGGGCGCGGCCTGGCCACCTCCATAGCCGATGGCGACACGCCGTACGCCAAGGTGCCCTACTTCTGGTCCGACCAGTACGACGTGAGCCTGGAGTACCGCGGAAATGCTTCCGGCGACGACCACGCGGTCTGGCGCGGCAACCCTGACCTGCGGACCTTCTCTGTCTTCTACCTGCGGGACGGCCTGGTGGCCGCCGTCCTCTCGATGAACGACAAAGAGACGGGCGAGGCCGGGCAGAAGCTCATCGAGAGCCGAGCCCGGGTCGACGAGCAGGCGTTGGCCGACATCGGAAAGGACCTGCGCGAGCTCCTGCCCGCCTAAGCTCTGCGCCGGTGGGCACGGAAATGACGCCACCGCGGCGCGTATCGGTGGTGGGCTGCAGCGGTTCGGGCAAAACCAGGCTCGCGCGTACCATCGGCGCGGCGATCGGCGCGCCGGTGATCGAGCTGGACGCGATCATGCACCAAGCCGGCTGGCAGCCGAACGAGGATTTCGTGGCCGAGGTCGAAAGCGCCACCGGTGGCGACGCCTGGGTGGTCGACGGCAACTACCGCCAGGCGACGATCGAAGGCCCCGTGTGGCAGCGCGCCGACACGGTGGTGTGGCTCGATCTGCCGCGGCGGACGATCATGCGGCATGTGGTCCTGCGAACCGCGCGCCGGGTCCTGACGCGCGAGGTGCTCTGGAACGGCAATCGCGAGTCGATTGCCTTCGTCGTCTCCCGCGACCCGGTCGAGAACCTGATTCTCTGGACCTGGTTGAAGTATCCGGAGTTCGTCGACAGGTATTCGAACGCGATGCACGACCCCGCCTGGGGCCGACTGCATTTCGTGCGCCTGCGCTCGTACGCCGAAGCGCGCGCCTGGCTGAAGACTCTCCCCGAGGCTAGCTCGCCAGCACTTCCCTGAACGGCCGGCCGTAGGGCCAGAAGCGGGACTTGTCGCCGCGCTCCCACGCTTCGCGCATCCCGGGCGCGCCGAGGTCCCAGTCCGAGCGGACCTTGCGGGTGACCTCACGGAGGTCGTGATGCAGATCATCCTTCGACGGCCGCCCCCAGTACCAATAGCCGTTGTACGCGCTGTAGATCACGAGCCCCGGCTCGAGCACGAACGTGTGCGGGATCATCGGGTTGTGCTGCTTGTCCGTGTACTCGGCGATGTCGAGGTCCTTCTGCACGATTCGGCCGACGTCAGACAGGAAAGGCCAGTGGGCGTCGACGCCTGTGCGCATCTCGTTGAGCTCGAGCGGACCGTCGGTGGAGATGGTGACGATCTTCGTGTAGGCGACCCGGATCTCGGGCTCCAGCTCGACGAGGAGGCGGTGCTGCTGGCGGTCCTTCGGGCAGAACGCGCCGCGCGAGAGCACCAGGATCATGGGGTCGGAGCCTTGCAATTCGGAGAGCTTGCGCCGCGTGCCGGTGTGGTCGGGCAGCTCGTAGTCCGGAAATTTCGCGCCTGGGCGGATGTCTTCTCTCATAGAAGAAACAACGGCCGGGCGACGGCCGTTCTTCCGCTCAGCGCGCCTGGGTGAGCTCCCGGGGCGCGGGTGCTTCGATCCTGATCCGTGCGTCGACGATCACCGCTCCGTCGGCATGCACGATCACGGGATTGAAGTCGACGTCGGCGATCTCCGAGTGCGCGTCAGCCATGGCGGCCACGCGCATCAGGACCTCTTCGAGCGCCGACACCTTCACCGGCGGCGCACCGCGATAGCCGTCGAGCAGCGGGTACGTGGTCAGGGAGCGGATCATGTTGGCCGCGTCGATGCGGCCAAGCGGCGTCAACCTGACCTGCGCATCCTTGACCAGCTCCATGGCGCGCCCCGTCGCCCCGACGGCGACCACCGGTCCGAAATGGCGGTCCTGCACCACGCCGACGAGCATCTCCACGCCCGGCGGCGACATGCGCTGGACCATGAACGCGAGCACCTTCTGGCCGAGGGCGTCAAGCCTCTGCGCGATCTCTTTGGCCGCCGACTCGACCTTGTGGGCGCCTTCGAGGTCGACGCGCACCGCGCCGGCGTCGGACTTGCGGACCAGGCCGGCGACCATGCCCTTCAACGCGACCTTGCCGCCGAGCTTCTTCGCAGCCTCGCCGGCGTCATGCGGAGTCGCCGCCAGCACCGACTCGGCGGGCGCGAGCCCATAGCAGGCGAGCAGCGCATCGACGGCCGCGGGCTGGAGCCAGCCCGGCCCCTGCGCGAGCGTGGCCGAGATGACCGCGGCGGCTCGATGCGCGTCGATTCCGCCGAGCTCGGGCGCCGGTTCGGTCGGGGCGTTCCGCCATGCAACGTAGCGATGGGCGTGGCCGAGCGCCCGCGCGGCGTCCTCGGGAAACGGATAGGTCGGAATGTTCGGGATCGCGTCGACCGGTGACATGAAGACCGCAAGCAGCGGGAGGGCGCGAGGAAGGCTCGCCGCGGCGCGCCGGATTCCCTCCGCGACGTCCGCGGCGCGTGTGCCGACCTGTGGCGTGTAGATCACGATCAGGGCGTCGATCATGGGCGATGCCGCTAGACTGCCGATGGCCATCGCGTACTCGCTGGCCCCTGCCTGCGCGGGCAGGATCAGGGGGTTCTGAAAGTCCGGGACCTCCGGCACGCGCAAGCCGCGGAACTCGCATGAATCCGCGCACAGCACGCCGGGCCCGCCCGCGTTCGAGATGATGCCCACGCGATCGCCCGCGGGCAGAGGCTGCTGGCTGAGCAGCTGCGCCGTGCCGAACAGCTCAGCCAGCGTCGCCGTGCGGATGATGCCCGCCTGCTGAAAGAGCGCGTCCTCGCTCACGCTCGAGGTCGCCAGGCGGATGGTCGACGGCCGCACGAGCACGCTCGAGTGCGAGGTGGTTGCGGCTCGCGCGCCGGCCACCGAGCGGCCGCCTTTGACGGCGAGGATCGGCATGGTTCGGGCGACGCGCCGCGCGATCCGCGAGAACTGGCGCGGGTTGCCGAACGACTCGAGGTACAGCATCACGAGGTTGGTGTCCGGATCCGCCTCCCAGTACTCGAGGAGGTCCGTGCCCGAGATGTCCGCGTTGTTGCCGACGGATATAAAGGACGAGAAGCCGGTCCCCTGCGCGCGCGCGAGCTCGATGATCGCCGTCCCCAGGCTGCCGCTCTGCGAGAGAAAGCCGATCCTGCCCGCGGCGGGCAGGTTGGTGATCACGCTCGCGTTGAGCCGCACCGCCGGGGACGAGTTGAGGACGCCAGAGCAGTTCGGCCCGACGAGCCGCATGCCCGACAACCGGCACACCTCGAGCAGGCGGCGCTGGAGCTCGACCCCCTCCGCGCCCGACTCGGCGAACCCCGGCGAGACGACCACCAGAGCGTGCACGCCCTTCGCGGCGCACTCGCCCGCCGCCTCCACCGCGGCCGCCGCGGAGGTCGCGATCACCGCCATGTCGACCTCGCCAGGGATGTCGCGCACCGATGTGTAGGCCCTTCGGCCCTCGACCGCCGAACCGGTGCCGTTGACGAGGTGGACCACCCCGGTGAAACCCGCGGCCAGCAGGTTGTGGAGGAGCACGCCTTCGGTCGTGGCGGGATCGAATGACGTGCCGACGATCGCCACCGACTTCGGCGCGAGGAACCGGCCTACGGCCGCTTGGGCGGACCGGGCGTGTCGCCGCTCGAAGTGCATCTCGGCCTCTTCGCTCAGCTCGGTCGGGAGCTCGGCGTGGATCTCGCCCGGCTCCGAGCGCAGAGTCAGCGGGAAGCCGCTCTCCTTGAGCAGGTCGAGCATGCGGTGGTTGTCCGCCTTGACCACGGCCTCGAACACCTCGATCCCCGCCCGCGCGGCCGCGTCGGCGAGCTGGGCGAACAGGAGCAGGCCGAGACCGCGCCCCTGGAACGCGTCCGCCACCGCCAGGCCCATCTCGGCGCGACGCCCTCCGGTGACGATGTAGACCGCGTGGCCAACCACATCGGCGCCGGTCACGGCCACCAGTCCGAACTGCGACTCGTAGCTGGAGATGACCAGGCGCTTGGCGATCTCCGAGAAGTCCGTGGGGGTGGCGAAGAAGCGGAAGGCCTGCGATTCAGGCGACAGCCTCGAATAGAAGGCCGTGAGCGCGGCCTCATCGCCCGGCCGCAGCGGCCTCACCGCCACCGTCGAGCCGTCCTTCAGGACGACGGTGGCGCCATCACCCCACGAAATCCCAGGATTTCGCGGGGACCCCGATTCGGGTGCCGGCGGCGCGCTGCTCATGGGCAGCGCCAGCTTAAGGGGAAGGGATTATCGCGGGGATCACATAGGCCTCGATCATGGCCACAACGCCGACCAGGGTGGTGAGGATCAGGCTGTAGCGGATCACCCGGGCAAAGATCGCCCCCTCCGAGCCCACCTTGTTCACGCCGGCCGCGCCGACCGAGAGGTTCTGCGGGCTGATCATCTTGCCCATCACGCCGCCCGAGGAGTTGGTGCCGGCGGTGAGGATGGGGCTGACGTTGCCGAGCTGCTGCGCGGTCTGCGCCTGGAGCGGTCCGAACAGCGTGTTGGACGACGTGTCGCTGCCGGTCAGGAACACACCAAGCCAGCCGAGGAAGGCGGCGACGAACGGGAACACGAAGCCGGTCTTGGAGAAGGCGATGGCGAGGCTCGAGGTCATACCGGAGAAGTTCATGAGGTAGGCGATGGCGAGGATGAAGGCGATCGTTGTGATAGGCAGCGCGAGCTGGCGCAAGGTCCGCCCATACACGACGAAGAAGTTGACGCGCTTGCCCCGGATGCGGATGAACAGCCAGGCGACGATGCACGCATAAAGCACGAGCGAACCGGCGGCGGCCAGGAAGTTCCAGTCGAACGGGTTCAGGTACGGCGTCGATTTCGCCACGATCGGCTTTTCGCGATCGACGAGCGAGACTGGCTTGCCCTTCACGATGTCGTAGGTGCCGGGCCAGAAAAAGTTCCAATCCGGGAACTTGAACGCCTGGCGGTCGGCCGTCGGGCTTGGACCGAACCAGGGCGTGGCGCACAGCTTGAAGGCGGGCGTGCCGCACTTCAGGTCGGCCGTGAGGTTGGCCGGGGTGGCCAGCTTGGTGAGCCCAGGAAGGTTGCCCATCTGGCCGATCAGGATGACCACCACCAAAACCACGTACATCACGTAGGCGGCCCAGACCCGGCCGGGCCGGACGGTCATGGGCTCGTCGGCGGGCCTGCCGGGTGCTGCGGCGGTACCCGGGAGGTCTGCCTCTGCCGCCGCGCCCATGACGCGCCTCGGCGCCGTCGCCGCGCCCGCGGTGGCGGGGGCGCTCTCGCCCGTGAAGCGGTAGATCTCCGTCGGACGCCAGACCGCCAGGAGCAGCGCGAGGCAGCCCATCGATACGAGCGCCGCCACGACGTCGGTCAGCTCCGGGCCGACGAAGTTGGAGACAAGGAACTGCACCACCGCGAACGAGATCCCAGTCACCAGCACGGCGGGCAGGATCTCGCGCATCCGGCGCCAGCCCGCCATCACGACGATGAGGTAGGCCGGGATCAGGATCGAGAAGAGCGGCAGCTGGCGGCCGACCATGGCCGAAAGGGCGCGGGTGGTGCTCTGGGCGTCAGTGTGCCCGAGGATCGGCGCCACCAGGCCGCCTAGGGTCGTGATCGGGATGCCGATCGAGCCGAAGGCGACCGGCGCGGTGTTGGCGAGCAGGGCGAGCACGGCCGCGGTGACCGGCTCGAAGCCGAGGCTGGCCATGATCGAGGCGGTGATCGCCACCGGCGCGCCGAAGCCCGCGATGCCCTCGAGCAGCGCGCCGAAGCTGAACGCGATCAGCAGGGCCTGCAGGCGCCGGTCTTCGGTCAGCCGTGTGAGCGAGTGTTTGATGGCGTCGAAGTCGCCGCTAGCCACGGTGAGGTTGTGGAAGAAGATGGCGTTCAGCACGATCCAGCTGATGGGCCACAATCCGAACGCCATGCCCTCGGTGGCGGCGCCGACCGTAATCCCGAGGGGCAGGCCCCAGACGAGCCAGCCCAGCACGGCGGCGGTCAGCATCGACGCGACCGCGGACAGCCAGGCGGGCAGGCGCAGCACGGCCAGCATCACGAAGAGCACGTAGAGAGGCACGCCGGCGACGATGGCCGAGAGCAGGATGCTTCCGCCGACGGGCGTATAGGTCTGGTGAAAAACCAGCAAGAGTCCCATCCCCAAAACCCCCACTAAAGAAGGGTTAACGCAGCAGGCACATTCAAGACGAAGCCGGCGACTTTTGCAAGCCGATACCTAGCTAAGGGTCCGGGGGCCGGCACTCGAACGTGAGTCCTCCGAACGAGGGGTCCGGGAGCCGGCACTCGAGCTCCGACCGGCGACAGCGGCCCTAGGCGGCCTCGTCAGGCAGCAGCCACGGCAGCGCCTCGCCCATCGGCCGCACGAGCGTGGCGAACTGCGCCGGACTGATCAGGTCGGCCGCGACCAGGGCCAGGGCCGCGGCGAAGGCCGCGTTCTCTGCTTTGTGGCCGATGTCGCCGTGCTCGGCTTTCCACGAGACAAGCGCCTCACCGGATTCGGTCAGCCCGAACAGCGAGCTGCGGAACGCGTCCCAGGCGGAACCGCGGCTGTTCTTCTCAACCGCGTGGGTCGCCGCCTTCTCGGCGGCGTGAAACGCCTCCAGGCCGTGGAGGCCGATCTGCTTGTCCCACCCGTGGGCGGCGCGCTCGACCCCGGCCGGCCCCATCACGCGCACGTCGGCGATCAGGCGCCCGAGCGTGCGCTCGTGCTCGGGGAATCCATAACCCTCGGCGTCGAGTGCCACGGCGATTAGCGTAAGCGGTCGGGCTCATCCGCCGTGGCGGATCTGGATCGACTCCACCGGATGGATCTCGTTCCAGCCATGGTCCTTGTCCAGCACCCACGGTCCTCGAACCGAGATGTGATCGCCGATCGCGGGGATCGACAGGCTCGTCGGCGGACATCGAGCCGCGGTGCCGCCGTCAGGAGGATTGGTGTCGAGCGGGCAGTCCGGTGTGATCTCGGCCAGCATCGCGGGGCGGGCCTGGAAGTGGTTGTCCGCGTTGAGAAGGTGCTCGTACCCGGGATCGACGCGAAACCAGATGTGACGGTCCCCGTCCACCTCGCGGATGACCTCGACGACGACCCCCTCGGCCAGGGCGCACGGCGAGCGGACCTGAAGACGGTCCGGCGCCCACACGCCCGCCTCGGGCGCGCCGGAGCGGCATCCGTCGGGACCCGGAGACGACGATGCGACCGAGCCATTGGTGCACCCGGCGAGCGCGGCAGTGACCACGACAGCCGTCAGCGCAGGTAGGCGGGGACCCATTGGAAGCGGCTCAGCGCAATCGATCCAGCACCGGTGGCGATCACCTGCGCGTTCACGACCACGGCGAGGTAGTAGAGCCACCGAAACCCGTCGTCGTTCACGGCGAAGCCGACGGTCAGCGCGAGATTTGCCGCCAGCAACAGGCCAAGGATCCCGGCCCAACGCGTGGCCAGGCCGAGGAGGAGCAGGACAGCAGCCACATGCTCGCCGACGGTTTGGGCGAGGGCGAAGACAACCCAGTTGGGCGCGACGACGCCGTTCAGAAACTCGTGCAGGCCGGGGATCGGGTTCGCCTTGGCGGCGGCCTGCATCACCCCCTGCATCCAGCCGATGCCCTGCCACTTCTGGCTCGCGAAGTAGAGCCAGTAGGCGCCGGCCGTGATCCGAACGATGCTCGGCCAGATCCTATTCATGATCGTTCACCACCACGACCGCCAGGCCGAGGGCCGGCACCGGCGCAAGCGCGACCGCCGGGGTGTCGCGCGCCCACACGTCCACACGTCCGCCCTCGATGGAGAGAACCTCGCGATCGCCGTGGGCGGCCACCAGCACGCTCGATCCCGACTGCACCGCCTGGTCGGGGTCGCGCGGCTGGGCGAGCGTGGTGAAGGCCTCGGAGGCTATGTCGAATTCGAACACACCGCCTCGGTCATTGTCCTCATCCGCGCCCTCGGCGGAGACAAGCAGCTTCCCCGGCGTGCCCGGCGCGAGCCAGAACGGAAACACGGGCAGAGGCAGGCCGACGCGGTGCTGGTCCCCCGCGCGCACCAGCTCGGCGCGCTCATAGTCCTCGGTCCAGACCTCGCCGCCCGACACCGCCACGGCAAAGCCCTTGCCGGCGGGCATCGAAGTCCCGTCGAGGAATGTGACCGTGCCCCGGATGCCGGCGACCATGACCCGGCCGGAGGCGTCGGCCGCCAGCACGGCCGGGTTCGGCGGGACCGAGTGCGATGCCAGCCTGGCGCCGCTCGAAGGGTCCAGCTCCACCACCGCAGCCCCCGCGAACAGGCTGACGTACAGGCGGCCGCCGTCGAGCAGCAGGCTGAAGGGTGAGCCGCCCACGTGCGCCTTCCAGGCGATGGCGAGCGACGGCAGCGCCACGGCGTAGACATCACCAGGCGAGCTGTCCGCGGCATAGGCGAACCTTCCGTCGGCGGACGTGATCACCGCCACCAGATCACTCCCGACGTTTGCCGCGCCAACTCGAGCACCGTCGCGCAAGGACAACAGGACCAGGCCCGCCGCGGGCTGTCGTGCGCCGGCAACGGGCGCCGTGGAGCCTGCGCAGGCGGCGAGCAGCAGGATCGCCGCGGCTAGCGCAGGGCGCGTAGTACCGGGTCCGTGGCGAACTGGAACGCCCGAGCCGCCGGCTTCATGTGCATCTTGTTCAGGCGGTGCTGAATCGCGCCTTTGAGGATGGCGGCGCGCAGCTTGTGCTCGGAGAAGTCGGTGTTGAAGAGCAGGCGGTTGTGCCGCACCTTGTGCCACTCGCCGCGCTGCCTCCGCTCGCGCACGCGCTCGTAGAAGCCGGTGCCCGGAAGCGGATAGGCGATCGTGTAGCTCACGTAGTCGAGCGGCAGGCTGCTCGAGAAGTTGATGCTGCGGATCAGCGAGTCGGTGGTCTCGCCCAGGTACCCGACCATGAAGAAACCGGCGGCCTTGATGCCGGCGGAGACGCAGGCCTCGACCGCGGCCCTCGCCTGGGCCGGCGTGATTCCCTTCTTCATCTCCTTGAGCACGTTCTCGTCACCCGACTCGATGCCGAAGAAGATGCGCTTGCAGCCGGCGCGGTGCATCTGGTCGAACAGCGCCTTGTCGACATGCGTGACGCGGCTGAGGCACTCCCAGGTCAGCGGCAGGTGCGCGTCTTCGATCGCGCGCGCCAGCTCGAACGTGCGCTTGTAGTTGAGGGTGAAGAGATCGTCCGACATCCAGACGTGGTCGTAGCCGAGCCCCGCGATCTCGCGCATCTCCGCGACCACGGACTCGACCGGCCGCGCGCTGAACAGGTCGCCGAAGACGGACTTGTGGCAGAAGTCGCAGCGGAAGGGACAGCCGCGCGTAGACATCAACGGCGTGGTCGCGTCCGTCCAGTGCTTGCGCCAGTAGGCGATGTACTGGTCGTTGGGGATGTCGCCGCGATAAGGGAGCGGAAGGTGCGTCATGTCCTTGGTGCGCTGGCGGGCCGTGCTCTTGACCACGCAGCCGTCGCGCTTGAAGACGACCCCGGGAATCTCCTCGAAGCGCCGGTCGTCGAGGTGCTCCATGATCCGGACGATCGTCTCCTCGCCCTCGCCGACCGCGACGAGGTCGAAGTCGTCGACGAAGGTGTCGGGCTCGCCCGAGGGATACGGGCCGCCGACGACAGTCAGGGCCTTGCCCCTGACCTGGGCGGCGAGCGACAGGGCCTCGTCCTGCATCGTGATCATGCAGTAGATGCCGATCACCGACGGTTTGAGGCGATCGATCTCCTCGAGCACGTCGCGCCGCTCGCGGAAGGTGTGGTCTATATGCCTGACGGTATAGCCGGCCTGGCGCAGCGACGCGCTGAGGTACATCAGGCCGAGCGAGGGCATGATCCAGTGGCGTCCCTGCGCGGGCGCCCGCTGCGGGTAGACGAGAACGACATCGGCGCGGTCCATCTGAATCACCTCGCTTCCTGCACGTTGATCCGGTACGTGGCGCCCGTGAAGGGTCCACTGAAGACGTAGTCCAGGCCCGCCCAGTCAAAGCTCGGCGGGGTTACCTCGCGGCCGCCGAAGAGCTGCGCGCCGGGGATGGCCGGCACCGACCATTCGACGTCCAGGGCGCCCGCGCGGAGCCGTGCCCAGGCGCCGTCGACGGGCACCCACCGCCCGAAGGCCCGGCCGATGAGCGTGGTCGAGGAGTCGGCGAAATCGTCGAACGCGCCTGACTGCTCGTTCAGGATCGTGACCTGCGAGTAGCCAGGCTGCAGGTCGAGAGTCTTGACCTCGACGGTGATGTCGCTGCCCACCACCGTGTAGGTCACCTCGATCCTTCCGCGAGAGGCGATCGGCGCGAAATCGAAGCCGCCGCCCGGCAGGGCGTCGCCGCCGATCTCGTCGAGCTCGAAGGTGCGGCGCCACATCGCCTGACCTTCAGTGGACAGGTCGAACGTGGTCACGGTTCGCGGGAACACCCACCCGTCGGGGTAATGGACGATCGGCACACCGAAGCCCATCCCCTCGCCCGCTACGCTGGAGCCGCCGACGATCAGAGCGAGTCCCTTCGCCAGGAGCGCGGTCTTGCCCTCACGGGGCTCTGGCTGCACGGCCGCGTCGACGCCGGGAAAGAGCGACTGCTGGTCGAGGGCGGCCCCGACGCGGTAGGCGTAGACCGGCTTGCCGCCCGCCGCGATGTAGTACCGCTGGTCGCCGAGGAGCTCGAACGGCGGGGCCGGGCTGCCTGCTGCGAGGTCGGGAAACACGGAGGTCGCGCGGTAGTAGCTGATGTTCTCGACCACGAGCTCGCTGACGCCATGCTCGCGGACCCAGGCCACGGCCTGGTCGCGGTCGAGGGGCAGGACCTGCGAGCCGGTGACCTGGTCGGGCTGCTTGCCGCTGTAGAAGGCGACCACCGGCGAGTCTGTGACGAGCATGCCGGGGCTGCCGCTCGCCGCGCGTCCCGCCGCGACCAGGCCCGCGTTGGCCGCGGCGAAGCTGCTGAACACGGGGATGAAGGACACGGCGAGGAGGCCGGCGGCGGCGACCGACGCCAACCTGACCACCGACGAGTGGCGGTCCAGGGCGGCCGCCGCGAGCAGGGCGAGCGAGGGCAGCGCCGGATAGAGGTAGCGGTGGCTGCCCGTGTACGCGCCCACGGCGACTAGGACCAGGATCGCGGCCAGGTACACGAGGGCCGGAACGTGCAGGTATCGCAGCGCGGGGGTCGGCTGCTGGACCGCGAGCACAAAGCCCACCGCACCGAAGGCGAACAGCGGCAGCGCGGCAAGGCCGAAGGTGGAGACGAGCTCGCCAGCACGGGCTAATGGGTCGCCGGAGAGGCTGCCCCGGGCAATGGCGGAGGCCACTTCCTGGGCGCCGCGGGCGAGCGAGTGCGAGATCTGGGGGAGGGCCAGCGGGAGCGCGAGGACGGCCACGAGGGGAAGTGCAAATACCGCTGTCCCCACCCGGCGTCGCATCGGCGCCGCTGACCTCTGTACCAGCGGGGAGGCGAATTGCCAAGCCACGACGAGGGCTGCCGTACCCACGAAGATCCAGGCTTTGGTTGCCGTCGCGCACGCGAGCGCGGCGAGCAGCGCGGCAACTTTCATACGCGAGCGCATGGCGGCCAGGGCGGCGCCGCTGAGCAGCGCCGTCACCAGCGGCTCGGCCACGGTCGCGCTCGTCGTGAACAGGAAGACCGGGTTGAGGGCCAGGAGCGCGACCGCCAGCCGCCCCTGCCTTGCGTTCGGTGCCAGCCGGTAGACGAGCGCCAGCGTCACCACGCCAACAGCCACGCCCGCGAGGCGGAGGGCGTCGATCCGCCACAGCCCGAACAGCTTCAGGATGCCCGCCGCGAGCAAGTGGTAACCCGGCAGCCACGTGTCCTCCATGCCGAACAGCGGGTCGTGCAGGTGGCCCGTCGCGGCGAGGTTGGCGGCGATGAGCCAGTGTCCGAACCCGTCCTCGAACGGTTGAGGCACCTGGGCCGCCACCAGCAGCAGCGCCGCCCCGGCCGTCAGCAGCCCGACCGCCGGTCCGGCGGAGCGTACCCGGGCAAGCGCCTTGCGGCCGAGGCTGCGCAGCGTAATGACCTCGAGCAGCTCGACCGCGCTGAACGCGGCAACCGTGATGAAGCCGATCGCGAAGATGCTCGCGTAGAGCGCGATCACGCCTTTGCCCAGGGCCAGCGCGAACGGCACCATCGCGATCGCCGCGAACCCGAGCGCCGCCTCGCCGAGCGCCCTCGCGTCTCCGACGCGCACGTAGGCCTGGTCGCGCCACTCCTGGCCCCGGCTGACGATCTGGTGCTTGGGCGTCCTGATGAACTCGCCGCCGCCCCGCGTCGCCCGCGCGAGCGCGAGCAGCACCGTGAAGCTCATACCCGCTCCGACCACCTGGCAGAACAGCGACGGCGCGCCTGACCACCAGGGCCGGCCTCGCCGCGTCTGCGCGACCATGAAGCCGATCCACGGCGAGGCGCCGATGAGGTTGATCCACACGGCCGCCGCTGCGAGCTGCCATGGATAAGCCACTCGCGCCATCTCAAAGATCAGCCAGGGGTAGCAGACGAGCTGCAGCAGCATCAGCGGACCCACGCTGTACGCGAGCAGGTGGACGAGCGCCTGCAGCTTCACGACCGCCCGGTTGCGGCTGCGCAGCACGGGCACGATCAGCCTGAACGCCGCCTGGAAGCTGCCGGTCGCCCACCGCGACTGCTGCCTCCGATAGGCGTCCATCGAAACCGGCAGCTCCTCGGGCACGACGAGGTCCTCCAGGTACGCCGCCCGCCAGCCGCGGAGCTGGGCACGATAGCTGAGGTCGAGGTCTTCGGTCAGGGTGGCCGCGCTCCAACCGCCCGCGTCCTCGATCGCCGCCCGCCGCCACACGCCGGCAGTGCCCGTGAAGTTGGTGAAGTAGCCGTTCGCCGAGCGGACCGCCTGCTCCACCAGGAAGTGAAAGTCGATGGCCATCGCCTGCAGCCGCGTAAACCAGGAGTAGCCCTCGTCGAGATGACCCCACCTGGCCTGGACGAAGCCGATTCCCGGGTCGGCGAAGGCGCCTATCGTCCGGCGCAGGAAGTCGGTCGGCGGAACGAAGTCGGCGTCGAAGATCGCGATGTAGGGCGCGGTGGTCAGCTTCATTCCGGCGGCCAGCGCGCCCGCCTTGAACCCGGCGCGGCCGCTTCGCCGCACCTGGGTGATGTGGAGTCCCCGCCGGCGCCACCGCGCGACGCGCGCCGCGACGATCGATGTGGTGTCGTCGTCCGAGTCATCGAGGACCTGGATCTCGAGCCGGTCGGCCGGCCACTCGATGGCGCACACGGCGTCGATGACGCGGTCCGCGACGTAGCGCTCGTTGTAGACGGGAATCTGCACGCAGACGTCCGCTTCCGCGCCAGGCCGGACCGGCTCTTGCCGCCTCGTCTTGATCCGCGTGGCGCGCCACGTCAGGTACAGGAGGTTGATGCCGAAGCCAAGCAAGAGGACGCTCGTGACCGCGAGCACGGCGATGACGAGAACGGTCACCGCCACTCGCCTTGCCCCTCCTCGTCAAACAGCGTGTACGGCCGCATGGTCTCGCGCACGAAGGCGACGCGCGCGAGCGCGTCGGGACGGTGGCGCCGCGTCCACTGCATGTAGCGCCACCCCGCCTGTCCGAGCGCGCGGGCGGCCCCGTCAATGGCTGCCGGAAAGAGCCGCGCGGGGAGTCGCGCACGCGGCGCAGGCTCGATCTCGTAAGGCGCGCCCTTGGACGCCAGCTGCGGGAAGTGATCGAGAAGGCCTGGGTTGCGATCGACGATCTCCCGGAAGCGCTCCACGCCGAACAGCGGCTCCGACATCAGGAGCTCGAAGGCCATGCCCTCGTCGACGCGCGCCAGAGGCGCGACCTGGGAGCGCTCCAGGATCAGGTTGGCGGTCATCAGGCGCGGCGCCACGGGACGTCGGGTGAGATCGTCGACCGGCTTGGAGCGGTGGGCCAGCGCGTGAAGCAGGCCCAGGAAGTTGACGGCCACGTACGCCAGGTGGCGGTGCCCGTCGTCGACCACCAGGTTCAGGTCGACGTCGTCCGACTCCCGAAAGCCGCCGCTGGCGAGCGACCCGGCGATCCAGACGCTGCGGATGAAGGGCGCGAACGCGATCAGGCTCCGGACGAACCGCTGCGTCATCGCGATGTAGGTGGCGGCGTGCGCGCTGTGGCCGGAGGCGCGGTTGAATATGGCGGCCGCCTGGCCGGCGCCCTGGCGCTCGAGGACCAGGTCGTGCACGATGGCCAGCTCGTTCGAGGCGGCGGCCGCCCAGCGCACCTCGGCTTCCGCCACCGGGCCGCCCAGGCACAGCTGGGCGAGCCGTGCGGGCCCCACGGCGTAGCCCCGGCGCCGGAGCAGGGCGACCGAGCGCACGATGCGGTCCGACATGCCCGTGTCCGTGTACTGGGCTGGGGAATAGTCGAGCACCGGTTCGCCTCCGTCGGTCCTGCCGGGGTCACGGATGGATACGGGGTGGGGTTACCCTGATAACACCGCAGCAAGCCCAAGCACTGGAAGGGAGAGAAGATGACCGCCGACGGACACTTCCAGGTCCCAACGCCAATCAACGAGCCGGTCCGGCAGTACGCGCCGGGCGACGCTCACCGCAAGAGCCTCAAGTCGCGCCTCGCCGAGCTCACCGACGCGCGCACCGAGATCCCCATGTTCATCAATGGCGAGCGCCGCGCAGGCCACTCGCAGGGCGATCTGCGCTCGCCGCATCGCAAGGAGCTCAGCATCGGCCAGTACGCGATCGGCGCGGCGAAGGACTTCGACGACGCCGTCAGCGCGGCGCTGAACGCTCGCAAGGCATGGGCCGCCACCGCCTTCCACGAGCGCGCCGCCGTCCTGCTCCGGGCCGCCGCGATGCTGGCCGGCCCGTGGCGCGACACGATCAACGCGGCCACGATGCTCGGCCAGTCCAAGACGGTGCACCAGGCGGAGATCGACGCCGCGTGCGAGTCTGTCGACTTCTGGCGCTACAACGCCTACTTCGCGGACCAGCTCCTGCGCCAGCAGCCGTACAACGACGCGACGGCCTGGAACCGCTTCGAGTTCCGGCCCCTCGAGGGCTTCATCTTCGCGGTCAGCCCGTTCAACTTCACGTCCATAGCGGCCAACCTGCCCACCGCGCCAATGCTCATGGGCAATACCGTCGTGTTCAAGCCGGCGACGCAGACGCTGCTGGTCTCGCACTTTTTGCTGGAGATCCTCACCGAGGCGGGCCTGCCGCCCGGTGTGATCAATCTGGTCAGCGGCAGCGCGTCAGAGATCTCGGAGCGTGTGCTCCACCACCCGGAGCTGGCTGGAATCCACTTCACCGGCTCGACCGAGGTCTTCCAGATGATGTGGAAGACGGTCGGCGAGAACATCGAGCGCTACCGCACCTATCCGCGCCTGGTCGGCGAGACCGGCGGCAAGGACTTCGTGGTCGCGCACGAGTCGGCGGACGCCGACGCCCTGCGCACCGCGCTCGTCCGCGGAGCGTTCGAATACCAGGGACAGAAGTGCTCGGCGGCGTCGCGCGCCTACATCCCCCAGTCGATGTGGAAGGAGATGCGCGGAGAGATGGCCGACCAGGTCGACGCCATCCCCCAGGGCGACATTGCCGATTTCAAGAACTTCATGGGCGCCGTGATCGACGGCAAGGCGTATTCGAAGCACATGGCCGCCATCGACTTCGCGCGCAAGAGCGACTCGGCCAAGGTTGTTGCGGGCGGCAAGGGCGACGACTCGGTCGGCTGGTTCGTGCGGCCGACCGTTATCGAGACGACCGACCCGGACTTCAGGCTGCTGAAAGAGGAGCTGTTCGGGCCCATCCTCACGGTCTATCCATATCCCGACGGCAAGTTCGAGGAGACGCTGCAGCTCTGCGACCGGACAAGCCCCTACGGCCTGACCGGCGCGATCTTCGCGCGCGACCGCAAGGCCATCAAGACCGCGTCAGAGACGCTGGTCAACGCGGCCGGCAACTTCTACATCAACGACAAGCCGACCGGCGCGGTCGTTGGTCTTCAGCCGTTCGGCGGCGCGCGCGCGTCCGGCACCAACGACAAGGCCGGGTCCTTTCTCAACCTGATCCGCTGGACCAGCCCGCGCACCATCAAGGAGACCTACGTGCCGCCGACCGACCATCGCTACCCGTACATGGACGCGGACCCGACCGACCGACCCTAGCTGCATGGGCGTCACTTACGAGGTCGACGGCGCGGTCGTCACCGTGACCATCGACCGGCCTGAGGTTCGCAACGCGGTCGACTCCGCCACCGCGGCGGAGCTGTTCGAGCGCTTCAAGTCATTCGACACCGACGACACGTTGAGCGTCGCGGTGCTGACCGGCGCGGGCGGGAACTTCTGCGCGGGCTACGACCTGAAGGAGATCGCGCGCGGCCCTATCCCGCAGACGGGAGCGGGAGGCCGTGGGCCCATGGGTCCCACCCGCATGGAGCTCGGCAAGCCGGTGGTCGCCGCGGTCGAGGGCTATGCCGTGGCGGGCGGGCTCGAGCTGGCGCTTTGGTGCGACCTCCGCGTGGCCTCGCGCGGCGCCACGTTCGGCGTGTTCAACCGCCGCTTCGGGGTGCCCCTGATCGATCTCGGCACCGTGCGGCTGCCGCGCCTGCTGGGCGAAGGCCGCGCCCTGGAGATGATCCTCACCGGCCGCCCGGTGCAAGCGCTCGAGGGCCTGCAGATCGGGCTGGTGGAAAGGCTGGTCGACGAGGGCGAGGCGCTGGCGGCCGCGCAGGAGCTCGCCCACCAGCTGGCCGAGTTTCCCCAGGGCGCCCTGCGCGCCGACCGCGCCAGCGCCAAGAGCCAGTGGGCGCTCAGCCTGGCCGAGGCGGCCGAAGCCGAGCGTCGCGGCGGCCTTGCCGTGATCGCGTCGGGCGAATCGCAGGCGGGTGCCCGGGAGTTCACGGAGGGCCGGGGCCGGCACGGCGAGTAAGCCGCAACCGGGTAGGTTCTTCGGCATCATGCTCACCCTCGGCGTGTTCATGCTCGGCAACGTCGTTCCCATGTTTGAGTGCCGAGACTGAGAGAAGGAGCAAGGCGCCGAGCTCGCCCGCCAGGACCGGGCCCGCGCCCCACACGGGGAACCCCTCGGCCGCGATGACCAGCGCCACCGAGTAGGCGTACGTGCCGCGCGGGCACGGTCCGCGCGTGAAGAGGAGCACGGCGAGGCCGAGCATCGTCAGGTCGTCGTAGTGCACGTAGGGGCTGGCTGCCAGGCCGCCGACGAGCGCGATGGCGAGCACGGTCTCGACGCCACGCTCGCGCAGGCGATACGCGAGGGCCAGAGCCCACACCGCGATGAGCGCCTGCACCACGCGCGTGACCTCGAGGTTGTGGATCCAGCCCGCCAGCGTCTGTGACTGGTTCTGAGGGATGGTCGTCGCGAAGCTGAGGATGCCCTCGTAGGCCGAGATGCCCTGCGATCCCAGGGCGAGCGCGGACACGATCGCGAGCGTGGCCAGGACCACCACCGAGGCGATGAACGCGCGCCACCTGCCGGTCACGAGCAGGGCGGCCGGGACCAGAAGCGCAAGCTGCGGCTTCAGCACCAGCACGCCGAGCACCACGCCGGCGGCCCACTCCCACCGGCGGCGCAGCAGCGCATATGAGGCGGCGACCCCGGCGGCGACTAGCAGGGCGGGCTGCCCGAGCTGAAGGCCGTAGATGACCGGCAGCCAGCCGACGGCGGCGACGAGGAAGATGAGCCGCGCGCGACCTCGTCCGGGGGCGGCGAGCTGCCAGGCGAGCGCGAGCCCCCCGAGCAGAAGCGCGCTCCAGACCCAGTAGGCGATCCGATAGGGGAGCAGCGTGAGGGGCACGACCAGCCAGGCCAGCGGCGGCGGGCTGACGAAGCGGGCGAGCTGCGCGACCGTGATCCGCGAGCCGATCGCATCGAGCTGCTCCTGCTGCAGTTTCAGGTCGTAGAGGTGAGACCACCCGTGCGCGAGGCCGAGGCGCGCCGCGGCGTAGTAGAAGGTGAAGTCGTTGTGGAAGTTGTCCCCCAGGTAGCTGGTGAGCCAGATCCAGAGGTCGTAACCCGCAAGGATGACGGCCGCGGCGCCCGCGCCCGCGACCATCAGGTTGCGCCGGCCGGCCCTGCGCATTTCGATAGTCCGGCTATCGTACGGTCGGTGGCCATCACCGGATTCGAGCCGCGCACGCTGGAGCTCAACGACGGCACCAAGGTGCACGTACGGCCGATCGTGCCCGAGGATGAGCCCCTTCTCCACGAGGCGGTGGCGGCGATGTCCGAGCGCACCGTGTATTTCCGCTTCTTCTCGCCGCTCAAGCGGCTGCCCGACGCCATGGCCCACCGCCTGGCCGTGGTCGACTACCACGACCGCTTCGCCATCGTGGCCACCACCCACAGGCAGAACGGCAAGGAGAGGATCGTCGGCGTGGCCCGGTACGACCGGGCGGCGGGCACGGACGTGGCCGAGACGGCGCTCGCGGTGATCGACGAGTTCCAGCGCCGAGGGCTGGGGCGTGCCTTGCTGACCATCCTCGCCAAGGTCGCGCACGAGCAGGGCATCAAGACGTTCTCGCTGATCGTCCTGCCAGAGAACCAGCACATGCTCGGGCTGCTGCGGAAGATGGGCTGGATCCATCAGGCCAGGCTCACCGGCGGCGTGTACGAGATCACGTTCGACCTGCCGGAGTGAGCAGCTCAGAGGTGTTTGCAGGACGCAGGCTCGGCCGAAAGGCCTCGGCGAGAGATTCGGCGATCCAGGTGGCCCAGATTCGGGTGAACCTCCGAGCAGCGGAGCGAGCGCATCCGGCATGCGTGAGCGAGCAGCGCAGGAGGTGAACCCGAAGATGGGCCGCATGGGCGCCGAAGATCCGCCGAGGATCTTCTCGGCTGAGCCTGTAGGTGACATCGACACCGATGAGTTCCGCGCCGCCGCCCATCGGGCCGTCGACTGGATCGGCGACTATCTGGAGACCATCCGCGAGCGGCCGGTGCTGTCGCGGGTCAAGCCCGGCGAGGTTCGGGCGAGCCTGCCGGTGGTCCCGCCCGCGCAGGGCGAGCGCCTCGAGGCGATCTTCGACGACTTTGAGCAGCTCGTGCTGCCGGGGATCACGCATTGGAACCACCCGCGCTTCTTCGCCTATTTCGGCATCACCGGCTCGACGCCCGGCATCCTGGCCGAGCTCCTGTGCGCCGCCCTGAACGTGAACGGAATGCTGTGGCGCACGTCGCCTGCGGCGACCGAGGTCGAGGAGGTCGCGTGCGACTGGCTGCGACAGGCGCTCGGCCTCGCCGAGGGATTCTCGGGCGTGATCAACGACACCGCCTCGTCGAGCACCCTGTACGCGCTGGCCGCGGCCCGAGAGGCGGTGCCGGAGGCTGAGCTCCGGCGCCGCGGGATGTCCGGCGTCCGACTTCGCATGTACACCTCCGAAGAGGCCCACTCCTCGGTGGAGAAGGCGGGCATCGTGCTCGGCGTCGGCCAGGAGAACGTGGTCAAGGTCAAAACCGACGCGGAGTTCCGGATGGACGTCGCCGAGCTGACTCGCGCGATCGTGAGCGATCGCGAGGCCGGTTTCATCCCCTTCGCGGTCGTGGCCACCGTCGGCACGACCTCCGTGACCGCGGTCGATCCTGTGAACGCCATCGCCGACGTCTGCGCGCGCGAGAACGTGTGGCTGCACGTCGACGCCGCCTACGGCGGGGCCGCCGCGGTGCTCGACAGCCACCGCTGGGTGCTGGCCGGTTGCGATCGGGCGGACTCGATCGTGGTCAATCCGCACAAGTGGCTCTTCACGCCGATCGACTGCAGCGTCCTGTACTGCGCGCGCGAGGACCTGTTGAAGCAGGCGTTCAGCATCACGCCCGCGTACCTCACGTCGAACGAGGGCCCGGCTGTGCGCAACCTGATGGACTACGGCTCATCGCTGGGGAGGCGCTTCCGCGGCCTCAAGCTGTGGTTCGTCCTGCGCGCCTTCGGCGTGGAGGGCGCCCGGGCGCGGATCGCGGCCCACATCGAGATGGCCCACCAGCTGCGCTCGTGGATCGAGGCGGACCCGAGCTTCGAGCTGCTCGCGCCGAGCCATTTCTCGACCGTCGTCTTCGCGCATCGAGGCGGAGACGCGGTCAACGAGAGCATCCACGACTCGGTCAACGCGTCAGGCGAGGCGTTGATCTCGCACACGGACGTGCGCGGGCGTTACGCCCTGCGGATCGCGATCGGCAACCTGCGCACCACGCTCGAGGACGTGCGCGCGACGTGGCAGCTGATCCAGAACGTGGCCCCGGCTAGCTCGCCCACCTGAAGATCGTGCACATGTAGTCGAACAGCTCGCCCTCGGGCATGCCGTTGGCGAAGTGCTGCGGGTCGGCCGGGTTGACCGCGAACATCACCACGATCACTCCGTTCTTGGCCGCCGTGATCACCACAAACCGCACCTTGGTGGCGGTCGAGTTGGACCCGATGAAGTTCGCGGAGTACACGACGCCCAGCCCGTTCTGCTCGGCGAGGTGCGCGCCTTTCAGCCCTGAGACGAGCGTCACGCTCTGCCATGTGGCGCTCGGCAGGGCGCCGACCACGCCCTGGATCACCTGGTCGAGCGGCTGGCTGCCTCTCTTGCCGGCCACGCTCACGCTGCCAATGGACGTCGCCAGCTGGATGCCGGCGTTGTCCCGCGACTCGACCGTCCAGTTGGCGCTGTAGTCGACGGAGAATTTGAATTCCGAGCTCGTATAGGTGGCCGACGCGGCGAGCGGCGTCACCAGCTGAGGGCTGCAGTTCGACGTGCAGTTGTGATGCGAGCCCGTGGAGCCGCGGATCGCGAACGCGCTGACAGCGACCGTGACGATGATCAGGATGGAGAGCAGCCCGATGGCGACCGCGACCTGCGTCATGCTCGCGCCGCCGATGCGTCCGGCCCTCGGGGCCGCGCGCGGGTACGCGTACGCCGGCGTGTAGATGGGGATCGGCGTCGGGGGCACGGGCGCGCCGCACCGGCCGCAGAAGGTGGAACCGGGCGCCAGCGCGCCGCCGCAGTTTCCGCAAAAGCGCGCCTGGACCGCCATCAGGCGACGCTCCCGCTGCGCGTCGAGCGTGGTGCGGCCGCGCGCGCTGCGCCGCAGTTCGGGCAGAACAGCATGGTCGGCACGATGTGGTGGCACTCGGGACACTGCGAGTCCGGCCCGATCTCATGTGCAACGCCTTCGGAGAGCAGGGCCTGGTGGATCACCTGCCGGACGTATAGCATCAGCGCGATCGTGGCCAGCGCCCAGACCAGCACCTGGACGATCAGGTCCTGCAGCAGGAACGTGATCGCGCCCAGCACCAGCTGCGTCCCCACGGCGACAAGCAGCGTGGCCAGCACGCTGACCTCGCGGGCCCGCTCCGAGCGGCGCCGGTCGTAGCGGTACAGCCAGATCGACGCGGTGACCAGGCCCGTGGTGCTGGCGTTGACGAGGGAGACCAGGATTCCCAGCCGCAGCAGCCTGAGCGCCCAGTCGACCGGGTCACCGCTGCCCACCAGCGGTCCGGTGATCAGAGGCCACAGCGCCGCCACCTCGCTGGCGAGCGAGAAACCGAGCGCCGACGCGGCGCCGAACGTGAGGCCGTCGAGGGGCTCGCGATAACGGGACCGGAACAGGAACAGGAACAGGGGGCCGGCCAGCATCAGCGCCTGGCCGATGATCGGGATCGCGACGGCGCGGAGCGCGAAGCCGCTGCCGTTGTCGCCCGCCATGTCGAGTCGCGAGGCGGCGCCTCCCGCCAGCTCCGTGGACGCATAGCCCAGCACCGCTCCTGCGAGCATGGTCGCGGCGATCAGGAGCCAGGGCTCGTCGGCGTAGACCTCCACCTCATACAGATACAGGAGATAGAGGACAGGCAGGAGGAACGCGGCCGCGACCGTCGCCGGCGCGAACAGGTGGAGGGCGGCCAGCAGCACCACGAACGCCGCGCCCGCGATCAGCGCCCAGCGAAACGGTCCGCCGCGCCGGTGCGAAAGGTGAGGGAAGAGGGTGCTGATCAGGTTGAAGTGCATGACGTGCTCCGACGGCAGCGCTGCGAAGGCGTGGCGGCGGTCGACGTCGCCGGTCGTGAGGTGTGCGCCGCAGTGGCCGCAGAACTCGCCGGCCGGCACGGTGCTTTCACAATGGGGGCAGGTCACAAGAGGCGGGCCGCCCGGGCCGGCGACGGTTTCGCCGGCGCGCCGGCCCGGGCCCTTCCGCCTTTCCTCGCGCGATCGCCGCTCGCTCATGCCCCCCCGCCCTTGATGTAAGTGACCCAGGCCGCGTCGATGGCTTCGCCGTCCATGCTGCCCCAGCCCGTGGCAAAGTCCCACCCGGGCGTGGCGTTGTAGGCCAGGTTGTTGCCGACCGTCACATCGTGGAAGGGGGGCGAGGGCAGCCTGCTCTCGTTGGCGCCCATCCAATAGAGGGCCGGGTTCGCGAACCCGACCTGCCGCAGTCCCTTCTTCTTCAGGTCCTGGTTGACCAGCGCGATGGTGGCCGCCCACAGCGGTGTGGCCGCCGAGGTGCCGCCGGCCTGCGTGTCCTCGCCGCCGAACACGATGTGGAATCCGGTGATCGGGTCGGCGTCCGCCGCCACGTCGGGAACCTGCCGGTAGCCGTGGCCGTTGGCGTCCTCGACGGCTTTCTGCCAGTCCGGAATCGGATAGACCAGGCTTGGCCCACCGCCGGTTCCTGTTTCGTCGATCGGGCTGCCCCAGACCGCTTCTTTGAAGTACTTTCCCGTGGTCGACTCGAACACGCTGGTTCCGCCCACGGCGGTCACGGTCGGGAGAGTCGCCGGGAAGCTCCCGGCGGGGTCCTGATCTTCGCCGCACGTGTAGGCGCCGTTGTCGCCGCTGGCGACGAAGTGGCTCGTGCCCTGCGCGACCCCGCGATCCTCGATGCTCGAGTAGAGGTTGCGATGCGCGCTCGACGTCTCGGCCTCGCAGATGCCGAGACTCTCCGAGATGATCGAACCCAGGTTGTCAGTGACCATCTGGTCGAAGGCGCGGTCGAGAAAGACCAACTGCGGACCGGCGGAGTAAACGACAAGCTTTGCGTTCGGCGCCACCTCGTGCGCGATCTCGAGGTCGAGCACAGCCTCACCCTCAGGCTTGGCGGGAGTGCCCCAGTTCGAGGCGTGCTTGATCGTGAGCAGAGGGTCGAACGGCGGCAGGCCGAACTCGGTCGCGAACTTGGCCAGGTCGTCGGTGCTGGACTTGGGCACGGTCTCGATCTCTGGGAACAGGATGGTCTGGCCGGTGCCGTCCAGGCCGCGGGCGCGCAGCGGGGCCAGGTTGTAGAAGGCGAGCACGTCGGCGGCCCTGAGCCCGCCTGGCCGCACCGCATAGCTCCGCGTTCGGCGGTAATCGTCCAGGCCGGTGACGCCGGTGACGATGGCCGCCAGCGGCGAGGCCAGGGCCGGAGTGTCCAGCGACGCGTAAAAGGTCGTGCCGTCGGCGAGCCGGTAGCGCTCGATGTCGACCTGCAGCAGCACCGCCACCGCGGGCGCGGGCCCGTCGGCCTCGATGAGGGTCGACCCCGCCCGCCAGGTCGCCTGCAGGCCGGCCCGGTCGAGGTAGCGCAGCGCCGGCTGAACCAGCGCGGGGTCCGGCGCGAACTCCGATTCGTATTCGGCCGAAGAGACGGTCTTGCCCGACGCCACCAGCGCCGCCAGGCGTCCGTCCTGCCGAGTCCTCAGCGAGAGGTTGAGAAAGACCTCGGTGCCGCTGTCCGCGCGGCCGAGATGCGTCGAGGTCCGGATGGCCTGGGCCAGCGGCGGGGCGGCCGGGTCGGCCTGCGCGGGACTTCTGGACACGTGGGCCTGCGCGCCCGGGCCAGTCGTCGAGCCGCACGCCGAGCCGATCAGAAGCGCCGCGAGGATGACACCAGGGACTTTCACGGGAACACAGCTTCCCAAACCTCAGTCTCAAAAGCCACCTCGAAGCCGAGGTCGCGATAGAGAGCCGGCGCGCCGGTCGGGTTCAGGCCATCCACGTACAGCGAAGCCGATCGGGCTCCGGCGCGGCGCAGCCGGGCGAGGACCTCGGCCACCAGCCACCGGGCGAGGCCCCTCCGCCGGTGCTCGGGCAAGGTGCCCACCGACGCGACGATGCCGACAGGCTGCGCCCTCGTGTCAATTGCGTAAGACTCCATCTGGCCGAGCGTGACCGCCGCCGGGCTGCCGTCGTCCGCCACTGCGAGCAGGGAGAGCTCGGGGGGCCGCCAGGCCATCAGCTCCCCCTCGGTGCGCGGCGAGTAGCGCCAGTGGTCGGCGAACGAGCGGTTGTGGACGTCCGCCCAGACCCCAGGCGCGACGGCCGGCCCGACCAGCAGCCGGTAGCCCGCCACCGGGATGGGCGCCGGCAGGTTACCTTCGAGGCTGCGGTCCATCCTCCACCAGGGGCGCACGGGCTTGAGCCCCAGGCCGGTGAGGTCCATGGCCTGGCCGCGCGGCCGCCAGACCTGGGCCGCGGTCGCGCCGGCGGCCCGCGAGAGCCCGAGTCCCCACTCGGCGAGCCGGCGCTGCAGCGAACCATCGCCGGGCGAGGCCACGGCGACCTCGACTCGAGTCACGGTTCCAATCGAACCCGAGCGGTGAGTCACCAGCACCGCTGCTTCCAGCGCGCCGTCTGCGCTGTCTAGCATCCTCGAGCTCGCCTCCCAGTCGAAGCCGGCGAGGATGCGATCCAGCCGGGCCCCGGCCGGGACCAGCTCACGCCGGCCGTCGCCGACCTCCACCGTCCACAAGCGCATCAAGCCGGCGAGGTCCTCGGCTCGCCCCGGCCTCACGTGGTCGCGCTCGCGACCACCTCACGCACCTCCGGCACCGTCTGCCTGATCTGCGCCTCCAGGTCGGTCTCCACCTGGTGCGCGTGCTCGAGGCTGACGTCGCCCGAGAGCGCCGCCACGACGTGCGCGTAGATGTGGCCGTGGCGGTCGCTGAGCTCCACGTTCACGCTCCGGCGGACCTCCGGATGCGCCTCGACGATCTGGCGGATCCGCGCGACCAGCTGTGCGCGCTGCCCGGTGATGTCCTCGCCGCGGATCACGGTCGGCTCGAGCGGCTCGAGGTGGATGTCAATACGCGATGCGTCCGGCAGCTCGTCGCGCAGCGCCTTTTCCAGGCTTGCGCGCACCTCATTCGCGTTCGACAGGGTCATATCGCCGTGCAGCTTGACGTGCATGCTCAGGTGGAGCGAGCCGTCGTTCTCGCGCTCGACCGTCACGTTGTGGAGGTCGCGCACGCCTCCGTTGCGCGCGGCGGCCGCGTGGATGCGCTCGACGAGGTCGCTCGATCGAGCCTGGCCCTCGACGAGCACGGTCAGGTCGAGCGCGGGCAGCGTCTCGCGAGCCACGCGCTTGACCTCGTCGACCATCGCGCCGGCGGCCTCGACCGGCAGCATGCGGCGGGTGGCGATGCTGGCGTCGCCCAGCAGGTTCGGCCCTGAGCGGCGGATGCGCACCGAGCGCACCTCGCGCACGCCGTTGACGCGCATGATCGCCGCGCGCAGCTTGGCCTCGGCGCCGGCGGGGGCGCGATCGATCAGGATGTCGCCGGATCGCCAGATGAGCTGCAGCGCCGCGCGCGCGATGACAATCGCAACCAGCAACGCCGCGACGGAGTCCGCCCATGGGAAACCCAGGCGCACGCCGGCGAGGCCCGCGATCACCGCGAGCGATGCGAGCACGTCGGACAGCCGGTTGGTGGCGTCGGCCTGCAGCGCGGCGCTGTCCGATACGCGGCCCACGCTTCGCAGGACGGCGCCGCGGCCGGCCTCGATCACCAACGTCGCGATCAAGAGCACGAAGGCATACCACGCCGGATTGACAACATGTCCGCTGACGACGAGCCGGTGCACCGCCTCGACAGCGATGCCGCCGGCCGTGATGACCAGGATCACGCCCTCGGCGAAGGCCGCCAGGTTCTCCGTCCGGCCGTGGCCATACGGATGCTCGGTGTCGGCGGGCTTGCGCGACGTCCGGACGGCGAACAGGGTGAACCCGCTGGCGGCCACGTCGAGCAGCGAATGCGCCGCCTCGCTGAGGATGCCGAGGCTCCCGGTGAGCAGGCCGACGACGAGCTTGGCCGCGAAGATCGCCACCCCGATGCCGACCGAGCCGACGGCGACGAGCTCGGGCCGGCGTCCGAGTGATTTCATCGCGAAGCCGCCTCCAGGATCAGGTCTGCGATCTCCTCGCCCTTGTCCTCCTGAAGCATGTGACTCGCGCCCGAGATCTGGTGCACCTCTCCGTGCGCGCCGGGGAGCAGGCGCGCCATCGCCTCGCCCGCCTTCAGCGGAAACACCGGGTCGGTGTCGCTCCAGCACACCAGGGCAGGCACGTCCCAGGCACGCAGGGAGTCCATGACGCGCAGCATCGCAGCCGCATTCGGATCGTCCAGCGTGAGGGGCACCAGAAGCGGAAACGCGGCCACGCCCGCTTTCGACTCGGGACCTGGCCAGGGAGCCTCGTACGCGTGCAACGTTGCGTCGTCCAGCTCCGTCGTGGTGGCCGACTGGATGATGCGGCCGACCGGCATCTCGCGGCCGACGCGCTCGGCGAAGCTGCGCCACTGCATGAAACCGGGCGTGGGCCAGCCCTTCGAGGCGAAGAGTCCCGTGTTCAGCACCACGAGCCGCGCGAACCGGTCCTGCGCCTCGGCTGCGACTCGCAGTCCGATGGGCCCGCCCCAGTCCTGCACCACCACGGTGATGCGGCGCAGGTCGAGGCGGTCGACGAGGGCTTTGATCGACGAGACGTGGAGGTCATACGTGTAGTCCTCGATCTCCAGCGGCTTGTCCGACCGACCGAAGCCGAGGTAGTCGGGGGCGATGACCCGGAACCACGACGACAGCGGCGGGATCATGCGCCGGTAGAGGTAGGACCACGTGGGCTCGCCGTGCATGAGCAGGATCGGGTCGCCCGAGCCCTCGTCGAGGTAGTGCATCCGCATGCCCTCGAACTCGACGTAATGCGGCGCAAAGTCGTAACCCGGAAGGTCCGCGAATGCGCTGTCGGGTGTGCGGTAGGACTCCACCGCGGGCGTCAGTTGAGCATCGCGGCGGTCGCGAGCAGCTGCTGCTCGGAACCGAGGGCGATGATGAGGTCGCCCTCTTCGAGCGCCAGGTCTCCGCTCGGGTTCACGTGCAGCGAGCCGTCGCGCCGTCGCACCGCCAGCAGCTTGGCGCCGGATTGCTCCAGCAGCCCGGCGCCGGCCAGCGTCATGCCGACCGCCCTGGTCTTGGGGTTGATCAGCAGCTCCTCGACCCCGATCTCCGACTCCCCGTGGTGCAGCGTGTCCAGGACGTCGACCAGCGCCGGCCGCACGGCGAGCTCGGCCATCAGGTGTCCCGCCATGCGGTAGGGCGAGATGACGCGGTCGGCGCCGGCCAGCTCCAGGCGGCGCACGGATTCGGGGTGACCGGCGCGGGCGATGATGTAGAGGTTCGGGTTGAGAGCCCTCGCCGCCAGCGTGATGTAAACGGCGCGCTCATCCGAGTCGACGGCCGAGATCAGGCCCTTGGCCCGCTCGATGCCGGCGCTCTTCAGCATCTCCTCGCTCGCCGCGTCGCCCTCGACGTGGAGCTTCTCCTCCTTGTGCAGGCGGTCGAGCGGTTCGTCGGTACGCTCGATGATCACGTAAGGCACGTGGTGCTCCTCGAACTCGATGACGATCTCGGTTCCGATGCGGCCGTAGCCGCAAACGATGAAGTGGTCGCGCAGA